>Ga0209782_1000067_pt1 | contig 47039 bp, 58 predicted proteins | sample WorMetmaBAHAMAS1_FD_187390 | JGI IMG/M metagenome (GOLD analysis project Ga0209782, IMG submission 187390) | Marine gutless worms symbiont microbial communities from Max Planck institute for Marine Microbiology, Germany - Inanidrilus... | ecosystem: Host-associated > Annelida > Digestive system...
GGCGACAACATCGCGATGGAGGTGGAGCTGATCGCCCCGATCGCGATGGACGAAGGCCTGCGCTTCGCGATCCGCGAAGGCGGCCGCACCGTCGGCGCCGGCGTCGTCTCCGGCATCATCGACTAACGGTAACCACAAGCGCGGGCGCGGTCATCGGGATCGCGCCCTCGTTGTGGAGGATGGCATGGACAGCCAGAACATAAGAATTCGCCTGAAGGCGTTTGATCACCGGGTTCTCGACACTTCGACCCTGGAGATCGTCAACACGGCCAAGCGGACCGGCGCGCAGGTGCGCGGCCCGATTCCGCTGCCGACCAGGATCGAACGGTTCACGGTGCTGCGGTCTCCGCACATCGACAAGAAGAGCCGGGAGCAGTTCGAAGTGCGCACGCACAAGCGGCTGCTGGACATCGTCGATCCGACGCCCCAGACCGTGGACGCGCTGATGAAGCTCGACCTTGCGGCCGGCGTCGACGTCGAGATCAAGCTCTAGGGATGACGGCTATGCGAAGTGGTGTGATCGCCCGCAAGCTGGGCATGACACAGCTTTATTCGGAAGAGGGCACGCACGTCCCGGTGACCGTGCTGTCGCTTGATGGCGTTCAGGTGGTCTCGGTCCGCACGGCGGACAAGGACGGCTACCTGGCGGTCCAGCTGGCCGCTGGCCAGGCGAAGGCATCGCGCGTCACCAAGTCGATGCGCGGTCATTTCAGCAAGGCGAAGGTCGAGCCCAAGCGCAAACTGATCGAATTCCGTGTCAGCGACGACGCCATGCTGAACGTCGGTGACGAGCTGACCGCGGAGCATTTCGTGACCGGGCAGTTCGTGGACGTGGCCGGCACATCGATCGGCAAGGGCTTTGCCGGTGCGATGAAGCGGCACAATTTCAGCGGCTTGCGCGCCAGCCACGGCGTGTCGATCTCGCATCGTGCGCACGGCTCCACCGGCCAGTGCCAGGAACCCGGCAAGGTGTTCAAGGGCAAGAAGATGGCCGGCCATATGGGTGCCAAACGTGCGACGACCCAGAACCTGGAAGTGGTTGCCACGGATACCGACCGCGGCCTGATCATGATCAAGGGCGCGGTACCGGGATCGAAGGGAAGCTGGGTCGAAGTGCGCGACGCAGTCAAGCGGCCGCTGCCGGATGGTGTGCCGATGCCGGGCGGCATCAAGGCCGCTGCGGGTGGTGACGCGCCGGCGGAAGCTGCGCCTGAGCCGGCGGAGACGGCCGAGGCCGTCGAAGACAACAACAACGAGAACTGAGAAGGCCGGGCAAGATGAAAACCAAGGTCATCACGCTCGATAACAAGGCGGCGGGCGAGATCACCCTGTCGGAGGACGTGTTCGCTGCGCCGGTGCGCAAGGACATCCTCGCGCGCATGGTGAACTGGCAGCTGGCCAAGCGACGGGCGGGCACCCACAAGATGAAGGGACGCAGCGAGGTCTCGGGCACGACGGCCAAGCAGTTCCGCCAGAAGGGCACCGGACGGGCCCGGCGGGGCAGCGGCAAGGTTTCGCAGTTCCGGTCCGGCGGCCGCGCCTTCGGGCCGACGCCCCGGTCCCACGAGCACAAGCTGCCCAAGAAGCTTCGCAAGATGGCGATGCGGTCGGCGTTGTCCTCCAAGCAGGCCGACGGCGAACTCATCATCCTCAATCAGGCGGTCCTGACGTCGCCGAAGACGAAGGAACTGTCGGCGAAGCTGGACAAGCTGGGCTGGACGAGCGTCCTGGTGGTTTCCGGGACGGAGATCGACGACAACTTCGCGCTTGCGGCGCGCAACGTGCCCAACCTGGACGTGCTGCCCAGCGAAGGGGCGAATGTCTACGACATCCTTCGCCACCAGACGCTGGTTCTGACGAGGGACGCGGTCGAGACGCTGGAGGGCCGTCTGAAATGAGCTGGAAATATCTCAACAAACGCTCGGTCAGCGATGATCGCATGTACCAGGTCATTCGTCGGCCGCTGATCACGGAAAAGGCCACGCTGGTTGGCGAGTACAACCAGGTCGCTTTCGAGGTGGCGCTGGATGCGACCAAGCCGGAAATCAAGTCGGCGGTCGAGAAGCTGTTCAAGGTCAAGGTGATGGCGGTCAACACGCTGCGCCAGAACGGCAAGACCAAGCGGTTCCGGGGCCGTCCGGGCAAGCGTAACGACTACAAGAAGGCGATCGTCCGTCTGGCCGAGGGCGATTCCATCGATGTGACGACGGGGCTTTAGAACCATGCCGCTGAGACAATATAAACCGATGACGCCTGGCACGCGGGGCTTGGTCCTGGTGGACAAGTCTCATGTGTACAAGGGCGATCCGGTCAAGTCCCTGACCGAGGGGTTGACCAAGAAGGGCGGGCGCAACAACAACGGCCGGATCACCGCGCGGCGGCGCGGCGGCGGTCACAAGCGCAAGTACCGTGTGGTCGACTTCAAGCGGCGCAAGTTCGATGTGCCGGCCAAGGTCGAGAGGATCGAATACGATCCGAACCGGTCCGCATTCATCGCGCTGGTCAAGTATCAGGACGGCGAGCTGGCCTATATCCTGGCGCCGGCGCGGATGCGTGCGGGCGCGCAGGTGATTGCCGGCAATAGGGTGGACGTGAAGCCCGGCAATGCGATGCCGCTGGCCAGCATGCCGATCGGCACGATCGTGCACAATGTCGAGATGAAGCCCGGCAAGGGCGGCCAGATGGCGCGCGCGGCGGGCACCTATGCCCAGCTGGTCGGCCGCGACCAGGGCTACGCCCAGTTGAAGCTTGGCTCCGGCGAGACGCGCGTCGTGCGCGGCGAATGCATGGCGACCGTCGGTGCGGTCTCCAATGCCGACCAGCAGAACATCAAGCTGGGCAAGGCCGGCCGCAAGCGCTGGCTGGGCAAGCGGCCGGAAGTGCGCGGCGTTGCCATGAACCCGGTTGATCACCCGCACGGCGGCGGCGAGGGCCGGACGTCGGGCGGCCGCCACCCGGTCACCCCGTGGGGCAAGCCCACCAAGGGCAAGCGGACCCGTTCGAACAAGTCGACGGACAAGTTCATCATCCGTCGCCGGCACGCGAAGAAGTAAAGGAGAGCCGGGAAATGTCTCGCTCTGTTTGGAAAGGGCCCTTTGTCGATGCCTTTCTGCTGAAGAAAGCGGAAGCGTCGCGACAGTCGGGCCGTAAGGAAATCATCAAGACCTGGTCGCGGCGTTCGACAATCCTGCCGCAGTTCGTGGGCCTGACCTTCGGCGTCTACAACGGCCAGAAGTTCATCCCGGTGCTGGTGACCGAGGACATGATCGGCCACAAGTTCGGCGAGTTCTCGCCGACCCGGACCTATCACGGCCACGCCGCCGACAAGAAGGCGAAGAGGGCCTGACGATGGGAAAGATGGCACGGGATCGGGCATTGGACGACAGCGAGGCGATGGCTTTCGCCAAGCACATCAAGACCAGCCCGCAGAAGCTGAACCTGGTCGCGCAGACGATCCGCGGCAAGACCGCCGACCAGGCGCTGGCGGCGCTGAGCTTTTCCAGCCGGCGCGTCGCCAACGACGTCAAGAAGCTGTTGCAGGCGGCGATCGCCAATGCCGAGAACAATCATCAGCTGTACGTTGACCGGCTGTACGTGAAGGAAGCGACGGTCGGCCGGGCGTTCGTGTTGAAGCGGTTCCGGGCCCGGGCGAGGGGCCGCGTCGGCCGCATCGAGAAGTCGTTCAGCAATTTGAGAATTGTGGTGCGAGAGCGCGAGGTGACCGCCTGATGGGGCAGAAAGTCAATCCGATCGGCCTGCGTCTTGGGATCAACCGGACCTGGGATTCCCGCTGGTTCGCCGGCAAGACCTACGGCAACCTGCTGCACGAGGACATCACGCTCAGGGAATACCTGGACAAGCGGTTGAGCCAGGCTGGCGTCTCCAAGATCGTGATCGAAAGGCCGGCCAAGCGCGCACGGGTGACGATCCACACGGCCCGGCCGGGCGTGGTGATCGGCAAGAAAGGCGCCGACATCGAAAAGCTGCGTCGGGACCTCTCCAAGATGACGGGCGGCGACGTCGCGCTGAACATCGTTGAGATCCGCAAGCCGGAACTCGACGCCAAGCTGGTGGCCGAAAACATCGCCCAGCAGCTGACCCGCCGGGTGGCGTTTCGCCGGGCGATGAAGAGGGCGGTTCAATCCGCCGTGCGTCTGGGCGCCCAGGGCATCCGCATCAATTGCGGCGGCCGGCTGGGCGGCGCCGAGATCGCGCGGATGGAGTGGTATCGCGAAGGACGGGTGCCGCTGCACACGCTGCGCGCCGACATCGACTACGGCACGGCCGAAGCAAAGACCACCTACGGGATCTGCGGCGTCAAGGTCTGGATCTTCAAAGGCGAGATCATGGCGCACGACCCGATGGCACAGGATAAGCGCGTCGCCGAGCAGCAGGTCGGCCGCTAGGCGACGGTAGAATCACAGTTGGGACGATAGAACGATGCTGAGCCCGAAACGGACGAAATACCGCAAGGCGCACAAAGGCCGGATCCACGGAAACGCCAAGGGCGGTTCCGCCCTGAACTTCGGATCCTTTGGCCTGAAGGCGGTGCAGCCTGGCCGCATCACGGCGCGCCAGATCGAAGCGGCGCGGCGCGCTCTGGTTCGCCACATCCGGCGTCAGGGCAAGGTTTGGATCCGGGTATTCCCGGACGTACCGGTCAGTCAGAAACCTGCCGAAGTGCGTATGGGCAAGGGCAAGGGCTCGCCGGAATTCTGGATGTGCCGGGTCAAGCCGGGCCGCATCATGTTCGAGATGGACGGCGTGCAGCCTGAAATCGCCAAGGCGGCCTTTGCGCTGGCGGCGGCGAAGCTGCCGGTTCGCTGCCGGATCGTCTCCCGCATCGGCGGAGAAGGGTAAAGGGAAGAAGATGAAAGCCGAGGATCTGCGCCAGAAATCGGCGGACGAACTCAGCGAAGAGTTGGTTTCGTTGCGCAAGGAACAGTTCAACCTGCGCTTCCAGGCTGCCAGCGGTCAGCTTGAGAACACTGCGCGGGTGCGCGAGGTCCGCCGGGACATCGCGCGCATCAAGACAATCATGCACGAACGCCGCTCGGCGTCGGCCTGATCCGGAGGGTAACGGCATGCCAAAACGCGTCCTGCAGGGCACGGTAGTTTCGGATGCGACCGACAAGACGGTCGTCGTCCTGGTGGAACGGCGGATCAAGCATCCGCTGTACAAGAAGATCATCCGCAAGTCGAAGAAGTTCATGGCACACGACGAGGACAACAAGGCGCGCAAGGGCGACCAGGTCCGGATCCGCGAGTGCCGGCCCTTTTCGAAGCGGAAGACGTGGGAAGTGATTGGCGAGCATGCCGAGGCCTAGGGCCGCGGCACTGTTTGCGAACGAAGATTTGTTGAGGGATTTGGTCCGATGATCCAGATGCAGACGAACCTGGACGTTGCCGACAACTCAGGCGCGCGCCGCGTCCAGTGCATCAAGGTGCTGGGCGGGTCGAAGCGCAAGTTTGCGTCGGTCGGCGACGTGATCGTGGTGACCGTGAAGGAAGCGATCCCGCGTGGCCGGGTGAAGAAGGGTGACGTCCACCGCGCAGTGATTGTGCGCACCGCCAAGGAGATCAGGCGGCCGGACGGGTCGACCATTCGGTTCGACCGGAACGCTGCGGTGCTGATCTCCAAGCAGGGCGAGCCGATCGGGACCCGGATCTTCGGGCCGGTGGTCCGCGAACTGCGCGCGAAGCGCTTCATGAAGATTATTTCACTGGCTCCGGAGGTCATCTGAGGCCGCAGGGGTCTTGGGTGAAACCACGGAACAAGGCAAAGAGAGAGGCGGTTATGGCCGCAAAGATCAAAAAAGGGGACAAGGTGATTGTCCTGACCGGGCGGGACAAGGGCCGTACCGGAGAGGTGATCAGTGTGATGCCGAAGGAAAGCCGGGTGCTTGTCCGGGGCGTCAACATGGTCAAGCGGCATACCCGGCCGACCCAGGTCAATCCCGGTGGCATCGTAGACAAGGAAGGGCCGATCCACGTGTCGAACGTGGCCGTGGTCGACACGAAGACGGACAAGCCGGCCCGTGTCGGTTTCCGGGTCCTGGACAACGGGACCAAGGTGCGGTTCTCCCGCGCCTCCGGCGAAGTCCTCGACCGCTAGCCGTTGGGGGAATAGGACGACCATGAGCGAAGAACGTTACGTCCCGCGTCTGCGCGGCCACTATGACGGCGAAGTGAAGCAGTCGCTGAAGCAGGAATTCGGCTACGCCAACGACATGCAGGTGCCGCGGCTGGAGAAGATCGTGGTGAACATGGGTGTCGGCGAAGCGGTTGCGGATCGCAAGCGTCTGGAAGGTGCGGTCGCCGACATGACGGTGATCACCGGCCAGAAGCCTGTCGTCACCAGGGCCAAGAAATCGATTGCCAACTACAAGCTGCGCGAAGGCATGGCGATCGGGTGCAAGGTCACCCTGCGCCGTGACCGGATGTATGAATTCCTGGATCGCCTGGTGAACATCGCGCTGCCCCGCGTGCGGGACTTCCGCGGGCTGAACGGCAAGAGCTTCGACGGCCGTGGCAACTACGCGATGGGCCTGAAGGAGCAGATCGTTTTCCCGGAAGTGGACTACGACAAGGTCGATACGATCCGCGGCATGGACATCGTGATCTGCACGTCGGCGAAGTCCGATGCTGAGGCCAAGGCGCTGCTGCGCGGCTTCAATCTGCCGTTCACGAACTGAAGAAACCCATTGGAGTAACGCCCCATGGCGAAGAAAAGTGCCATTCAGAAGAACAAGCGCCGGAACCGGCTTGTAGCGAAGAGCGCCAACAAGCGCAGCGCGCTGAAGGCGACGGTGAAGAACCGTGCGCTGCCGCCGGAAGAGCGGTTTGCGGCTCAGATCAAGCTGGCCGAAATGCCGCGCAACGGCTCGAAGGTGCGCCTGCGCAATCGCTGCGAGGTGACCGGCCGGCCCCGTGGGTTCTATCGGAAGTTCAAGATGTCGCGCATAGCGCTGCGCGACCTGGCATCGCTGGGCCTGATCCCCGGCGTGACCAAGTCGAGCTGGTAAGGAGGAAGACGAGATGTCGATGAGCGATCCGCTCGGAGATATGCTGGCCCGGATCCGGAACGGCCAGCGGGCACGCAAACGGACGGTGACGACGCCGGCCTCGAAGCTGCGCGCCAACGTTCTGGATGTGCTGCAGCGCGAAGGTTATATCCGCGGATTCAGCTGGGCGGAGATGCGTTCGGGCGTCAGCGAGCTGACGGTCGAACTGAAATATGCCGACGGTGAGCCGGCAATCCGCGAACTGTCCCGCGTCTCCAAGCCGGGACGGCGTGTCTATTCGGGCATCAAGGATCTGCCGCGCGAATTCAATGGGTTGGGCATTTCCATCCTGTCGACGCCGCGCGGTGTGATGTCGGACGCAGAGGCGCGCGCTGCCAATGTCGGTGGCGAAGTGCTCTGCCGGGTGTTCTAGGGAGCAGGCGGATGTATCGCATTGGAAGCAACCCGGTCGCGGTCCCGGACGGCGTCGAGATTTCGATCGCGGCCGGTCTTCTGACGGCCAAGGGCAAGCTGGGCGAAGAGAGCGTGCCGTTGCACGATGATGTCAGTGTGGAGAACGCGGACGGCGTTATCCGCGTCAACCCGCGCGACAGTTCCAAACGGGCGCGACAACTGTGGGGAACCACGCGCAGCCTCATCGACAATGCCGTCAAGGGCGTCTCCGAGGGGTTCACGCGGCGTCTCTCGCTCAGCGGCGTCGGATACCGCGCCCAGGTTCAGGGCTCGACCCTGAACCTGCAGCTCGGCTTCAGCCATGACGTGAAATTCCCGATTCCCGACGGCATCAAGATCGTCATGGAAGGTGATCGCGGCAACATCATCGCCGTGTCGGGACCGAACAAGCAGCTTGTGGGACAGGTCGCCAGCGAGATCAGGTCCTACCGGCCGCCCGAGCCTTACAAGGGGAAGGGGCTGATCTATTCGGATGAGTCCATCCTGCGTAAGGAAGGCAAGAAGAAGTAGGGGCGAGAGACCATGCTCAATGCCAAGGAATTGCGTGAGCGGCGCAAGAAGCGTTCGCGTTACGCCATCCGCAAAGTGGAAAAGACCAAGCCGCGGCTGTCGGTGTTCCGCTCCAACAAGCAGATCTATGCGCAAGTCATCGATGATCTGTCTGGGCGGACCGTTGCGAATGCGTCGAGCCTCGACAAGGACCTGCGCGGCACGCTGAACACCGGCGGCAACTCCGATGCCGCCACGGCGGTGGGCAAGTTGATTGCCGAGCGCGCGAAGGCGAGCGGTGTCACCACGGTGGTGTTTGACCGCGGCGGGTACCGGTATCACGATCGGGTCAAGGCGTTGGCTGATGCCGCGCGCGAAGCCGGTCTGCAGCTTTAGGGACAAGGGTTAAGGCTTATGGCACGAGGTTCCAGAGAAGACCGCCGTTCCGACCTGGAAGAGTCGGAACTGATCGAAAAGCTGGTGGCGATCAATCGCGTCGCGAAAGTCGTCAAGGGCGGCCGCCGCTTCGGCTTCGCAGCGCTGGTCGTCGTCGGCGACGGCCGCGGCCGGGTCGGATACGGCTCGGGCAAGGCCCGCGAGGTGCCCGAGGCGATCCGCAAGGCGACGGAGGACGCCAAGAAGGTCATGGTGCGGGTTCCGTTGCGCGAAGGGCGCACCCTGCATCACGACGTCCGCGGCCGGTTCGGCGCCGGAAAGGTGCTGATGCGGGCGGCGCCTGCCGGGACCGGCATCATCGCCGGTGGCCCTATGCGCGCCGTGTTCGAGGCCCTGGGCGTCTCGGATGTGGTGGCCAAGTCGGTCGGGTCGTCAAACCCCCACAACCTGATCAAGGCGTCCTTCGAGGGGCTGAAGACCTGCGCGTCGCCGCGCATGGTGACCAGCCGCCGTGGCAAGAAGGTGGGTGAGATCACCGGCCGGCGCAGCGACGGCGCGGAGGCCGGCAAGGAGCAGGCGCATGGCTAAGAAGACCGTGAAGGTCACCCAGATCCGCAGCCCGATTCGGCGTCAGGCCGACCAGCGGGCGACGCTGGTCGGTTTGGGACTCAACAAGATGCACCGGACCCGCGAGCTTGAAGACACGCCCGCGGTGCGCGGCATGATCAACAAGGTCAGCCACCTGGTCCGCGTGGAAGAGGCCGGCTGAAACAGCGGTCCGACGAGCGTTTAAGGAACAAAGACATGAAGCTGAACCAGCTTTCCGACAATCAGGGCGCCCGCAAGAAACGCACGCGCGTCGGGCGCGGCCCCGCGTCGGGTACCGGCCGGACCGCCAAGCGAGGCATGAAGGGCCAGAAGTCCCGCTCGGGCGTCTCGATCAAGGGCTTTGAAGGTGGCCAGATGCCGCTTTACCGGCGGCTGCCCAAACGCGGCTTCAAGAACCCGTTCCGCAAGAACTACGTCGTGGTCAATGTGGGGCGGCTCCAGACCGCCGTCGACGAGAAGGTGCTGGATTCCAAGAAGCCGGTCGATGCCGCGGCGTTGATCGAAGCGGGCGTGATCCGGCGCGAGCGGGACGGCATCCGCCTCCTCGCCAAGGGCGAACTGAAGGCGAAGCTGCAGCTCACCGTGGCCGGCGCCTCGAAGGCGGCCATCGAAGCCGTTGAAAAGGCTGGTGGTTCGGTGACCGTTATGGCAGCGGAGGCAACCCCGCCCGCTGAGGCAGCCGAGGCAGAGTAGCGCGGTTCGGCTCTGGCGAGAGTGGATCGGGCGGCCCATATCCGAAATGGGTGGGCCGTTTGAAAGGAAAGACTGAATGGCATCTGCCGCTGAACAGTTAGCAGCCAATTTCAGCTTCGGGGCGCTGGCCAAGGCCGACGACCTGAAGAAGCGGCTTTGGTTCACGCTGGGCGCCCTGATCGTCTACCGGCTTGGCACCTACATCCCGCTTCCCGGCATCGATCCGTTTGCGCTGCAGGAGATCTTCGAGCAGCAGCAGGGCGGCATCCTGGACATGTTCAACATGTTCTCCGGCGGTGCGCTGGGGCGGATGACGATCTTCGCCCTCAACATCATGCCCTACATCTCGGCTGCCATTATCATGCAGCTGCTGACTGCGGTCTCGCCGACCCTGGAGGCCCTGAAGAAAGAGGGCGAAGCGGGGCGCAAGAAGATCAACCAGTACACCCGTTACGGCACGGTGCTGCTGGCGTCGGTGCAGGCCTACGGCATCTCCGTCGGGCTTGAGGGCGCGCAGTCCTCGGCCGGGCCTGTCGTGATCGATGGCGGCTGGTATTCCCGGGCCACGACCGTGATCTCGCTTACCGGCGGCACGATCTTTTTGATGTGGCTGGGTGAGCAGATCACCCAGCGTGGTGTCGGCAACGGCATTTCGCTGATCATCTTCTCCGGGATCGTCGCCAACCTGCCGCAGGCGCTGGCGCAGACCCTCGACCTCGGCCAGCGCGGCGCCCTGCCGACCATTGTGATCCTGGCGCTGCTTGTGCTGTCAGTGGTGGTGATTGCCTTCATCGTGTTCATGGAGCGCGCCCAGCGGCGGCTGATCGTCCAGTATCCGAAGCGCCAGGTGGGCAACAAGATGTTTGGCGGCGAGTCTTCGCATCTGCCGCTCAAGCTCAACACGGCCGGCGTGATCCCACCGATCTTTGCAAGCTCGCTGCTGTTGATGCCGCTCACGATCGCGGGCTTCAGCGGCGGCCAGGGGCCGGAATGGCTTTCCTGGGTTCAGGCCTGGCTTGGACCCGGCCAGCCTCTCTACCTGGGTGTCTATATCGCGCTGATCGTGTTCTTCGCCTTCTTCTACACCTCGGTGGTGTTCAACCCCGATGACACGGCGGACAACCTGAAGAAGTACGGTGGCTTCATCCCCGGGATCCGTCCCGGCAAGAACACCGCCGTCTATCTCGACTATGTGCTGACCCGCCTAACGGCGGTGGGTGCTGGCTATTTGTCCCTGGTGTGTATCCTGCCGGAAATACTCAGGGGGCAGTTCGCGGTTCCGTTCTATTTCGGCGGCACCAGCCTTCTGATCGTCGTGACGGTGACCATCGACACGATCGGCCAGATCCAGAGCCATCTATTGGCCCATCAGTATGAAGGGCTGATCAAGAAGTCCAAGCTGCGAGGGAGGCGGGGTTGACACATAACATCATCCTGTTCGGGCCGCCGGGGGCGGGTAAGGGAACCCAGGCGGTCAGGTTGGAAGAACGCCACGGCATGATCCAGCTCTCCACCGGCGACATGCTGCGGGCAGCGGTTGCTGCCGGGACCGAGCTCGGCAAGCAGGCAAAGGCGGTGATGGACGCGGGCAAGCTGGTCGACGACCAGACCATGCTGGGCATCATCTCCGAGCGTATTGACCAGCCGGACTGCAAGGACGGCTTTGTCCTGGACGGCTTTCCCCGGACGGTCGCCCAGGCCGAAGGCCTGGACAAGATGCTCGGCGAGAAAGGCATTGCGATCGACCACGTCATCGAGATCACCGTGGACGAGAACGAGCTTTACAGCCGGATCGAAAACCGGGCGGCTGAAACGGGCGGCGCCCGGGCGGACGACAATGTGGAGACCTTGAAGAAACGTCTCCAGGTCTACCGCGACCAGACCACCCCGGTGCTGCCCTACTACCGGGAAAAGGGCATGCTGAAGCCGGTGGACGGCATGTCGGACATCGACGCGGTGGCGAAACAGATCGAAGGGATCGTACTGGGTTGAAACTTAAGGACTCTGCGGCTCTCGGCGTTGACAGCGGGATGCCAATCCGTATATTCCGCGCGCGCGGAACCGGGCCCTGCTGTGCGGCCGTGCACGCAGCCGATTGGGACAGGATCCTTTTGTAGAAACCAGGCGTTCCCTCTGGAAGACAACCAGAGGCGAGCCGGGTATTGGCTGTTTGGTTCGCATGATTGAAGGAGTGGCATTGTGGCGCGAATTGCCGGGGTGAATATTCCCACCAACAAGAGGGTCGGGATCTCCTTGACCTACATCCACGGGATCGGCCGCACCAAGGCGGACGAGATCGTCCAGAAGTGCGGTATCGAGCCGGCGACCCGGGTCAACCAGTTGTCGGACGACGAGGTGACGCGCATCCGCGAGATCATCGATCGTGACTATGTTGTCGAAGGCGACCTGCGGCGCGAAGTGGCGATGAGCATCAAGCGCCTGATGGACCTGGGCTGCTATCGCGGCCTTCGCCATCGCAAGGGGCTGCCGGTTCGTGGCCAGCGGACGCACACCAATGCGCGGGCCCGCAAGGGCCCGGCCAAGCCGATCGCCGGCAAGAAGAAGTAGTCAAGGAACCGTCCCGGGCCGCGGGGTGCCGGGACTTGCAGGATAGAGTGACATGGCAAAAGCTGTTCGTAAGCGGAAAGAGCGCAAGAACATCACGTCGGGCATCGCCCATGTGAGCGCCACATTCAACAACACCATGATCACGATCAGCGATGTGCAGGGTAATGCCATCGCCTGGTCGTCGGCCGGCATGCAGGGCTTCAAGGGGTCGCGCAAGTCCACGCCCTATGCCGCGCAGATTGCGGCCGAGGATGCCGGCCGCAAGGCGATGGAACACGGCGTAAAAACGCTGGAAGTCAACGTAAAGGGCCCGGGCTCGGGCCGCGAATCCGCACTGCGCGCACTGCAATCGGTCGGGTTCACCATTACGGCGATCCGGGACGTCACCCCGATCCCGCACAACGGTTGTCGTCCGCCGAAGCGGCGTCGCGTTTGACGAGGCGGCGGCAATCCGCCGCCGGCACCGTTTGTTTTCCGTCCGCTGCGCGGACGTTACCGCCCAAAGGCGCCGGCAAGATGCCGGCATGCGAGGAATGAATGTCTGAGACTTCGCCCATTATCCAGAAGAACTGGCAAGCCCTGATCAAGCCCTCCAAGCTCAATGTGGATTCGGGCACGGATGTGCGTCGCGTCGCGACGGTCGTCGCCGAGCCGCTGGAGCGCGGTTTCGGTCTGACGCTCGGGAACGCGCTGCGCCGGATTTTGCTGTCCTCCCTGCAAGGGGCGGCCGTGACCTCGGTCCATATCGACGGTGTGCTGCACGAGTTCTCGTCGATGCCAGGTGTGCGCGAGGACGTGACCGATATCGTGCTGAATATCAAGGCGCTGGCGCTGCGAATGCACGGTGAGGGCCCCAAGCGGATCCGTCTGGTCGCCGAAGGACCTTGCGAGGTGACGGCCTCGATGATCGAGACCGGACACGAGATCGACGTGATGAACCCGGATCTTGTCTTGTGCACGCTGGACGACGGCGCCAAGCTGTCGATGGGCATGACCGTGGAGACCGGCAAGGGATATGTCCCGGCCAGCCAGAACCGGCCCGAAGACGCGCCGATCGGACTGATCCCCGTCGACGCTGTCTTCAGCCCTGTGCGGAAGGTTTCGTACAAGGTGGACAACACCCGCGTTGGCCAGGTCACTGACTATGACAAGCTGTCGATGACCCTGGAGACCAACGGCGCGGTGACGCCGGACGACGCGGTGGCCCTGGCGGCGCGCATCCTGCAGGACCAGCTGCAGATCTTCATCAATTTCGAGGAGCCGACCGTCGAGGCGCGCGAAGCGGAAGCCTCGGAGCTGCCGTTCAACCGCAATCTGCTGCGCAAGGTGGACGAGTTGGAACTGTCGGTGCGGTCGGCCAACTGTCTGAAGAACGACAACATCGTCTATATCGGCGATCTGGTTCAGAAGACCGAGGCCGAGATGCTGCGGACGCCGAACTTCGGGCGCAAATCCTTGAACGAAATCAAGGAAGTGCTGGCTCAGATGGGGCTGCACCTGGGGATGGAGATCCCCAACTGGCCGCCGGAGAACATCGAAGAGATGGCGAAGAAGCTCGACGAGCCCTTCTAAGGGACATCGCTGCTTCGAAATGGAGAACCAGCGCCGGCTGTAGCCTTGTGCGACCGGCGCCCGAATGAACCAAGAAAAGAAGGACCGTCACCGATGAGACATCGTCTTGCCCATCGCAAGCTGAACCGCACGCCGGCCCACCGCCGGGCGCTGTTCATGAACATGGCCAACGCGTTGATCAAGCACGAACAGATCAACACGACCTTGCCGAAGGCCAAGGAGCTGAAGCGTGTCGTCGACCGGCTGATCACGCTTGGCAAGAAGGGCGGCCTTCACCGCCGCCGCCAGGCATTCGCCCGTCTGCGTGACGATGCCATGGTGTCCAAGCTGTTCGACACGCTTGCCGACCGGTACAAGGACCGTCCTGGCGGATATTGCCGGGTGCTGCATGCCGGTTTCCGGTACGGCGACAACGCGCCGATGGCAATCATCGAATTGGTCGATCGCGACCCCGACGCCAAGGGCCAGGATTCCGGCCCGCTGCCGGAGGAGCGCGAGATGGAAGCCGCCGAGGCCTAGGTCAGGCCTTGGTCAGTGACTGAAGGGGCGGCCGCGGGCCTCCCCGTTTCGTTTGGCGCTTAGCTTGTGATGCCGCACACCGCCACTTACATTGGCCGTATGCAGGTCAAACGAACGATCCTGGGCCTGACGGCCGCGGTTGCGATGCTGTCTGCGGCCGCCCTGCCGGCCCTTGCAGACACGATCCCCGTGTCCCGCTCTGAAATCACCTTGAGTTTCGCGCCCCTGGTCAAGAAAGCGGCACCGGCGGTCGTCAACATCTATGCCAAGAAGGTCGTCCGCCGTTCGTCCGGCGGGCTCTTCAGCGACCCGCTGCTGCGGCGCTTTTTCGGCGAGGATTGGCCGTTCGGAGACCAGAGCCGCAAGCGCATCGAGAACTCCCTTGGATCGGGCGTCATCGTTCGGCCGGAAGGCGTGATCGTCACGAACCACCATGTGATCGAGAACCCGGACGAGATCACCGTGGTCATGAGCGACCGGCGGGAATTCGATGCCCGGGTGCTTCTCACGGACGAACGCACGGATATCGCGGTCCTGAAGATCGACCCCGGACCGGAATCCCTGGCTTATCTCGAGTTCGCGGACTCCGATGACCTCGAGGTGGGCGACCTGGTGCTGGCCATCGGCAACCCGTTCGGGGTGGGACAGACCGTCACCAGCGGCATCGTCTCTGGCTTGGCGCGCACGACGGTGGGTGTCACCGATTTCCGCTCCTTCATCCAGACCGATGCTGCGATCAATCCCGGCAATTCCGGCGGCGCGTTGATCGGGGTGGATGGCCGTCTCGTCGGCGTCAACACGGCGATCTTCTCGCGCAGCGGCGGCTCGCTGGGGATCGGGTTCGCCGTGCCCGCCAACATGGTCGACTATGTCGTGACCAGTGCGCTCTCCGGGGACAAACTGATCCGGCCCTGGGTGGGCTTTTCCGGCCGGGATGTCACTGCCGAGGTTGCCGAGGCGCTCGGCCTGCGGCGTCCGGGCGGTGTGCTGGTGGAGGGTGTTTTCGAAGGCGGACCTGCGGACAAGGCAGGCCTGAAGCGGGGCGACGTCATCCGGGCCATGGGCAAGAAGGCGCTGTTCGATGCCCAGCATCTGCGGTTCCGGCTTGCCACGAAGAAACTGGGTGAAACCGCCATTCTGGAGGTCATCCGCGACGGCAAGACGCTGAAACTGGAATTCGTCCTGGTGGCCCCCCGGAAGATCCGCCGCGTGACCGCCAGTTGATCAGCCGCGGTCCGCTGGCGGGGATGGCCGTCGGCAACCTTTCGCCGGCCCTGGCCCAGGAACTGAGCATGTCGGCAATCGAGGGGGTCGTGGCACTGGAGATCAAACGGAGTTCGTCCGCCCATCGTTTGCGGTTTCGCCCGCGCGACATCATCGTTTCGATGAACGGCAAGGAAGTCAAAAGCTCCCGCGATCTGGTGCGCATGAGCAACGAGAAGCACGCGACCTGGAGCATCGTGCTGGTCCGCAACGGGCGGCGGATTACCTTCGAGGTCGGATGAGGTGACGGGCGATCCGGCCGCAGGCCTCTTCGAGGCGTCGGCGCCGCGTCCCTTGGCCGACCGCCTCAGGCCGTCGACGCTGGACGAGGTCGTTGGCCAGGACCATCTCCTCGGGCCCGAGGGCGCCCTGCGCCGGGTGGTCGAGGCGGGCAGGCTGCAATCCCTGATCCTGTGGGGGCCGCCCGGTTCGGGAAAGACCACGATTGCACGGCTGATCGCCCAACAGTCGTCGCTGGCCTTCGAGCCGCTGTCGGCCGTCTTTTCCGGCGTGGCGGATTTGCGCAAGGTGTTTGAGCGGGCCAAGCAGCGCCGGGCAGGCGGGCAGGGCACGTGCCTGTTCGTCGACGAGATCCACCGCTTCAACCGCGCCCAACAGGACGACTTTCTTCCCTATGTCGAGGACGGCACGGTCGTCCTGATCGGCGCAACCACCGAGAACCCCAGTTTCGAACTCAACCCCGCACTGTTGTCGCGGGCGCAGGTCTATGTTCTGAACCGGCTGGACGATGCGGCCATGGAAACCTTGCTGGCACGCGCGGAGGCTTTGGCAGGTGTTTCGCTGCCGGTTGATGCGGATGCCCGCCGTGCGCTGCGCGCCATGGCCGACGGGGACGGCCGGCACCTCCTGAACATGGCGGAAACACTGTTCGACCTGGACATCCGCGAGGCGCTTGACCCGGCGGGTCTGGCCGAGACGGTCCAGCGGCGCATGCCGCTCTACGACAAGGCCCAGGACAGTCACTACAACCTGATCAGCGCGTTGCACAAATCTATGCGCGGGTCCGATTGCGATGCGGCACTCTACTGGCTGGCGCGGATGCTTTCAGGGGGAGAGGATCCGCTATACGTGGCAAGGCGCCTGGTCCGGTTTGCCTATGAGGATGTCGGGCTGGCGGATCCCCAGGCCGCTGTGCAGGCCCTGGCCGGTTGGGACACCTATACGCGGCTCGGATCGCCCGAGGGCGAGCTTGCGCTCGCCCAGGTGGTCATCTACCTCGCCTCCGCGCCCAAGTCGAACCGCGCCTACGTGTCCCTGAAGGGGGCCATGCGCGCCGCGCGGGACACCGGTTCGCTGGCCCCGCCGGCGCACATTCTGAATGCCCCGACACGGCTGATGAAGGACCTGGGCTACGGTGCCGGATACGCCTATGACCACGATGTGGAAGAGGGCTTTTCCGGCCAGAACTACTTCCCCGACGGAATTGAGCGGCAGGACTATTATCAACCGGTCGAGCGGGGCTTCGAACGAGAGATCAAGAAACGGCTGGACTACTGGGCCAGGCTGAGACGCAAGCGCACGGAGGACCAGTCGTGAGCGGGGTGGAGACCAGGGCGGTTGCCGCGCGCGATGCGGACATGCGCCTGGACCGGTGGTTCAAGCAGCACTATCCCGAGCTCGGCTTCGGGCGGCTGCAGAAGCTGCTGCGTACCGGCCAGGTGCGCGTCGACGGCAAGCGGGCCAAGCCCGGCCAGCGTCTGGAACCGGGTCAGGAGATCAGGGTGCCGCCGCTCGACGGAGGCGGTGCGCGGCCGAGGACGCCGGCCGAACCCGACGCGGCGGATGCCACCTTCGTGCAGTCCCTGGTCCTGTTCCGCGACGACGACCTGATTGCCATCGACAAGCCGGCCGGACTTGCGGTCCAGGGCGGAACCCGGACCGAGCGGCATTTGGACGGGCTGCTGGATTGCCTGCGTTTCGATGCGGATGAACGTCCGCGCCTGGTCCACCGTCTGGACAAGGACACCAGCGGCGTGATGGTCCTGGCGCGTCACAGGGCGGCGGCTGCGGCGCTGGGACGCGCCTTCAAGGCCAGATCCGCCCGCAAGCTCTACTGGGCCGTCACCGTCGGCGTCCCGGCCCCCGAACAGAGGACGATCAAGCTGGCCCTGTCGAAAGGTGGCGGGCCAGGCCGCGAACGGGCCTTCGTTGACCCCAAGCACGGCAAGCGGGCGGAAAGCCTGTTCAAGGTCCTGGAAAAGGCGGGCGACAAGGTGGCCTGGGTGGTGTTGTGGCCGCGCACGGGGCGGACGCACCAGCTGCGGGTCCACATGGCCCAGCTGGGCCGCCCGATCCTGGGGGACGGCAAATACGGCGGCAAGGCCGCTTTCGTTGAAGGCCGCGACCTGGACCGGCAATTGCACCTGCATGCGCGCGAACTGGTGCTGACCCATCCACGGACCGGAAAGGACTTCAGGTTCGTCGCTCCGCCGCCGCCGCACATGCTGCGGACATTCGATCTTTACGGGTTCGACCCCGCCGATGGCCTTGTCGATCCGTTTCCGCATGACCTGTGACGGGCTGGCCGGGCGACCGCGCTTCTTGCCTGCACAGCTTCCTTCGCGCACCGGATTTCCCATATAAGGGGAACACACGCACGAGGATGAACAGGAATGAGTGCCGAGGCGCCCCTGCGGCTGGCTGTTTTCGACTGTGACGGAACGCTGTTCGACTCCCAGCATCTGATCGTCACCTGCATGGCGGAGGCTTGTGCGGGCCGTGGGTTCGGCAGGCCCGATCCAGCGGCCGTACGGCGTGTCATCGGCCTGCCGCTGGTGCAGGCGATCGGCCAGCTTCTGCCGGACGCCGGCGCCGGCGACCATCGCGCCGTGGCGGAGGGTTACCGGGAGGCGTTTCATGAACTCCGCGCTGAAAGCGATTTCAACGAACCGCTGTTTGCCGGTACCCGCGAGGTGCTTCGGGCGCTGGATGCCCAGGGGGTCCTGATGGCCGTGGCGACGGGAAAGGGCCGCCGCGGTCTTGAGGCCGTGCTCGACCATCACGGCATTCGCGAACACTTCGTCGTGCTGAAGACCGCGGACGACGGGCCGGGCAAGCCGCGCCCCGACATTCTGATGGCCGCCATGGCCGAAACCGGTGTCTCGCCCGTCCATACCGCGATGATCGGCGACACGGTGTTCGATGTGAAAATGGCCGTGTCCGCCAGGGTTGCCGCGATCGGCGTTGCCTGGGGCTATCATGAGGAGGTGGAGCTGTTGGAGGCAGGGGCTGCCACGGTGATAAACGACTTCGCGGCCTTGCCGGAGACGCTCTCCATACAGTGGGGTTTCTGAAGGCCATGCGCGTGCGTACTGCTTTCCTGGTGGTGCTTGCGGTCTTGATTCTGGTGCCCCTTGGTGCCGTGGCCTACCTGCTGACCCTGGGGTCGTACGACCTGAAGCAGTTGATCGTCGACCGGGTTGCGACGCAGACCGGCCGGCAGTTGGCGATTAACGGCCCATTCGAACTGGAGCTTTCGCTGACCCCTTCGCTCAGCGCCGGCGATGTCACCTTCCAGAATGCGGAGTGGGGCTCCCGCCCGGAAATGGCACGGATCGGGCTGGCCGAGATCGAGATCGATCTGGTGCCCCTGTTTACGGGCACCTTGGATGTCACCAGGATCCTGCTCAAGGATGCGGACATCCTGATCGAAACCGACGCATCGGGGCGCAGCAACCTGGACTTCGGCAAGGCGGCTCCGACCCTGCCAAGCGAAGAACCGGCGCCGTCGCCGCCGGCCGGCGCAACGCCCCCGGGTCCGCCGCCCGCCCCGTCGATCCCGGTCATCCGCCATGCAGATTTCGAGGACGTCACTGTCGTGCTCAAGGACCAGGTTTCAGGGGCGGTCAGGACCCTCCACGTGGCCGAGGTCGACATCGACGGTGTCGGCGCGCAGACGCCCTTGGATGTCTCCATGGTCGGCGATTTCGACCGCGTTGCCTTCGAAGTCGTCGGCCAGTTGGGATCGCCGGCCCAGATGCTGACCCCGACGGAGGCTTGGCCGCTCTCGTTGGTCGGGTCGGCAGGCGGGATCTCCCTGGATATCGCCGGTACGATGGCGGAACCGACGGCGGCGCGGGGGCTGGACATCGCCGTCCAGGCGCGCGGTCCTGAGATCGCGGCCCTGGGTCATCTCCTAGGGACGGAAATCCCCGAAGCAGGGTCTTTCCGGGTGGTTGTCACGCTCCTGGGCGATCTCGACGGCACGCTTGCGTTGAAGGAAATCGATGCTGAGCTGGGCGCGACCGACGCCATGTCGCTGACGGCCCGTGGCGACATCGGCTCGGTCTTCGAGGGGACCGGCGTGGATCTCGTCGTCGCCGCCCGCGGAACCGCGCTTGAGTCGCTGGCGGCGGTCGTGGGCCGGCAAATCCCGGCCGTGGGGCCGTACGACGGCCGTGCCACCGTTCGCGGCGATCTCTATGGCGCCTTGTCCGTGAGCGATCTCGAAGTCGCGCTGGGCGCAAACGAAAGCGTCCGGCTCGAGGCCCGCGGTGGCATCGATTCTGCACTGGAGGGCCGCGGCATCGCTCTCGAATTGTCGGCCCGCGGTCCGGAATGGGGGGCATTGCGCGAAATCCTGCCCGACGGTCTGGGGCCGGTGACGTTTGTCGACCTTGGCCCGTTCGATGTTGCCGCAACGGTGCGGGGAGATGTCGACGGCACCTTGGCGGTCGAAGGAATCACGGCCGAGTTGGGCGCGGCGGAGACCATTTACCTGACGGCGACCGGTGCGGTCGCCTCGGCCATGGACGGCGGAGGCATCGACATTGCCGGCGAGGTCAAGGGACAGGCACTCAACGACCTCTTGGCCCTCATTCCGCCCGACCTGTTCGCAGCGCCGGACGATCTGCCGCCACTGGGCCCATTTCGCGTCGGCCTCACCGCCCGCGGAGATGTGAGAGGCGAGCTGTCGCTCAGCGGCATCGATGCGGAGATCGGAAGGCCCGAATTCGTCAGCCTGAAGACCCAGGGTGCCGTGGGGTCCGTCATGGACGGATCGGGTCTCGACCTGCGTCTACATGCCGTGGGGACCGAGCTTGGTGACCTCAACAATGTGCTGGGGTCGCTGACAGGCCAGGGCCTGTCGATGCCTGCGCTGGGGCCGTTCGATGTGGTTGCGGGCATTCGCGGCGACATTGCGGGCGTCCTATCGATCGCCGAGCTTGACGGCCAGCTTGGCGCCCGCAGGACCGTGCTGGTGACCGCAAGGGGGGGCATCGAAGATCTGCGGGGGCGCAGCGGGATCGACCTCGACGCCCGGGTGCAGGGTTGGGAACTGGGGCGGCTCAACGAGCTGATTCCGCCCGCCATGCGCGGCGACACGGACGTGCCGGCGCTTGGCCCCTATGATGTGGCGGGGCGGGTGTCCGGCGACCTGGACGGAGTTTTGTCCGTGGCGGGCTTGCAGGCTGCGATCGGAACCGAAGACAGCGCCCTGTTCACCGCGGAAGGCGACGTCGGCAATGTGTTCGCGGTCAAGGATCTGGCCTTGACGATGGCCGGGCGCGGCCGATCGCTTGCGGTCCTTTCTCCGGTCTTGGGATTCGACCTTCCCGCAGCCGGGCCGTTCGATGCTGTCGCCACCGTGGCCGGCAGCCTGGACGATGCGTTGACCCTGTCCGGTCTGCAGGCCGCCGTTGGCGAGAGCACCGCGTCAGGGGATTTGAGCGTGGATTTCACCGGCCCGAGGCCTGCGCTGCGGGCGACGGTTGAGTCCCGGCGTCTGGATCTGGACGCGCTGAGGGGGCTGGCGTCGGTCGATCCGACCCTGACGCCTCAGGCTGGTCCGGCCGTCCCCGCCGCCGCCGCGCCCGCGGTCGGCCCGGTGGCACCGGCCCAGGGGACCGCACCGGCGGTCCGTGACACATACCAGCGTCTGTTCCCGGCCGAGCCTCTCCCTGTCGGAAACCTGCAGGTCCTTGATGTCGATGCGAAGATCCAGGCCGCCGAACTGATCATCGATGGTCAGCGCATGGACAGCGTGCGCGCGAAAGTCACCCTGACAAACGGCAAGTTGGTTCTTGACCCCCTGCAGGGCGGCCTTGGCGGCGGACTTGTTTCCGGGACCGTGACCCTCGACGCCTCCGTTCCCGAACCCAGCCTTGCAGGACAGCTTGCCATACAGCAGTACGACATCGGCAGCCTGCTTGCGGCGCACCGTATCTTGCAGGGCTTCCGGGGGCGGGCCGATATCAACCTTGCGGGGCTATCCTCGCAAGGTGGGTCGATCCGCGATCTTATGGCGAACCTGAACGGCACGGTCTCCATCAGGATGGGGTCCGGCCGCATGGATGCGCGCGAGGTCAATCGCCTTTCCGGCGGGGCCGCGGACCTGGCGCGTCTTCTGCTTGGCGGCGGACGCGTGCGGGAGATGACCGTCAATTGCATGGATTTGCGCTATGCCGTGACGGACGGCGTCATGCGCACCGAGAAGATGTTGTTCGACACCGATATCGTCACTGTGATGGGGGACGGCGAGGCGAACCTGCGGAGCGAGGAACTGGACATGTTCGTCGGCGCACGTCCGAAGGCCAGCGGGATTGCCCCACAGGTCGCCATGAAGATCAGGGGAACCTTTGCCAATCCCGACTATGACATCGACAAGTCCTCCACGGTCGGTGCCGCCGGTGGCCTGATCCTGAGCGAGCTGCTCGGAACCGCTGTACCGGGGTCCTCCGCCCTGTCGGGCCTGATCGACACGCTGTCCGGCGGTGCGGCGTTTCCGTGCCAGGGCGTGCCGGGCGCCAGCAACGTCCGCGCCGCCGACCGACAACCGGCGGAACAGCCCAAGCAGGAAGAAACCGGCAAGGACAAGGACCGGCTTGAAGAGAAGTTGGACAAGTTCCTGCAGGGAATCCTCGGTCAGTGACCAAGCGTTTCTACGAACGGGCCGAGGCCTTTGCGGGGGCCGAGGGGCACACCGTCACGCTGGACGGCCGGTCGATCCGGACCCCTGCAAAGGCCAACCTGCTGGTTCCCACGCGCGCCCTGGCCGAAGCGATTGCCGCGGAGTGGAACGCCCAAGACGATCGGATCGATCACCGCAGCATGGTTCACATGCAACTTGCCTGCACCGCGATTGACGGCGTCTGCCAGAACACCGACGGGGTGGTCGATGCGCTGGTGGCCTATGGCGAGACCGATCTGTTGTGCTACCGGGCCGAGGGGCCGGCTGCGCTTGTTGAGCGCCAGTCACGGGAGTGGCAACCGCTGCTTGACTGGGCGGAGAGCCGCTACGGCGTCCGTTTCGCGGTGACCAGCGGCATCGTCCCTGTCGATCAGCCGCCGGAGACGCTTGCGCCCTTGCGTGCCTGTGTCCGGGCCTTGGACCCGTTCCGGCTGACGGGCCTGCAAGCACTGGCCGGCAGTCTGGGCTCGCTTGTGCTGGCGCTGGCGGTCCTGGAGTCGCGCCTCTCCGCCGCCGAGGCCTTCGCGCTCAGCCAGCTCGACGAGGACCACCAGACCCGGCAGTGGGGCGCCGACGAAGAGGCGGAACAGCGTAAGGCGGCCATGCTGGTGGACGTCCAGGGCAGCGAATCGTACCTGCGCGCCTTGGCCGGCTGAAACGCAGGCCTCCAACCCCCTTGAATCTGGCGTTTTCCGGGTCTCGGTGCTATCCCGTGGGGACGGTTTTGGCAAAGGGGGGCGCGCGCGGCACCATGCAAGAGATCATCCGCCAACTTGAGGAAAAGCGCGATCGTGCAAGGCTCGGCGGGGGACAGCGCCGGCTCGACGCCCAGCACGCCAAAGGCAAGCTGACGGCGCGTGAACGAATCGAGCTCCTGGTGGATGCCGGGTCGTTCGAGGAATGGGACATGTTCGTGGAGCATGATTCCAACGATTTCGGCATGGACGAGCAGAAGATCCCCGGCGACGGCGTTGTCACCGGGCACGGTACGATCAACGGCCGGCTCGTATTCCTGTTCAGCCAGGATTTCACCGTTTTCGGCGGTTCCTTGTCGGCGGCGCATGCCCGCAAGATCTGCAAGATCATGGATCAGGCGGTGCGCGTGGGGGCGCCGGTCATCGGCCTGAACGACTCCGGCGGAGCCCGGATCCAGGAGGGCGTGGCCTCGCTGGCCGGCTATGCCGACGTGTTCCAGCGTAACGTCCTGGCATCGGGCGTGGTGCCGCAGATCTCGATGATCATGGGGCCCTGTGCCGGCGGGGCAGTCTACTCGCCGGCGATGACCGATTTCATTTTCATGGTGAAGGACTCCTCCTACATGTTCGTGACGGGGCCAGAGGTGGTCAAGACCGTCACCCATGAAGAGGTCACGGCGGAGGATCTCGGCGGTGCCGTCACCCACGCCGGCCGTTCGGGCGTGGCTGACCTGGCCATGGAAGACGACGTGGAAGCCCTGCTGCGTGTGCGCGACTTCATGGGGTTCCTGCCGGCAAACAATCGTGAGAAACCGCCGCACCGGCCCACCGACGACCCTTTCGATCGCAATGAGATGTCCTTGGACAGCCTTGTCCCCACCGATCCGCACCGGCCCTACGACATGAAGGAGCTGATCCACAAGGTCGCCGACGAGCGCATCTTCTTCGAACTGCAGCCGGATTTCGCGGCCAACATCATCACCGGCTTCGCGCGTCTGGAAGGGCATCCCGTCGGGATCGTCGCCAACCAGCCGATGGTCCTGGCCGGGTGCCTGGACATCGATTCCAGCAGGAAGGCGGCGCGGTTCGTGCGATTCTGCGATTGTTTCAACATCCCGATCGTGACGTTCGTCGACGTGCCCGGCTTCCTTCCGGGAACGGCGCAGGAATACGGCGGCATCATCCAGCACGGTGCCAAGCTGCTTTTCGCCTATGCCGAAGCGACGATTCCAAAGGTCACGGTCATCACGCGCAAGGCCTATGGCGGGGCTTACGATGTGATGGCGTCCAAACATCTGCGCGGCGATGTGAACTACGCCTGGCCGTCTGCGGAGATCGCGGTGATGGGGCCGAAAGGAGCCGTGGAAATCATCTTCCGTGCCGACCGCGACAACCCGGAAAAGATCGAGGCGCGGACCGAGGAGTATCGCCTGAAGTTCGCGAACCCTTTTATCGCCGGCGGACTAGGGTTCATCGACGACGTGATCATGCCGCACAACACCCGTCTTCGGTTGTGCCGGGCGCTTCGCATGCTGCGCAACAAGACGCTTGAGAACCCGTGGAAAAAGCACGGCAACATCCCGCTCTGAGGGTGCATCTATGGGACAGGCGCGTCTGAAGGGGTTCTTGTGGCATCTTGCGGTCTATTTCGCCGCCACCGTGATCGGGTTCGGCGTCAATATCGCCGTTGCGCCGGAGCGGCTGGTCGTCTGGCTGCCGTTGTTGCTGTGGGGCGGTGTGGTTGCCATTCATTGTGCCTGGGTCATGGGGCTGGTTGGCGCGCGCAGGGAGTAGGAACGTTTTGACGAAACGGATGTTCAAGAAGATCCTGATCGCCAACCGCGGCGAGATCGCCTGCCGGGTGATCCGGACCGCCCGCAGGATGGGGATTGCCACGGTTGCCGTCTGCTCCGAGGCCGATGTCGACGCGCGGCACGTGGACGAGGCCGATGAATCCGTCCTGATCGGCAAGGCGCCCTCGGTCGACAGCTATCTGAATATGGACCGGATCCTGGATGCGATTGCCCGCACCGGCGCGGATGCGGTTCATCCCGGCTACGGGTTCCTTTCCGAGAACCGCGCCTTTGCCGACGCGCTCGCCAAGGCGGGCGTCACGTTCATCGGCCCCGGCCCCGAAGCGATCGCCGCGATGGGCGACAAGATCGAGTCAAAGCGTCTCGCCCGCGAGGCCGACGTGAGCACGGTCCCCGGGACGCTGGATCCGGTTCGTGACGCAGCCGAGGCGGTCCGGATCGCCGAGGAGATCGGTTTTCCGGTCATGCTGAAGGCGTCGGCCGGCGGGGGCGGCAAGGGCATGCGGCTTGCCTGGAATGACCAAGAGGTCGAGGAAGGCTTGGTTTCCGCGATCAACGAGGCCAAGTCGGCCTTCGGCGACGACCGCGTTTTCATTGAAAAGTTCATCGAAGAACCGCGCCACATCGAAATCCAGGTGATTGGCGACAGCCATGGCAACGTCATTCATCTGGGCGAACGCGAATGCTCGATCCAGCGGCGCCACCAAAAGGTGATCGAAGAAGCGCCGAGCCCGTTCCTCGATCCCGAAACGCGCGAGGCGATGGGCGCGCAGGCGGTGGCTTTGGCGAAGCAGGTTGGCTACCGGTCGGCGGGAACCGTCGAGTTCATTGTCGACAAGAACCGCGCCTTCTACTTCCTTGAGATGAACACCCGCCTGCAGGTGGAGCATCCCGTGACTGAGCTGATCACCGGCATCGACGTGGTGGAGTGGATGATCCGGATTGCCGCCGGCGAGCATCTTCCAACCGGTCAGTCCGACGTCAGCCTTCGCGGCTGGGCCATGGAAAGCCGGCTCTATGCCGAGGACCCCGGGCGCGGTTTTCTGCCTTCGACCGGCCGGTTGATCCGCTATGTGGAGCCCGAGGCGGTCGAGAACGCGGTGCGGGTCGACAGCGGCGTGGTCGAGGGGTCGGAGATTTCCATTCATTACGACCCGATGATCGCCAAGCTGATCACCGCCGGAGAGACCCGCGATGAGGCCATCGAAAGGATGGCGCACGCCTTGGATGCCTTCTACCTGGGGGGCATCGGCAACAACCTCTCGTTCCTTGGGCACGTGATTGCCCACCCGCGTTTCCGCGAGGGGCGTCTGAGTACGGGCTTCATCGACGAGGAATACCCCGAAGGCTTCGGCAGTGATCATCTTAAGCCGGAAGAACCCGATCTGTTGGCGGCGATCGCAACCTTCGTCCAGGCCTCCACGAATCGGCGGGATGCCGCTGTCGAAGGCCGCGTCGACGGTTCCAGCCGGTCACTGGAACATGCCTATGTTGCCTTCGTCGGGCGCAAGGATCCGTTTGAGCTGGACATGGCCGTGACCGGCACTTCCGGCAGCATGACCATTGCCACGGCGAAAGCGGCTTACGAAATCGCAAGCGACTGGACGCTTGGCGACCCGGTCTTTGTGGCAAAGGTCAACGGCAATCTGGTCGTTGCGCAGGTTGCGCGGCGAGGGGTTTCTCATGTGGTCCGCCACCACGGCCGTGAAACGGAAGTGCGGGTGCTGTCGGCGCATGCAGCCGCCCTGGCCCGCCTGATGCCCTACAAAGAGCCGCCGGACATGTCGCGGTTCCTGCTGTCGCCGATGCCGGGCCTCTTGGTGCGCGTGTCCGCCGCGCCGGGCGACAGGGTCAAGGCCGGCCAGGAACTTGCGGTCGTCGAGGCCATGAAGATGGAGATTATCCTGCGGGCGGAGCAGGACGGCGTGATCGCAACCCTGCATGCCCAGGCGGGCGAAAGCCTGGAAGTGGACCAGGCCATCCTCGAGTTCGAATAACGGTGGCACCGGGAATCCACTAGTAGATGGAAGAGGTAATCGACTAGTAGATACACAAGGGCCGATCATCGGAGGATAGTGATCCTATGGCGGACACGGCGATCCGGGTGGTCATTCGGGGACGCGTGCAGGGCGTCTGGTATCGAGCCTGGACCGAAAAGGAGGCGCGCGGGCTGGGTCTTAAGGGCTGGGTGAGGAACTGCTTCGACGGCAGCGTCGAAGCGTTGTTCAGCGGGCCGGAAAAGACGGTTCGCGATATGATCGAGCGGTGCCGTAGCGGTCCGCCGGCCGCCCGCGTGGACGCGATCGAGGAGTTCGCTGGTGAAGTGCAGTCAGTACCCGGATTTCACGTGACCCGTTGACGACCCAGAGGCCGAACAGAGGGCTGTGACCGACCTCATAGTCCCGAACACCAGCCGACCCTAGCATTCATCCAGGCACAACGAGCCTTCAGGGGGCTCAAGGCGGAATCGCCCCGACCGACGGGTCGGTCTAGTCGTCCAAGTCATCGGACGATGACACTCCCGCTTGGCATCAGGCCGGGGCGAGGGAGGTAGTATCGTGGCTACGATCATGATGACCGATGATCGCGCCCGGACGAGGATCGCCGCAAGGCAGACGATCCCTGTCGGGCAGCGGATCGCGGTCGGCGCCGTGGCGGGTCTTGTGCCCGTCACGCTGTCCATGGCGGTTGTTCAAGGGGCGCCGGTCGTCGAGGCGCTGGAATCCGTTCTTGTAGGCTGGCCGCTTCGGGCGGAGATCTTTTGGGTTGGGGCTGCCACTCTGCTCGGCATCGGTCTTCAGAGCATCGCGCTGGCTCTGGTGGGCATCCTGTCCGCGCTGTGGCAGAGGGGCGAAACAAAGCGTGTGGCGTTGTTTCAGGTGAGCCTCGTTGCCCCGGCTCTGTTGTTCGTCTTGGTCCAGCTGTTCGGTCTTGTGATGGCACCGGACGCCGGCGCGAAGGCAGGTGCGCGCATCTTGATCTCGGGCGTGTCGGCGGGCGACGGCGCCCCCGTGCGTATCGTCGTCTACGAGCGCTCGGCGTTGGAGACGACTGAGTGTTTCGTGCATGGGCTGCTGGGCAGGTGATGCTGATCCGGGTCCCGTTCGCACCTAGTCGAACACCTCGTTGAATGTTGCCATCAGCGCGTTGTCCAGATCGGTCATTGTGACCGGCAGACCGAGATCCACCAGCGAGGTGACGCCCAGCTTCTCTTCGCCGATGCCGCAGGGCACGATGCCTTCGAAATGGCTGAGGTCGGGCTCCACATTGACGGCGATCCCGTGAAAGGTGACCCAGCGGCGCACCCGAACGCCGATGGCCGCAATCTTGTCCTCCCGGCCGCCACTGCGTTCGACCCAGATGCCGACTCGGCCCTCGCGCCGGAGCCCGCGGACATTGAACTGGGCCAGCGCCCTGATGACCCACTCCTCGAGGTCTGTCACGTAGCGGCGCACATCCTGGCCGCGCTGTTTCAGGTCCAGCATCACGTAGGCAACCCGCTGGCCGGGCCCGTGATAGGTGTACTGGCCGCCGCGGCCCGTCCGATAGACGGGAAACCGGTCGGGGGCCAGCAGGTCGCCGGGGTCGGCGCTGGTCCCGGCGGTATAGAGGGGCGGATGCTCCAGCAGCCAGACCAGCTGACATGCCGCGCCGGCCCGAATTTGCTCGACCCGCCTTTCCATTTCCTGGACCGCGGCCTCGTACGGCTCGAGCCGGTCGCTGATCCGCCACTCCACGGGGGGCTGTCGAGGGATGTCCATTGCAGGGTTTTAGACACACAGAACCTTGATCGGCTAGGGGCTATCTGCTAATTCAACGGCCGCACGGCGGGCCCCGGTACGCCCGTTTTCGAAAGGGCTGACAAGACACGAAATGCGGTCGTGGCGGAATTGGTAGACGCGCAGCGTTGAGGTCGCTGTGGGCGAGAGCCCGTGGAAGTTCGAGTCTTCTCGACCGCACCAACGTCTTGTCGGGGACCGGCTGAGAAGGCGGGTCTTTTTTTATCTGATCGATCGGCGGGCACAGGCTTCGGCCACGGCCAGCCGGGGAGCCGCCGATATGGCCGACGAGAATCTCAAAGAGGCTGCCCTGGAGTTCCACCGCCGCGCGCCGGCGGGCAAGCTGGGCATCGTTGCCACCAAGCCCCTGGCGACCCAGCGGGACCTGTCGCTGGCCTATTCGCCCGGCGTCGCCGCAGCCTGTGATGCCATCGCCGAGGATCCCGCGACCGTGGCCGAGCTGACGGCACGCGGCAACCTGATCGGCGTCATCTCCAACGGCACCGCCGTCCTCGGCCTGGGGGCGATCGGTGCCTTGGCGTCCAAGCCCGTTATGGAAGGCAAGGCGGTTCTGTTCAAGAAGTTCGCAGGGATCGACGTGTTCGATATCGAGGTCGACGAAACCGACGTCGATCGGTTCGTCGACGTGGTGGCCGCGCTGGAACCCACCTTCGGTGGCATCAATCTGGAGGATATCAAGGCGCCGGAGTGTTTCGAGATCGAGAAGCGCCTGCGCGAGCGCATGAATATCCCGGTCTTTCACGACGACCAGCACGGCACTGCGATCATCGTCGCTGCCGCGGTCACCAACGGCCTGGAGGTGGTGGGCAAGAGGATTGACCAGGTCAAGCTGGTCTGCTCCGGCGCCGGGGCGGCGGCGCTCGCCTGCCTGAACCTGCTGGTCGCGCTCGGCATGAAACGCGAGAACATCTTCGTGTGCGACATCGCCGGGCTCGTTTACGAGGGCCGGACCGAGGAAATGGACCCCTACAAGGCAGCCTTTGCACAGGCGACCGATGCCCGCACGCTGGGCGATGTGATCGGCGATGCGGACGTCTTCATGGGGCTCAGCGCGCCCGGTGTCCTCAAGCCGGACATGGTGGCGCGGATGGCGGACAAGCCCATCATCCTGGCGCTGGCCAATCCCGTGCCCGAGATCATGCCGGAGGACGCCAAAGCCGCGCCCCCCGACGCGATCATCGCGACCGGCCGGTCGGATTATCCGAACCAGGTCAACAACGTCCTGTGTTTCCCCTTCATCTTCCGCGGCGCCCTGGATGTGGGCGCGACCGAGATCAATGAGGCGATGAAGATTGCTGCGGTCCAGGCCATCGCAGAACTGGCGAGGATGGAAGTCTCGGAGGCGGTCGCTGCCGCCTACGGTGGAGAAACGCACGCAGGCTTCGGCCCCGACTACATCATCCCCAGGCCGTTTGACCTGAGACTGATCCTGAAGATCGCGCCGGCGGTTGCGCGCGCAGCCATGGATAGCGGCGTCGCCACGCGTCCGATCGAGGACTTCGATGCCTATGACCAGCGTCTGCACGAGTTCGTGTATCGCTCGGGACTGGTGATGAAGCCCGTCATGGACGCCGCCCGGCAGGACCCCCAACGGGTGGTCTTCGCCGAGGGCGAGAGCCGACGGGTGTTGCACGCGGTTCAGGTCGTCTTGGACGAAGGTATTGCCAGGCCGCTCCTGGTCGGCCGGCGCGAGGTGATCGGTCTTCGCGTCAAGCAGCTGGGTCTGCGCATCGACCCGGAGAGCGAGGTCGAAATCGTTGATCCGGAGGACGACCCGCGCTACCGCGAATACTGGACCATGTATCACGAGCTTCTTGGCCGAAAAGGCGTGTCGCCCGACCTGGCCCGCACGATCGTGCGAACCCAGAACACGGTCATTGCTGCCTTGATGCTGCGCCGCGGCGAGGCCGACGCGATGATCTGCGGCGCGCAGGGCAACTTCAAGGTCAATGAACACCACGTGCGCGACGTGATCGGCATGCAGGAAGGCGTGCGCGATCTGTCCACGCTGATCATGCTGATCCTGTCCCAGGGCACCGTCTTCGTGGCGGACACCCACGTGACCTTCGTGCCGTCTCCCGAAGAACTCGCGGAAATGGCCGCGATGGCGGCGACCGAGGTCCAGCGGTTCGGCATCGAGCCGCGGATCGCCCTGTTGAGCCATGCCAATTTCGGCTCGTCGGAGACGAACTCGTCGCGGCGCATGCGCGAAGCGGTGGCGATCATGCACCGGGACTTCCCGGAACTCGAGGTCGACGGCGAAATGCACGCCGATGCCGCCCTCGACGACGAGATCCGTGAACGCATCCTGCCGGGCTCGAAGCTCACACGGCCCGCCAATCTGCTGATCATGCCCACCGTCGATGCCGCGCACATAGCCTACAACCTGCTCAAGGTCCTGGGTGACGGCCTGACGGTGGGGCCGATGATGCTGGGCCTGAAGCAGCCCGCCCATGTCTTGACCGCGTCCGTCACGGCGCGCGGCATTGTCAACATGACCGCGGTCGCCTGTGTCGAAGCCCAAATGATGGAGCAGGCCGGCTAGGCCGGCAGTCGATCCCATGGCGGATCCCGGGCGGCACGAGGCCGAAACGGAGGCCGACGCCTTCGAGGAGCTCTACGGCCTTTCCAACGAGCTGGTCGAAGGCGTCAGGGCGGCGCTTTCCGTGGGCAAGCCCGAGGCCGCCGCCGAGCCTGCCGCCAAGCTGCATCCAGCCGATCTCGCCGACCTGCTGGAGCGGTTGCCGGGTGACGAGCGCCTATCACTCGTGCGCGCCCTGGGCGATGGCCTGGATGGCGAGGTCCTGTCGTATCTGGACGACTCGGTCCGCGAAGAGATCGTCGAGGAGCTCAATACCAAGGAACTGGCGTCGCTGGTTTCCGATCTGGAATCCGACGACGCGGTCGAGGTGGTCGAGGACCTGGACGCCACCGACCTGGAGGCGCTGCTGCGTGCGGTCCCCGCCGACCAGCGTGTCCTGATCGAGGACAGCCTGCGGTATCCCGAGGACAGTGCCGGGCGCCTGATGCGGCGCGAGGTGGTGACCGTGCCGTCCTTCTGGAACGTGGGTCAGACCATCGATTTCATGCGGTCCGGCGTGGATTTGCCGGACGATTTCTATAACATCGTCGTGGTGGGACCGGCGCACAAACCCCTGGGCCTGGTCCACCTGTCGCGCATGCTGCGCCGTCGCCGGCCCGTCGACATCACCGACATCATGGAGCCGGATCCCAAGCTGATCCCCGTGGAGATGGACCAGGAGGAGGTCGCCTTCCTGTTCCGCCAGTACGGCCTGGTCGAGGCTCCGGTCGTGGACGAAGATGGCCGCCTGGTCGGCGTCATCACGGTCGACGATATCGTCGAGGTTATCGAGGAGGAGGCCGAAGAGGACATCCTCAAGTTGGGCGGCGTCAGAGAGGACGACTTCTACGACGATGTCGTGGAAACGACCCGTTCGCGCTGGTCCTGGCTGTCGCTCAACCTGTTGACGGCAATCATCGCGTCGGCGGTGATCGCCCTGTTCGATCAGACCATCGAAAAGGTGGTGGCCCTGGCGGTGCTGATGCCCATCGTTGCCAGCATGGGCGGCAATGCGGGCACCCAGACCCTGACCGTGGCCGTGCGTGCGCTTGCCACCAACGAACTGACGGCACAGAACGCCGTGCGGATCGTCTGGAAAGAGGTCCTCGTCGGGGGCGTCAACGGGATCGTCTTTGCGATCATGATGGGGGGCATCGCCTGGTTCTGGTTCCAGGATCCGACCCTAGGCGGCATAATCGCTGCCGCCATGATCATCAATCTGGTGATCGCCGGCTTTGCCGGAACGGTGATACCGCTGGGGCTCGAACGCCTGGGCACCGACCCGGCGGTCGGATCGATCGTGATCCTCACCACCGTGACGGACGTGGTCGGGTTCTTCTGTTTCCTGGGGCTGGCGACCTGGGTGCTGCTCTAGCGCGTCGGGCGCCGCCTACTCGGCCTTTGTGGCGGTATTCTCTTCTTCCGCGGGCTTTTTCTTCTTCTCTTCCACCCGAAAGATCGTCCAGCCGCCCTTGTTGCCGGAAAACAGCCCAGGTCCCTGCGGGATCTCCGAGTTGTCCTGGTAGTCCATCGATTCCCAGCCCGAGCATCCGCTCAGGATTGCGACGGCCAGAGCCGTCGCGCATCCCAATACCGTTTGTTTCAACCCCGTCATATCAGAACTTCACGCGGGTTCCGATCGAGCCGACCGTGATATCGTCGGTCGACTGCTGCCGGCGGTCCAGGTCGAAATTGCCGACCGATGCGTAGAACTCCGTCCCGAATTCCTTCAGGAACTGAACCGCACCGGCCCGGAACATTTCGGCCTCGTCGCCGTTCTGCGCAACATCCTCGTTATAGGCGTAATCGATGGAGAACGCCGTGTCGCCGAATTTGAAGAAGTTGGTTGTCCAACCGCCTTTGACATAGAACTATGTCGCGTCGCTACGCCCGCCATTCTGGTCCTTTGTCGCGGCGGAGACCGTCACGTTCAGGCCCGTGTTTTCGTGCAACACGGAGAACGATCCGGCGTAGGTGTTGTTGGTTTGGGATTGCTGAGAGTCGGACACCGAAGCGGCCGCGGCTGCCTTCACGCCGTAACCCTGGCCGGCCCAACGCAGGGCCGCGTCCCAGCGGTCGTCGGACACCGCGGTGCCTGATACCTGGAAACCCCAGAACTTGGGCGAATCGTAGCGGACACGGTCGCGCCTGCTTAGGCCGTCGAAGTTGCTGAACACGTCACCGATTGCGATCGTGGTCAAGTTGCCGCTGCTGTCCCGGAACTTCAGGCCCCCCGCCTGGTCGGAGACGGAGGAATAGTTGATGACGCTGGTTCGGGAAAGATCGACTTCGGCGGTGCTGTCCGAAGCGGTGGGTCCCTGACCGATCCGGAGCCGGCCGAAATCCGTGTGGGCGAGATCAACCTCCATGATGCGTTCCTTGACCTCGAAGGAGGTTTCCTGGTCGTCCTGGGAAACGTCGGAGGAATCGTTCGATTGCGCCTCGAGTTCGATATTGGTGCCGATCGAGAATTTCTCGGTCACGTTGGCCTTTCCAACGAGGCGGAACCGGGTCGAGCTGTTGTCGTTGTCCACGTGATAGAGCTTCGTGCTCTCGCCGTCGTCGGCGATGTTGACCATGCGGTTGACCTGGCCGGACACGACAAGACTGACTTTCTAGTTGGCTGAAACGACTGTGGCGCCGGCTCGGTCGGCGGTGCCAGCGGCAGTTTGCGCCTCAACCGAAGCAGCTTGCGCCTCCGAGCGCGCCATCTTGGCTTCTTCGGCGGCGGCTTTTGATTCCGCCGCCATGGCCTCGACCTGCTGCCGGTTCCCCTCAGTCTGCAGATCCTGCACCTGCTGCTGCAGCGATTCCAGGGTCTCCTGCTGCTTGCGCATCTGCTCCTGCTGGGCCTGGATGATTTCCTGCAACTGACGCAGCGTCTCCGCATCCACGTTCTGTGCGTGTGCAGAACCGGACATCACCAGGCTCGTGGCGATGATCGTCGTCGAAAGCAGAACTCCCGCTACACGTCCTGTCGGATTTCTCATGTCTCATCCGGTCCGCGCGGACCGCCCCTTGTGATGTGCCTCAGTTGTCGTCGCGGATCTGATCTCTGCGTTGTTTGCATCCCGTTAGGCTGGTCAGCTCACTTCTTGAGGGCATAGTGCCAGGGAGGTCGTCCTGGCCTCGTGACAAATGCATGGCGGGCACGGTTTTCGAGTCTGTTGTTGCACAAACGCTACAACTCAATGTGTTCTCTGTCGCGCAATGGCAATAGCTGCAAGGCGAAACCTTGAGGATGCCCGAATCCATGCCCGATTGCGGTCCTCGACCCCAAAGTCCTTGCCCAACTCTCTGCCCCTCTGGTCCGCGATTCTGCGAGCCTGACGGTCATCTGTCCTTCTGGAAATACATGTACAGGACCGATAGTTTACGTTGACGTAAACGTCAACTTTGATTACTCTTGCTCGCATGGTCCAGACGCACGGCATAGCCGACCTTGCCAAGGAATTCGGCGTCACCACCCGCACGATTCGTTTCTACGAGGGCGAGGGGTTGCTGGCGCCGCGCCGGGAGGGGCAGAAACGCCTGTTCTCGCCACGCGACCGGGTGCGGTTGAAGCTGATCCTGCGCGGCAAGCGCCTCGGGTTCAGCCTGTCGGAGATTGCCGAAATCCTGGACATGTACGACGCGGCGCCGGGCGAGAAGGGCCAGCTTGCGCTGTTGCTCGGCGGGATCGAGCAGCGGCGGGAGGCGCTCAAGCAACAGCGTCGGGACATTGACCAGACCATGGCCGACCTGGACGAAGTCGAGCGCCGCTGCCGGGAGCGGCAGCGGCAGATCGGTTCGGGAGGCGGGTCGTGAGCAGCGGCGACCAGTTCGTGGCCCGCGATCCGGATTTCGAGAACAAGGTGCGCGAGAGCTTCGCCCAGCAGGGGCTGATGCGGACGCTTGGTGCGCGCATGGCCGATGTGGCACCGGGCCGCTGCACCATCGAACTCCCGTTCGCCGACGGCCTGACCCAGCAAGATGGTTTCTTCCACGCCGGCGCGATCGGGGCGGTCGCAGACAGTGCCGGCGGCTACGCAGGCTTGACTCTCATGCCGGCTGGTTCGCGCGTGTTGTCGGTGGAATTCAAGCTGAGCCTGCTGGCCCCGGCGGCGGGCGAGCTGGCGATCGCCCATGGTGCCGTCGTACGGTCCGGACGGACATTGACCGTTTCGAAGGCAGACGTCTTTGTCCGCGCGGATGGCGAAGAGAGACTCTGCGCAACCCTGCTCCAGACTCTGATGTGCCTGAACGATGGCGACCCGGCCGGCGTGCGACGCACGGCCTAGGAAAGGCGAGACCGCGATGATCCCCAATGAATACCCGACCTTGAACTTCGACCTCGGCGAGACGGCGGATCTGTTGCGTGACTCCGTGCGCAGTTTCTCCGACGACAAGATCGCACCCAGGGCCGAGGAAATCGACCGCACCAATACCTTCCCGCGCGATCTCTGGCCGAACCTGGGCGAACTGGGCCTGCTCGGGATTACGGTCGAGGAGGCGTATGGCGGCGCCGGCATGGGATATCTGGAGCATACCTTGGCGATGGAGGAGATCAGCCGCGCCTCGGCCAGCGTCGGTCTCTCCTACGGCGCCCATTCGAATCTCTGCGTCAACCAGATCCGCCGCAATGGCACCGAGGACCAGAAACGCCGCTACTTGCCCAAGCTGACTTCGGGCGACCATGTGGGCGCGCTGGCCATGTCCGAACCCGGCTCGGGGTCCGATGTGGTGTCGATGCGCACGCGCGCCGACAAAAAGGGCGACCGCTATCTCCTGAACGGCAACAAGATGTGGATCACCAACGGCCCGGAGGCAGACACGCTTGTGGTCTATGCCAAGACCGACCCCGATGCGGGCAAGCGCGGGATTACAGCCTTCCTGATCGAGCAGGGGTTCAAGGGGTTCAGCACCGCCCAGAAGCTGGACAAGCTGGGCATGCGCGGCTCCGACACCTGCGAGCTGGTGTTCCAGGACTGCGAGGTGCCCGAAGAGAACGTGCTGGGCAGCGAAGGCGAGGGCGTTCGGGTTCTGATGAGCGGGCTCGACTATGAACGGCTCGTCCTTGCCGGCGGCCCCATCGGCATCATGCAAGCCTGCATGGATGTGGCCGTGCCGTATGTCCATGAACGCAAGCAGTTCGGTGCGCCGATCGGCACCTTTCAGCTGATGCAGGGCAAGCTGGCCGACATGTACACCACACTCAACGCGACCAAGGCCTACGTCTATGCCGTGGCCAAGGCCTGCGACCGGGGCGAGACCACGCGCAAGGACGCAGCGGGAGCCATCCTTTATGCCGCCGAGAAGGCGACCTGGATGGCGCTGGAAGCAATTCAGACCCTGGGCGGCAACGGCTATATCAACGAATACCCGACGGGACGACTGCTGCGGGACGCAAAGCTCTACGAGATCGGCGCTGGGACGCAGGAAATCAGGCGCATGCTGATTGGCCGCGAACTGTTCGAAGAGACGGCCTGACCCAAGAGTGAGAAGGAGCACGGCGTGCCGACAGTGCTGGTGACCGGTGCCAACCGGGGAATTGGGCGCGAGATCGTCGAGCAGTACGGCGCGGCCGGCTGGTCGGTCATCGCAACCTGTCGCGACCCGGATTTGGCAGATCTGCCCTGCGAGACCCATGCGCTCGACGTGGGCGATGGCGCGATGGTTCGGGACCTGGTGCGGATCCTGGACGGCCGGCCAATCGATCTTTTGTGGAACAATGCCGGCATCTACCCGGACCGCGGCGAGGCCTCGAGGGCGCCGGATGACGCCGTTTGGGCCGAGATGCTGCGGGTTAATTCGATTGCCCCGATTCTCGTGGCCCGGGCCTTGGCAGACAATGTCGCACAGTCGAACCGGCGAATCATGGCCTTCACCACCTCGCGCATGGGATCGATCGGGGGCAACACAAGCGGAGGCGCTTACGCTTATCGGTCCTCCAAGGCTGCGCTGAACGCCGCGGCCAAGTCACTCGCCATCGACCTCGGGCACCGCCACATTGCGGTGGTCCTCGTTCACCCCGGCTGGGTCCGCACCGACATGGGAACCGCCGCCGCAACCCTGTCGACAGAAGAAAGCGTCGCTGGAATGAAGACCGTGCTGGATCGCATCGGCCCCGCGTACACGGGCCGTTTCATCAACTACGATGGCACCGAAATCGCCTGGTAGGAGCCGACATGCCCGACTTTCACCTCGCTCAGATCAATGTCGCAAACGCCCGCGCGCCGATGGACGACCCGCAGATGGCGGCGTTCATGGCCCAGCTTGACGAGATCAACGCCCTCGCCGACGGGGCGCCCGGTTTCGTTTGGCGGCTGCAGAGCGATTCGGGAAACGCCACCGATATCATCGTCACCGAGGATCCGTCCTTCCTGATCAATATGTCGGTCTGGGAGTCGGTCGACGCCTTGTTCGACTACGTCTACAAGACCGCACACACCAAAGTCATGGCGGGCCGTAAGGATTGGTTCCAAAAGCACGAGGCCCCCTACCAGGTCCTGTGGTGGGTGCCGGCCGGGCACATCCCGACAGCCCAGGAGGGACTGGAACGGCTGGAGCACCTGACCCAGCACGGCCCGACGCCCCACGCTTTCACCTTCAAATCCCGTTTCCCGCCGCCCCAGGAGGCGACCGATGCTGCTGACTGAGGATCAGACCATGGTCCGCGGGATGGTACGGCGATTCGCCGCGGAACAGCTGGCGCCCAACGCGGCACGCTGGGACGCCGAGGCGGCATTTCCCGGGGACGCGCTGTCCCAGATGGCGGAACTGGGCCTGATGGGCATGCTGGTTCCGGAGGAATGGGGCGGTGCCGGGGCCGACCACGTCTCCTATGCGCTGGCCATCGAGGAAATCGCGGCCGGCGACGGGTCGGTCTCGACCATCATGAGCGTGCACAATTCCGTTGGCTGCATGCCGGTGCTCCGGTTCGGAACCGACGCGCAGAAACACCGCTTCCTGAAGCCGATGGCGCGTGGCGAGATGCTGGCCGCGTTCTGCCTCACCGAACCGCAGGCCGGGTCGGACGCAGCCGCAATCAGGACGCGCGCGGAGAAGGCCGGCAACAAGTGGGTTCTCAACGGCACCAAGCAGTTCATCACCTCAGGCAGCACGGCCGATGTGGCGATCGTGTTCGCCCGCACCGACCCGGACGCGGGCAAGAAAGGGATTTCCGCCTTCATCGTCCCCACGGACACCCCCGGCTATGTGGTCGCCAGCCTCGAGAAAAAGCTGGGCCAGAAGGCGTCGGACACCTGCCCGATCGTCTTCGATAACCTGGAGCTGACGCCCGATCTGATGCTGGGCGAGGAGGGCCAGGGTTACGGCATTGCTCTTGCCAATCTTGAAGGCGGACGAATCGGCATTGCCGCCCAGGCGGTCGGCATGGCGCGCGCTGCCTACGAACACGCCCTGGCCTATGCGCGGGAACGGGAATCCATGGGAACCGCAATCATCAACCATCAGGCCGTCGGTTTTCGTCTGGCCGACATGGCGACCCAAGTGGAGGCGGCCCGGCAGCTGGTGTTGCACGCTGCGAGCCTGCGCGACGCCGGCCAGCCATGCCTGAAAGAGGCCGCGATGGCCAAGCTGTTCGCGTCGGAGATGGCGGAAGCCGTCTGCTCAGATGCCCTCCAGATCCATGGCGGTTACGGTTACCTTGCGGACTATCCGGTCGAACGCATCTACCGCGATGTGCGGGTCTGCAAGATCTATGAAGGCACCAGCGACATCCAGCGCTTGATCATCGCGCGCCAGATTGCCGCCTGACAGTCACCACCGAACCGCCGAGGCGACCATGGCCGCACCGATTGATTTCTATTTCGATTTCTCGTCGCCATACGGCTATCTGGCGGCCCACGTCATCGACGATCTGGCTGCGCGTCACGGCCGCACCGTGGCCTGGCGGCCCATGCTGCTGGGGGCCGTGTTCAAGGTCAGCGGCCAGCAGCCGCTGTTGAACATCCCGCTGAAGGGCGACTATGCGAAGCGGGACCTGCCGCGGACCGCCCGTCTGTTGGGGCTCCCATTCACCATGCCCGAGCAGTTCCCGTTCATGTCGGTCGCCGCGTGTCGCGCCTTTTACTGGTTGGTGGACGAGGACCCGGCGGCGGCGCGCGCGCTGGCCTTGGCCCTCTACGACCGGGCCTTCGCGGAAGGCCAGGCCATTGCCCAGGCGCCCGATGTGGCCGCCGTCGCAGCATCGCTCGGACTCGATCCCGAAACCGTTCGGGCGGCGCTTCAGGATCCGGCGGTCAAGGACCGTCTTCGCACGGAAGTCGATGCGGCCATCGAACGGGGCGTTTTCGGATCGCCCTTCATCTTCGTCGATGACGAGCCTTTCTGGGGCGTGGACCACCTGTCCCAGGTGGAACGCTGGCTGGAAACCGGCGGCTGGTGACGAGGGCCCTGAATTGACGGTTCTGCAATCAACCACCGACCGCAGGGATTCGGCGTTTCTCGAAAACACCTCAGCGATGGGTGGCCTGGTCGAGACGCTGGCGGCAACCGTCGGCCGGATCAAGCAGGGTGGCGGTGAAGAGGCCCGCAAGAGGCATCTGGGCCGCGGCAAGCTGTTGCCTCGTGACCGGGTTCGCACGCTGCTGGATCCGGGTTCTCCGTTCCTGGAACTCGGCCAGCTTGCCGCGCACGGGCTCTACGGAGATGAGGTCCCCGCCGCGGGCCTCATCACCGGCATCGGCCGGATATCCGGCGTCGAGTGCATGGTCGTGGCCAACGATGCCACGGTCAAGGGCGGCACCTACTGCCAGATCACCGTGAAGAAACACCTCCGGGCGCAGGAAACTGCTGAACAGAACCGTCTGCCTTGTATCTACCTTGTCGACTCTGGCGGCGCCAACCTGCCCAACCAGGATGAGGTGTTCCCCGATCGGGACCACTTCGGGCGGATCTTCTTCAACCAGGCGAACATGTCCGCCAAGGGGATCCCGCAGATCGCCCTGGTCATGGGCTCGTGCACGGCCGGCGGCGCCTATGTTCCGGCGATGTCCGACGAATCGATCATCGTCCGAAACCAGGGCACGATCTTTCTGGGCGGCCCGCCCCTGGTGAAGGCAGCGACCGGTGAGGTCGTCAGTGCCGAGGACCTGGGCGGTGCGGATGTGCATGCCCGGATTTCCGGCGTCGCCGACCACTATGCCCGGGACGATGCCCACGCCCTGGCGCTCGCCCGGCGTATCGTCGCGAATCTCAACTGGCGGAAGTCGGTTCCCTTGGCGGTGCGCACGCCTTCCGAGCCGCTTTATCCGGCCGAAGACCTCTATGGCATCGTTCCGGCCGACCTGAAGAAGCCCTACGACGTGCGCGAGGTGATTGCCTGTCTCGCTGACGGTTCGGAGTTCGACGAGTTCAAGGCGCTTTACGGGACGACGTTGGTCTGCGGCTTCGCCCATATCTGCGGCTATCCCGTCGGCATCGTGGCCAACAACGGCATTCTGTTCTCCGAGAGCGCGCTGAAGGGCGCCCATTTCGTGGAACTCTGTTCCCAGCGCGGCATTCCCCTGGTGTTCCTGCAGAACATCACCGGGTTCATGGTCGGCTCGAAATACGAACACGGCGGTATCGCCAAGCACGGGGCCAAGCTGGTGACGGCCGTGGCCACGACCTGGGTTCCGAAATTCACGGTGATCATCGGCGGGTCTTTCGGGGCCGGCAATTACGGAATGTGCGGGCGTGCCTATGGACCGCGCTTCCTGTGGATGTGGCCGAACGCCCGGATCTCGGTGATGGGTGGCGAGCAGGCGGCCAACGTGCTCGCCCAGGTCAGGGCCGACAATCTGGAGCGGCAGGGCGATTCCTGGACCGATGAAGAGGCGGATGCCTTCAAGGCACCGATCCTGCGGCAGTACGAGGAACAGGGCCATCCCTATTATGCAACCGCGCGCCTGTGGGACGACGGGATCATCGACCCGGCCGACACGCGGACCGTCTTGGGGCTGGGCCTGTCCGCAGCACTGAATGCGCCGATCGAGAAGGGCGCTTTCGGACTGTTTCGAATGTAGAGGGGCCGATGAACGAGACCTATCGCATCAGCCGGGAAGGGGCGGTCGCGCGGGTGACCCTCTGCAATCCCGAGAAACACAACTGCTTCGACGACCGACTGATCCAGGGCCTGACCGGGACCTTCGCTGCCCTCGGCGAGGCCGAGGACATCCGCGTGATCGTCCTGGACGCGGAAGGCAAAAGCTTCTCCGCCGGCGCCGATCTCAACTGGATGCGGCGCATGGCGGAAAACAGCCACGAGGAAAACCTCCGCGACGCACGCGGACTGGCGCGCATGCTGCAGACCATCAACATGATCGCCAAGCCGACGGTTGCGCTGGTCCAGGGGCCGACCTTCGGCGGTGGCGTCGGCCTTGCCGCCTGTTGCGACATCGTGATCGCCAGCGACCGGGCCAGCTTCAGCCTGTCCGAGGTCAAGCTGGGGATCATCCCGGCGACCATCTCGCCCTACGTGCTGGCCGCCATCGGCCCACGGGCGGCGCGGCGCTACATGTTGACCGCGGAACGGTTCGATGCCCTGACCGCGGCCGCGATGGGACTGGTGCACCAGGTTGTCGCCGCCGACGACCTTGTCGCCACGGGGCAAAAGGTCGTCGACAGCCTGTTGGCGAACGGACCCAATGCGCTGGTCGAGACGAAGAAACTGATCTTCGCCGTCGGCGGCTCGATCAGCGAAGAAACCATCGACGAGACCGCGCGCTGGATCGCCCGCGTCCGGGCGACCGACGAGGCGCACGAAGGAATGCGCGCATTCCTTGAGAAACGCCCTCCTGACTGGAAGCTTTGAGCGATGTGCCTGCGCCAGAACGAAGAGGCCCTGCGACTGAAGTCTGTACAGACCGGATATTCTATGTCAGGCGCCGGCAACACTTCCGCGCCGGGGTGGAGATAGGGGATGTTCTCCTCACTTCTGATCGCAAACCGGGGCGAGATCGCCTGTCGCATCATCCGCACGGCGCGCCGCATGGGGCTCAGCACGATCGCGGTCTATTCGAATGCGGACCGGGACGCGCTGCACGTGGAGATGGCGGACACGGCCTGCAGGATCGGGCCGGCCGAGGCGCAGCACAGCTACCTCGATATCGACGCCATCCTCGATGCCGCCGCACAGTCTGGGGCCGAGGCCGTCCATCCGGGCTACGGCTTTTTGGCCGAGAACGCAGCGTTTGCCGAGGCCTGCGCCGGCGCGGGACTGGTCTTTGTCGGGCCGCCGCCGGCCGCCATTCGCGCGATGGGGTCGAAGGCCGAGGCCAAGGCCGCGATGGAACAGGCGGGGGTGCCCCTGGTGCCCGGCTATCACGGCGCGGACCAGGATGCGGCAAGGCTGGAACAGGAAGCCGGGCGGATCGGCTATCCGGTCCTGATCAAGGCGTCCGCTGGCGGCGGCGGGAAGGGCATGCGGCTGGTGGAGGCCGCGGACGGTTTTGGCGAGGCGCTTGCCGCGGCCCGGCGGGAGGCCCAGGCCGGCTTCGGTGACGACCGCGTGCTGGTGGAAAAGTTCGTGACCCGTCCGCGCCATATCGAAATGCAGGTCTTCGCGGATACCGTCGGCAACGCGGTGCATTTGTTCGAACGCGACTGCTCGCTTCAGCGCCGCCACCAGAAGGTGATCGAGGAGGCGCCGGCCCCCGGCCTGACGCCGGCCATGCGAACCGAGATGGCGGAGGCGGCGTTGGCCGCGGCCCGGGCGATCGCTTACGTGGGCGCGGGCACCGTGGAATTCATCGTTGAGGCCGACCGTCAGTACCTGCCCCGTGCGTTCTATTTCATGGAGATGAACACCCGGCTCCAGGTCGAACATCCGGTCACCGAGCAGGTCACCGGCCTGGATCTTGTGGAGTGGCAGTTGCGGATTGCCGCGGGCGAGCCGCTGGCCCTGTGCCAGGACCAGATCCGCTGTGCCGGTCACGCCTTCGAGGCCCGGCTTTATGCCGAGGACCCCACCCGCGACTTCCTGCCGGCCACCGGCCGTCTCGACCATCTTGTCCTGCCCACCGAGTCGGATCACGTCCGTGTCGAGACGGGCGTCCGGCAGGGCGATGCGGTCAGCGTTCACTATGATCCCATGATCGCCAAGATCGTGGCGTCGGACGAGAACCGCGAGGCGGCGCTGCGGCGCCTGCGCATGGCCCTGGGCGCCACCGAGATCAGCGGCCTGGCCACCAACCTGGAGTTTCTGGGGGTGGTCGCGGCGGACCCCGACTTCGCCGCCGGGGCCATCGACACGGCCTTCATCGGCCGGCATCGGCAGCGGCTGTTTCCGCGGCCGGGCTCTGCGTCCGATACGGTTCTCGCTTTCGCCGCGTTGCGCGATCTTTTATCGCGCGCGGCCGGCGCGTCTGCGACGGCGGCGGCAAGCACCGACCCCCATTCGCCGTGGCACCGCACCGATGGCTGGCGCCTCAATGACACCAGCCATACCGTGCTGCGGTTCTTCGATGGCAGCCGCGACATCGCCATCACGGCCCATTACCGATCGGATGGCTTTGCGCTGGATCTGCCGGGCGGTCGGATCTGGGTGTCCGGCCGGTTGGTCGGCAACGGCCGGATCGAGGCGGAGATCGGCGGCGTTCATCGCACCGGCACGGTCCTGGCCGACGGGCTCGACCGGAACGTGCTGGTCGATGGGCGCAGCCACCGGCTGACCCTGTTCGACGCGATTGCGGCCGCGTCGGCCGACGAGGCGGGCGGCGCGCACCTTTCCGCACCGATGCCCGGGCGCGTGACCTCCGTCCTCGTGACCGAAGGCGAGGCGGTGGAAGCGGGGCATGCGTTGATGGTGCTGGAAGCGATGAAGATGGAGCATACGATCCGGGCGCCGGCGGCGGGCGAGATCGAGCGGGTCCGCTATGCTGTCGGCGAACAGGTGGAGGAGGGGGCCGAACTCATCGTGTTCACCGACGCATGACGACCCGGCTCACGGATCTGCCCAACACCCGAGCGGCGACCGTGGCCAGGCTGCAAGAAGCGGGTATCTCCGACGTTCGGGGAGAGCGGGACGCCGGTCGATTTCGAGTATAATGACGATGCGAAGCTCCAGTTCCAGTTCCGAGGATCCTTCATGACGCCGCCGTCTGCCCTGCCTGCCCGCGTGAAAATCGTCGAGGTCGGACCGCGGGACGGGCTCCAGAACGAGGCCGAAACCGTTCCCACGGAAACGAAGATCACCCTGATCGACCGGCTTTCCGAGACCGGCCTGACGGCGGTCGAGGCCGGCAGTTTCGTCTCGCCCAAGTGGGTCCCGCAGATGGCCGATTCCGAGGCGGTCATGGCCGGCATTCAACGCCGCCCGGACGTCACCTATTCGGTGCTGACCCCCAACATGAAGGGGTTCGAAAGGGCCGTCGGCGCGGACGCCAAGGAGGTGGCGATTTTCGGGGCGGCGTCGGAATCCTTCAGCCAGCGCAACATCAACTGCTCGATCGACGAGAGCCTGCAGCGCTTCCAGCCGGTTTGCGCCGCCGCGGCCGAGGCCGGCATCGCCGTGCGCGGCTACATATCCTGCGTGCTCGGGTGCCCCTATGAAGGGGCCGTCGCGCCCGAGGCGGTTCGTGACGTCGCCGTGGGTCTGGTGGAGATGGGGTGCTACGAGGTCTCGCTCGGCGATACGATCGGCGTCGGCACGCCGGTCGCGGCACGAGCCCTGATCGAGACGGTCGGCCGTGCGATCGGGATCGAGCGGGTCGCCGGCCATTTCCACGACACCTACGGCCAGGCGCTGGCCAATATCCTGGCCTGCCTGGAGGTGGGCCTGACCGTTGTCGATTCGGCCGTTGCCGGTTTGGGGGGCTGTCCCTACGCAAAGGGGGCCACCGGCAACGTGGCCACCGAGGACGTCGTCTATATGCTGAACGGCTGCGGTGTGGAAACGGGTGTGGATCTGGACGGCGTGTTCCGGGCCGGACAGGAGATCGCGGTTGCCTTGGCCCGCCCGCCGGTTTCGCGGGTCGCTGCTGCGCTCGCCTCCCGTGGCGGCTGAGCCGCAGGGCAGGGCGAGTTTGAATCCGGCCGAATCACCGCTATCCTCATGGCGAAACCGTCACCGGCCCCGGTTTTCGGCGGGTTAGCACAGCATGGTTACGATTTATAAAGCATATTTGGTGCAGGTAGTGTGGCGCCCGATCGTGCGCGCCGTGGCAAAGCGCGGCGCGAGCCACCGGGCACCGTTTCCTGGGTAGTCACGGGTCATGGGGTATAATCTCAGCCGGATCAACGTCCTCGTCGTCGACGACAATGCCCACATGCAGATGCTGGTGCGGTCGATCCTGGATGCGTGCGGCGTCGGGTCGGTTCGCAAGGCCCTGGACGGCATGATGGCGATCGACGAGATGCGGCTGATGATGCCGGACATCGTCATCACCGACTTCCAGATGACCCCGATGGACGGGATCGAGCTGACCAAGCAGGTCCGCAGTGGCAACACGGTCTCGAATCCCTATGTGCCCATCATCATGATGACGGGCTATACCGAGCTGCACCGGGTGATCGAGGCCCGGGACAGCGGCGTCACCGAGATCATCGCCAAGCCGGTTTCCCTGCGTTCGCTCTACAGCCGGATCGTCGCCGTGATCGAACGGCCGCGGCCCTTCATTCGGACGCCGGACTATTTCGGGCCCGACCGGCGCCGACGCCAGATCCCGATCGATTTCGAGGATCGGCGGCTGACGTCGAAGCAGATCAGGACCGAGGCGGAGGCGGCGGCGCTGCCGGGCGGCGCTTCGGACATCGATATCGACTGGGATTGACAACCGCGCCGATGGCGCCGATGACGGGGGAATGACCGTCCATTTGCGCAAACTGTGCGTCGGCGTCGACCACGTGGACCAGCTCGCCGCCTGGCAGGCGCGCCGGCTCGCGGCATCCGGCGGCAAGCCCGGCAGCCTGTTCCACCGGACCCGCAGCCACCCCAAGCGCCGGGACGAGATCCTACAGGGCGGCTCGCTCTACTGGGTCATCCGCGGTGTCATGCGGGTGCGCCAGCGGATCATCGGCATCGAAGACGCGCCCATGGCAAGCGGCGACCACGACATGCGCCGGCGGCCGGCCTGCCGGCTGATCCTGGATCCGGAACTGGTCCCGGTCGAGCCGAGGGCCCACAGGCCGTTCCAGGGCTGGCGCTACCTGGAGCCTGCGGACGCGCCGCCGGACCTCGAGGCGGGCGACACCACCGCCGAAATGCCGCCGGCGATGGCCGCGGAACTGAAGGAACTGGGCCTGATCTGACGGCCGCGCCGGCCGGCCAGGCCGCTGTCCCGGGGCCGCGGCGGCCGGGATCCAAAAAGGTGAAAAATCGTGAACATTGTCCTTTACAGGGCGCCGAACGGGGCCTATATCACGGTGTGCGCCGGGCGGGCCGATGCCAGCCGCGGCCGCACTTGCCGCCACTCGACGTGTTGCGGCGCCATAGCCTTCGAGCTATAACGAGTGGTTAACGCCGCCTTGGGCATCAAGGAGGCGTGCCTTTGCAGCGTCGCGTTATGCGGTGCGGTGGAGGCCGTTCTTGGACATTGTTGTTATGGAAGGGATGCGCGGGCGGCGGGCCGGTGTGGTTTGTGTTGTTTTGTGTTTGGTCACACGGTCTTGTCGTTTGGACGCATCCTGTCGGAAATCACACCGTTTT
>Ga0209782_1000070_pt1 | contig 45243 bp, 33 predicted proteins | sample WorMetmaBAHAMAS1_FD_187390 | JGI IMG/M metagenome (GOLD analysis project Ga0209782, IMG submission 187390) | Marine gutless worms symbiont microbial communities from Max Planck institute for Marine Microbiology, Germany - Inanidrilus... | ecosystem: Host-associated > Annelida > Digestive system...
AACCCGCCATGATGATCATCCGGGCCGATGGTCACGGTGAGATCGCCTTCGGCGCAATGCAGGCAGGCCTCGATCTCGAATACAGCCGGTCGATGGTTTTCTTCACCTGGGACGGCTTCGACGAAATAGACGAGGCCATCGGGGCTGGATCGGCCGAACTGCTCGACAACGGCACGCTCGAGATCGAGCTTGCATACCACCTCGGCGACGAGACCACCCTCAAAGCCGAGCGGGCGACTTCTTCAACAGCCTGCTAAGGCCTCGCGTATGGCAGGATACGGTGGGGGGTGGTCTAGGTGCCCGTCTGCTCCGCCGGGTCGGCCAACGCGCCGTCGAGCCAGGTGAGCATGCGTTCGGCCACCGCTTCCCATTCGCGCTCCAGCATCATCGCATGGGCCATGCCGGGGAACATTTCCATCTCGGCGCGGTAGGTGTCGGCCGTGGCCTTGACCGCGCCTTCGAACACGAAGGCATCGTTCTCGGCACCGATCACCAGCACAGGCAGGTCCAGCATGGGCGTCGACGGCGGCAGATCGAGGCCGAACAGATCGAGGGCGACCAGCGGCGATTCCGGACCCAACCGCGGCAACGTGTGATTGACGGTCGCTTCCACGGCGTCGTCGGAGAACAGCGCCCTACGCAACGCGCGGGTACCGGACGCCGCCGGTCCCATGGCCTGGGCGATCACCAGCTCGCGGAACAGCTCCGGGTTGCCGAAGGCGATGCCGCCAAAGCTGCCGATCATCCCGTGCGGCGGCGCCGAGCCCATCAGCACCGCGCCGGGCACCGGCTGGCGGTGGAGGATCTTCTGCACCACCATGCCGCCCAGGGAATGGCCGATCAGGACCGGCGGCGCCGGTAGCTCGGCCATGACCCGTTCGACGTCGGTGACATAGTCGCGGAGCCGGGTGCGCGTTAGCCGTTCAATGCCTGCGCTGGCGCCGTGGCCGCGCAGGCTCAGCGCGTGGGCGGCATAGCCCCTCTCGGCGAACCACGGAAGGAAATGGACGTCCCACACCCAGGCGCCGGCGAAGGCGCCGTGGACGAACAGCAGCGGTGCCGGCTTCGCAGCGCCCTTGGGCATCCGGCTGATGACTTCGAGATTCATGGCGGGCTCCGCACGGGTAGTGCGCGATCCTATCGCCGATCACCCGACCAACCAAGGACTATGTTGCAGTGCAGCGAGATCGCGCCGCATTCTTGCGGTCGCGTTGTTCCTCCACATTACGTCAACGTTCGGACGCCGTGCGGCGTCTGGATCTCGGCCGAGAAGCGGCATTCGGCGCTCTCCCTGAACGTCACTCGCTCGTCGGTGAACACCGGCGCTAGACGATCGGCGATTTCGTCGGCGTTGGGATGTTCGATGGAGAGCCGCACGAGCCGGCAGCCGAGGTCCGCCATGGCGGCGCCGGGAAAGGGCTCGCCGGGCCACTCGATGAACATCGGGAGGGCGCCCTCGAACGGCATCGATCCGTCGTCCGGTATGGAGATGCGCCAGGTCAGCGCCCCCCCGCGTGATCTCGGTGGCGACGCCGACGCTCGCCGCCGCCGCCAGCGAGGCATCGAGGTCGGGCGTGCGCGCGATCCAGGTGCGAAGCCGGGGCGGCTTCGAGCGGTAACGGTCGAGAGCGAACCATCGCGGGCGTCCCGGCGCGGGCGCCGCGGGATCGACGGCGATGATCTCGAGGAACTCGTCCTCGCCGAGGCGCATGAGGCGGTTGTGGGTGCCCATCTGGACATGCGCACCACCGGGCGGAACCTCGACGCCGAGGCAGGCGCGAACGTGCTCGATCCCCGCCTCCAGGGTGGGCGCCGTGACGACGATGTGGTCCAGAGCGAGTTTGGGCGGCATCGATGGCCGTCTCCTTTCAGAAGCGTGCCGATCAGGAAAATCTCAAATGCGCTCGCCGGTCAACCGATCCGCGGCAGTTGCTCACTCGTGCGCAGACGTCTCGGCCATCAACGCGTGAGCAGCCACAACAGGAAGAGCACCGCTCCCAGCAAGATCGGGAAGTAGGCCAGAGCCACAGCCCACGCCGTCACTTCGCCGACACCAGCCCGGGGGAACAGGCGACGCAGGCCGTAGTAGACGATGACAAAGACGAGATAGAACAGCGCCAGGCTGAAATAGTCCGAAAAAAGACCTTCCATCCATCAAGTCCAAACTTGGGGGAACTTGGGCACGCACAACCGCCCGCCGATCAACAGATCCGCGGCAGTTGCTCGCCGGCGAGCCAGTCGATGATCGTCCGTCGTTATCGAATGACCCTGCCGCCGAACGACCAGCAAATCTGTTGTTTCATTATCGAAACAAGACCGTACTTGGATTCGCAGGTGACGTAGGTGTCGGCGTTCTGGGGCGAGGACTTTGAAGCCGATTTCCTCTTGGCGGACCTGCGCTCGTTCAGCGCGGTGCGAAATTCGGCGCGATCATCGACGACCTCGATACTCGTCAGTATGGCAAGGAACTCGTCCAACTGCGCATCGAAGTCGCAGTATCTTAGGAACACGGCCGCATCGTAAGTCCCTGGATCGTTGTCGTAACTCGGTTCCGAAAACTTGTAGCCCGCTCTGGCCACGATGCACTTCTTGCCGCCGAATGCGTCCGCGGTCGTCACAAAACCTCCCGACGTGTACCTGGGGTGGGTTACTTTTCGTGGTGTGTCGTGACGAACATAATGATCTCCAAGAAATTTTTTGACGTATGATTCAAAACGGTCAAAGTCATTTAACCTCATGTGAGTGATTTCGCCAAAAAACCCATCGTACAGACGCTCTGAACGAAAGAAACCACGATCGAAGTCGAAGTAGATTCTATTGTGAACGATACTGTTGTCCCGGATTTGCTTTTCAATCTTCCGGATTCTCTGAATCCCCAGAGGAAAGTTCAAGTCCGCTTCAAATGGTTGAATCTCCTGCCAATCCGATAGGTGGGCTACGGTGCCTCGGCTGTCGCGAACCGCATTGGTTTGGCATGCGGCGAGAGCCAGAACCGCGCCAAGCGCCAAGGCCGCGGGCACCGGCATGCGAACCAGGTTCCCGATCCGATTGGTTGCCTTCGGGCCGGTAACCGGTTTGGGCAAGGGTGCGCGTCCCACAACTTTCGTCCGGCGGTCCAACATCGTCATGACTCGCGAATTGTGACTCACCGGTATAAGAACAGTCTACCGTGGATCGAAAAACGCAAAGCCGATGGCGCCGCCGCAGATATCGTGGGGCGGACTTTCCGCAATCTCGACAATTCTGTCGGACGATCGTCAACAGATCCGCGGTAGCTGCTCGCCGGCGAGCCAGTCGATGATGCGGTTGCCGCCGAAGGCGGTTTCCATCTGCACGAAGTGGTGCGGATCGTCGGTCACGTCGCCGATGATCGCCGCGTCGGCGCCCAGCGGGTGCGCGCGCATGGCGGCGAGCAACGCGCCGGCGTCGGAGCCGTCGCAGAAGGCCACCACCTTGCCCTCATTGGCGACGTACAGGGGATCGAGGCCGAGGAGTTCGCAGGCGCCGCGGACGGCGGTCGCAACCGGGATGGCGTCCTCGCGGACGGTGATACCGACGTCCGACTGGAGGGCGATCTCGTTCAAGACCGCGGCGAGGCCGCCGCGAGTCGGATCGCGGAGCACGTGGAGGCCCGGAACCGCCGCGACCATGTCGGCGACGAGGCCATGCAGCGAGGCCGCGTCGGAGACGATCTCGGTCTCGAAGGTCAGGTCCTCACGTTTCGACATCACCGCGACGCCATGATCGCCGATCGTACCGCTGATCAGCACCGCATCGCCGGGCCGGGCGCGGTCGGCGGAGACCTCGACGCCCTCGGGCACCACGCCGACACCAGTGGTGGTGATGAAGATGCCGTCGCCCTTCCCCTTCTCCACCACCTTGGTGTCGCCGGTGACGATGGCGACACCGGCATCCTTGGCCGCCGCCGCCATGGACTCGACGATGGCCTTGAGGTCGGCGAGCGGGAACCCCTCCTCGATAACCATGCCGACCGATAGGTAGAGCGGCCGGGCGCCGGCCATGGCGACGTCGTTGACCGTGCCGTGCACGGCCAGCGAGCCGATGTCGCCGCCGGGGAAGAACAAGGGCGAGATGACGAAGCCGTCGGTGGACATCACCATGCGCCCCGACTCGACGGCAAAGCAGGCCTGGTCGTTGCGGGCGGCGAGCCAGGGGTTGTCGAAGCGGTCCTCGAACAGCTCCTCGATGATCTGCGCCATCGCCCGTCCGCCCGAGCCGTGGGTCATGTCGATGCGCCCCGAGCGCAGGTCGAGGGGGCGCGGCGAATGGCGCTTGAACGAGGTCATGGGTTCTTTCCGGGTCGCTGAGGGGGACAGACATCCTTCGACACGCGGCTCCGCCGCTGCTCAGGATGAGGGGACGGTTTGGTTTGCGGGCCATCCCTCATGCTGAGCAGGCGCGTCAGCGCCGTGTCGAAGCATGCCCGCGCCGGGCGGAAGACAATCACAGTTGGATCACGCACTGGCCCGGGCCGGGTCGCGGAAGCGGCCGAAGCTGTAATAGGCGGCGCAGGCGCCTTCGGAGGACACCATGCACGAGCCGATGGGATTGTCGGGCGTGCAGACGGTGCCGAAGATCTTGCAGTCGGTCGGCTTCTTGACGCCGCGCAGGATGGCGCCGCATTCGCAGGCCTTGTTGTCGGGCACCTGCGCCTGCTCCAGGGGGAAGCGCTTCTCGGCGTCGAACGCGGTATACGCCTCCTTGATCGCCAGGGCGCTGTAGGGCACCTCGCCCAGCCCCCGCCATTCGAAGCTCTTGCGCAGCTCGAACACCTCGGCGACCAGCGCCTGGGCTTTGACGTTGCCGTCGCGGTCGACGACCCGCGTGTATTCGTTCTCCACCTCGGCACGGCCGTCGTTGAGTTGGCGGACCAGCATCAGCACCGCCTGCATCACGTCCAGGGGCTCGAAGCCGGCGACGACGACGGGGCGCTGGTATTCCTCGGCGAAGAACTCGAACGGCCGCGAGCCGATCACCGCCGAGACGTGCGCCGGGCCGATGAAGCCGTCGAGCGGCAGGGTGCCGAGGCGTCGGACCTCGGGGCTTTCGAGGATGTTGGTGATCGCCGCCGGGGTCAGCACGTGGTTGCAGTGGACGGTGAAGTTGGTCAGGCCGAGGGCCTGTGCCTGCTTGAGGGCGATGGCCGTCGGCGGGGTCGTGGTCTCGAAGCCGATGGCGAAGAACACCACCTCGCGGTCGGGGTTGCCCTGGGCGATCTTCAGGGCGTCCAGACTGGAATAGACCATGTGCACGTCGCAGCCCTCGGCCTTGGCCTTCATCAGGGTCATCCGCTCGATGCCGGGGACGCGCAAAAGATCGCCGTAGGTGCAGAGGGTAACGCCGTCCTTTCGGGCGAGCTGCACGGCGTTGTCGATGCGCCCGACCGGCAGCACGCAGACGGGACAGCCGGGCCCGTGGATCATCCGCACGTTCCCGGGTAGCAGGTCCTGGATGCCGTAGCGGAAGATGGCGTGGGTGTGGCCACCGCAGAACTCCATAATGTGGTAGTCGCGGTCCACATGCGCCTCGGCGCGGATCGCCGCCGCCAGTTCGCTGGCGAGCGCGCCGTCGCGGAACTCGTCGACAAACCGCACGCTCATGAGGCGCCCATCTCCTCGGCCAGCTCCGCCAGCGTGCCCATCTCGGCGAACAGCGCCAGCGTCCGTTCGGCCTCCTCGGGGTCGAGCTTGTTGAGCGCGAAGCCGACGTGGACGATGACGTAGTCGCCGACGGCGACGCCGTCGACCAGCGAGAGGCTCACCTCCTTGACGATGCCGCCGACCTCGGCCTTGGCCATGTCGCCATCGAGAAGCTCGGTGATGCGCGCAGGAATGGCGAGGCACATGGCGCTATCCCCTGGCCATCGCCGCGGCCCAGGCCTGGCCGAGGCTGATGGCGACGTCGCCGGGGCCAAGGTTCATCGGTTGGATCGGCCGGAGGCCCATCTCGTCGAGCCGCTCGCACAGCGCCGCCGTCATTACCCGGTTGAGAAAGCAGCCGCCGCACAAGGCCACCTCGCGGATGCCCGTAGCCTCGGCCGCGCCCGCGACCCAGTCGGTCAGCGCCGCGGCGATGGTGCCGTGGAACAGGTTGGCGCCGGTTTCGGCGTCGAGGCCGGAGAGTTTGTCGAGGAGCGGTGTGGTGTCGAGGACGCCGTTTTCGATGCTCCAACCGCCCGGATCGACGGCGGGCGCGGTCGCCATCGCTTCCAGGGCCATCGGCGCCTCGCCCTCGAACTGGGCGACGGGCTTGACCCCGACGAGGCCGCAGGCGGCGTCGAACAGCCGTCCGCAGCTGGACGTCGTTGGGCAGTTGACGTCTTTCTCCAGCATCGCCGCGATCACACCCGCACCCTGTTGGCCGGCGAAGCGCGCCTCGATCTCGGCGCCGCGGCCCATTGCATGCAAAGCCGCCGCTGCCATGCGCCAGGGTTGGCGCGCCGCCGCGTCACCGCCGGGCTGCATTAACATGGCCAGATGTCCGAGACGTTCGAAGCCCGAGGCATCGACTCGCAGCAGCTCGCCGCCCCATGAGCCGCCGTCACTGCCGAGGCCGAACCCGTCCAACGCCAGTCCGAGCACCGGCCCCTCGCTGCCGTGTTCGGCCATCACCGCGGCGACATGGGCATGATGGTGCTGGACCGGAACCGTGTCGATCCCCCGGTCGGCCGCAAGGGCCTCGGCGTAGCAGGTGCTGTGGAAGTCGGGATGGATGTCGTGGGCGACGTGGACTGGATTGAACCCTGACGCGGACAGCAGCTCCTCGGCCATGTCCTCGAACATCCGCACCGCCTCGACGGTATCGAGGTTGCCGGCGTCGCGAGTGACCAGCGCCTGCGCTCCCCGGGTAGCGCAGAGCGTGTTCTTGAGGAAAGCACCGACGGCGAGTCCATCGGGTACGGGCCGCGGTAGGGCGACGGTCAGCGCGACGAGATCGTCGGACTCCGTGGGCGCCGGAACCGCCATGCTCAAATTCGGGCCGTAGCGGCGATAGTTTCGGCCGGCGATGCCAGCGCCGGGCGACGGGCTTCGATCCACGCGTACCAGTCGTTGAGGCCGGCGCCTGTTGTGGCCGACACTTCAAGAACTTCCAGGCCGTTGTTGATGCGCCGGGCGAAGTCGACACAGCGCTCCACGTCGAAGCTGACGTGCGGCAATAGATCGATCTTGGTCAGCACCATGAGGTCGGCGGCGTGGAACATGTCGGGGTACTTGAGCGGTTTGTCGTCGCCTTCGGTCACGGAAAGCATCACCACCTTGTGCGCCTCGCCGAGATCGAAGGCAGCAGGACACACCAGGTTGCCGACGTTCTCGATGAACAGCACCGATCCGGGTTGCGGGGCGAGTCGTTCGAGGGCGTGGCCGACCATGTGGCCGTCGAGGTGACAGCCCTTGCCGGTGTTGATCTGAACGGCAGGCGCCGCCGTCTCACGGATGCGTTCGGCATCGAAGCTGGTCTGCTGATCGCCCTCGATGACCGAGATGGCATAGCGGTCCTGGAGATCGGTGATCGAGCGGACCAGCAAGGTGGTCTTCCCCGATCCGGGGCTGGAGACGAGGTTGAGCGCCAGCACGTTGCGGCTCGTCAGGTAGTCCCGATTCATCGCCGCGAACCGGTCGTTTTCTTCGAGAATGTTGCGCTCGACCTCGACGATGCGGCTTTCGCTCATGCCGGGGACATGGACCCCGCCCAGACCGACGCCGTAATCGAGCGCTTCTTTGCCGTGGGCATGGTCATGGTGGTGATGGTCGTGATCGTGGCCGTGGTGATGGCCGTGATGGTGATGGTGGCCGTGTCCATGGTGATGATGGTGGCCAGAGCTGTTTCCGGCGCCCTCCACGGTGCCCTGCCCGCAGCCGCAAACCGTACACATCACTCGACCTCCAGGTTTTTGATCCGCAGATCCTCGCCGCCCGTGACCTGCAGTTCATAGCCGCCGCACTGGGGGCACGGATCATAGCGCTCCATAACCGGCACGGTTTCTCCGCAGCTCATGCACCAGGCTTGTCCGGGGGTGCGATGAAGTTCCAGCCGGGCGCCGTGGGCGAGCGTGCCGTTGCTGACGGTTCGGAAGCAGAAGTCCAGCGCTTCCGGGGCGGCACATGACATCGCGCCGACCTGCAGACGCACGATCTTCACCCGCCTGAACTTCTGCGCCCTGGCTTCTTGTTCGATGATGCCGAGCAGGCTCTCGCAGAGCGACATCTCGTGCATGGACCTCCTCCCGGATGGCGCCTGGCGGGTTCTCAGCGGCTCGCGCGACCGCGAACCTGCCTTCTGTGGCGACCCCTCTCCCTCTATCGTCGGACAAATCGCAAAAGAATTCACCCCTTTTCGGTCGGGGGTCTTGGCGGGCCGCCTGAAGGGAGGACTAGCGCCGGGCCTCGGTGGCGATCTGATCGGCAACCGATGCGACGGCGGCGGCGACGTCTTCGGACAGTGCGTCGCCGTGGGCGAATGACTGCCCCTCGACGCCGTAGATCACCAAGCCGTCCGGCAGCCGGCCCAGAGCGCGGCTCGTTTCGACCGCTTCGGTCAAACCGAACAGGTGGGAGGACGCGAAGAACGTTTTGCGCGGCATCATATCGAGCCGAGGTTCGAAGCGGCTGATGGTGCCGGCGGGTGCGCCTGTCGACGTTGCGTCGACGACGAACACCCGTTGGCGGTCCTGCCACAGGTCCATCAGTTCGGCGCCGTCGCCGGCGTGCTCGACGGCTTCGAAGCCGCGCTCGGCCAGCCGGTCGCAAACCGCAGGTCCAACGCCGTCGTCCCCCCTCAGACGATTGCCGACGCCAATGATCAGAGCGGCGCTGGCTGCTCCTTCATGCACGCTCGACCTTCAGGTCCAGGAAGTGGGTCGCGCAGCTGATGCACGGATCGTAGTTGCGGATCGTCTGCTCGCAGCGCCACTTGAGGTCTTCGTCGGCGAGATCGAGGTTGCCCTCGACGACCCCTAGGAGATCACGTTCGATCTGCTTCTGGTTCTGTGACGTCGGCGGGATGATGGTCGCCTTGGTGATGCGGCCTTCGTCGTCCAGTCGATAGGAGTGATAGCAGATGCCGCGCGGCGCCTCGGTGCAGCCGTGACCCTCTCCGGCCGCCGGAACGGCCTCGACACAAGCCTCGCCCGGCGCCTCGTAAGCCTCGGCCAGCCGAAGCGCCTCCTCGCAGGCGTAGACCGTCTCGACCATGCGCACGACGATGCTCTTGAACGGATTCCAGCAGGTTTCTTCGAGGCCTGAAGCGCGCGCCGTTTCTTTCGCAAAATCGGAAAGTTGCGAGAAGTTGTTGTTGTAACGGGCGAGCGGCCCGACAAGGTACGCCTCGCCCGTCGCGGTCATCCCGTGAAGGGCATTGGAGTGACGGACATGTTCCTCGTGGAAGTTTTCGCCGAACTCGGCAACGTCGATATCGAGACCGCGGTTGGAGACAATGCGGCCCTCGTGGATGGCGTATTCGTCTGGATGGCGCAGCGACACGCACGTGTAGTCGTACTCGTAGCCGGGGAAGGTGAACCCGCCGAACGCGCGAGCTAGCTCGGCAGCGGCGTCGACCGCCCACTTGAGCGGTTCCACAAGCGCCTTCACGTGTGCGGTGTCAGGCAGACGGTAGAAGCCGCCAACCCGCAGATTGACCGGATGCACCGCACGACCGCCGATGACTTCGAGGATTTCGTTGCCGAGTTTCTTCAGCTTCAGTGCCGTCTTGACGATCTCGGGGTTGCTCTGGGCGATCTGCAGGGCGTCGTCGAGGCCGAGGAAATCGGGGGCATGCAGCATCGCTGCGTGCAGGACGTGGCTCTCGATCCATTCGCCGCAGTAGATCAGCCGCCGAATATCGCGGAGCGGACCGTCGACCTGAACGCCCAGCGCATCCTCCATAGCCTGGCTCGCCCCCATCAGGTAGGCGATCGGGCAGATGCCACAGATACGCGCGGTGATATCGGAGGCGTCGGTGAACATACGGCCGCGCAAAAGCGCCTCGAAAAACCGCGGCGGTTCGTAGATTTGGAAACGGATGTCTTGGACCGTATCGCCCTTGACGCGGACGTGCAGCGCCCCCTCGCCCTCGACCCGGGCCAGCGCGTCGACCTTGATCGTCCTTGGACGCGGCTTACTCATGGGCCTCGCTCGTCTTGCGGAACGCCGTCGCTCCGGCGTTGTAGCTGCGGAACAGGTGGCGGATTTCGCGGCGATCGGCGCCCGTCCCGGCAAACCATTCGCTCAGGTTGGCGGCATTGGGGCTTTCCATGGGGCCGAAGCAGCCATAACACCCGCGTCCACACGACGGACACAGGTTGCCGCAGCCGGCCTGGGTCACCGGCCCGAGACACGGCTGCCCTTGGGCGACCATGACGCAGATCGTTCCCCGGCGCTTGCACTCGAAGCATTCACTGTGCGCCGGGATGTTGGGCCGGCGGCCGTTGAGGAAGGCGTTGAGCACTTCCAGCAGTTGGTACTTGTTCACCGGGCAGCCACGCAGTTCGAAGTCGACGCGGACGTGGTCGTGGATCGCCGACGACTTGGCCAGCGTCTCGATGAATTCGGGCCGGGCATAGACGGCGCCGATAAACTCGTCGACATCGGCGAAGTTACGCAACGCCTGGATGCCGCCGGCCGTGGCGCAGGCGCCGATGCTGATCAGCGTCTTCGACTGCCGACGAATCTTGTGGATGCGCTCGGCGTCGTGGGGCGTGGTGATCGACCCCTCGACCAGCGAGACGTCGTAGGGGCCGCGGACGACGGCGCGGGTGGCTTCCAGGAAATAGGCGATCTCGACCGCCTCGGCGACATCGAGCAGTTCGTCCTCGCAGTCGAGCAGGCTGAGCTGGCATCCGTCGCAGGACGAGAACTTCCACACCGCCAGCTTGGGTTTGCGTTTCTTGGCCACGATCACAGCTCCCGGATGGCGAAGATGTCGGCGATGCGGTCGAAGCGGAATACCGGCCCGTCACGGCAAACGAAGGCGCCGCCCCACTGGCAATGCCCGCAGAAGCCGATGGCGCATTTCATGTTGCGCTCCATCGACACGTAGATGTTGTCGTTGGCTATCCCCCGATCGTTCAGCGAGGCGACCGAGAAGCGCATCATCGTCTCCGGCCCGCAGACCATGCAGACGGTGTTCTCCGGGTCGTAACCGCCATAGCTGATGAGCTTGGTGACGACGCCGACGTTGCCCCGCCAGTTGGCCGATGCCCGGTCGACGGTGACGTCGACGTAGACATCGAGCCGCGCGCTCCATTTCTCGAGCTGGGCGCGAAACAGGATGTCGTGGGGCGTGCGGGCGCCGTAGAGGATGGCGAACCGTCCATACTTCTCCCGGTTTGCCAGGACGTGGTAGATGGCCGGGCGCAGGGGCGCGAGGCCGACGCCGCCGGCGACGATGACCACGTCGGAACCTTCGGCCTCGACCACCGGCCAGGCGCTGCCGAACGGACCACGGACACCCATCACGGTGCCCTTCTTCGCCGCCGCCATGGCCTTGGTGACGGCACCAACGGCGCGAATCGTGTGGACCAGACGTTCCGGCTCGCCGGGATCGCCGCTGATGCTGATCGGCACCTCGCCGACACCGAACTCGTAGAGCATGTTGAACTGCCCGGCGGCGAACGGAATCGCCGAGTCGCCGTTCTCCGGCCGCATCTCGACGGTGAAGGTGTCATTGAGGTCGCGGGTCAGCTTCTCGACCCGGAACAGCCGGGGCACCATCGGGTCGGCGGCAAGGCTCTGAGCGGACGCAGTCGAGTCCACGGTCGATCTCATCCGTTCGGGTGGCCGTACATGTCGATCATCTGGTGACGCGCCGCGGCGAGCCGATCGACGATCACCGGCGCGAACCGCTTGTGCAGCTCGTAGCCAAGGGCGGAATCGTTCTCCATCTTGCCGCACAGGCATGTGGCGTCGAGGCTGACCAGCCGCGTCAGTTCAACCGCGCGGGCATCGAAGCTCGCCCGGTGAGGTGGCACCAGCCACGACCAGTTCATCAGGTCGCCGGCCTTCAGCGTCTCGACGATGATCGGATCCTTGCCAGGGACATGGACTTCCAAGGTCACCCGGCCGTGACGGATGAGATAGAAGCTGTTGGCGGCATCGCCTTCGCGATAGACGTAGTCGCCAGCCGACACGACCACATTGGCCGCACAGCCCGACACCAGTTCCCGATACTCGTCGATCATCCCGGCGAAAAACGGATGCTCGCGCAGGATGCGATCGAGCCCTTCGATATGGACCATGATCAATGCCCTCCTTCGCTGTCTCGGAGCGCCCGGGCCTCTTCGGTGATGTCGATACCGACCGGACACCACGTGATGCACCGCCCGCAGCCGACGCAGCCGGACGTTTCGAACTGCTGGTGCCAGGACGACAGCTTGTGGGTGATCCATTGCCGGTACCGGGCCGCCCCTTCACGGCGGATGCTGCCGCCGTGGATGTAGCTGAACTCCATGGAGAAGCACGAATCCCAGAGCCGCCATCGCTCCGCCTCCGTGCCGGTCAGATCGGTGACGTCCTCGACCGTCGAACAGAAGCACGTGGGACACACCAGCGTACAGTTGCCGCAAGTCAGGCACCGCTTGGCGACCTGATCCCACTGGCGGCTCTCCAGGTTCCGAGCCAACACGTCCGCCGCATCGGCAACCATCTCGCGGCCCATGGACGCGGCCGCGCCCTCGACCGCGATGCGGGCGTTCTGCACGTCCGACGATTTTGCCGGCCGCCCGTCGAGTCGTTGCAAGACGTCTGCGCCTTCTTCGGACCCGGCGCGGGCGACGTAGGCGACGCTCTCGCCATTGGCGAACTCGGTCAGGGCGACGTCGAATCCCTCGTCCGCGGCTGGCCCCGTGCCCATCGAGGTGCAGAAGCATGTCCCGCCGGCCCGGGCGCACTCGACGGCGATGATGAAGGCGCCGGCCCGGCGCCGGCCGTAGCCGGGCTCGGAAAACGCCCCGTTGTCGAACACGCGGTCTTGGATTGCCATTGCCGATAGGTCGCAGGACCGCACGCCCAGGAACGCGTAGCGCACCGATTCCTCGGCCTCCTCGTCGATGACGAATCCGGTCCCCTCGCGCCGCGCCCGCCAGAGCCGCTCGCGTGCCGGAAACAGATATCGCTTCCAGGAGTGGGGGCCGGGACCGTAGGCGAACAGCGCATCTCCCGGTCCCTCGACAAGGCGGTATCGGCCGCCGTCCTGATCATCGCTGATGCCGGCCGGCAGATCGTCGGTACCTTCGACGGGTTCAAGGGCGATCGCCCCATCCACCGTCCGCGGGCCGATCACCTGAAATCCATCGGCCAAGAGGATTCGGATGAGTTGGTCGAGTCCGGCGCGCTCGATCACCTTCGCGTCTGCACCGGATGTCGCCTGGGATGCCATGACTTCCCCTTTTCCCGGCAGAAAGCCGGGGGCAATATTGTTGCGCAAATGCTGCACTGCGTAAACGTCGAATTGGGAATGTCTCCAACGCCCAAAGCGCATGGCAGGTGGCGGCTAGCCTATGTGTTTGGGCAAATGAACCGCCGCGAAACCGTCGCGCGACGCGCCGGAAACGCCCCTCGTTTTGGCGGCGCATCATTTTCCTGTCGAACCTTGGCGCCAGTTGTCCTACGATCCGGCCCACACCGTGGCCGCGGGGGGGAACCGGGGGCCGTAGGACCACACCCAGGGGAAGATCGAAATGTCCATCGACCGACGAGGGGAGATCGAAACGCCTGCCCGCAACATGGGCTGGCGTAGCGGTCGGCCCGTCGCCTTCGCCAAGGCGAAGAGCTGAGTGTTCCCGCTCGCCATGTGTCGCCGCATGCGTCATGATCCCGCCGCCGAAAATACCGCACCGGAGCGCGCGACGCTCCGCTGGGGCCGTGCGGTACGCGGCTCGATCCTATCCTGGCTTTGCCGCCGGGCCGGACCGTTCTCGCGGGGGAACTCCGTTTAAGGAATGAAAGATCAATGAAACAAGAGCGACTCGAAGCCGCGATCGACCGAATTCTCAATGCAGACTACGGCGACCCCTTCTCCATTCTCGGCATGCACGTCGAAGGCAAGGGGCGCGCCCATCATCTGGTGGTGCGGGCGCTGCAGCCTGGAGCGGAAAAGGTTGCCGTCGTCGATATCAAGGCGCGCAAGGAAGTGGCCGAGCTTCCGCGCATCCGCGACGAAGGTGTCTTCGCCGGAGTGGTCGAGGGTCGTATGGAGCCGTTCGCGTATCGGCTGCGGGTGACACCCGAGGGCGGCGGCGAGCCATACGATTGTGAGGACCCCTACCGGTTCGGCGCGGTGCTCGGCGAACTCGACGTTCACCTGTTGAGCGAAGGCAATCACCTCCGCGCCTTCGACAAGATGGGCGCCCACGTCACGACGATGGACGGCGTCAAGGGCACGTCGTTCGCCGTCTGGGCTCCGAACGCCCGCAAGGTCAGCGTCGTCGGCGATTTCAACGGCTGGGACGGCCGCATCCATGCCATGCGCAACCGCCAGGAATGCGGCGTCTGGGAAATCTTCGTTCCCGGCGTCGGCCCGGGCGCCATCTACAAATACGAAATCCGCGCCGGCTTCGGCGAACTGATGGCGAACAAGGCCGACCCCTTCGCCTTCGAGGCCGAGCTGCCACCCAACACCGGCTCCAAGGTCACCGATCCCAAGAAGTACACGTGGAAAGACAAGGCCTGGATGAAACGTCGCGGGCACCTTCATGATCGCGACGCCCCTGTGTCGGTCTACGAGGTCCATCTCGGTTCCTGGAAGCGCGTCCCCGAGGACGGTAACCGGTTCCTGAATTACCGCGAGTTGGCCGAACAACTCGTCCCCTATGTCCAGGATCTCGGGTTCACGCACATCGAACTGATGCCGATCCACGAGCATCCGTTCGACGGTTCGTGGGGCTACCAGCCGACCGGCATGTTCGCGCCGACCAGCCGCTACGGCACGCCGGCCGACTTCAAGTACTTCATCGACTGCTGCCATCAGGCCGGCCTCGGGGTGCTGATCGACTGGGTCGCCGGGCACTTCCCGGGCGACGCCCACGGCCTGTGCTACTTCGACGGAACCCACCTCTACGAGCACCAGGACCCGCGCATGGGCCGGCACATGGACTGGGATACGCTCATCTACAACTACGGACGCCGCGAGGTATCCAACTACCTGCTGTCCAACGCGCTCTACTGGATGGAGGAGTTCCACATCGACGGGCTGCGCGTCGATGCCGTCGCCTCGATGCTGTACCTCGACTACAGCCGCAAGGACGGCGAGTGGATTCCCAACATGTTCGGCGGCCGCGAGAACCTCGAGGCCATCGACTTCCTCAAGCGCATGAACGAGTTGGTCTACGGCGAGCACGAAGGCGTGATGACGGTGGCCGAAGAATCCACGTCCTGGCCGATGGTCTCCCGCCCAACCTACCTGGGCGGTCTCGGGTTCGGCTACAAGTGGAACATGGGGTGGATGAACGACACGCTCCGCTACATCGAAAAGGAACCCATCCACCGCCGCCATCACCATGACCTGCTGACCTTCGGTTTGCTCTACGCCGTCACCGAAGATTTCATCATGCCGCTGAGCCATGACGAGGTTGTTCACGGCAAGGGATCGCTTCTGTCGAAGATGCCGGGAGACGGATGGCAGCAGTTCGCCAACTTGCGTTCCTACTACGCGTTCATGTTCACCATGTCGGGAAAGAAGCTCTTGTTCATGGGCGCTGAATTCGGTCAGGGCGACGAGTGGAACCACTCGAGCAGTCTGGATTGGCACCTGCTGGAATATCCCTTGCAGGGTGGCGTGATGAATCTGGTGCGCGACCTCAACCGCGTGTACCGCTCGGAGCCGGCGCTCTACGAGACCGATTGCTTCGGGGCAGGGTTCAGTTGGATCGACTGCCACGATTCGGACAACAGCATCATCTCCTACCTCCGCTTCGCCAAGGATCCGACCGACTTCCTCGTCATCGTGTGCAACTTCACGCCGGTACCGCGCGAGGACTACCATCTCGGCGTGCCCCGGCTCGGCGCCTATGCCGAAATCCTCAACTCGGATGCCGAGTTCTACGGCGGCAGCGGCTTCGGCAACGCCGGGCAGGTCAATGCCGACATGGACGGTTCCCATGGCCAGCCCCACTCGCTGCGGCTCAAGGTGCCGCCGCTCGGCGCGCTGGTCCTGAAGCCGTTGCCTGAGGAGAAGACCGAGGAGGAGACCGAAGAAGCGACCGCCGAGGGCACGACCACTGAAGACGCCGCACCGTCGGCCAGCGAAGGCGAAGCGACGACCGATGGCGGAAACACCGAGGCTTGAGTCGGGCAACCCCGCCCCCCTGAGTGCCACCTGGGACGGGCGCGGGGTCAACTTCGCGCTGTTCTCGGCCAACGCCGAGAAGGTCGAGTTGTGCCTGTTCGACTCGACCGGCCGCAAGGAGCAGCAGCGCATCGAACTGCGCGAGTACACCAACGAGGTCTGGCACGGCTACGTGGTCGGCCTGCAGCCGGGTCAGCTCTACGGCTATCGCGTCTCCGGCCCCTACGATCCGAGGAACGGCCACCGGTTCAATCCCAACAAGCTGCTGATCGATCCCTACGCCCGGGCCTTGGACGGACCGATCCGCTACAGCGACGCCCACCTCGGCTATCGCAAGGACAGTTCGCGCGCCGACTTGTCGTTCGACCGCCGCGACAACGCCCGGCAGATGGCCAAGTGTGTGGTTGTCGAGCCGGCGTTCTCGTGGGGCGCCGAACGCCAGCCAAAGGTGCCGTGGTCTGACACGGTCATCTACGAGCTTCACGTCAAGGGATTCACCAAGCTGCACCCCGATGTGCCCGAACCGATGCGCGGAACATTTTCTGGCCTCGCCTCGCCCGCCGCCATCGAGCACCTGACAAAGCTCGGCGTGACCGCCATCGAACTGTTGCCGGTGCACGCCACCTGCGACGAGCGGCACCTGGTCCAGGGAGACCGCACGAACTACTGGGGTTACAGCTCGGTCAATTTCTTCGCCGCCGATCCGAAGTTCAACGCGGAAGGCCGGATCCGCGAGTTCAAGACCATGGTCGTCAACCTTCACGCGGCGGGAATTGAGGTCTTTCTCGACGTCGTCTACAACCACACCGGCGAGGGCGACGAGCTCGGGCCGACGCTTTGCTATCGGGGCATCGACAATGCGTCGTACTACCGCCTGCAGGACGACCGTCGGCGCTACCTCGATTTCACCGGCTGCGGAAACACCTTGAACCTGACCAATCCGCGGGTGTTGCAGATGGTGCTCGACTCGCTGCGATTCTGGGTCCAGGAATTGCACGTCGACGGCTTCCGCTTCGACTTGACGTCGGCGCTGGCCCGCGAGTTCCACGATTTCGACGTCGGCTCCGGTTTTTTTGACGCCATCAGCCAGGACCCGGTGCTGTCCAACGTCAAGCTGATCGCCGAACCCTGGGATCTGGGCATGGACGGCTACCAACTCGGCAACTACCCGCCGCTATGGTCGGAATGGAACGACAAGTTCCGCGACGCCTCGCGGCGGTTCTGGCGGGGCGACGAGGGCATGATCGGCCGCATGGCGTCGCGGCTTGCCGGCTCGGCAGAGTTCTTCGACTGGCGGGGGCGGCGCCCGTGGTCGAGCATCAACTTCATCACCGCCCACGACGGCTTCACCCTCAACGACCTGGTCAGCTACAACGGCAAGCACAACGAGGCCAACGGCGAGAACAACCGCGACGGCACCGACAACAACAACAGTTGGAACTGCGGCACGGAGGGGCCCACCGACGATCCCCAAATCCGCGGCCTTCGCGTCAGGCAGCGGCGGAATCTGATGGCGACTTTGCTGCTCGCCCAAGGGGCTCCAATGATGGTCGCCGGCGACGAGTTCGGCCGCACCCAGAACGGCAACAACAACGCCTATTGCCAGGACAACGAGATGAGCTGGGTGCACTGGGATAGCCGCGCGCCGGAGGACGAGGAGTTGATGGAGTTCACACATCAGCTTTTGCGGCTGCGCCGCGAACACAAGGTGTTCCGGTTGCCGTACTTCGTTCACGGTGAAGCCGTTGATGGCAGCGACGTTAAAAACTTGACGTGGCTGGCGCCCGAAGGCCATGAAATGAGACGCGAGAACTGGGATACGCCCCACAACAAGACGCTGGGTATGCAGATTTATGGTGGCGCGGACGCCAAGGGAAACCTGGACGAGATGTTCGTGCTGCTGCTCAACGCCCATCATGGTCCCGTGGGCTTCCGGCTCCCGCACACGGGCCTGGGAACCGGTTGGGAGCTGATTTTCGATACGGCTCGAACGGATGGCGGCGGGGCGGAATTCGTGCAGGGAGACGCGGACCATTACCCGATGCTCGATCGATCGTTCGTACTGTTGCAACGCCGATAAACACAGAACGCCGGCAAACGCGTCGCGAGGGAGACGCCCATCATGAGTGCACTGGACCACCTCGCCTATCTGGCGGGGATCGAGCCCCACTATTGGGACATCTGGGGCAACTATTACGAGACGTCCGAGGAAACAAAACGCGTCGTCCTAGACGCGCTGGGCATTCCCGCGACCGATGACCCTGCCGTGGAGGCCGGCATTGCGAAGATCGAACAGAGTCCATGGACCCGCATCGTTCCGCCGGTGATCGTGCTGCGTGAAGGCGCCGAGCTGCATGTGCCGTTCTCGGTGCCGTCGGACAGCCCGGAGACCGAAAGGAGCGTCCGTGTCGTCGAGGAAGAGGGCACCGCCCACGAAATCCGTTTCGTCCCGGCGCACTTGCCGTCCGAAGGCGTCCGCAACATCGACGGCAAGGACATCGACCGGCGCTGGATGCATGTGCAGGTCCCCTTGCCGTTGGGCTATCACGACCTCGTCGTGGAGGAAGCGGAGTCATCGCCGCTGCGCGTGATCATCGCGCCGCACGCCTGCGGCTTGCCGAAAAAGATGGCCGAGGGCGGCAAGTTGTGGGGGATCACCACCCACCTCTACACCTTGCGCTCGGACCGCAACTGGGGGATCGGCGATTTCACTGATCTTGCCGACCTGGTCGATGTTGCCGCCAAGGCGGGCGCGTCCGCCATCGGCCTCAATCCGCTGCACGCTCTGTTCACCAACCATCCCGAGGAAGCGAGCCCCTATTCGCCCAACAGCCGGGTGTTCCTGAACCCGCTGTTCATCGATGTCGAAGCGGTGCCCGACTTTGCCGAATGCGAAGAAGCCCAGCAGCTGGTGCCCAAGCTGCAAAGCAAGCTGAACACCGCGCGCCAGGCGGACATCATCAAATACCGGGCGATCATGGCCCTCAAGAGCGAGGTGCTGGAGATCCTTCACAACTGGTTCCGCGCCAACCACGCAAAAGATGGCGATGCCCGCGCCGCCGACCTCGAAGAGTTCCGCGCACTGGGCGGGGAACGGCTCCACCGGTTCACCGTGTTCGAGGCATTGACCGAGGAGTTCGGTTCCGATCCGTGGCAAAAGTGGCCTGCCGCCTACCGCCGCCCTGATACGAAAAAGGTCCGGGACTTCGCCGCCGAAAAGCTGCAGCGGCTGGAGTACTTCGAATACCTGCAGTGGCAGGCCGACCGGCAATTGGCGGCGGCCAGGGACCGGGCGCACGACACCGGCCTCGCCATTGGCCTTTATCAGGACCTCGCCATCGGCGCCGATCCCAAGGGGGCCGACGCCTGGAGTGACCAGGAAGCAGTGACGCAAGCCGGCCACGTCGGCGCGCCGCCCGATCCGTTCAATATGCTCGGCCAGGACTGGGGCATGCCGCCGATGCACCCGGTGCGTTTGCGTGACCTGGCCTACGAGCCGTTCATCGCCACCTTGCGCGCCAACATGCGCCACGCGGGCGCGCTGCGCATCGACCACGCCATGGGCCTCAAGCATCTGTTCTGGATTCCGTCCGGCAGTTCGCCCGCCGGCGGTGCCTATGTCGAATATCCGTTCGAGGACCTGCTCGGCATTCTGGCGCTGGAAAGCCATCGTAACCGCTGCTTGGTCATCGGCGAGGATCTCGGCACGGTGCCCGAGGGGTTCCGCGAGCGCATGGCCGAGATGAACATCCTGTCCTATCGGGTGCTCTATTTCGAGAAGATGGGCGACCGCTTCAAAGGCCCCGGCGAGTATCCGCCGTTGGCGCTGGCCTGCGTGTCGACCCACGACCTGCCGACGCTGAAGGGGTTCTGGGACGGCTCCGATCTCGCGTTGAAACGCAAGCTCAAGCTTTATCCGTCAAAGGACGCCAAGGCCGGGGACGTCAACGGACGCGCCGCCGACCGCAGCCAGTTGCTGCACGCGCTGAACTGGGAAGGATTGCTTCCCGACGGCATCAATCCCGACGACCCGGACGCCGTGCCGATGACCGCTGAACTCGCCGCCGCCGTGCACGGCTATCTGGCCCGTTCGCCGGCCAATCTGCTGATGGTGCAGATCGACGATCTGACCGAGGAGACCGACCAGATCAACGTCCCGGGCACGGTTCACGAGCGGCCGAACTGGCGCCGCCGGCTGTCAATGCCAGTGAAGCGCTTGGCGTCGTCTCGGCTGTTGAAGGCGTTGGCCCCGGCCCTCGCCGAACGAGGGCCGGGAGCCTGATCGAGGCCCGCTTCAGCCGCCCATGGGCGACATCGGCTCGATGTTCCAGATCTTCTCGGCGTAGTCGCGGATGGTGCGGTCCGACGAGAACACGCCCATGCGCGCAACGTTGAGGATGGCCTTACGGGTCCAGTCCTTGGTGTCGCGGAAGTTGGCGTCGACCCGGTCCTGGGTCGCCACGTAGTCGCTGAAGTCGGCGAGCACCATGAAGTGGTCGCCGCCCGTCGTCAGGGCATCGAAGATCGGCCGGAAGCGGCCGCCATCATCCGGCGAGAAATGCCCGTCGCGGATCATGTCGAGGCCGCGGCGGAGTTCCTCGTTGGCGTTGTAGTAGCTCCACGTATCGTAGCCGCCGTTGCGCAGGTTCCGCACCTCCTCCGCGGTCAGCCCGCAGTAGAAGATGTTCTCCTCACCGACGGCCTCGGCGATCTCGATGTTGGCGCCGTCGCGGGTGCCGATGGTCAGCGCGCCGCTCAGCGACAGCTTCATGTTGCCGGTGCCGGAAGCCTCGGTCCCGGCCGTGGAGATCTGCTCGGAGAGGTCGGCCGCCGGCATGATCACTTCGGCGGTGGTGACGTCGTAGTTGGGGATGAACGCGACCTTGAGCAGCTTCGCGCACTTGGGCTCGTTGTTGATCCGGTTGGCAACGTCGTTGATCAGCTTGATGTGCAGCTTCGCCGTCAGATACCCCGGCGCCGCCTTGCCGCCGAAGATCACCGTCCGCGGCGTCAGTCCCTTGGCGTTGCCGTCCATGATGCGGTTGTAGCGGGCCACCACCTGAAGGATGTTGAGGAGCTGGCGCTTGTACTCGTGCATCCGTTTGACCTGGATGTCGAACATGGAGTCGGGATCGACGGTGATGCCGAGGCGGTCGTTGATCAGCCCGGCAAGCCGCTCCTTGTTCTCCTTTTTGACGGCGCGGAACGCCTTCTGGAATTTGGCTTCGCCCGCCACCTTCTCCAGGCCGACGAGCTTGTCGAGGTTCTTTTCCCAGCCCTTGCCGACCTTGTCGGTTATCAGCTTCGACAGGCCCGGGTTGGACTGCTTCAGCCATCGGCGCGGTGTAATGCCGTTGGTAATGCCGAGCATCTTTTCGGGAAAGATCTTGGCGAAATCGACGAACGTCGTCTGGCACATCAGGTCGGCATGCAGCGCCGAGACGCCATTGACCTTCTGCGACCCGACAATGGCCAGATAGGCCATGCGCACGTAACGCTCGCCAGCCTCGTCGATCAGCGAGACCCGCTGAACCAGGCCGTCGTCGTCGGGGAACTTCTGGCGCACGTATTCCAGCCATTCCCCGTTGATGCGGTAGATGATCTGCAGATGGCGTGGCAGCAGGCTCTCGAACAGCGGCACCGCCCAGGTCTCGAGCGCTTCCGACATCAGCGTGTGGTTTGCGTAGGCGAACACCCGCCGAGTGATGTCCCAAGCCTTCCCCCACTCGACACCGTGCTCGTCAATCATCAGGCGCATCAGCTCGGCAACGGCGAGCGCGGGGTGCGTGTCGTTGAGCTGGATGGCCACCTTGTCGGGCATCTCGTCGAAGCTCTCGTGGCTGGTCAGGAAGCGGTTGACGATGTCCTGCAGCGACGCCGAGACGAAGAAGTACTCCTGACGCAGGCGCAGTTCCTTGCCCATCATCGTCAGGTCGTTGGGGTATAGGACCTGGGAGATGGTTTCCGTCTCGGTGCGGTCCTTGACCGCCTCGAAGTAGTTTCCTTCGTTGAAGTAGTGGAGGTTGAACTCGCGGGTCGACTTGGCCGACCACAGGCGCAGCTTGTTGACCACTTCGGAGTCGTAGCCGGCGACCTGGGTGTCGTAGGCCAGCGCCAGAACCTCGTCGGTGTCCACCCATCGGGCACGAGGCCGACCTTTGTCATCGTTGTCCTGAATGATGTGGCCGCCGAAACGGATCGGGTAGTTGACGGTCGGGCGGAAGAACTCCCACGGATTGCCGAAGCGGAGCCAGTTTTCCGGCCGCTCGGTTTGCCAGCCGTCTTCGATGCGCTGGGTGAACATGCCGTAGTCGTAGCGGATGCCGTAGCCGTAGCCCGGATACGCCTGGGCGGTGATCGAGTCCAACAGGCAGGCGGCTAGACGGCCGAGGCCGCCGTTGCCCAGCGCGGCGTCGAACTCGCAGGCGTAGACCGCCTCGTTGTCGACACCGATGTCGGACAGCACCCCTTCCGCGGTGTTCAGGATGCCCAGATTCAGCAGGTTGTTCTTCAACGATCGGCCGATGAGGAATTCCATCGACAGGTAGTAAACGACCTTGGCGCCCTCGTCGTAGAACTTGCGCATGGTGTGGAACCAACGCTGCGCCAGACGGCCGCGCACATAGAACGTCAGCGCGTAGAACCAGTCCCGTTCACTGGCGTACTTGGGGTCCTTGCCCATGACGCTGATGAGGTAGTCCTCGAGGGCGGCGCGCGCTTCGGCCTTGTCGCCGGCCTCGAAGGGGCATTCGGTCGTGATGAGTGGCTTGTCCATGAGGTGACTCTGCTCCGCGCACGGGTTGCCGCAGACAGGTGTTCGGTCTGCGCGTACCCGTTTCTATCTGTTGTGGTTACCCAGATGGGGCGCGGGTCCCTGGTCTCCCACGTCCCTCCCCTCGCCGCGGACGGTACCGCAAAACGCCCGGCGGTCAAACCCCATTCCCGTAGGCGCCGACGGGCGACGCCGGTGCACTTACGGGAACGAAATTGTGGGCCGCCGCGGATTGCGGGCGACGACCAAATGACGCGGCGCAAAAAAATGTCATCTCGTCGCCGCCCCCCGACGTTGAATTGGCGGTTTCACTGTGGCGCCTTCGCCGGCGAGTTATCGACGGGAGGTTGAGGGACCTCCCCCGACTCTTCGCCCGCAATTCTTGCTCTTGGGGAAAGAAGCCGTGGATCAGACAACGGACAGGACGGACTCGAACGTCGACGTCGCGCATGCGCTGCGCAACACCTTCGCCATGGTGCTGGCTGGGGGACGCGGAACCCGGCTGATGCAGCTCACCGACCGCCACGCCAAGCCGGCGATCCCATTCGGTGGCAAGTACCGCATCATCGGTTTTCCGCTGTCCAACTGCGTGAACTCGGGCATCCGCAAGGTCAGCGTCGTCACCCAGTACAAGGCCCACAGCCTGCTGATCCATATGCAGTGGGCCTGGGACTTCCTGCGCGCCGAGCTCGGCGAGTTTGTCGAGGTCTGGCCGGCGCAGCAGCGTCTGGGGGACGAGTCCTGGTACCGCGGCACCGCCGACGCGGTGACCCAGAACATCGACATCCTGCTGCCGCATCGGCCCGAATACGTCCTCGTCCTCGCCGGAGACCACGTTTACAAGCAGGACTACGGAATCATGCTCGCCGACCACATCGCGCGGGGCGCGAAAGTGACGGTCGGGTGTGTCGAGGTGCCGCGCATGGAGGCCACGGCCTTCGGCGTTGTCGGCGTCGATGAAGAAGACAATATCGTCAGCTTCCTCGAAAAACCCGCCGACCCGCCAGGCATCCCGGACAAGCCGGAAAGCGCCTTCGCCAGCATGGGCATCTACATCTTTGACGCCGATTTCCTGTTCGAGGAACTGGAGCGGGACGCCAAGGTCGAGTCGTCCTCACACGACTTCGGCAAGGACGTCATCCCCGGATTGCTCGGCCGGTGCAAGATGATCGCCCACCGCTTCGAGAGGAGCTGCATCGTCAACCCGGCCATTGACGAGTCCTACTGGCGGGACGTCGGCACCGTCGACGCCTATTACGAGGCCAATATCGACCTTTGCACGGTGACGCCGACCCTCGATCTCTACGAGCCGGACTGGCCGATCTGGACCTACCAGGAGCAGCGCGCACCGGCGAAGTTCGTCTTCGACGACGACAACCGGCGCGGCTCGGCGGTGGACTCGCTGGTGTCCTCGGGCTGTATCATCTCGGGGGCGTATGTTGCGAGGTCCGTACTGTTCTCCAGCATCCGCGCCCATTCGTATTCGGTGATCGAGGACTCGGTGATCCTGCCCAACTGCGATGTCGGCCGACACTGCCGCTTGAAGCGGCTGCTGGTCGATCAGGACGTCCACATTCCCGACGGACTGGTGGTCGGCGAAGACCCCGAGCTCGATGCGAAGCGGTTCCACCGCACCGCCAATGGCGTCGTGCTGATCACCCCGGAGATGATCGCCAAACTCTCCGACTAGAAGAGCCGGCCAAGGGCGCTACTGCTCGCGGCCGGCACGGGCGAAGCTGCGCACCAGCGGCTCGACCATGTAGTCGAGCGCCGTGCGTTCGGCGGTGATCAGGAAGACCTCGGCCTGCATTCCGGGCTTGAGCCGGCGCACGTCGAACCCGGCAACCTCCGCTGTCGGCACCACCTTCGCGGCGAAATAGGGCTCGCCGGTAATCGCATCGGTCATGCGGTCGGCGGCCACCGAGGCGACAACCGCCTCCAGCATCGGTGTCGTCCGGGCGTTGAACGCGCTGAGCCGCACGTGGGCCGGCATCCCCGCGTAGACCACGTCGATGTCCTTCGGATCGATGCGCACATCCACGACCAGCCGATCGCGATCCGGCACCAGGTCCAAAAGGTCCTGGCCCGGCTGCACGACACCGCCGATGGTGTGGACCTGTAGGCCGACGACGGTTCCGGCCAACGGCGCTGTCACATCGGTGCGGCGCAGACGATCGCTGGCGGCGGCGATCTTGTCTTCCAGGTCGGAGATCTCGGCAGCCACGGTCCGGAGCTGCTCGGTGACCTGGTTGTGGTCCTTGGCCTCGGGCATGCGAAGTTGCAGCTGGACCTCGGTGATGCTCTTCTCGGCGCGGGCGATCTGCGCGCGATACTCGCCGATGTCGCCGATGATCGCCGCCTTCTTTCGCTTGAGGGCAAGAAGTACGGCGCGGCTGACCACGCCCTTCGCGGCCATCTCGGCGACCGGCTTAAGCTCTTCTTCGATCAAGGACAGTTGCTCCTCCGAGGCCTTGACCTGGGCAGACAGACCGGTGATCTCGCGGCGGTGTTTCTTGATCCGCTCACGCAGCACCGATTCCTGCCCGTCGATCCGTGACCGCCGGGCCTTGAGCACGTCGACCTGGCCGAGCATCAGTTCGCTGATGCTGGGGTTGTCGGCTTGCCGCATCAGCAAATCGGGAAATTCGATGTCGTCGTCACCGTCGCGTTCGGCGATCAAACGGGCCCGCAGGGCCAGTGCCGCAGCGTGCCGGTCGCGCAGCAGCTGCAGCGCCGCCCGGGGGTAGGTGTCGTCGAAGCGGATCAGCACCTCCCCGGCCTCGACCTCGTCGCCCTCGCCGACGACGATCTCCTTGATGATGCCGCCTTCGAGGTGCTGAATGGTCTTGCGCTTGGTTTCGACGCCGACGACGCCCGAGGCGATGGCGGCCCCATCCAGTTGGGCGTTGGCCGCCCACACCGCCGAACCACCGAGGAACACGGCGATGACCGCCCAGCCGGCGCGGCGCCATGGTGCGAGGGTCGCGGAAAGAGAAGTCGGGGCGAGCTGTGGAGTTGTGCGGCGTGCGAAACGCGCCTGGATGGCGCCTGCCAGCCGGTTCCAGACCGACAATGAGACTTCGCGAGCATGCTCGATCATTGGGCGCCTCCCGCCTTACGCCGCGATGTCCGGCGACGCGGTGCCGGTTTCTCCGCAGTTTCGCCGTCAACCGTAGGCTCGGTCGCCGGAACGACACTGAGTGGCGTCGGGCGATTTCGTGTGACGAGCTGCGTCGCCCGGTCCTCGATGCGCAGCACTGCGTCGGCATGGGCGAGGATGCTCGGGCGGTGAGCGACCATGATCACCGCGGCCCCGGCCGCCCGGGCGTCAGCGATCGCCGCAACCAGCGCCTCGACCCCGGCGGTGTCGAGGTTCGAGTAGGGCTCGTCAAAGATCAGCAGCCGGGGATCGCCGAACAGTGCCCGGGCCAACGCGACCCGTTGGCGCGCGCCAGCCGACAGCAGGTCGGACGGCCCGCCGACGCGGGTGTCGTAGCCGTTCGGCAGCCGGATGATGAGTTCATGGAGCCACGCCCGCTGCGCCGCCTCGATGATGGCCTCGGGCGGTGCGTCGGTGAACCGCGCAATATTCTCGCCCACGGTTCCCGGCAGCAGCTCGACGCACTGCGGCACGTAGCCGATATGGCGGCCCCGCTCGTCGGCCGGCCAGGATGCCAGATCGACGCCATCCAGCCGCACCCGGCCGCGGTCCGGAACGGCGACGCCGACGAGCATCCGCGCCAGGGTCGACTTGCCGGCCCCGGAGGGGCCGGTGACGCCCAGCATCTCGCCCGGCTTGACGGTGACCGTGAGGTTCTCGAACAGGGGTGCCTCGGCGCCCGACGGCGTATAGGCGATGTCGGCGATCTCCAGCCGGCCCTCGGGTCGCGGCAACGGCATCCACGGCCCCTGCCCCGCCGCGCGCTCCAACGCCGTGCGGACCCGGCCGAAAGCGGACCGGGCGCCGACGAGCTGGCGCCAGATGCCGATGGCCTGCTCCACGGGTGCCAGCGCGCGGGCGATCATGATCGACGCGGCAATCATCGCACCCGGCGTGATCTCGCCACCGACGACGAGAGATGCGGCAAGGCCGAGAACGACGATCTGCAGGGCCAGACGAATGAAACGCCCCAGAGCCGAGAACACCCCTGCCCGATCGCTCGCCTCGGCCTGGGCGGCAACGGCATGGGCGCCAGCGTTCGCCCACCGGGCGGCGGTCATACCAATCATGCCGAGGCCGGCGACGGATTCGGACTGGCGTGCCACCGCTTCGGCGCTGCCGATGGCATCCGACCACGCTGCATTGGCAGACGTCAGCCGGCCTCTGGTCGCGACCTCGTTGGCATAGGCGAGCGCGAACAGCGCCCCCGCGCCGATCAGCGCGGTCAGCCCGAGCACCGGATGAAGAAGGAAGACAAGGGCGACGAACAGCGGCACCCAAGGCGCGTCGAGAATCGCGAAGATACCGGGTCCGGTGAGGAAGCCCCGCACCTGGGCCAGGTCACGAACCGCCTGGTCGGAACCGCCGCGTCCGCCGCCGAAGGCTTCAGCCAGCAACTGCCGACCCAAGGTGATGTCGAGCCAGACACCGATCCGCACCAGCATCCGCGAGCGAATGATGTGCAGCACCGCCATCACCGCGAACGCCAACAGTGCGGCGATGGTCAGCACCAGCAGCGTATCCAGGCTGCGGCTGGTCATCACCCGGTCGAACACCTGGATCATGTAGACCGGCACCGTCAGCACCAGCGCGTTGATGACGAAACTGAAGGCGCCGATGCCGACGAATGATCGCCGGCACGCACGGACCGCGCCGTCGAGAACCGACGGCGCGACCGCGTGATTTTCAGGAATGGGACCGTTGGGGTTTGGGGTCATGGTGGGTTCCGGTCCTCTATGAGAAGGTGAAGTCACTGGACTCCAAATCGGCGGTGGCGACCCCGACGATGGTCAGCGTGTCGCCGCCACCAAGGTCGACCACCGCATCGCCGTCGACGTTGTCGGCGATGTTCAGATCACCGAACCCCGAGAAGCCGAAGTCGCTGACATCGATGGTGTCGGACTCGCCGCCGGTCTTGGTGAAGTCGGTGACGATGTCGGCACCCATGGACGACGTCGCGAAGAACACGTCGTTGCCGGCACCGCCGATCAGCACGTCGTTGTTACTGCCGCCCTTGAGTTCGTCGATTCCGTCCTCGCCGTAGAGGGTGTCGTTGCCCGAACTGCCGTCGAGGGTGTCGTCACCGACGCCGCCGTAGAGCGTATCGTCACCGATGAAGACGAGGACCTGGTCGTTGCCGGCGTCGCCGTAGACGATGTCGTCGTCGTAGTAGCCGTTAACGATGTCGTCGCCGTCGCCGCCGTAAATCGTGTCGTCGTCGCGGCCGCCGTCCAGATCATCGTTGCCGGCCCCGCCCGTGAGGATGTCGTTGTCGTCGCCACCCTCGAGGGTGTCGTCGCCGGCGCCCCCGTCGAGGGTGTCGTTGCCGTCGTCGCCCAGCAGCTGGTCGTCATCGCCGCCGCCCGAAAGGTCGTCGTCGCCGAGACCGCCATCGAGGGTATCGTCGCCGTCACCGCCGACCAGCACGTCGTCGACACCGTCAGATCCGCTCAGCGTCTGATTGACCGAGCCGCCGGCGATGAAGTCGGCGAAGGTCGCCGAGCCGGTGAAACTGGTATCGAGGGAATAGGTCGCGCCCCCGGCCTCCAGGTTCTCGATCGTGCCGCCGGCGAAGAAGCCGGTGAACGTCAGTGATCCGCCGGCCCCGTAGCTGAACACCAGATCGTCACCGGCGCGGACCACCTGCGAGACGGCGGTGAACGGGTCGATGCCGGTGAAGCGGATGGTGTCGAAGCCACCGGCGTCCGAGATCACATCGGCTTCCGTCAGGCCGTCCTGGAAAATGTAGAGGTCGTCGCCGGTGCCGCCGTCGATATCGTCGTCGCCGGCTCCGCCATCCAGCGTGTCGTTTCCGTCGCCGCCGATCAGCGAGTCGTTGCCGGAACCGCCGTCGAGGATGTCGGCGTCGTCGCCGGCGTCGAGGACGTCGTCGCCGTCGGCGCCAACCAGCGTATCGAGACCATCGTAGCCTTCGAGGGTATCGTTGCCGGCCTCGCCATGGATGGTGTCGTCGCCGAGGAAACCGTCGAGCACGTCGTTGCCGGCACCGCCGTAGAGGGTATCTTCGCCGAGCCCGGCCTCAAGGTCGTCGTTGCCGTCGCCGCCGTGGAGCTCGTCGTCGCCGGCGAAGAAGCCGTCGATGGTCAACGAGCCTCCCGCGGCGAAGCCGAACACTAGATCGGTGCCCGTCTGCGTCACCAGGGAGATGGCGGTGAACGGATCGATGCCGACGAAGCGCATGGTATCGGCGCCGCTGGAATCGGAGATGATGTCGGTATCGGTCAGCGCGCCGTCGAAGATGTACACGTCGTCGCCGTTGCCGCCGTCGAGGATGTCGTCTCCGGCGCCGCCATCGAGGGTGTCGTCGCCCATGCCGCCGACGAGAGTGTCGTTGCCATCGGCGCCGCTGAGCTCGTCGTTGCCGCCGAGTCCTTCGACCGTGTCATCCCCCGCGCCGCCGGCGAGGATGTCATCTACGGTGTGACCGCCGACGATGTGATCGCCAGAGCCACCGGAGCCACCCGAACCTCCGCTGCCGCCGGACCCACCGGAACCGCCGGATCCGCCACTGCCGCCCGAGACCCCGGAACCTCCTGAACCACCAGAACCGCCACTGCCGCCGGAACCGCCCGACCCACCGGACGCACCATCGGCCTGGTTGTCGCCGTCGCCGCTGGGCGGCGGCGAATTGTCCGCCGCCGGAGCGTCGCTACCGGGGCCGTCGAACCGCTCGACGCCACGCCGGAATGCCGCCAGATCGAACGCCGGCGCGCCGTCCACCGTGCTCGGTGTCGGCGGCTCGTGGAAATCGCTGCCGGGTGTAACGTCGAATTCCCGGTCGAACCGCTCCGGCTCGGGCCGGCCAAAACGGTGCTCGCGGATCGGCGCCGACTCCGGCCGCGACACATCGGGACCGCTCGCCGCCTCGCCCCAGTCCGAGCCTTTGTCGTCCTCGTCATCCGCCTCCGACGGTGTGTCGGTAGCGGTTTTCGCGGCAACCGGTCGATTGGCGTCGTCGTCCTCGTCCGCCTGACGCTGCCGCTTGGCATTGGTCTTAACCGCGCCCGGCTCCGGCGGAGGATCGCCGATGGCGGCGGTCTGTACGGCCTCGACCACGGGTTCGGCCCCGGTGTCTTTTTCGCCGCTTTCCGGCCGCGGCTTAGGAGTTTCGGCCCCGCGGACCGGTTTCTGGACTTGCTCTGCCATAGCGGCCTCCCGACCATCCAATGCCACCGCGAACGGGCGCGGATGCTGGAATTCAAGACATGGGGTCGGGAGAAGAAATACCGGAGAAGGCGTTTATTTGCAAAATTATTATGTATTTACAATAAAGTCACAAAATATATAAAATTTTATTCGTTTTTTATTTTTGAGAAGCGCTGCTGAAATCTAACGTTGGGCCATTACATCCTCCGCGCGCAACAACCGCGGGCGGTAGCCCGCCAAGCGGAGAGAGCTGCAAAACAATCGAGACTCAAGCGTCGACGGGGGGCTCCGCCGCATCCGTGGCGTCTTCTACCTCGATCTCGGCTTCATCGCCCGAGCCGCCGAACGGTACGAATACGAGGGTGGCCAGGGGCGGCAATGTCAGATCGAGCATGAATGGCCGGCCATGATGCTCGATCTCCACCGCCATCACCGCGCCGCCGTTGCCGACGTTGCTGCCGCCGTAGATTTCCGAGTCCGTGTTCAGGCACTCCCGATAGAGCCCGCCCGCCGGCACGCCGATGCGATAGTTCTCGCGGACGATCGGGGTGAAATTGCAGACCACGACAGCGAACTCGCCGTCATCTCGCCCCCTTCGCAGGTAGGCGAACACACTGCTCTCGAAATCCGTGCAGTCGATCCACTCGAATCCGGCCGCATCGCAGTCGAGTTCGTGCAGGGCGGGCACGCCGCGGTAAAGACCGTTGACGTCGCGCACGAGTCGACGAACGCCCTCGTGGGCGGGATCGTCGAGCAGGTGCCAGTCTAGGGAAGTGTTGTGGTTCCATTCCCGCTCCTGGGCGAACTCGCCGCCCATGAACAGCAGCTTCTTCCCTGGATAGGTGAACATGAAACCGAAGTAGGCGCGGAGATTGGCGAACTTCTGCCAACGGTCGCCAGGCATCTTGCCGAGCAGAGAACCCTTGCCGTGGACGACCTCGTCGTGGCTGAGCGGCAGCACGAAATCTTCGGAGAACGCGTACATCAGGCCGAAGGTGACGCGGTCGTGCTGGTACTTGCGGAACACCGGGTCCTTCTGCATGTAGCCGAGACTGTCGTGCATCCAGCCCATGTTCCACTTGTAGCCGAAGCCAAGGCCGCCGACGTAGGTCGGTCGGGAAACCATCGGCCACGACGTCGACTCCTCAGCCATGGTCGTGGTGTCGGGATGGTGCTCGAAGACGAGCTCGTTCATTCGCTTGAGGAAGTCGATCGCCTCGAGGTTTTCGTTGCCGCCATACTGGTTGGGAATCCACTCGCCCTCGTTGCGGCTGTAGTCGAGGTAGAGCATCGACGCCACGGCATCCACCCGGAGCCCGTCGATGTGATACTCGTCGAGCCAGAACAAAGCGTTGTTCAACAGGTAGCTGTCGACCTCGTAGCGGCCGTAGTTGTAGATCATCGTCCCCCAATCCTGGTGCTTGCCCTGGCGAGGGTCGGCGTGTTCGTAGAGCGCGGTCCCATCGAACCAGCCGAGGCCGTGCTCGTCGGTGGGAAAGTGCCCCGGCACCCAGTCGACGATGACACCGATGCCGGCCTGATGGCAGCGGTCGACGAAATTGCAGAACTCGTCGGGGCGGCCAAAGCGACTCGACGGCGCAAACAGGCCGAGGGGCTGGTAGCCCCACGAACCGTCGAAGGGATGCTCGGAGATCGGCAGCAGCTCGATGTGGGTGAAACCCATATCGACGGCGTAGGGGATCAACGAATCGGCCAGCTCGGCGTAGGTCAGGTACCGCCGCTCGCCGTCATCCGGCAGGCGCCAGGAACCGAAATGAACCTCGTAGATGGAGACCGGCGCGTCCCGGGCAACGGAGGTGTTCCGGTTCTTCATCCAGGCGTCGTCGGCCCACCTGTATTTCGAAAGGTCGTAGACGATGGCGGCGGTGCCGGGCGCCTGTTCACAGAACACCGCGAACGGGTCCTGCTTCAGCGGCAACACGTCGCCGTTCTTGGCGCGGATCTCGAACTTGTAGAGTTCGTCCTCGCCGATCCCCGGCATGAAGATCTCCCATACGCCGCATTGGTCGCGGAACCGCATCGGATGGCGCCGCCCGTCCCAGGTATTGAAGTCACCGACGACACTGACCCGGGCGGCGTTCGGTGCCCACACGGCGAAGCCGACGCCGTCAACACCTTCCATCCTCATCGGTGCAGAACCCAGCTTCTCGTAGAGACGAAGGTGCGTGCCCTCGGCGATCAGGTGGACGTCCATATCGCCCAGCACCGGCGGAAACCGGTAGGGGTCCTCGATCTCACTCTCGCCGTCGGCGGTGGTGATCCTGAACCGATAGGGAAACCGCCCGCGCGCTCCGTCAACCGGGCCGGCAAAGATGCCGCCGTCATGGACGCGGGGCAACTCGGTGACGGGCTTGCCATTCGCGGCGTCGACAATATGAACAGTCTCGGCGTGAGGCAGATAGGCGCGCACCGCGACCCACCCCTTTCCGCTCTCGTGCATGCCCAGAAACGAGAACGGATCGCCGTGGCTGGCGGCGAGGATCATCTCGGCGTGTTTCTTGAACTGTTGGGGCAGCATCGGGTGGACGTCCTTGCTCTACGGTGCCATCGCGCTTCTACGAGCCGGCGAGAATGCGCCTCACGCCGTCGACCGGAATGCGCAGCCAGTCCGGCCGGTTGGCGGCTTCGTAACAGATCTCGTACAGAGCCTTTTCCAACTGGTACAGATCGAGCAGCCGGTGGAACGTTTTCTCGTCCACGGGAACGGAGGGACAGTCGCCGACCGCCGGCCGGTAGCCGTCAATGAATCTCGTGACCGCGGCAGACCGCCAGGCCTCGATCGCCGCCTGCAGATCGTGGCCGCCCTCACCGCTCGGTTCGGGATGTTCGATCAGTGCCGTCGACGCGGCGTAATCGAAGGACCGGATCATTCCGGCGACGTCGCGCAGCGGTGACTGCTTGGCGCGGCGTTGTTCCATCGACTTCACCGGCTCGCCCTCGAAGTCGAGGAGGTAGAAGTCATTTTGGACGACCACCACCTGGCCGAGGTGGAGATCGCCGTGCAGGCGGGTCTTCGTGACCTCGAGCTTGGATGGCACCGAGCGTTCGATGAGACCGTCGATCCTGCCCCATTGGTCGAGCAAACTGTCAACCGCCTCGGCCACCTCGGCGCCGAGACCTCCCGACGCTTGCGCGCGCTGTAACGCGTCGCTGGCGGACTGCGCTTCGTGCCGAACCTGGTCCGTCCAGGCACCGATGTCCTCGGCCGTCACCGGCTCCGGCCGGAACGCCGGATCGTCGACATCGAGCGAGAAGGCGCGGTGGAGTTCGGCGATGCGCTCGCCGAGGATCGCCACCATCTGCAAGTATCCTTCCAGGTGTTCCATCTCGGCCGGTTCGCCGGGCGGCAGCAGATCGAGTTCGTCGAGATAGCGGTCGAGGTAGTCGAGGGTGTAGGACCAGCCGTCACCCTGGTTGCGGACGAATCCCTGGAGAACAGCAAGGGCCGTGGGCGTGCCGTCCGGGTCGATGAACTCCACCGAGCCGAGCATCGAGGGCGTATTCGTATAGCCCGCGACGTTGGTCAGAAAGCGTCCGATCTCGACCTCGGGATGAACGCCGGCTTCAAGCCGCCGCAGCGCCTTCAATACGGCGTGATCACCGATCCGCATCGAGGTGTTGCTTTGCTCGCGGCCCATGCGATCGATCGCGAGATCGTCGGAGAACTCGACGCCGGCGAAGGCATTGGTGCGTTTGAACTCGACCCGGCCTCTGGAGGCGGTGCCGATCTGCGAGTCGTCGCGGATGGCCTTGAGGATCGCCGCGGTGAGTGGTGCGTCGGCCAACGCGTCGTGGAGGACACCGATGCGGTTCTGCTTGCGCACCCGGGCCAGTGCGTACGGCTGCAGCTGGGCCAGCGGATCCGTCGTTGCCGTCTCCCACGTGACTGCCAGCGGCAAGTGGTAGTACTGGCGCGTGCCGTCCTCGGTCTCGATATCGAGGCACGCGATCAGGAACCCGGTATCGCCATCGTTCAGCACGGTTTCATCGAAGATGGCAACGTCGCGGACGGCGCTCCCCTTGGCCGCGAACCACCGCTGATTGGGCAGGAACTCCGGAAGGATTTTCTGGGTCAGGGTCTCCAGATTGGCGCCGGTCACAACGCTCTCCCAGCCGTGCGGCATCACCAGGGTCCGCAGGTCGGGTAGCGGTGTGACATAGGGCTCGTGCCACTTCGGCGCCTCCGCCTCCTCTGCGAGCAGGAACCAGTAAAACCCGTAGCCGGGAAGGATGATGAAGTACGGCAACTCACCAATCGGCGGAAAGGCGCTGCGGCCCATGAGCTCGATGGGTACGCGGCCGTTGTAGGCCGAGAGATCCAACTCCGCCGCCTGGGCGGCGCGCGACAGATTGGCAACGCACAGCACGGTCTCGCCCTCGTAGGACCGCAGGTAGGCGAGCACCTTGCGGTTGCCGGGGTAGAGGAAGGTCAAGCTGCCGCGTCCGAAGGAAACGTGGCCCTTCCGCACCGCGATCAGACGCTTCATCCAGTTCAGCAGCGATGTCGACCGCCGGAGCTGGCTTTCGACGTTGACCGCCTCGTAGCCGTAGATGGAGTCCATGATCGGCGGCAGATACAGCCGCTCCGGGTCGGCTCGCGAAAAGCCTGCGTTACGGTCGGGCGACCACTGCATCGGCGTGCGCACGCCATTGCGGTCGCCGAGGAAGATGTTGTCGCCCATGCCGATCTCGTCACCGTAGTAGACGATCGGCGTTCCCGGCATCGACATCAGCAGGCTGTTGAGCAGCTTGATCTTGCCGGTATCGCGTTCCATCAGCGGCGCCAGCCTGCGGCGGATGCCCATGTTGATGCGGGCGCGCGGTTCGGCGGCGTAGAACTGCCAGAGATAGTCCCGCTCTCGGTCGGTGACCATTTCCAGCGTCAGTTCATCGTGGTTCCTGAGGAACACCGCCCACTGGCAGGTCCCAGGGATGTCCGGCGTCTGGCGCATGATGTCGGTGATCGGGTGGCGGTCTTCCTGGGCCAGCGCCATGTACATCCTGGGCATCAGCGGGAAATGGAAGGCCATGTGGCATTCATCCCCGTCGCCGAAATAGGGGCGCACGTCCTCCGGCCACTGGTTGGCCTCGCCGAGGAACATCCGGTCGTCGTAGTGGGAATCAAGCCACGCCCGCATCCGGCGGATGACATCGTGGGTCTCCGGCAGGTTCTCGCTGGTCGTCCCTTCCCGCTCGCAGAGATACGGCACGGCGTCGAGCCTCAACCCGTCGACGCCGCAGTCGAGCCAGAACTTCATGACCCGCGTGACCTCGTCGAACACCCGCGGGTTGCCGAAGTTGAGGTCCGGCTGGTGCGAGAAGAACCGGTGCCAGTAGTAGGCCTGAGCTGCCGGATCCCACGACCAGTTGGACACCTCGGTGTCGCAAAAGATGATCCGCGTCCCCTCGTACTTCTTGTCGGTATCGCTCCACACGTAGTAGTCCCGCCACTTGGAACCGGGCTTGGCGGCGCGGGCGCGCTGGAACCATTCGTGCTGATCGGACGTGTGGTTGATGACCAGTTCGGTGATCACCTTGAGGCCGCGCTTGTGGGCCATACGGACGAAGGCGCGGAAGTCGCGCATGGTGCCGTAAGCGTCGTGGACATTCTTGTAGTCGGCGATGTCGTAGCCGTCGTCGCGCAACGGCGACGGATAGAACGGAAGCACCCAGACGGCGGTGACGCCGAGGTCGACCAGGTAGTCCAGCTTTTCGGACAGGCCGGCGAAATCGCCGATGCCGTCTCCAGTCGAGTCGTAGAACGCCTTGACGTGAAGCTGATAGACGATCGCGTCCTTGTACCAGAGCGGGTCGCCCGTCGACATCGCCGTCTCCTCAGTAGCAAGGCGAACGGAAATAGACCCCCTGCCACGGCGTCACGCGGAAGATTGCCGCCGGGTTCTCCTCGGGATCGAGGCGGACGAAATGGCGTGCGCCCCGCCACAGATGGCGGCCTCCGTGCAGCAGTTCCTCGGCGGAATAGGTATCCGTCTCCTCGAGACCCATCTCCTCGAGCGGAAACTCCAGCCGCGCCTCGTGGGTCTCGAACGGGTCGAGGTTGACGGCGACGAACACCATGCTGTCCTTCTCAGGAGTCATCTTGCCGTAGAACAGCACGTTGTCGTCGTCGGCCGAATAGAAGCGCAGGTTGTCCAGCTCTTGCAGCGCCGGGTTCTCCCGGCGGATGCGGTTCACCGCCGTGACGTAGTCCTTGATGTTGCCCGGACGGTCCCAATCCCAGACCTTGTAGTCGTACTTCTCCGAGTTCAGGTACTCCTCGGTCCCCTCGACCGCCTCGTTCTCGCACAGCTCGAAGCCGTTGTAGATGCCGTAGACGCTGCTCAGCGTCGCCGCGAGGACGAGGCGGATCATGAACGCCGGCCTTCCGCCCCGCTGGAGGAACCCGGGCAGGATGTCAGGTGTGTTGGCGAAGCAGTTGGGGCGCAGGTACTCCTTGACCTCGGTCTGGGTCAGTTCCTCCAGATACTCGATCAGCTCGGGCTTGAAGTCGCGCCAAGTGAAGTAGGTGTACGACTGGGTGTAGCCGATCTTGGCCAGCATCTTCAGCATCGGCGGACGCGTGAACGCTTCCGACAAGAACAGCACATCGGGATGATCCTTGCGGACTTCTCGGATCAGCCATTCCCAGAACGCCACCGGTTTGGTGTGTGGGTTGTCGACCCGGAAGATCTTCACCCCGTGGTCAACCCAGAACAGCACCACCGACAGAAGCTCTTGCCACAGCGCCTCCTGATGGGGGCCGTAGAAGTTGACGTTGACGATGTCCTGGTACTTCTTCGGCGGGTTCTCGGCGTATTTGATCGTGCCGTCCGGCCGGAAGATGAACCACTCCGGATGCTCGGTGATCCACGGGTGGTCCGGTGCGCACTGGATGGCGAAATCGAGGGCGACTTCCATGCCGTAAGCATGACACGCCTCGACGAAGCTGTCGAAGTCTTCGAGCGTGCCGAGTTCCGGGTTCACCGCTTTGTGGCCGCCCTCCTTGGCGCCGATGGCATAGGGGCTGCCGGGATCCTTGGGCCCCGCCTTCAGGGTGTTATTCGGGCCCTTGCGGTGTTTGCGCCCGATCGGATGGATGGGCACGAAGTAGATGACGTCGAAGCCCATCGCCTTGATCTCGGGAAGCCGCAGTTCGCAGTCGGCGAACGTGCCCGGCTTTCTGAGCGTCGTTCCCTGCGAGCGGTGGAACATCTCGTACCAGGCGGCGAACCGCGCCGCCACGCGATCGACAAAAACCTCCAGGACCCGCGGATACCGGGCGGCGGCGCCCCGGTCGGCGCACCGCCACATCAGATCGATCGTCGAGCGGGCCTGGAACAGGGCGTAGCGCTCTTCGTCGTCGTCCGCCGCGTCGAGGCCCCGGACCACGCGTTCGAGGTTCTTCTTGTCGGCATTCTGGGCGCGCCCCATGGCGGCGTCGATCAGTGCCCGCCCTTCGATGAGTTCCAACCCGACATCCTGGCCGGCATCGCTCTTCTTGGCGATCTCGCTGGTCCATGAGCCATAGGCGTCGGGCCACGCTTCGATGGTGTATTCAAAGACCGCGTTTTCCGGCAACTCGAAGCTGCCCCGCCACAGGTCGAGGCCCGGATTGATCGCCTCCATCGGCGTCTCGTCCCAGGCGTCGGTACCGGCCTTGCGGTGCTTGACCACCGCCGAGATCTTGTCGTGGCCTTCGAGGTAGATGGTCGCCTCGACGTCGAGAACGTCGCCGACCTCGCGCTTGACCTGATAGCGCCCTCCGTCGAGTTCCGGCCGAACTCCCTCGATGACGACCCGATTGCCCGTATCGATGGAGGCGCCGCGTGCGCCCCCGTCCCCTGATGTCGCTTTTTTGCCCATCTTTCTGCGCGCCCGTTGCCAAATGAATTCGGAACCGCCGCCGACACTCCATCCCGCGCCGGCGCTGGAATCCCCGGTCCTGACCGATCAAGTCTCCCCGACAAAAATCCGGATGTCGCCCGGCGCCAGTGTGACGACGTCACCGGCGGCAAGCGGCTTCTTGCGTCCCTTCTTTCCAGGTGTGACCTCGCGGCCCTCCGCCGGATCGACCTCCAGGCCTTCCAGGCGGGCGGTGGTGGCTAGCGAAAGACTGGCGTTCAACACTGTCAGCGCCCAGCGCGACCCGTCAGTCGTGCGCCGCGTCAAACAGACGAACAGGCCGTCGCCGAGGTTCTGGTACGTCTGTGGGCCTTCCTCATTGAACACCGGCTCCGACGCCTTCAGCGCGTTGACTTCGGTGATGTAGGACACGAGGTCGAGGGTCGGATTCTCCCAGTCGGCGGGCCGGGTGCGAACGACGTTCAGCTTGCGCTGGAAACCGTATTCGAAGCCGACCGGCATCAACAGGCCGGTGGAGAACACGGCGGCGAACAAGTAGGCCTGCTTATAGCCCCGCTCGACAGCGATCCGGTCCGAAATCCCATCGGCCGCGAACTCCGCGCCGAGGCGAACGGTATCGTGGGTTTCCGGGAACGACACGGATGGCGCCACGACACGGAAGCGCTCGTACTGGTCGAACAGCCAGGACTCGCTGAAATCCCACCATTTGGCGCTGTTGTACAGGTAGTCGAAACCGACCCCCGCCATGTCGTCGACCTCTTCGAGGCGGGCGCCCAGGTTCTCGGCGACAAACACCGCATCTGGGCGGATTTCGTGGGCCGCAGCAATGATCGGCGCCCAGACATCGTTGGGAACCTTGTAGGCGGCGTCGCAGCGGAACCCGCGGATGCCGAGGGCGGCGAAGTGGCGGACCAGTCCTTCGAAGTAGGTGACAATGGCGGTGCGTTCCGGACGCTCGTCGAAGTCGATGGCCGCGAGGTCGGCCCACACGGTCTTCTTGCGCGCATCGGCGGGATCGATGGCGCCGGGAGATACCAGCGAGCCGTCGCGCTCATGTTCGAACCAGTCGGGATGGGCGTCGACGAGCAGGGAATCCTTGCTGGTGTGATTGACCACCAGGTCCATCATCACCGAAATGCCCTTTTCCTGGGCGTAGGCGGTGAAGTCGGCGATCTGCTTGCCCGGGGCCTGCCCCGATCCGTTGTCGAACAACGGGTTCAGTGCGTGAAAGTCCTTTACTGCGTAAAGGCTTCCCGAAAACCCGGGGTAGTGGAACGGGTTGATATACAGCCAGTCGAAACCCATCGCCGCGACGCGGTCGAGATGGCCATACCAATCCACCACGGATCCCGCCAGCGAAGGAAAAAGATTATAAATTCTAGCGCCTTGCGCATTGGTGCTCACGGATGACTTCTCCCTCGGGTATTGCCGGCCGGTTTCGGCTCGAACCGGCCATTTATCGGTTGTCGGTCAACGACTTATAGAGTTCCAGTGTCTGCCGCGCGATGCTCTGCCAACTGAACTGCTCGACAACCCGCTTGCGCCCGTTCTCTCCCATCGAATGGGAAAGCTCAGGGTTCTTACCCAGGCGGTTGATCGCCGCCGCCATGTCACGCGAGAACCCTTCGGGATCTGTGGGATCATGCGGCAGATCGGCGGAGAGCCTGGCGTCGATCAGGAAACCCGTTTCGCCGTCAACCACAACCTCGGGGATACCGCCGACGGCGCTGGCAACCACCGGTGTCCCACAGGCCATGGCTTCGAGATTGATGATCCCGAACGGCTCGTAGATGGACGGGCAGCAGAACACGGATGCATGGGAATAGAGCGCCACGGTCGTCTCGCGGCTGACCATCTCGGGAATCCAGATGATGCCGGGCCGCCGGGTGCGCAGATCGTCGACCATCCCCTCCAGTTCATGTTGAAGCTGCTGGGTGTCCGACTCGCCGGCGCACAGCACGACCTGAATGTCCGCATCGATGTGGTCGATGGCTTTGAGGAGGTAGTACAGGCCCTTCTGGCGGGTCATGCGGCCAACAAACAGCACGAAGGGCCGATCAGGGTCGATGCTATGGCGGGCGAGAACCTCCGGGCGATTGACCGGATGGTACTCGTCGGTGTCGATGCCGTTCGGGATGACCGGCACCTTGGCGGGATCGAGATGGAAATGTTCCAGGACGTCTTCCTGGGTGCTCTTCGAGACCGCGACGACCGCGTCGGCGTTTTCCAGGCAGGTCTTCTCCACCCAAGTAGAGAGGTCGTACCCGGTTCCAATTTGCTCTCTTTTCCAGGGCCTTAAAGGCTCGAGCGAATGTACCGTAAGAACAAATGGCACCTGATACAGGACCTTCGCCAGGAGACCGCCGAATTGGGTGTACCAGGTATGGCAGTGAACGACATCGGTCTCCATGCCCTGACCGTTGAACGCGAGGCATGTCGCCAGCGCACGCAACGGCGACACGAGGGGAACGGGGCAGCCGGCGAACTGCGATGCCTCGATTTTGGTGCCGCGCACCGTGAGATTGCCGTCGACGAAGGCCTGGTCGTGGAAGCTGCGGACCTCGACCGACGTCAGTTTGGCCAGTTCCCGTGAGAGGTATTCGACGTGAACCCCGGCGCCGCCATAGATGTGTGGGGGAAACTCGTTGGTCATCAATAGGACGCGCATGGGCTGGCTCCGGCGGGCGGGCAGTTCGAAACGGCGGGCTTTCGCGGTGCTTTCTACCGCATGGCGGAAATTCGTCAATGGCAATCGACCCCGGAATAGAGCCATTTACGCCCGCTCGCCCCGGCGGAGTACGCGCCTGCACAATGAAATGGGGCCGGTCGCGGTGGTTCGCGCCGGCCCCGGTTCGGAAAGTCGGAGAGTTCAGCCGTCGGCGGTGTCGTCCGTCAGCACCATCGCCGTCTCGACACCCAGCGCCGAGATCAGTGTGCCCATGGTTGCCAGGACCCGGTATTCCGCAATGCGGTGCTGGATCTCGGCGTTGACGACACTGATCCGGGCCTGGAACAGCTCGTTCTCGACGTCGAGTACGTCGAGCAGGGACCGCCTGCCAAGTTCGAACTGTTGGCGGTAGGCGGAGACGACCTGGGCCGCCGCGGCGGCGCGATCACGAAGCAAGGGCACCGTGTCTCGGGCCGTCACCATGTCGGCATGATCGACGCGGATTTGCTCCTCGACCAGCCGCGCCAACTCCGCCTGGCTCTGCAACGCGCGGCTTTCCACGGCGACGGCGCGGCGCGACCGGGCGATGTCGCGACCGCCGCGGTAGAGGTTGTAGCGCAGGACGACGAGCGCTTGCCCATTGACGTCGGATCCCCGCACGCCGCCGAGATTGTCGCCGCCTGTCCCACGAAATTCGAGGTCGACGGTCGGCATCAAGGGGGATCGCGCCGCCCGTTTGTCGAACTGGCTGGCGTCGGCCTCTGAACGCGCGGTCAGCAACGCGGGATTGTTGTCGAGCGCGGTGGGCACTGCTTCTTCCACCGATGCCGGCAGCGCATCGACCGGCCGCGCCGGCATCTCCAGGGTATCCGGCATCGTGCCGACGGCTTCGTGGTAGTCGCTCTCGGCGACTCGGAGGGCGCCACGCAACTCGGTCAAGCGCGAGCGCGCGAGCGCCAAACGGCTTTCCGCCTGGTTGAGGTCCGCGGCGTCACCGTTGCCCGCATCGAGCCGCAACTTGACGTCGTCGCGTACCTCGACATGCGCCGTGACGTTGCGTTCGGCCAGCCCCACGATGGTGCGGCTTCGCACGACATCCATATAGGCTTCCGCGCTGCGCAGCGCGATCGCTTCCTCGCGGTCACGGATGGTGTGGTCCGCGGCAGTTCCCGGCGCCGCGCCGCCTCGGTCTCGTTGGGCGTGCGAAAGCCGTTGAACAGGTTCTGGCGGACGGTGACGGAGCCGAGATTGCGCCACTGATTCACGCCGTCGCTCTTGGCGCCGGACACCGCGCTGGTGCGGGCACGCGTCGTCGGATCGTCGGTGTGCTCCCAGCCGCTTTCGCCGCTTACGTCGACGGACGGGAGGAAATCGGCCCGGGCGTCGACGACATCCTCGGCCGCGGCGCGACGGGTCGCTTCGGCTCCGCGCACCACGGGATGGGTGGAAACGGCGATGGCGATGGCTTGGTCGATGGTCGTCGGTTCGGCGGCGCGAACTGGCACGGAAACAAGTGACGTGGCGTCGCTCAGGCCGATGACACAGGCGAACGCGGCTGCGCGCACCCCGGTGATGTCCGGAACGCACACAGAAAACACGCCCCGAACTGGGGCATTGCATGGGGTCTTCGCACGCACGGCAACCTCTCAGGTAACGAGAAATTAACGATGGCATAAAACAAATACTTATTCTGTATTACAAAGTCAAAATCTATATTTGTTCAAATAATTCAGTATAATTATATAATAATTATCTTAAAATTTTGGAGAAAATGTCTGGGCGTTTTTCGTCGCAGGTCGCCGGTGATCGCCAATCCTCCCTTGACACGATGCCGCGCGTCGCCCGAACAATGTGCCGGTATCACGGGATGGCGGAGGCTCATTGAGCGCGCGACGGGGCCAGAAACGTCGAACGGGTGGCGGACCAAAACCCGCGCCTCCTGTGTCGGTGCAGAAACTGTTCCAGCGGGCCGTGGCCCATCACGGCGCCGGTCGGCTGAACGAGGCGGCGGCGCTGTATGCGCAGGTGCTGGCGCTGGAGCCGCGTCATGCGTCGTCGTGGACCAATCTGGGAATCGTGTTCCGCACAAGAGGGAGCTTCGAGGGTGCGGTGGCCTGCTACCGCCGTGCACTTGAACTGAATCCGGACGATCCCGGCGTTCTCGGCAACTTGGGCAACGTGCTCAAGGATCTAGGTCGTCTCGAAGAGAGTCTCGCGGCACATCGAAAAGCCGCGGCGGCACGGCCCAACGACCACTCGGCGCGGTACAACTACGGCATCGCGTTGAAGCAGGCCGCGGATCTCGAGGGTGCCCTGGCGGAGTTCGACGCCGCGCACCGTCTCAAGCCCGACGCCTCGGGACCGCCGTGGGACCGAGCGCTGGCACTGCTGCAACTCGGGCGTTTCGAGGAAGGGTGGAGGGCTTACGAATCACGGTGGAAACTGCCTGATCACCCTCCCCGTCCCTACCCGTTTCCGCAATGGCAAGGCGAGCCGTTTGAAGGGCGAACGTTGCTGGTTCATCCTGAACAGGGGTTCGGCGACGCCATCATCGCCTGCCGGTTCCTGCCGCAGGTCAAGGCGAGGGGCGGCACGGTCGTGCTGGAGTGCAAACCGGAGCTGCTGCGCCGGCTGTTGTCGGAACTCGAGGGCGTCGACCGAATTGTGCCACCGGGCAAGCCACCCGAAGGCGTAGACCTACATTGCCCGGTGATGAGCCTTGCCGGCCTGTTCGATACCACAATGGACACGCTGCCGCCGACGCCCAACTTGCACATTCCCGAGGAGGCGCGGAACCGGTTTCGACCCGTCTTTGCCCGGCACGCTGACCGTTTCAAGGTCGGTATCATCTGGTCTGGCAGCGTCACCTTAAAGGCAACCGCGACCGGGCCACTGGGCTCGACCGCTTTTTGCCGCTGGCAGAAGTCCCCGGGGTGCAGCTTTACAGCTTGCAGAAGGGCCCACCGGAGGTGGAGCTTCGCGAATCCGGGCTTGCGGGCACGCTCGTTATCGACATCGGTGGTCGCGTCGGCGATTTCGCCGACACCGCGGCGGCGGTCGAACAATTGGATGTGGTCGTCATGACCGACAGCGCGACGGCGCACCTCGCCGGCTCTTTGGGTCGGCCGGTGTGGAACCTGCTCAACTTTGTCCCGTACTGGATGTACGGGCTCGAAGGAGAGAACACGCCCTGGTATCCGTCGATGCGCCTGTTCCGCCAACGATGGTCAGGCGATTGGGACGGCGTCTTCGACCGCGCTCGCGCGGCCCTTGCCGATGCCGTCGCGGCTAAACGCGAGGGTCGGTGGCCGACATGAGCGACGCAGGCGGCCAGCCGGCCCAGGGACCTCAGGCTCCCGATCCGATCACCATTCCATCGCCCTTCCTCGACGGGAACGGCCGTCCGCGGTTCGCCATATCGGTTCCGCGTGCGGCGCTGAACGACGCGGGCGTCAAAGTCCTCGCGTATGACGAGGCGCGTCGCGGCGGCTACGAATACCCCTCCCGCAAGTTCATTGACGTGCATCTTCGGCCCGGCGATCTGTTCATCGATATCGGTGCCCACTGGGGCGTGTTCGCCCTCCATGCGGCGACTCGCTATCGCGGCGATGTGCACGTACTTGCCGTCGAACCGCACCCGGTAAACGTCAGCCATCTCATTCGCTGGGTGGCCGGCAACCGTCTTGCCGATGCCGTCGAGATCGTCGCGGCGGCCGTAGGCCCCGACGTCGGCACGGCACCGCTGGTCTTCAATACGACGATGGGCCATAGCCTGTTCGGCCTCGGCCATCCGTCGAACGCGCCCAATATGGGCGCGGTGACGGTACCAGTCATGACCATCGACCATCTGCTCGCCGAGCGATCGGATATTGCCGGCCGCCGGACGATCCTGAAGATCGACGCGGAGGGATACGAGCCCGAGGTTTTGGCGGGCGCCCGGAACTTGCTTGATAGCGGCCGTGTCGCGGCGCTGATCTGGGAGCATGGCCGTGCCTTCCACGAAGGCGAACGCCGCGAGGCGATGTTGGCCATGTGTGGCGATCTCGAGGCCCGGGGGTTTCGGCAGTATCGGTTTCCCCACCCGACCATGGTGTTTAGCCCGGAGAGACGGGTGACAAGTGTTCTGGGACATGGTTGACGGTTTCTCCATGTTAGGCAGACGGATCGCGCAAGTCGACTTGCGCGATCCGTTTGGCGCCGAAACAGATGCTCCAGACGCCGTCGGCATTCGTGGGGCGCAGGGCCAGTCGGTGTCCCTTGAAGGCCTTGCAGATGCGGAACTCCCGACCCCTG
>Ga0209782_1000073_pt1 | contig 43564 bp, 50 predicted proteins | sample WorMetmaBAHAMAS1_FD_187390 | JGI IMG/M metagenome (GOLD analysis project Ga0209782, IMG submission 187390) | Marine gutless worms symbiont microbial communities from Max Planck institute for Marine Microbiology, Germany - Inanidrilus... | ecosystem: Host-associated > Annelida > Digestive system...
GAGGTTGGTTGCGCTCGACCCGAGGAGCCTCCAGTTGGGAAAAATGTTCCTCAATGCTGCTTGTCATGGGGAAAGCTCCAAATGCCGTTTCCCCCTACTTTCCCCCATCTACTTTGTTTCGATACGAATTTATACGCGCTCGCCCTGCGTAACCGAGGTACCGCCGGAAAGCACCAACTTGCCGCCGCTTTGGATGCGGGCTGCCCGGTTACTACCCATCCCAAGTACAGGCGCGGTAGGTAGGGAAAAACGCCGCCGCACTCCAAAACGTCCGGTAGGCTAATCGATGCGGTTTACTGCGCAAACTTGAGCAGCCTATCCCGCCCTGCCCCCGCATGTAATCGACCGGAAAATCCTATACCATGACCGATATGCTCAACCACCTACCTTCGCCGACCTGCGCCCGACCCCCAAGGGTAGGCGGCCACTCCCGTTCAAGGCAGCTGCGGTGCCGGAATTTCTTGCATTGATCGGGTACCCTCGAATTTTTGTGCGCACCCGCATTCAAGGCCTACATAAGCACGGTCACCGGATCGCCGTTAGGAGAGATAACCGGACTTCAAGCCCATCAAATGCGGCCCGGCCATTTCCTTAAGCCCCATTAACGATCGTATCGAAGGACGCCGGGTAGCCTTTATCTTTTATCTTGCACCTGCCTAGAAGGACGAGTATGGCAAGTGCCCTGCACATCACCGGAAACCAGGATACGGGTTCCGAGATCGAGGCAACCTTCAACAGCCTCGCTGTATTCGATTTGGCAAGTCACGAGTCGCATTACGTCACCCCTGTACGCGATATTTCCGGGGACCGGGCGCGGTTGACGGTAGGCGGCTGGTCCTGAATCTCAAAGTAAGATGAATGATTTCGAAGCCTTGAAGGCGTGGATTCAACCGCGAAATCTATCGGTTTCCGGGATTGACGCCCAACGGTCGGCCTTTGGGTAGTGCTTAACATGATGTCAGGTTACGAGTTATAATTCAGGGCTCATGAATGAGCATGAGTTAACGGTTGGGAAAGCACAATGGAATGTCCAACCTGCAATTCAAGGCATACCACAAAAAATGGATCCATTCACAACGGGAAACAAAAATATGTGTGCAAAGACTGTGGCAGACAATTTGTCGAAAATCCTCAGAATAAAAGAATCCCGCAACAGTTATGGGATATGGTAGACAGGTTGCTTTTGGAGAAGATCCCAATCGCTGGAATTTCAACAGGGACCGAGATTTCAGAACCTTGGCTGCAACAGTATATCAATCGGAAGTATGAGCATGTACCCCAACAAATCGATATCTCAAAAAAAGGGGGGCTTAACGGTGGAGTGCGATGAAATGTGGTCTCTTGTCTGACTCAAGCGCAACAAGCAATGGATTTGGTTAGCAATTGACAGCGATTCCAGAGAGATTGTCGGGATAGTAACTATTCAGCTATTCCATGCGAGGCACCAGAGGGCTCCTCTGGAATGTCAGGACGAGAGACTGAAAAAGATTGGCGGATTGTTTGCGCGGCGTTGAGAGGTAGGAGCGGATCACGGCGAAGGCGTCGACCCCGGTCTCGGAGCGGAAACAACCGGAAACCTTCTGCTTGAGCTTGGGCATACGGAGGTTGCGTTCGGCCTGATTATTGTCGAAGGGGACGCGCAGATCGGTGATGAAGCGCAGGACCTCATCGCGGTATTCCCGCAAGCGGTCGATGAGGTTGTAGGCGGGGGATCGCTTGAACGCGCCCGGCGGGTGCTGGGACGCCGGGGACGGCGCGGGTTAGTGGCTTCGGCGGCGGTGAGGATAGCGTCGTAGCAGTCCTGCAGGCGCTCCACCGCGCCCGCGGGCAACATGGTCAGGCCCTGTGCGCGGTCCGCGTTGACCTGGGCGTTGGCCACCCACAACAGGGCGCTCCTGTCAGTGGCCCATTGCTGACTCGGGATCGTCTCGGCAATGGCAGTTAGCTCGCACGATGGGCATTGCAGAAGGCATGGAGGCACTGATAACGTGCGTAGGCCGACCCGTGGCCATGCACCAGCACGCCAGGGAAGTGGACCGTCAGCTCCGCGGTGCTGGGCACGTGCAGCCAGTGCCGATCGTCGTTCACGCGCCCTCCGGTCTCTTCGGCATGAGCGCCCGCGCGGTGAGGAGTGCGTCGTGGATGGCCGCCACCGGCGCCTCCAGGTGGGTAGCGGCCACGGTCGGCGCGCTGGAGGGTGGCCCGGCGAGAGCGCAATCCCGGCCAGTTCCTGGAACAGCTCGTCGGTACCCTGGAGGGCAGAAGTTGGGATTGGGTCAGGTACACCGCGAGCGCCGACCACCCCCGGGGGCTGTACTGGACGGTAGCCGTGACCCCTTTGGGGAAGGCACTGCGCTGTACCCACCCACAGGTACAGGTTCTCCGCCCACGATGCGGTACTCGGTGACCGCGCGTTGGATCACCACCTCGACCACTTGGCGGCGCTCCGGTAGCACCTCAGCGCCAATCTCTGCACAGCAACGCCCGTGCCGCTCAGCGGGATGATGACACCCTGGTCAGGGTCCTCGACCAAGCAGTGGGTAAGACCCGCTTGGCCTCCCGGCTGGCGCCCGCTCGGTTGGCGCTGCGAGCGCGGCAGTGGTTTCCGGAACGGTGGGTCCGAGGAGGGCGGCTTCCCGGGCCAGGCGTGCTTCTAGTTCTTGGATGCGCTCGCGCAGTTGCTTGATCGGCGCGGCTTGCTCCACAACCAGTGCACGCAGCCGCCCACACTCCTAGACGGGGCTTTCCGGAGAACGGCTTGAGGCGTGCGGTTCAGGCATGGGATTAGGCTACACAGGTAGCTCTCGCTTTGGCAAGGGGGCCTGAATAGTTACGCCAAATCCACGTAGCGCAGGCGTCCCGCCTGCCGGAATGCGGACGTTTCGCCGGCGGGTGCAGGCGAGACGCCTGCGCTACGTTCTTGGTTTTTGCGATGACCCGACTTAATTGAGAACATCCCCTAGCAAGATCGGCTGGAAACGATTCAGGCTCTTTATGAATTCCAGACTGATCGAAGGGGATGGCGGTCCGTAGCACTCTGACTGACGACAGAATAGGCAGTCTTTTCTCAACAACAAGTTATACGATGCCCCTTTGGCTTGCTGAGAAGGCGAATTTGCGCAAAATATCCTACCCGCCTGGAACCCATACCATAAAGAGCCACGATTCATTTCAACGCGTCGTCCAACCTCTCATTGATGTTCTTCTCGATGGTGCCTGCCAGCACCCAGAAAGCTATGCCGAGCTCTACCTCCAGGTCGATGGAGTCGGCGTCGATCTTGATAGTGCCGGAGGCGCTGGTGCGCTTGAACGTGAGCCGGTTGCCGTCCCACGCGTAGTCGATCTGTAGCTCCTCTCTGAGCGACTGGGCGAACACCTCCACCCGCGCGCGGGCGTCATCGAGCCCGAACCGGTGAGTCCTTTTGATGCGGATGTTTGCCATGTGGGGGCTCCCGTCTGGATACAATTGCGCCCATCTCCGGGTGCTGCGGCGGGGAGAGGAACCTATGCTCCCACTCTATAGTTTGAACTGCAAAGGTGCAAAGGATACAAAGATTTTTGTAGGGGCACCCCCTGCGGATGCCCCGGTTGGAGATGGGCAGTGAGCACAGAAGGGAAAACTACGAATCGCGCGAATCGGTGCGAACAAGGTCCCTCCTTTTAGGAGGGTGTCGTAAAAGCCCATCCGTGGGGTGTTGCGCCGGCGTCCACGCCTGCATTTTTCGGTAGTGCTTAATCTGTGTAGTGATCGCAATTGGGAGCAATCTCAGCATTATAATGGTGAATAAAATCCCAGATAGCTCCGAAATGATTTTCGATCTTCTTGGAAAAGGATAGCATTTTTCTTACTAACCGAGAAATTCGCTGTCTTAATGTAAGATTGAACCTTTCAATGTGGTTCGTTTTTCCGCTTTCTTTACCAACTGCTCGATGTCTGTTTTGGGGAAGAACCTGCTCATATGCAGACCGAAAATCGGTGTAACAAACGGCGCATCGACGGTAGATTGGTGGCAAGATTCCCATAATGCCTCGGCACCGGCACGATCGCGACTCCCAACATCATGCATCCCGACAACCTCTCTGGAATCGCTGTCAATTGCCAACCAAATCCATTGCTTGTTGCGCTTGAGTCAGACAAGAGACCACATTCCATCGCATTCTACCATTAAGCCCCCCTTTTTTTGAGATATCGATTTGTTGGGGTACATGCTCATACTTCCGATTGATATACTGTTGTAGCCAAGGTTCTGAAATCTCGGTCCCTGTTGAAACTCCAGCGATTGGGATCTTCTCCAAAAGCAACTTGTCTACCATATCCCATAACTGTTGCGGGATTCTTTTATTCTGAGGATTTTCGACAAATTGTCTGCCACAGTCTTTGCACACATATTTTTTTCCCATTGTGAACGGATCCATTTTTTGTGGTATGCCTTGAATTTCAGGTTGGACATTCCATTATGCTTTCCTCAACCGTTAACTCATGCTAATACATGATCCCTGAATTATAACTCGTAACCTGACATGTTGATAGCTAATGTATGCACATCATAGCCTCATACTACCCGCTCTGCGGGTAGATTGAAGCAGAAAACGGTTCAGCAGAAAATTATCACTATATGTTAAGCACTACCCATTTTTCGATGCAGGCGAGGACGCCTGCGCTACTTTTGCGACACCCTCTTCAGTTCGGAATGGCAGGTCCCTCCCTTCGGTTTGGGATTTTTTCGAGGATTCGTGTAATTCGTAGTTTTTTCTGGTTGGGGTTCGACCCTCGCGCCTGGACCTATGTGCTCTTTGGGTCCTTTGTGCCTTTGCGGTTCAAATTCGATTACCATTCGATGCTTGTTATTTTCTGTCTCGGTTGGAGGAGGTCATGCAGGATATCAATCCCATCCTAGCAAGAATCGGCGATCTTGGGAGGCGCGTTCGGTCTCTCAGGGGGTATCTTTGACTATGCGGAGAAAAAGGACCGCCTGACGGAGGTCCTGCGTGAGCTCGAGGTGCCGGACCTATGGCAGGACCCCGAGCGCGCACAGGCTATAGGTAAAGAACGGGCCGCCCTGGAAGTCGTGGTGAGCGGTCTCGACGAGCTCGCCGCAGCGCTGTCCGACGCCTCCGACATTCTGGCCATGGCCGTGGGGGAGGCGGACCAGGAGACGGTCGACCTGGTGGTGGCCGACCTGACGGAATATGAGCGGCGCATCAGCGAGTTGGAGTTCCGCCGCATGTTCCCCGGGGAGATGGACGCCCGGAACGCCTTTCTGGATGTCCAGTCCGGGTCGGGTGGGACCGAGGCCCAGGATTGGGCCGAGATGCTGCTGCGCATGTACCTGCGGTGGGGGGAGCGGCGTGGCTTCGAGACCGAGTTGATCGAGGTCTCTCCGGGTGAGGTCGCGGGTATCAAGAGTGCCACCGTCAAGTTCGACGGCGACTATGCCTTCGGCTGGCTGCGCACCGAGATCGGGGTGCACCGGCTGGTGCGTAAATCCCCCTTCGATTCGGGAAACCGGCGCCATACTTCCTTCGCTGCGGTGTTCGTCGCCCCGGAGGTGGACGACGATGCGGGAGTGGAGATCAATCCGGCGGATCTGCGCATCGACGTCTACCGCGCCAGCGGGGCCGGTGGCCAGCATGTCAACCGGACCGAATCGGCGGTGCGGATCACCCACCACCCCACCGGGATCGTGGTGCAATGCCAGAATGAGCGCAGTCAGCACAAGAACAAGGCCACGGCCATGAAGCAGCTCAAGGCCAAGCTCTATGAACTGGAGGTCCAGAAACGCCGGGCCGACCAACAAGCGGTAGAGGACACCAAATCCGACATCGGCTGGGGCAGCCAGATCCGTTCCTATGTGCTCGATCAGTCGAGGATCAAGGACCTGCGCACCAATCTGGAGATCGGCAACACTCAATCGGTATTGGAAGGTAATCTGGACCCCTTTATGGAGGCTAACCTCAAGCAGGGACTTTAACCCACATGCCTTGCCTGCGCCTGCTTGCCGGCAGCTGGACGGGTATCCGCCCGGCGGGCAAAGCTGTGACCCCTCTTGTCGCGTAGGAATGCGCGACGCCGCCAGGCATATGCCTTGATCTATTACTCCCTCTGACATAGACTTCTGGTCTCTATCCAATCTACGCGGGAGAGCCCAGCCATGAACCAGGCCGCCAAGCTGTTCACCAACGGGCGTAGCCAGGCGGTGCGCCTGCCTGTCGCCTATCGGTTCGACACCAAAGAGGTGTTCATCCGCCGCGACCCGGCGACCGGCGATGTGATCTTGTCGCACAAGCCATCGACCTGGGACGATTTTTTTGCCGCGCTCAAGGATGCCGAAGTGCCGGACGATTTCCTGAATGCGGACGAGCGCCGGCAAGGGGTCCAAGCGCGTGATCCCGTTGCGGGGTGGACGGAATGAGCCGGTACATGCTCGACACCAACACGGTGAGTCACCTGTTCAGGCAACATCCGATGGTGGCAAAGCGAGTGGAAGTGGTACCAATGGCATCTCTCTGCGTGTCTGCAATCACCGCCGGTGAACTTCTGTTCGGCTTGGCGAAGCGGCCGGATGCGGAGCGGCTCGGCCTTGTTGTCAGGGAGTTTCTACGGCGCGTCGATGCGATGCCTTGGGACAACACCATCGCGCAGTATTATGGGATGGTGCGTGCCGCTATGGAACCTCAGGGCAGGAGGATACCGGCGCCGCTCGACCTGCTGATCGCCGCCCACGCGCTCGGGGTCGGTGCAGTGCTGGTGACCAACGACCAGGCCTTCGGACAAGTCCCCGATCTGGCAGTCGAGGACTGGATGGTGTGACCGGCCACGCCTGGTCGATGCCTTCGGCATTGGCCCTGTTGTGGCAAAATTCCCTTTTGTATCCAACGGCAAGGGGAAAATGTCATAAATGAGAATGCTGCCGGTCCCGGAATTACGTTCGACGACCAAGCCGATACGGCCGAGACCCTGTACGGAAAGCGGCCCGATGCGGAGATGCCCGGATTATGAGGTCGAACTCAACTCCGGCGAGGCCAAGCGGACCGGTGCTTGCGTGGAGGATGCCCTGGATGAGCAGGAAGCCGCCGAGAGTAGTGCCGACCTAGTTGAAGATCCGGAGCCGATTTTCCTCGAAGACGTGGATCCTAATTCTCATGGAGATCCCGCTCTTCATTACCAAGATCCATGCCAGAGAGGCCTTCGGAGTACGGCCTGGTGAGTCCCTTGATGACGCCCTCAATCGTCTGGCTCGTGGGCGCCAAGGGGAATAAGCTGGGCGGCTCGGAAGATAGGCTCCAACGGATGGCTATCACAATCCCCGAGGCATATGCGCTGGTGATTGCGTTCTGTCGTTTGTATCCGGTGGCCGCGCGACTGACCTACTGCCTCCGCAATAGGCGGTCTACGTCATGCAAAAGGCCATGAACGGGCTCTCGGCGGGCGATATACCCACCCAGTGTAGACTTCGCTAGCATCTGCAGTATCCTCGGTTTCGACCGGTATGATCGAATCCTGCGGCAGTACACGAGTTCGGATACTAATGAAATTCGATTTGTCAGAGATAGCGCCCGTGAATCCCGGAATAGTCAACCTCACCATCGAACGCTTCCGCATCTTCCGTGAGCTGAAGCTCGAGGGCTTGGGGAAAGTCAACCTAATCACCGGCCATAATAATACGGGGAAGTCATCAGTATTAGAGGCAGTGCGTATCCTGGCTTTGGATTCCCCTCCGGCAATGATCCATAGAATTCTGACCCATCGCGAAGAGGATGTCTTCGGTAGAGAAGAGCCGAACAGGCAGGGATATACTAAAACTGTTTTACAGATTTCGACCTTGTTTCACGGTTTTCCGAAGTTATCTGGATTCTGGGAACCAATCGTAGTGGCGACCGATGGCCATCAGCAGCCAATGAAATTGATATTGACGCTGGACTGGTTCTCCGAGGAATAAGCAGAAAACGGAACCAGGAAGTATGTGCCGCGCCAGACGAGTTCTTTCGATGAGGAAGACGGTATTCCAGCCTTGATAATCAACACCGGTGATAGTGAACGTATTTTTCCATTGGAAACCCTACGCAAGCACTATTATAGCCCACGTCCTCCGAGACCGGAGTACGGGCGCCCCAGGTCGACTCCTTGTATCTATGTCAATCCATACAGCGGTGAGAGCACGAAGCAGCTGGGTGTGCTCTGGGACAGAATTGCACTATCCGATTTAGGGGGCCTAGTGGTGGAGGCGCTGCGTATTATTGATCCATCAATAATTTCTGTGTCGATGGTGGGCGGTGATGTACCGAGGCGTCCGCGTACCGCAATCGTGCGTGTAAGAACCCTCGCCCCATGCCGCTGCGATCATTCGGTGACGGGCTGAATCGGCTCTTCGGCATCGCCCCCTCTCTCGTCAACGCCGAGGGTGGTTTGTTGCTTATCGACGAGTTCGAGAACGGTAGCACTACAGCGTTCAGTTCGACACCTGGCGCATGATCTTCAAGCTCGCGGCAGCACTTGACGTACAGGTCTCTGCTACATCGCATAGCTGGGATGCGATCGAGGCCTTTCAAAAGGCGGTAGCGGAAACATCGGAGGACGGCATGCTGGTGCGGCTCGCCCGCAAAGGGGAAGACATCATTCCCGCGGTCTTCCGTGAAGATGAGTTGAGGATAGCGACGCGCGATGACATCGAGGTGCGTTGATGTGGCAGACAGAAAGATTCTGCTCGTTGTCGATGCTGACACCGATTTGGCAGCGCGTTGGCAGTCGTTGTGGGATCGCCTCATCGACGCCGGGTATCAGGGTGTCAGAGAGAATCCGGGCCCGAAAGGAACCGTCTTGGAGCCACCGGCAGACAAGCTCTTGCCTCGCGTCGGCATTTGGATCATGCCTGACAACCGGACGGCAGGGATTTTGGAAGACTTCTTGTTGTTGCTCGTGCCACCGGATAGTCGGTTCTACACCCATGCCCAAGCCAGCGTGGAGTCAATCCCCGAAGGGGAGCAATGCTTCAAGGTGCTTGATAAGCCGAAAGCTCTAATCCACACTTGGTTGGTGTGGCAGGAAGAACCCGGTAGACCACTCGTGACCGCCATCACCGCAAACTTCCTCGATCCGAACGTTACCCAAGTAGATTTCTTCGTAGCCTGGTTGCAAAGGCTTTACGCACGAGAGATGTAACTATTCAGCTACTTTTGCGTCGATTATAAAGAGCGCAGGAACTTGGTTACCGCACGTTCGAGGCCGATCTCGCTCCTGCGCACCGCTTCCCCCATAATAATGGAAGGCTCTATGGATTCCAGACGGGTAGGATATTTTGCGTAAATTCGCCTTCTCAGCAAGCCAAAGGGGCATCGTATAACTTGCTGTTGTTGTTGAGAAAAGACTGCCTGTTCTGCCGTCAGTCAGAGTGCTACGGACCGCCGTCCCCTTCGATCAGTCTGGAATCCATAAAGAGCCTAATGGAATTCGCCAGCTGAACGACCTGGACCGATCCTAAAGGCGGAAACCGCCTACCGCAAGGCCATCGAGCTGGCCCCGAAATGCACCTGAACGGCCATTCCACTGTGGATCCGCGGGTGCCGACCGAATTGTCGACCCGATACCCCATGCCCAACACCTCCTTTACCCTCACTGGCGAAGATCTGGAAAACGCCTTCCCTCCGGGCTATTTGGAGCGCGGCGTGGGTTACTTTCGCACCGGCCGGGTGCTCACCGCCGACTACACCCCCGCCCAGGGCCTGGTGAACGGGCGGGTGAGGGGCTCCGGAGGTCGGGTCTATCAGTGCGTCGTGCAGCTCCAGCGAGATGACGCCGGTGAGCTCACGGTGGACGGAGAGTGTTCCTGCCCGGTAGGGTATAACTGTAAGCACGTCGTGGCGACGCTGTTATCACTGCCGTCACTGCGCGAGCAATCGGCGCCGCACCTGCCGCCGGTTGGGTCCTCCGGCCTACCGCCGGAGGTGCGCAATTGGCTCAGCCATGTGGAACGGACGGTGACGGCCAGTGCTGCTCGTGAGGATCCGCAGCGGTTGCTCTACCTGCTGCGTTGCGAGGAACAGTTCGGTCTCCAGCGCATCCTGGTGCAGGCCGTCAAGGTACGGCGCCTGGTGGCCGGGGGCTATGGTAAGCCCCAGGACTTATACTATCTTGGCCCAGTCCCGGGCCGGCTTCACCACGCCGGAGGATCATCGCATCATGCCGCTGATTGAGGCCGGACGGGACCGCGTCACGCAGCCGGAGATCTCTCTGAAAGGGGAGGCCAGCGCCGATGTCCTGCGCGCCATCGCACTCACCGGGCGCGGCCACTGGCAGGCCGTGGACGGCCCGGGGCCCGGTTCTGAAGCTGGTTGCACCCTTGACGGGCAAGCTAGTGTGGCGCCTGGAGGATGACACTCGTCTGCACGTGAGATTGGAGGCCGATCGCCCCGGGCTCGCGCTGATCTCGGCACTGCCTCCCTGGTATCTGGACCCCGACACCGGCGAGTGCGGTCCCCTGGAGACCGGATTCGGAGAACGCGAGGCCGGCCTGCTCGCGATGGCCCTGGCGCTCACTCCCCAGTCCGCGGAGGCCTTGCATGAGACGGCGCCGTTGCGGGAGTTCACCCTGCCCCTGCTGCCGTCGCGCACCGAGCGCCGCCTGGTTGCATCCGAGTCTCCTATCCCCTGTCTGCACCTACGGAGCCGGGATCTGAACGCGCGGGCATCGTGGGCCGTTATTGGGGCTTCAAACCGGAGCCCGATTGGTCCCACAGCGTTCGGGTACGGCCGGCCCGTTCGGGGCCGTGGATCCCCGGGCTAGGAAGGAGACGCTCGAACGCGTCGAGCAGGGGGTGCTGATCAAGAGCGGGCGTGACCTCGCTAGCGAGTCCGCGGCGATCCGATCCCTGGAAGGGCTGGGTCTGATACGCAGCCTGAGCGATGAGGACGACGCCGGGCTGTGCTTCGAGCTGCCCGACGATGGGGCCTGGCTGCGCTTCATGGGGTGCGATGTACCGCGCTTGGTGGAGCAGGGCTGGCGGATCGAGGTAGAAGACGGCTTCCACTTCCAGGTCACCCGCCTCGGGGACGACTGGCGGATCGAGATCGCCGGGTCCGAGGGGCGGCGTTGGCTCGATGTCGGGTTGGGCGTGGATGTGGACGGTGAGCGCCTGGACCTGCTTGCTGCCGCTCCTGGTGGATCTGGTGCAGCGTTACCAGGCCGATTTTTCGTTACCCACGCTGGCCCGGATGGAGGACGAGGAGACCCTGCAGGTACGGCTCGACGATGGCCGTCTGATCCTGATGCCCGCGGGGCGACTGCGGCCCATCCTGTCCACCCTGTCCACCCTGTCCACCCTGATTGAACTCTACGACCAGCAACGGCCCCTTCGGAGCGATGGGCGGCTGCGCCTGTCCGGCCTGCAGGCGGCCCAGCTCACGGAGCTGCAGGAGGCGGACCCGCGGCTGACCTTCCGGGGCGGCGAAGTGGCACAGGAGTGGGGGGGCGGCGGCTCAAGGGGTTCCAGGGCCTTGCGGAGCTGGCCCCACCGGTGGGACTGGCAACCGAGTTACGGCCCTATCAACGCCGGAGGCTGGATTGGCTTCAGTTCCTGCGGGAGTACGATCTGGGCGGCATCCTCGCCGACGACATGGGCCTGGGCAAGACGGTGCAGGCCCTGGCGCACCTCCTGCTCGAACAGGAAGGCGGACGCACCACCACCCCAGCCTGGTGGTGGCACCTACCAGCCTGATGTTCAACTGGCGGCGGGAGGCCGAACGCTTTGCGCCTTCCCTCAAGGTGCTGCTGCTCCACGGCCCGGACCGTCGGCGCCGATTCGAAGCGATCCCGGACCATGACTTGCTGTTGACCACCTATCCGCTGCTGTCCCGCAACCAGGAGGCGTTGGGCGCCCATGCCTACCATCTCCTTATCCTGGACGAGGCCCAGGCGATCAAAAACCCCCGCAGCAAGGCCGCCCAGGCAGACAGAGCTCGAGATGGTAACGTTCGAGAGTCTAGTTCCCGCGGATCACCTGCTTCGCAAGATCGGTGCGGTGATTGATTTTACCTTCGTCCTGAGCGCGTGGCGTGGCTTTACTGCCCGGGCAACGGCCGCCCGGCGCTCGATCCGGTTGTGATGTTCAAGGCCCTGTTCATCGGCTACCTGTTCGGCATCCGCTCGGATGCGCCAGCAGGTGCGCGAGATCGAGATAAACGTGGCCTATCGCTGGTTTTTGTGGCTGCGCCTGACCGATGGGGTGTTCGATGCCTCGACCCTGAGCCAAAACCGGCGGCGGTGCTATAACTGTTGCCCACGCGCTCTGGCTCGGTGGGATCTGTCTACCTGGCTAGCTATGCCGCGAAAGCAGCCTCAAGGCATTACTTCGAATGCTCAATATGAGCCGTTTCCCCCGTTTCTTTACCCCCAGGGCGATGTTGCTCGGTCGGAATGACGACAGGTGTTTTCGCTGCGATCGTCGCAGGCGGAGGCGGCGATTTCTCGGCTCTCTCCATTCATGGCAATCCAGACCCAAACTTTGTCTTTGCTACGAAAGACAAAGGACCGCAACTCATCCCCCTCCAGCACAGGAATCTTTTTGGAATCAACCGATTGTAGCGTCTCTTCAAGGAATGGGAGGTCATTCTCCTGTTCTTTTAACCAAGCACTCACTGTTCGGCGCGAGACCCCAAACGCCCGTTCAATCCCGCTCATACTGGACCTTTCTTGATAAACTTTTAGGTAGTGCTTAACATGTAGTGATAATTCTCTGCTGAACCATATGTCAGGTTACGAGTTATAATTCAGGGATCATGAATGAGCATGAGTTAACGGTTGAGGAAAGCATAATGGAATGTCCAACCTGAAATTCAAGGCATACCACAAAAAATGGATCCGTTCACAAGGGGAAAAAAATATGTGTGCAAAGACTGTGGCAGACAATTCGTCGAAAATCCTCAGACTTAACAATCACCAGCTAAAGCCGGTGGGTTAGTACTACAGACCTTTCCAAACCTTGAGCAGACCGGAGTCTCAAGGATCACCTTCGTTCAGCTGGTCCGATTCCCCTTTGTCCGCAGATTACGCAGATTTCCACAGATTAAAGGGCACCTTGAAAAATGGGTGTTTTCACCAATCGAGGGAATCTAATCCATTGATTATTCAGACGAGCCGTTGACGAAAACCGTATTTTTCAAAGTGCCCTAAAAACGAAGCCATCTGTGAGAATCTGTGGACAGAAAAGATCCGGAACATGCATCAATGCCGGTTGCGCGTCGAATCGTCGTCGCCTCCTACCGCTGCCATGCGTTTCATATTTTCCACTGAAAGACCCAACAGCTCGGAAACCTCCGCGACACCAAGTCGACTCAATAGACGATGTACAACCTGTACTTTACCTTCTTCCTTACCTTCTGCCTTAGAGGCTGTCCAAAAACCAACTTGTTGATTTTTAATGATAAAAAATCAGATTTTCTGGTGGTATAATCACTGTGAGCACTTTAACCCCGCTCGTTCGCACCTAGCAGCTCTCGCAAGCGGCGCACGATGTAGGTGACGACTTCTTGCGGCCTACGGTCGCCGAAGTCGCACAGCACAGCGAGGACAAGGGCATCGGGGTTGTCCTGCGCCAGCAAGCCGGCACAGTCCGCGGTGCATGTCGACCAAGCCATAGCGATAGGCGGGCAGATCCGGCTCGTCGAGGCCCGCCGGCATAGTCAGGCGATCGGCTCCGATGTAGATCAGGAATTTTCGGATCGGTCCGGAGTAGCCGGCAAGGCAAATATCCGTGTAGTAACGCAGCATCCGTAGCGGCATATCCGCAGCATTGTTGTTAGCGATCTCAATGTGCAGCAGGAATTCTGTGCCATCGGTTGCGCACATGCGTGCCACCAAATCTGCCCGGCGGTCTTCGACCCGCTGATTCTGGGTCTCCAAGAGTTCAATGGCCTCGCCATCGAGTTCGAGGGGATGGCGTGCCAGATCGGTAGTGAGCCGCTTGAGCAGATCGCAGCTGATGATATCCTTCGTAGTCATGCTAAAAGGCTATCACGGCAGTGCCGCGGTTTCGACATACGCAGGCGGTCCCCCGGGGGGAGCACAGGCCTCAGGCAAACACGACCCAGGTGGTGGCAATGTACTTGACCCCCTCCTGTAGCTCCGCCGCCCGGTGCTCGTGGGTCCAGAAGGGGGGAAACAGAATCAGCTTGCCGCGCCGCGGTCGGATGCTTACGCCCTGATAGAGAAACTGGGTCTCGCCGCCTGGCCCCGCGACATCGTTGAGATACCAGAGCGCGACCAGCTGTCGCTGACTGAACTCGTGGCTGCCCCCATCGATGTGCCAATGGTAAAACTCGCCGGCCCGGTAACGCTGTATCTGGTAGCCGATGTCCTTGAACGGTCCCTTGAAGTATGGAAAGGTCTCGCGAAATTTCTGCATGGCTACTGCCAACGAGCGGAAGAACATCCGGTCCACATCCTTCCAGTCTTCTTTGTTGCTCACAACCAGATCCGTGGTTGATTTCACTCCGAGCTCTGCGACCCGCAGCTGACCGATGCGGCCCGCATGCTGTTGCTCGGGGTGGGCCTCGAAGCGTTCGATCACCTCGTCACAGAACGCGGGCGACAAGGCCAGCGGCCGCTCGAAGATAAAGCTACCGGCCTCGATCTCCCGGATGTTCGTAAGGCGTTCGGTCGGCGTGTTCATGGTTGGTTGGGATGTCCTACGCTGGTTTTCCGGGACCCGGGGTGCACCCCCGAAAACTACGAGTTCCGCAAATCATCGCGGGTCGATTCGTGCGGATTCGCGAGAGTAAGTATTCTCTCAGAGAGATCTTCCTCTCTCTCGGTGATGAAATCTGGATTCACATTCCTTGCGGTGTAAAAGGAACGTTCATCGGGGAACACCATTGAACTTTGCACGCCTCCGTTTGGCATATGACCAAAATGACTCAATGCCATTGATATGGCAATTACCGCGAGCAAACTCATGCATCACCATGATGCACCCGGAAATACTTTTTGTAGCCCATGTCCACCAGCCCGGTGTAGCCTCTCCAGCCGTCCGAGTGGATGCTGCTTCCAGCGCTACCCGACCCCGGATCGCTCTCTGTAGCTGCTTCCTGGAGGCGTCAGGGACGATTTCCGTGTAACTTTCCCGTGGCGTTCCAGGATTCCGAAGACGATCGTTCTACCGCCCGCTCCGCGACCCTTTTTTCCGCGAACGCGGCGTGCGCCAAAATAAGATTCTTCGACTTCAACCTCACCCGATAGAGGTGATGAAGCGTTACAAACCTGGGCGATCCCGATTCGTAACTTCATGAATAGCTGATTAATCATCGGGCGGCTCCACTCAGCTCGGCGATGTTCGAGGCCGGCAAATCGGGCGCGAGATAGCGTATAATCGCTCTGAATCTAGCTTCCGAAATGTGTGAACGCCTGAAATACCTGCTATTTCCCTACTATAACATAACCTTAGCATACCATGAAGATACTAAAGTTATCCAGCCCTGAAATTTTCGCTCAGGCGTACCAGTGCAGCAGTGCCGACGTACCGATAACATCGGTTTAGTTCCTCCATTGGAGATTCTTTTTCGCCGTAAATGAACGTGAATCGGTCGGAATCGGCTTACTATCATCGACGGTTCTTCATTCCATCGTGTTTATTCGTTCCGAGACAAGGTTAAAACCATCGCCTTTAGGCGATCAGATTTATCTGCGACACAAACCCTTTGCACGATATAAGGCAGCACGGATGGACTATCGGTACGACAGTCATACCGTATTAAGATATAGTATCACTTTGTATTTGTTGCAAAATATCGGTATCAGGTACTTTAAGAGGTTGTCTAAAAACCAACTTATTGATTTTCAATGATAAAAAATCAGATTTTCTGGTGGCAGAATAACTGTGAGCACTTTTATTTCGGATTCCACTATGACTCCTGAAAAGACTCAATCTCCTATCAGGTACCCGAGCGACTCATTGATGAAGAGTGGGAGATTCTCCAGCCTATTTTCGCTGAGCTCGAACCCTATACCACTGGACGCCCACGAACGACCGATCCTCGCGAAATCCTGAATGCGATTTTTTATCCGAATAAAGCCGGTTGTCCATGGTGCTACCTGCCAACAGACTTTCCCCCTTACCGGCTGGCTAACTATTACTACAACAAATGGACGGACAATCGAACGTTGGAAGAAGTCAATACCGCGCTACGTCAGCATTTACGTGAAAAAAAGGTCGAAACCCAGACCCGACGGCAGCCATCGTTGACAGTCAAAGCATCAAGGGAACCCCAAAATCCTATCTGGAATCAGGGTTCGATGGAGGCAAGCTCGTTAAAGGAAGAAAAAGAAATATCCTTGTCGATACATGGGTTGTCTGATTATTGTTCGGGTGTTCGCAGCCAACGTGTTTGATGGGAAAGCGGCTCGTCAACTCATAACGGAGCTGTTCTCATTCCTTCATGCCATCACAAAAATCCGGGCCGACAGTGGTTATTCCAGCCCGGAGCTTTCCGATTGGCTCTGGCATCCAATTCGGATGCCTGATCGAGGTCGGTAGAAAACAAACCCCAAGAAGAAAGCGGCAAGCTGCCGTTCGCCAAATGGCGCGGGAGATCGATCTTGGTGGTAATGAGCTGGATTGTTACGTCCTCGATGACGGGAAGCGTGTGCTGTCGTCTAGTTCCACCACAAAGGCCATTGCCAATCTCGAGCGCGGCAGCCTGCAGGATTACATAGGGCAGAAAACCCTTAACCCCTTTATCGACAAGGATAAAATCCTGCAGGAAACCATCCGGTTCGCCATCCCTGGCACGCAATGGATAGCAATCGGTATCACCACGGAGCAGTTTGAACTTGTCTGTCGGGGTTATGTCTAGGCCCTCTATGAAGGCGCACCCCTGACGGAACGTCAGCGAGAGATTGCCATCCACTGCGCCATACTCGCCGCGGCTCTCACGCGCACCGGCCGGGACGCACTTGTCGATGAGGCAACGGGCTACCAGTATGAACGGGCTGAGGACGCCCTGCAGCCCAAGCTGCGGGCCTCCATTGCCGATGAACTCCGCGCCTGGGAAAAGATTTCCCTGACGAACTTTGGGAAAAGTTCGGGCGGCTCACTAATTGGGCTATCCCCCTGCAGACGCGCCCGAAGTGGTGGGGAAAGCTGGTGACCGAACTCATCTACGATACCATAGGCGAGGATGTGGCCGAATATCTCAAAGAGAACAGACCGTCGCCCGGCGTCCGCTGGCACCAGCAACTCACCGAGAACTATGGAGTCCGGCAACTTGTGTCGCGCTGCTATGAGGCCATCGGCATGGCCAAAGATTGCGACAATATCCGCGAGTTGCGGGAGAAAGTAGCCCGGCACTACGGCAAGAGGCAGGTGCAGTTTACCCTGTTCCTCAAACCGCCCAAGGACTGAACGGCAGGACCTGCGTCTTTCGCACGCCAGATCTGTAGAGGCTAGCTAATATATAGGTCCCAAATATATATATGCTCAACCACCACCACTCACAATCTCGGCGCGACCGGACAAGGGGCCTGATTACGGATCGAAATGATTCGTTCCAACTTCCGGGCATAGGCCACCATCTCTTCATCGGTACGCATCTCAGTGGCGCACACGAGCACTGCGGGGACGAGTTCGGGGTAATCCGGTCCCGGATCGAACCCGCCGAGGATATTGTGTGCGGCCAGAGAGCGTAAGAGATCTGCGGTGGGGGCGGGAAGCCGCAGGGCCTTTTCATGAAAGACAGGCCGATCGAACAGGGGCTCGACACCGGGTATCTCGCACAGCAGGTCGCTGAGCCTTGCCGTATTGGCATGGCACGCGCTTGCGACCCGCTCCAATCCTTCAGTACCCAGCAGGGCGGTGTGGATGGTCGCGGCGGTTACCAGCAATCCCTGGTTGGTACAGATGTTCGAGGTCGCCTTGGCGCGGCGGATATGTTGCTCGCGGGCCTGCAGGGTCATGGTAAAACCGGGCTTGCCCGCCTGGTCCAGGGTGCGCCCGGCGATGCGTCCGGGGAGCTGGCGCACCAGGGACTGTCGGCAGCACAAAAAACCGGCATAGGGACCGCCGGAGGCCAGTGGCATACCCAGAGGCTGGGCCTCGCCGCAGGCGATGTCCGCGCCCTGCCCGCCCCACTCTCCGGGCGGCGACAACAAGGCCAGGGCAATGGGGTTGACCACGCCGACCACCAGGCCATCACGCTGGTGGGCCCAATCGGTGAGGGCGTCCACCTCTTCCAGGACCCCGAAGAAGTTGGGCTGGTTGATGACCAACGCCGTGATTTCCCGGTCTTCGAGGGCATCGAGTCGGTCGAGGGCCGTGTGTCCGCCGGTACGCTCGAAGGGGATTTCTGTCAGCTCGATGTCCCGTTGGCCAACGATGGTACGCAGGGTGCGGCGATAGGCAGGGTGCAGCGCCCTGGGAACCAGCACCCGGTGCGACTTGCGCTTGCCATGGCAGCGCACCGCCATGAGTCCCGCCTCCGCCAGGGCCGAGGCACCGTCGTAGAGGGAGGCGTTGGAGACGTCCAGCCCGGTCAGAGCGGTCATCATGGACTGGAACTCGTAGAGCACCTGCAAGGTCCCCTGGCTCGCCTCCGCCTGATAAGGGGTATAGGCGCTGTAGAACTCGCCGCGGGTAGCGAGTTGCCAGACCGCCGCCGGAATATGGTGCTCGTAGGCGCCGGCACCGATAAAGCACAGGGGCTGACCGTCCTTCCGACTGCGCTGCTGCATCAGGCGGCCGAGCTCCATTTCCGACAGGGCCGGGGGTAAGTTCGGGAGGCCAGCCACCTTGAGGGCCGGGGGAATCTCGTCGAACAGGTCGTCGATCCGCTCGACGCCGATGGCCGCCAGCATGGCGGCTATCTCTTCTTGGGTGTGGGGAATGAACGGCATGGAATCCTCGGCTCCTCAGCGTATAGTGCAGCAATATCTAAGTACCGATAACATCGGTTCGGTTCTTCCATCGGGAATTTTTTGCCGCCAATGAACGCGAGTGAATGCAAATCGGTCGCAAGTGGCTCGCTACCCTTGACGGTTCTTCATCTCATTGCATTTATTTGCGTCCATTTGCGTTGATTTTCGGCTGATTTTCCGTGACGGTCTTGCCTACTCAAATGTTACCTGCCTGCCGGCAGGTCGACAGTTGAGGGTATCCGTACTAGCAAGGCTTCGCCTCAGACCGACAGGGCGTGGTCACTCCTACTCCGGGAAGTTTCCCTCGTTCGCGAGCGTATTCATCTGCGCTTCGAGTTCGGCCATGAAGGTCTTCCGGTTTCCGGTCCAGGAAAACGTTCCCCCACGAAGATGTCGCAGAAGAAGGGGACGAGGAAGGCCTCGCCGCGGGGCAGGGACTTGCCGAGACCATGCATGAAGATCGGAACGATCGGGGCGTCGGATCGGGCCTTGGCGATGTGGGCGATACCGGTTCGGAACGCTTCGCGCTTTTCGGGTTTGCCGCCCGATCCTTCCGGGAGCAGGATAACGATCTGACCTTGTTCGAGTGCCTCCGTGATCGGGGCCAGGCGGTTCTGACCGCCTTCCGCGGTTCGATCCAGCGGCAGGATGCCGGTGATCTTCGTCGCGAACCAGGCCAACAGGCGGTTGTGTAGGAAGTAGTCGGCCGCGGCCATGGGTCGCAACCAGCGAAGCTGTCCGAGCGGGTAGAGCGACATGAGAACGAGGGTGTCGAGGTGGCTGTTGTGACTCGCAACGAGGACCACGGGACCCGCGCCTGGAAGCTGGTTTCGCCGCCGGACATTGAGCCAGAGCACAACCAGCATAATGGGCTTCACGATCAAGGCGAAGAACAAGGTCTGCAGAAAACGGCTCACGGGGTCAGTAGTGCATATAGTAGATGTAGTGAAAGAACAACGGCGCGGTGAAGGTGAGGTTGTCCACCCGGTCGAGAATCCCGCCGTGGCCCAGCAGGATCGATCCGCTGTCCTTGATGCCCTGGTCCCGCTTGACGGTGGACATCACCACGCCGCCCACGAAACCACCGAACGAAATAATCAATCCGGCCGCCAAGGACTCGTGCCGGTAGAGCGGAGTCAGAAAAGGCGCGATGAGAATCGACAGACCGAAAGTGGTCACAACGCCGCCGAGCAGACCTTCGACGGTTTTGTTCGGACTGACCTTGTGGCGTCCGAGGAGCTTACCCGATATGTATTGCACCACGTCGTTGAACTGCGTGAGAAACACGGCGAAGAGCAGGAGGCCCGCACCGCCCGCGGGTGTGCGAGCGTTGTCGAGGATGAGCAAGTAGGCCAGGTGGCTCAGGCAAAACACCGTGGTCATCACGCCCCAGTGAGCGGTACCGACGGCTTTCAGGAAACCTTCGGTTTCGCCGACGAGTATCATGCGCACCGGCAGCAGCAGGAACAGATAGACAGGAATGAAGATGATAAACATCCCGTACCACGCCTGACTCGTCCAGAAGAACTGAAAAGGAATGGCGAGGTACGCCCAGAACAGCACCCGACGGTCGGCGCGCCGGGTCTGGATCAGCGACAAGAACTCTTTGAGCGCCAGGAAACTCCTGAATCCCAGGAAGAAAAATGAAAGGCGCCGATCGAGTCCGATTGCGATGGCGAATACCGATGTCATCACCCACCACGACCGCACGCGCTGGCGAAGTTCCGTGAAATCTCTCTCGGGGCGGAGTCGGGCCCGGGTGATGGTGGTTGCCGAGGCGAGAAGGAGTGGTACGAATACGGGCGACCACAGCCTTGCGACGCTCACCGGCGGTCAATGCCGGGACACGTCGCAGATCGGTCACTGCCTGTTGGGTCAGGCTGCGGTGTTCCTGCCGGGTTTGGAAGCTGAAGGCCTGGTACAGATCATCGGGCATATCACGAATCCCGTCCATTGATGCAGTTCGGGCACCAGCGAGGGATGCCCCTAAGGTTCATTACCCCGCCGGTGCCCAGCAGGCATTGGTCCCACCGACGCGATGGCGTATCATCGCGCCGGTACCCGGTTCCGGTATGTGCCGATGATGCCCCACGGAATCTTGCCCGTGTTCCGGCAGGCGGGGCGCCTGTGTCACGGCATCCCGCACTCATCATTTATCTTAGCTCCCGGCTTTATCCAACCTACGAGATAAATGTCAACAGGACCTAGGCCCCCTCCGCCACCAGGCGCTGGTAAGCGGTCGCGTCCAGCAGGCTACCCAACTGCGAGGCATCGGACGGTCGCAGCTTGAACAGCCAACCCCCACCGTAGGGGTCTTCGTTGATGGTTTCCGGGGTCTCGTCCAGACCCGCGTTGGTCTCCGTCACCTCGCCGGCGAGCGGGCTGTAGATGTCCGAGACCGCCTTGACCGATTCCACGGCGGCGCAGGCCGACCCGGCCTCGACCCGGCGCCCCGCTTCCGGCAGCTCGACGAATACCAGGTCGCCCAACTCGCTCTGGGCATGGTCCGTGATGCCGACCGTCACGGTGCCGTCACCGTTGTTCCGTACCCACTCGTGCTCTTTGGTGTATTTGAGGTCTTCAGGTGTAGTGCCCATGCTCCGCTCTCCAGTTTTCGTATCGATTCAGGCGATCACCATCACAGGTCGATGCATGGTTTCCCGTTGCGCACGAACGGTGGTTTCACCACCCGTGCCGGTACGGCCTTACCCCGGATCAGCACTTGACACTCCCTGTCGATGCCAGGCACAACTCGGGCGAAGGCGATGGACCGCTGCAAGGTCGGCGCAAATCCGCCGGAGGTGATCTCCCCCACCGATTCACCACCGCTAAGTACCTGCTGGTGCCGGCGCAGGACTCCGGGCCCGGTCAGCAGCAGGCCCACGTAACGCCGTAGTCCACCGCGCGCGCGCTGGTCCTCCAGGGCACTGCGACCGATGAAGTCCCGTTCGGCGGGTTCCCAGGCGACGGTCCAGGCGAGTCCGCTCTCGAGGGGACTCAGGGTCTCGTCCATGTCCTGACCAGAGAGCTTCAGGCCGGCCTCCAGGCGCAGGGTGTCCCGGGCGCCGAGGCCGCAGGACGCAACGCCGCTGTCCCTCAAACCCCGCCACAGAGCGGGGGCCGCAGCGGCGGGACAGATAATCTCGAAGCCGTCTTCTCCGGTGTAACCCGTGCGACTGACGAACCAGTCCTTCTGCTCGGCGGCGAAGAAGGATTTTAGCGTAAGCGACTGCTCGCGCAGCCCGGCAGGAATCAGGTCGATCGCCTTGGTCCGGGCATTCAGTCCCTGGACCGCGATGATGGCCAGGTCCCACCGCGGCCGAATCGCGACGGCAAATCCCGTTGCCTGGCCCCGTATCCAGGCCAGGTCCCGCTCGGCAGTAGCGGCGTTGACCACCAGGCGGTACCGGGTGGGGGCGCGGAAATAGAGGATCAGGTCGTCGATGATGCCGCCCCGTCGGTTGAGCATACAGCCGTAGAGGGCCTTGCCGGGGGCTTCGAGCCGCGCCGGGTCGTTGGCGATCAGGCGGCGCAGCAAGGCCGACGCGCCGCTTCCATCGAGATCGACGACCAGCATGTGGGAGACATCGAACACCCCGGCATCCTGCCGGACCCGATGGTGTTCCCGAATCTGGGAGCCATAGTGCAGAGGCATGTCCCAACCGCCGAAGGGCACTATGCGGGCACCGCAGGCCAGGTGTTCGGCATACAGCGGGGTCTTGTGTCCCATCCGGCCTCTCCCGTACATGTGGATTTCAGAACGCCTCTATAATAAGGTGCTCCCTGCGCCCGACGATAACAGGGCCCAGACACAGTCGGAGTCAAAACCGACTGTCAGAAAGGGCGCTTAGTAACTTTACAAAGCCTTCGGCCCATCAATGACTCTGCGCGGATCCCGGGTTGGAATTTGTAATTCTTGTTAAGGTATCCTAAAGTTGGTGCAATTGAAAACGCTACCTTAATGTTCCGAATACAAGGTCGCGACGCACGTGAGGATATCGAAACGTCCCTCAGGGGTGATCCTCCTGTCTTGGCTTCTCTCCCTGTTTCTGGCCGGTTGCGGTGGCACCTTCGATATTTCCGAGTGGCCATTCGAGGATGTCTATCTGCCCAGGATGCAAGACCTCCCCGATGATCGTCTGCGCACGCGACCGGAACAGTTACGGGGCCACAGCCGACCTACCTTCGCGCGCTGGGGGGAGGGGGGCGCTGGCGTCCGTGGAGCTTCTCGCCGACTTTTACCGCCGGCGCAACAACCGTTACGCCTGGCACAGCAGCCGCCAGGTCGAAGACTTGCTGCGCCTGACTGAGCACAGCGTCGATGAGGGCTTCCGACCGGGCGATTTTCATGCTCGAGAGATCGCCGCCCTCACCGGAGGTCGGGCCCCCTCGAATTTACCCGCCTCCGCGCGTGTGGATGCAGAGGTTCTCCTGAGCGATAGTCTACTGCGCCTGATCTACCAGCATCGTTACGGTAAGGTCGCCCCGCGAGGCAGGGCTGAGGGTAGGCAGGGATTTACACGAGCGATCTGCTGACCGATCTGGAGCGGGCAGTCCGCGCGAAGGATCTGCAAGTCGCAGTCAAGGGCCCGGTCTCCAGGCCGTTTTTCTCCTGGTTGAGGCAGGGTCTGGCATACTATCATCAGATCGCTGCTAGCGGACTGGGATGGCCGAGGGTCCCGGCGGGCAGGTCGCTACGGCCCGGTATGTACGACTCCTGAGTACCCGTCATTCGCGAGCGCTTGTGGGCGACGGGCGACTTCCCCGGGGGGGCGCCTCCGACAGCTTGATCTACGACGCAACACTCCAGGCCGCAGTACGTACGTTTCAGCAGCGCCATAACCTGAAGAACCACAGCATCGTGGATGCGGCGACACGGGCGGCCATGAACATCCCCGCCGCGAAACGGGTGGCGCAGATCCGCATCAACCTGGAGCGGATGCAATGGATTTCCCACCGACTTCCGGCCGACTTCCTACTGGTCAACATCCCGGAACAGCGAGTCAGGCTCTTTCGTAACGGGCGGGGAGTTCGCGGGTCATCGTCGGACACCCCCTGCGGCCCACCCCCGAGTTTCGGGATCAGGTGGAGTCCCTCGAGATCAGCCACGAGTGGACCATCTCACCCAATATCCTGAAGAAGGATATCCTGCCCGCCGTGCGCAGGAATCGGGGCTACCTGAGAAAGAAGGGTCTGCAAGTGGTCACCCACAGGGGCAAGCCCGTTTCGCCCAGGGCCGTCAACTGGCGGGTATCCTCCAAGAACTTTCCTTACCTGATTCGTCAGCCGCCCGGCGCCCGGAATGCCTTGGGCCGGATCAAATTCATGTTTCCCAACCGGTATTCCGCCTACCTCCACGACACCCCGAATCGTAAGCTCTTCGGCAGGTCCAAGCGTCTGTTCAGTTCCGGCTGTGTGCGCGTCGAGTATCCCTGAAGCGTATCCACGTGGTGCGCCTCAAGAGGCCCTTGACGATCATTCTGGCCTACTGGACAGCGGAGGGGAATGCAGACGGCAGCGTCCTGTTTTGGGACGACGTCTATGCTCGAGATGCCACCACGTTCAGGGCCCTGAACGGGCGCAGTCGAGTCCGCATCCTACACCGGAAGCGGGTGCAGCCTAGAGTGGTGGCTCCCGTTCCGTAGGGGGAAAGAAACTCAAGGAGGGGACGCCAGCTGCCTAGTCGAGTGACGGGTTCGTCCCTGAACCCAGCCTATGGGCTAGCGCCCCCGACCTTGAAGAAAGTGTCGCAAAAGTAGCGCCGGCGTCCTCGCCCGCATTTTCGATGCAGGCGAGGACGCCGGCGCTACACCCCACGGATGGGCTTTTACGACACCCTCTACACCGGGTGTGGGTCAGCCGGCCGCCTTGAGTGCCAACCGACGGGCGTGGAGGGTCGGCTCGGTGTAGCCGTTCGGGATTTCCAAGCCCTTGAAGACCAGATCCCGGGCCGCCTGAAAGGCGACGCCGTCAAATTTCGGCGCCATCGGCCGATACCGGGGATCGCCCGCGTTCTGACCGTCCACGACCTTGGCCATGTGCTTCAGGGTCTCCACCACCTGCCCCTTGTCCACAATGCCGTGACGGAGCCAGTTGGCCACGTGCTGGCTGGAGATGCGCAGGGTAGCGCGGTCTTCCATGAGGCCGATGTCGCTGATATCCGGCACCTTGGAGCAGCCAACTCCCTGGTCGATCCAGCGCACCACATAGCCCAGGATGCCCTGGCAGTTGTTGTCCAACTCCTGCCGGATCTCCTTCGGGGTCCAAGTCGGCTTGGCGACCACCGGGAACCGGAGGATAGTGTCCAGGTCGGCGCGGCGGCCACCGGCGGCCAGGTCCGCCTGGCGTGCCGCCACATCGACCTGGTGGTAATGCATGGCATGCAGGGTCGCCGCGGTGGGAGACGGCACCCAGGCACAGCTCGCACCGGCCTGGGGATGGATCTGTTTGGTCTGGACCATGGCCCGCATCTCATCCGGCATGGTCCACATACCCTTGCCGATCTGGGCCCGCCCGCGCAGACCACAGGCCAGGCCGACATCTACGTTCCAGTCCTCGTAGGCGAGCAGCCAGGGGCTGGTCTTCATATTCCCCTTGCGCAGCATGGGTCCTGCCTCCATGGCGGTGTGCATCTCGTCACCGGTACGATCCAGGAACCCGGTGTTGATAAAGATGACGCGCTCGCGGGCAACCCGGATACACTCCTTGAGATTGACTGTGGTACGCCGTTCCTCATCCATAATACCGATCTTGAGGGTGTTGCGGGCGAGACCCAAGGCATCCTCGACACGCGCGAAGAGATCTACCGCCAGGGCAACCTCTTCGGGGCCGTGCATCTTGGGCTTGACGATATAGACACTCCCGGTCCGCGAGTTCCTGTAAGCGCCCAGTCCCCGCAGGTCGTGCATGGCCGCCAGGGCGGTTACCATGGCGTCGAGCATACCCTCGAATACCTCTTCGCCGGCGGCCGTGAGCACCGCATCATTGGTCATGAGATGACCCACATTGCGGACCAGCATCAGGCTGCGTCCATGCAGGGTGAGCTCGGAACCATCCGGCGCCGTGAAGCGGCGGTCCGGCTCCAGCGCCCGCTCCACGAGCTTGCTCCCCTTCTCGAAGCTCGCCGTGAGGTCGCCATTCATGAGGCCGAACCAGTTGCGGTAGACCGCGACCTTGTCCTCGGTATCCACGGCGGCGACCGAGTCCTCGCAATCCTGGATCGTGGTAACGGCCGCCTCCAGGACCACGTCCTTCACCCCCGCAGGGCTATCCTTACCGACCGGGTACTCCGGGTCGATCTGGATCTCGACGTGCAGCCCATTGTGGATCAGCAGGATCGACTCGAGGCGCTCATCGGTCTTGCGGTAGCCGGCGAAGGCACCGGCGTCCGCGAGCGAAGTCTCATCGCCTCCGGCCAGGGTAACGACGAGTCGGCGGCCCATTACCCGGTACTCGGTTATCTCCGCGTAACGGCCCCTGGTCAGCGGGACCGCCTGGTCGAGAAACCCGTTGGCGTACTCGATCACCTTGGCGCCGCGCACCGGGTTATAGGCGTTGCCGCGCTCCGTGCCCCCGTCCTCGGGCAGGACATCGGTCCCGTAGAGGGCATCGTACAGGCTGCCCCAGCGGGCATTGGCGGCGTTCAGGGCATAGCGCGGGATACTCACGGGGACCACCAGCTGGGGGCCCGCGATCCGAGCGATTTCCGCATCGACATTCTCGGTGCCGACGGCGAAGTCCTCCCTCTCGGGGACCAAATAGCCGATCTCCTCCAGGAAGGCCTGGTAGGCCGCAGGGTCCGCGGCGGGACCTGGGCTTTGCCGGTGCCATTCGTCGATGCGTGCCTGAAGAGCGTCGCGTTTGGCCAACAGCTCCCGGTTGCGTGGGGTAAGGTCGCGCACAATCTCACCGAAGGAGGTCCAGAACCGATCCGGATCGACCCCGGTACCGGGGGCGATTTCCTCCTTCACCAGGTCGTAGAGGGGTTTGGCGACGCGCAGGCCGCCCACATCGATGCGTTCGATCATAGTGCTGTCCGTTCCTTTCAATTCGTGTTTCCGGTAGGAGCCGGAAATGTTATCGGAAAGAAAGGCAGGTGTCCCTTCGGTTCACCTGCTGGGCTTCGCAACTGGCGGTGGCGTTGGCTCGCGAGCACAGGCAACCGTGTCGCCGAACGCTTGGCTGATGCCCCGCGCCCCGGTACACCGGCCACCTACAGCGCCGAGGATACCTGCGCGATCATCGCCTTGGCCTGCGAGGATCCGTGCAACAGCGGGCGGGCCATCACCCATTGGACTCATCGGAAACTAGCCACCGAGGCGATCAAACGCGGCATCGTCCCCGCCATTTCGCAGCGCTCGGTTGGGCGCATTTTAAAAATGGGTCTAAATAACTTTAGCATCTGCATCTGCATGCTAAGATTGTGTTATGCAAGGAAAAAACAGGTATTTTAGGCGTTCACACCTTTCCGAAGCCAAATTCAGAGTGAATATACGCTCTTTTGCGCTTGATTTACCGACCTCGAAATAATGAATATTCAGATCGCGTCATTCCTAAGAAGCGATGGAGTGGCAATTTGGGTGTCGCTTTCATGCCAAGCATCAACGTAACCGTCAATGTCATCAAGCAGGGCATTCCCTTCTAAGCATTCTTGAATAAAACTAGGCGTCAGTACCAGCTGCACAATATTGCCTTAAGGAAAAACGAATTGAATCCGGGATAGGGTGCACCTAATCCGATTTACCTTCTATGATTCATAGCATCCATGTTTATCCACAGATTATTATATTCTTAATCTGCGGAGATTTGCGTAATCTGCGGATAAAAGAAGCGGTTGGAATGCCAGGTTACGCCGTCCCTCGCATGGGCAAGCCCACGCCTATCGACCGGCCCGTAATTGCTCAACTTCCTGTTTTTGCCATCCATGGCATCTGGCTTCCGGCCATCCCTGCCGGAATGATGTGGTGAGGACTGAACGATCGCGCTGGTTAGCCGCCTTTTTTCAGCTTGCGCAGCTTCTCGATTGCGCGCAGTTGGGCGACGGCGGCCGCCAGCTCGGCCTGGGCTTGGGCGTATTCGAATTCGGCGGTCTTGCCGGCTAAGGCGTCTTCCGCGCGCCGTTTGGCGTCCACTGCCGCGGCTTCGTCCAGGTCGCGGGCGCGGATGGCGGTGTCTGCCAGGATGGTGACTACCTGCGGTTGGACTTCGAGCATGCCCCCGGAGACATAGAAATGCTCCATCTCCCCCTTCTCGGACTCAACTCGGACGTCGCCGGATTTGAGGCGGGTGATCAGGGCTGTATGGCGAGGTGAGATACCGACTTCTCCCATCTCTGCCGGCGCATACACCATGGTCGCCTGTCCTGAGTGGATGGCCCCCTCGGCACTCACGATGTCGACATGAACGGTCATTGCCATGGGAATTCTCCCGGCGTTACATTTTTTCGGCCTTGGCGACGGCTTCGTCGATCCCGCCGACCATGTAGAAGGCCTGCTCCGGAAGGTGGTCGTATTCGCCGCCGACGATGGCCTTGAAGGCCGCAATGGTGTCCTTCAGCGAGACGTACTTACCGGAAGAGCCGGTGAAGACTTCTGCCACGAAGAAGGGTTGGGAGAGGAAGCGCTGGATCTTGCGCGCCCGGGCGACGATCAGCTTGTCCTCATCGGACAGTTCGTCCATACCCAGGATGGCAATGATGTCCTTGAGTTCCTTGTAGCGTTGCAGGGTGCCCTGGACTGAGCGCGCCGTTTCGTAATGCTCTTGGCCGACCACGTTGGGATCGAGGATACGGCTGGTGGAGTCCAGGGGATCCACCGCCGGGTAGATGCCCAGCTCCGCGATCTGCCGTGACAGTACCAAGGTGGCGTCGAGGTGGGCGAAGGTGGTGGCCGGCGAGGGATCGGTGAGGTCGTCCGCGGGCACATACACTGCTTGGAAGGAGGTAATGGAACCGGTCCGGGTAGAGGTAATGCGCTCCTGCAACAGGCCCATCTCCAGGGCCAGGGTAGGCTGGTAGCCCACGGCCGAGGGCATGCGCCCGAGCAATGCGGAGACTTCGGTACCGGCCAGGGTGTAGCGGTAGATGTTGTCGATGAACATTAGCACGTCGCGGCCTTCGTCACGGAAATACTCGGCCATGGTGAGGCCGGTCAGGGCCACGCGGGCGCGGTTGCCGGGGGGCTCGTTCATCTGGCCGTAGACCAGGGCCACCTTGTCGAGGACGTTGGACTCCATCATCTCGTGGTAGAAGTCGTTGCCCTCGCGGGTACGTTCGCCGACTCCCGCGAATACCGAGTAACCGGAGTGCTCCACGGCGATGTTCCGGATCAGCTCCATCAGGGTGACCGTCTTGCCGACGCCGGCGCCGCCGAATAACCCTACCTTGCCGCCCTTGGCAATGGGCATGATGAGGTCGATGACCTTGATGCCCGTCTCCAGGATCTCGGTAGCGGCCGCCTGGTCCTCAAACTTGGGCGCAGTCCGGTGAATGGGCCACCGCTCCTCGGATTCCACCGGGCCTTTCTCGTCCACGGGCTCGCCTAGGACATCCATGATGCGGCCCAGGGTGGGGGTACCGACCGGGACGCTGATGGCCACGCCGGTGCCCGTGGCAGTCAGGCCACGACGCAGACCGTCGGTAGAACCCATGGCGATGGTGCGCACGATGCCGTCGCCGAGTTGCTGCTGTACCTCGAGCGTAAGGCCGACCTCGTCGACCGTCAGCGCATCGTAGACCTTCGGCATCTCACCGCGGGGAAATTGCACGTCCACCACGGCACCGATGATTTGCACCAGGTTGCCAGAGCTCATAGTCTCTCCTCTTGCCGCCGTGCGGCGTCTCGATATACGTTCATAGGCGATTTGCGCCTAGTACACCTGCGTACAAAATCCAGAAACAACATTAAGAACCACGAATGAACGCGAATAGACACGAAAATTCGTGTGGATTCGTGTTCATTCGTGGTTCGTGTTCCCCATGCCCGCAGGTACGTTAAATGTCAACAGACCCTAGTACCACAAATCCCGATCACACCGCGGCCGCACCGCCGACGATTTCGGAAATCTCCTGGGTGATCGCCGCCTGGCGGGCCTTGTTGTAGACAAGCTGCAACTCGTCGATGAGGCCTCTGGCATTATCGGAGGCGGATTTCATGGCTACCATACGCGCGGCCTGCTCACAGGCCCCGTTCTCTACCACCGCCTGGTAGACCAGGGACTCGATATAGCGCATAAGCAGGGCATCGAGTACCGTTTTTGCGTCTGGCTCGTAGATGTAGTCCCAGTGATAGGGCGTGCCCTCGTCCTCCCCGCTATCTTCTGCCTGGATCGGTACCAGCCGCCGGATGGTCGGTCGCTGGGTCATGGTGTTCTCGAACACATTGCCCGCTATGTAGAGGGCGTCGAGTTCGCCGGATTCGTAGGCGTCCAGCATTACCTTGACGATACCGATCAGATCTTCGATGTGGGGCTGGTCTCCGAGGTGGGTCGCCTGGGCCATGACGTTACCGCCAAAGCGCTTGAAGAAGCCGAGTGACTTGTTACCGATGGTGCAGAAGGTGATTTCGACCCCGGCCTCCTGCCGCTCTTTGAGTTCCCGGATCATCGTCCGGAACAGGTTGCTATTCAGACCCCCGCACAGACCGCGGTCGGAGGAAACCACGATGTAGCCGACGCGCTTGGGTTCACGCTCGGTTGCCAGGTAGCTGTGCCTGTATTCCGGCGTCGCGTGACGGAGGTGGGCGATCACCTGCAGCATCTTTTGGGCATAGGGGCGGGAGGCGGACATACGATCCTGCGCCTTGCGCATTTTGGACGCCGCCACCATTTCCATGGCCTTAGTGATCTTCTGCGTGCTCTTGATGCTGGCGATCTTCGTGCGTATTTCTTTCGCGCCGGCCATGTCTTCGGCTCCTGGCTGTCAGCCGTGAAGATTTATCCGCAAATAAACGCAATGCGATTGTCAGACTAGAGGTTGCATGAATAAATACCCGATTGCCCCAAACACTTTATTCAAATCAGTAATCGTTATTCCGGCTCTGTGCTTGATAAACAGATTCGATTGGAGTCTTCAGAATTGCCAGAGCTCCCCATCGGTTACAATACCATAAACAAGGCTCTCGTCATTTTGATTGATCTTTATGCACCGCCAGCAGTTCTGCCACGCACTGCCCCCAACCTTCCATGAAATTATTTTGCTTTGCTTCGACGACCACCAAAACAGGTAAGCCTAGAACCGTTTTACCTAATTCCGATTTGGTAGAGATCAAATAATCCGGGGTTCCGGTCAATTATCGTCTATGCTTATCGATTTATGGCTCCAAAGGGTGTATCTGTCAACAAATTTTTCTAGACCTCGCGAAATGACATTTTCACACCTCGAGGCTTCTGATGTGAATACATCGATGTTGTCCAGGTTGAAATTGAATTCTTCAATAAAGCTGTCGGAAGGAATCAACTCGACATAGTCGATGAAATTTTCTTCTCCATATCTTATGTTGTATTCTTCCTGAACTTGTGCAGTAGATTTAAAATCCGTAAATGCCATCTTTTTTTAGCCCGCAATGGTTTTTGTTGTGAGCGGCATTCTGCTCACCATGAGTTCGTGGAGATCCACTTTCAAACTCGCATTATCTATATCTATGCCTACCACATATCCTGATTCGTTATAATCCAGAACAACCCTCTTCTGAAATTTCACGGCTTTCCACACCTATACGGTGAGACAAGTCGATATAGAGGGAATCCGTATCTGGAAAGTAGTTAAGTTTCATATTTCAAACCCTCTATCGGGAAAGGCATCATGAATCGCAGCCTTATCCTCAAGAGTCACTACGCAAAAGATACGCCCTTCCAGTTCTTCAATCACCGCCCAGAATCTGTATCGATTATGTTCTATGCGGCTCAGATATCAGGGAATTTTCGACGACCCGGATACACCACTCTTTCTTAATGTAAGGTCGTTTGCACAGGACCTCCTTCACAAAATAGCCGGTGAACCGGTATTCCTTCACATAAAGCTGTCTGGTTGTCTAAACCAGTGCCTACGTATTCCCGATTCCAGTGATTTAACGACTATTCTCCACACAAAATTCCAGAATGCCAGCAATCATGCCGCCGCCCTCGAAAGGGTATAATGTACTATCAATAGTCGCAATATTATTTTTCGAGTGAAACGAATTGCCAGAGAACACCGTCAGTGGCCACCCCATAGATCGGAGAAATAGGATTCTCGTGGCGCTCATTGAAGATGATGGCGGCTTCCATTTCAGCAGCATTAGTGGAAAGAGTGGAAAGGCATTACCTAAATCCGATTTTTTGGCCTCTACCAGGACCACCACCGGTGATGTAATATACAGTTTGGCACCGAACCATCTGCTGTTAGGGGAAAAATCACTAGTGTCCTGGATATTAATTGAATAAATTCAGATGGCTATTTGTTTCGAGATTGCTTAGATCGTAATCCACAGCGATAACCATCTGATTCAGCAATATTTTTTCGCACATAATCGGGATCAAAATCTGTAGAATCGTATAGAGACCTGCGTCAATTGGGGCGCTTTTGGAAGTATCTCCATGCTCCTTAGGAGCAGGATCTTTTCAGGATCCTGCACATCGATTCAAGTCGATGACATCCTAAAATCGGCAGCTTTGTTTTATCTTACAAGTGGTTACAAGATGGAAGAACTAGTTTCCCTGGACGCTAGTGGGGCAAAATACCAAAATCTTCCTTAGCCTCATTAATCTTCTTTCGGACAACAGATTTTTACCTTCAGGAGCGTTGTTGTATCCATATTCTAGTTCGTACAATGTAATAAATAGAGATAAATACCTACGGGGCTAGATAACTTTAGAGTGGATTTTCTCGCAACAGAGTTGGTATTCTCTCAGAGAGATTTTCCTCATCGGTGATGAAATCTAAACTCACATTCCTTGCGGTGTAAATGAAACATTTGCCGTGGAATACCATTGAACTTTGCAAGTCTTCGTTTGGCATATGACCAGAATGATTCAATGCCATTGATATGGCAATTACCGCGGGCAAACTCATGCATCACCAATGATGCACTCGGAAATGCTTTTTGTAGCCCATGTCCACCAGCCCGTTATAGCCTCTCCAGCTGTCCGAGTGGATGCTGCTGCCGAGGGCTACCTAGCCCCGGATCGCAGCCTGTAGCTGCTTTTTGGCGGCAGCTGGGACGATCTCGGTGTAGACTTTCCCTTGCCATTCCAGGACCCCGAAGACAATCGTTTTACCGCCCGCTCCACGACCCCTCTTCCCACGGACACGGCGCGCACCAAAATAGGATTCATCGACTTCAGCCTCGCCAGAGAAGGGCGATGAAGCGTCACAAACCTGGGCGACTCTAATTCGTGACTTCAAGAGTAGTTTATTAATCGTCTGGCGGTTCTACTCAACTCGGCGAGTTTCGAGGCTAGTAAATCAAGCCCAAAAGAGCGCATAATCACTCTGAAATTTGACTTCGGAAAGGTGTGAACGCCTTAAATTATTTTTTTCCTTGCTATAACATAACCTTAGCATGCAGGTGCAGATGCTAAAGTTATCTAGACCCAACCTGATCTTCATCGTTCAAGCCACCTAATTGATGCGCTATTTCGTGGTGGTCCGAAGAATTTTTCTCGTAGAAATCTGAAACAACATTAGAGTCAAAAGGTAGTTCACGTTTTACTTGTCATGGTTAAATTCAAAGTTATCCCTAAAATCCTTCATGTCTCTTTTTAGTTGTTCGGAATAACCATTCTAAATGGACAGGGTTATCCTCAACCCTTTTGGTCATTTTTTCCCATTTTGATTGCTTATCTGATGATTGTTCTGTTTTTGTCTTGATTCTTTGAAAATTCTGTAATGCCTGCAACAACTTTCCCTTCTGTTCCTCGGGAGAGAACATCCGAATGTTGTTCGGAAATTCTAGTGTAACTCGCGTGGCTTTTCCTTATCAATTTCTGCTTTGATAAGTTCTTTCGTAGTCATGGCAACAGTATACATCAGTGGCCGAAGAACCCGAGATTAATGGTTATAACTCACCTTCCACATCCGGGGGCTTAACATGCAATCGACAGCTTCTCCATCGTAATATCACATCGATATCCAGTTTCCATGGTCCCCGCATAGCTCACCGCTCTCCCGGTGCTCCCACTGGGAACCGGGGCCGATTCTCGTTACAGACCCGTACGGTGGGCTGTGCCCACCACTAACGCGCCTACTCGGTGGGCACAGCCCACCTTACCAAGTGTGAGTCGTTTTGAAATCCTTGAGTGCCGCGTGTAGAGCGTCCGCGATTTCCTCATCGTAGTCGCCGCTCGCATTGATCTTATCGAGAAGCTCCGACCGACTGGTCTTCATATAAGTCTGCAGGGCATGCTCGAAATCCACGACCTTGTTGACATCCAGATCGTCCAGATAACCTTCGTCGGCGGCGAACAGGGAAACCGCCATCTGGCCGATACTCAAGGGCGCGTATTGGACCTGTTTCATGAGTTCGGTCACGCGCTCGCCGCGCTGAAGCTGTTTGCGGGTGGCTTCGTCCAGATCGGATGCGAACTGGGAGAAGGCGGCGAGCTCGCGATACTGGGCCAACGCCAACCGAATACCACCACCGAGCTTTTTGATGATCTTGGTCTGGGCGGCGCCGCCGACCCGGGATACCGATAGTCCGGCGTTGATGGCCGGGCGGATACCGGCATTGAACAGGTCGGTCTCCAGAAAGATCTGGCCGTCGGTAATGGAGATGACGTTGGTGGGCACGAAAGCGGACACGTCACCGGCCTGGGTCTCGATGATGGGCAGGGCGGTCAGGGAGCCGGTCTGGCCTTTGACTTTGCCGTCGGTCAGCTGCTCGACATAGTCTGTGTTGATCCGCGCGGCCCGCTCAAGCAGGCGTGAATGCAGGTAGAAGACATCGCCCGGGTAGGCCTCGCGACCCGGCGGGCGGCGCAGCAGCAGGGAGACCTGCCGATAGGCCCAGGCCTGTTTGGTCAGATCGTCGTAGATAATCAGGGCATCTTCACCCTTGTCGCGGAAGTACTCACCCATAGTGCAGCCAGAATAAGGGGCGATGTACTGCATGGCGGCGGAATCCGAGGCGCCCGCGGCCACGATGATGGTGTGATCCATGGCGCCGTGTTCTTCGAGCTTGCGCTGGATGCCGGCGACCGAGGAGTTTTTCTGGCCGACTGCGACATAGATGCACTTTATGCCGGTGCCTTTCTGGTTGATGATAGTGTCGATGGCCACGGCAGTCTTGCCCGTCTGGCGGTCACCGATAATCAACTCGCGCTGGCCGCGGCCGATGGGCACCATGGCGTCGATGGCCTTCAGGCCCGTCTGCACCGGTTGGTCCACTGACTTGCGGGTAATGACGCCGGGGGCGACCTTCTCGATCGGAGAGCTCGCTTCCGCATTGATCGGACCCTTGCCGTCGAGGGGGTTGCCTAGGGAATCGATGACACGGCCCAACAGGGATTCACCGACGGGGACCTCCAGCACTCGCCCGGTGCAACGTACCCAGTCACCTTCCGACAAATGCGTGTACTCGCCGAGCACCACTGCACCGACGGAGTCGCGCTCCAGGTTCAGCGCCAGTCCATAGGTGTTGCCGGGGAACTCCAGCATTTCATAGTACTGGGCGTCGGAAAGGCCGTGGATGCGGACGATGCCGTCGGTCAGGCTGACAATGGTGCCTTCCGTGCGGGCCTCGGTCGTCAGCTCGAATTGCTCGATCTTCTGTTTGATGAGATCACTGATTTCGGATGGATTCAGTTGCATGGCGGGTTCCCGTTAGAATTGCAATTCGGTAGCCAACTTACGCAGCTTGCCGTGCACGGACCCGTCGATCACCAGGTCCCCGACACGGATGTGGACGCCCCCGATCAGGGATGGGTCTGTCTCGACCGTCATCTCCACCTCGGCCCCCAACCGTTTTTCGAGCGCTGTGGCAAGGTCCCTCCGGGCGTCTTCTTCCAGCTCGAAGGCACTTAAGACTTGTACCTGGCAGACGCCCTGGTCTCGAGTCCGGAGCGCCTCGAAGAGGCGGGCAATCTCGGGAAGTGTGGACAACCTATTATTCGCCGCCAGCAGCGAGACCAGATTGCCGACTTCCGACCCCGGTTCTTCGCCGGCAATCTCCAGGATGGCATCGCGTAGTCGCTCGCGCGGCACGTTCGGATTGCCGATCTGCTCCGCCATCTCGGGATCGGCGGCGATTGCCGACAGAGTAGCCAGGGTATCGCCCCAGGTGTCCAGTCGTCCGCTCTCGCGGGCCCGCGTGAAGACGGCTTCGACGTAGGGCCGTGCAATTGTCGTGATGTCTCCGGCCATCGGTGCGCCTTAGATCTGTTTTGCGAAAGAATCGACGATAGCGCTGTGGGCGGCCTGGTCGACTTCTTTCTCGAGAATTTTTTCCGCCGCCGTAACCGCCAGGACCGCGACCTTTTCCCGCAGCTCTTCACGGGCCCGGTTGGCTTCCTGCTCGATTTCAGCCTGCGCCGCGTGCACCAGGCGCGCGCCTTCCTCACGGGCATCCTGCTTCGCCTCGTCGATAATTTCGGTAGCACGCTTCTGGGCCTGGCCCACGATGTCGGCGGCCTTGGTCTTGGCCTGCTTCATGATCGTGGTGGCCCGCTGCGCCCCGAGCTCCTGTTCTTTATGGCCGCGCTCGGCTGCCGCCAACCCTTCGGCGATCTTGGTCTTGCGTTCCGCCAGGGCGTTGACGATGGGCGGCCACACGAATTTCATGCAGAACCAGACGAACGCCGCGAATGCGATCATCTGGAGTATCAGCGTCAAATTGATATTCATGCCGTTGCCTCGAAAGGGACGAGAGCCTTGAGATCCAAGGCCGGGGGGCGAACCTTCGTCAGACAGCGAACATCAAGTACAGACCCATGGCGATCGCGATGACCGGCAGAGCATCGGTAAGACCCATAACGATGAAGAATTGGGTACGAAGCATCGGGATCAATTCGGGCTGACGCGCGGCACCTTCGAGGAAGCGACCCCCGAGGACGCCGATACCGACGGCGGCACCCAGGGCGCCCAGACCCAACATGAGACCGGCTGCGATGAAAACGATTGCTTGTGCGAGCTCCATGGTTTCCCCCTTAGATAATGGGTGAGAGAAGGTTGAAATAGACCGATCAGTGGTGCCGTTGGTGCGCCATGTCCAGATAGACGATGGTCAACACCATGAAGATGAATGCCTGCAGGGTGATGACCAGAATATGGAAGATGGCCCACCCGAGCTGCAGCATGCCGCCGCTGACGCTCATGACGATCGAGTGGCCGTACATGAGTGCGATCAAGATGAAGATCATTTCCCCGGCATAGAGATTTCCGAACAGACGCAGGGCCAGGGAGACGGGTTTGGAGAGGAGATTGATGCCCTCCAACATCAGGTTGGCGGGTAGTCCCCACTTACCGAACGGCTGCAGTGTCAGCTCACCGACAAACCCACCGAGCCCCTTCATCTTGATGCTGTAATAGACAACCAGAAAAAACACCGTCAGAGACATCCCGAAGGTGGCGTTCGGGTCGGTGGTGGGAACGATCTTCAAGAATACGTGATGGGGATCGGCGCCGAACAGTGAGGTCACCTTTTGGAACAGATAGGGGAGCACATCGACCGGGATCAGATCCATGAGATTCATCAGGAAGACCCAGACGAAAATGGTCAGCGCCAGGGGGGCGACCAGGGGGTTCTTGCCGCTGAAGGAGCCGCGGACATTGTCTTCCACGAAATCGACGATCCACTCCACGAAGTTTTGCGCCTCTCCCGGCTCCCCGGCCGTCACCTTATCCGCGACCTTTTTGAAGAACCAGAGAAATAGGCCGCCGAGCAGAATCGAAAAGAACATGGTATCGACGTGAAAGGCCCAAAAACCCATCTCCGCCGCTTCTTCCGTGGTGGTCGCGAAGCCCACGCCATGCTCCGGATGGTTCCCGAAGGTGAGGTTGGTCAGATGGTGCTTGATGTATCCTTGGGATGTGAGCGTTTCGGAAGAAGCCATCGATCATCTCTCGGGTATCTTGCGGGCACCCCCACCCCGTCCGGGCGCGAGAACCGCGGGTAGCACCTGTACGGCGAAGTAGGCAACGAGCATGGACGGTACGTTCAAACCTTCACTTGCCATGAAAGCGATGACGAACAGTCCCAACGCCAGGAACAACTTGATGAGCTCCGCCCCGTAGAACCGCACCAAGATCGACTTCGGATCCTGGGCCTGATAGTACCAGAAGACCCAGAAGGCAAAAACCGAGTTCGCCGCCATACACACACTCGCCCCGATCAGGACTGACAAGGCGACGGGGATGCCGAAGAGCAAGGCGACCGTCGCCAGGGTGAGTGTCAGGGCCAGCTGTAGGAACAGGATGCGCTTGGCCTGCAGCGCATCCGGCTGTTGTCCCGGTTCTCCCTTACGCCTCAGGGGATTAATCCCCTTGCGTTGATGCAGTATATGTACCGTCAATCACAGCGTCAAACTCTGATCAACCACGGTTGCCCCCCGACGGCAGAGTTCCTTATGATGCACCGCAACATTACCCGTTGCAACCGAAACTTTGTAGTGCTCACTGAGGCAGCCTTTGCCGAGTTGCAACAGCCCCGCAGGAGGCGGCAAGAGAGCGCCTGTGCGCGTCGTTGGCGGATCTTATGGCCGGTCGAACGAACCGCCACGAGGACGCAAATGCGTACATTCAATTCAGGTGCCCGAGCGACCTCATTGATGAAGAGTGGGAGATTCTCCAGCCTATTTTCGCTGAGCTCGAACCCTATACCACTGGACGCCCACGAACGACCGATCCTCGCGAAATCCTGAATGCGATTTTTTATCCGAATAAAGCCGGTTGTCCATGGTGCTACCTGCCAACAGACTTTCCCCCTTACCGGCTGGCTAACTATTACTACAACAAATGGACGGACAATCGAACGTTGGAAGAAGTCAATACCGCGCTACGTCAGCATTTACGTGAAAAAAAGGTCGAAACCCAGACCCGACGGCAGCCATCATTGACAGTCAAGGCATCAAGGGAACCCCAAAATCCTATCTGGAATCCAATGCCATTAAGTTAACACGTAATCTGCTGTATTTGCTATACTATTTTCCGTTTTCAACCACCACTACCACAAGGAGTCAACAAAACCGATCCACCCCGCCGCAACAGAAACCAAGTTAACCGGTCAAGTTTGAAACTATTTATACGCCCCTAAAGGATTTCTTGTCCTCCGCGGAATTTGCCGACCTCGTCCGCATCCATCCCGAAGCTTTCACCCGCCAACGTGCGTTAGCGTTGCCTCATCGGGTATCCATGCGGTTGAAGCTGCGCAAGGGCAGTATCGGCGACGAACTCGACCGCTTCTTCGGGGTACTCCACGACCAACCGCTGGTCATATTAAGATCAGATCATTGGCTCGGGTCGCGGCCAAATGCTCACCAGCAAGCACGCGCTCGCCGACCTGGCGGGATTCGATCGGCCTCGATCACCAGGCCGTTAAGGACATCATACAGGCGTGAGAAGCGGGCCAGCGGAACTGAGCTTCCTTCAAGTGGCGCACCGAAGGTCGCCCTCGCATCGTCGGTGTTCGGCAAACGCGCCGTCGAACCATCGATTGCCAACAAACGCAAGCCATATGCACGCGTGGCAGAAGGCCGAAGGGGAGACCCCATCGACCGCGGCTATCCGGCCTTCTGGCTGTTTGCCTTACACCACCAGGAACAACGTCGCTTCTGTGCCCGGATGCCGTTGGCTTTCTCCCGCGAGGTCAGCGCCTTCGTGGCCAGCGGCAAAAACAGTGAGGCGGTGCTGTTCATACCAGGCTCCCACGCACGCCAGCACTGTCAGACGTATGGATTGGCGACCGATCCCATCCCGCTACGCTTGATCCGCGTGAAGCTCAAAAGCGGCGAAATCGAAGGGCTCGCAACCTCGCTCCTGGAGGAGCAAACCTATCCGAGCACCTGGTTCAAACACCTCTACCACCTGCGCTGGGGCAACGTGAGAAATGCCGCCTCGAAATCGAGAACTTCTCCGGCCTCAGCGCCCACGCCATGAAGCAGGATTTCTACGCCAAGCTCTTCGTGCTCAACCTCACGGCAGTCCTTCCCTGGGTCGCTCAAGCCATCGCCGATCGCCTCTACCGCGACCGCTAGCACACCTACTGGGTGAATTTCGCCCAGGCGCTCTCCAAGAGGAAGGATAATCTGGCTCGGTTGTTCGTCTCCAATTCCTCACGGCAACTGCTCACCGCATTAATACTCGCGGTGGCGACAAGCGTCGAAGCCGTCCGACCGGACCGCTCTTACCCGCGAAAGGTCAAACCCGCCACGCTCCACCCCTTCCATCCAACTACAGCAGTTGTCAGGGGGTAGTTGCTAGGATCCCTTGAGGGACCCGCATCACAAATGAGTCAAGTTTGTGCACGGCGCAAAAACTCACGTCTCTTCATGCTGCACCCGGAGGCGTTATGTCCATTGCTGTTATCCGAAGATTACACAGATTCTCACAGCGTCGGTCTGAGGCGGAGCCTCGCTAGGCTGCGTATTCGAAGGCCAGGTCCCCATCCTCGACATAGACCCGTACCGATCCCCCGTTTGTCAGTGATCCGAACAGGATTTCGTTGGCTAACGGTTTCTTGATATGGTTCTGGATAACCCGTGCCATGGGCCGGGCGCCCAGGTGCCGGTCGTAGCCCTTCTCGGCCAGCCAGTTTCGGGCATCGGGATCCATGCTCAGGGCGACTTTCTTCTCGGCGAGCTGCTGCTCCAGCCCGAAAATGAACTTGTCGACTACGCCGGCCACGGTCGCCGCCCCCAGGGCGGCGAATTGGACCACGGCGTCGAGCCGGTTGCGGAACTCCGGGGTAAAAAAGCGCTTCAGGGCCTCCAGCCCGTCACTGGAATGGTCCTGCTCGGTAAAACCGATGGAGCGCCGGCTGGTCTCTTCCGCGCCGGCATTGGTGGTCATCACCAGGACGACGTTGCGGAAATCGGCCTTGCGGCCATTGTTGTCGGTCAGGGTGCCGTGGTCCATCACCTGTAACAGCAGATCGAATACGTCCGGGTGGGCCTTTTCGATCTCGTCGAGCAACAGGACTGCATGGGGGTATTTGCTGATTTCCTCTGTCAAGAGGCCACCCTGGTCGAAGCCTACATAGCCCGGAGGAGCACCGATGAGGCGCGAGACTGTGTGGCGCTCCATGTACTCCGACATATCGAAGCGGATCAGTGTCATGCCGAGGATGCGCGCGAGCTGGCGCGTTACCTCGGTCTTGCCCACCCCTGTCGGCCCGGTGAACAAGAAGGACCCGATGGGCCTCTCTTCGGGTCCAAGACCGGAGCGATTCATGCGAATGGCCGCTGTCAGTACCTCGATGGCCCGGTCTTGACCGAAGACCACCAGCTTGAGGTCCCGATCCAGGTTTTTGAGGGCCTCCGTGTCGGAGAGGGAGACCTGTTTGGGCGGTATGCGCGCAATCTTGGAGACGATGGCCTCCACGTCGCCGACTTCGATCCGCTTCTTGCGCCTGGCCTTGGGGCGCAACCGCATGTTGGCGCCGGCCTCGTCGATCACGTCGATGGCCTTGTCCGGCAGATGGCGGTCGTTGATGTACTTTGCGGAGAGCTCCACGGCGGCACGCAACGCCGGTTGGGTGTAGCCGATTTGGTGGTGTTCCTCGAAACGGGCCTTGAGTCCTTTGAGGATCGCGACCGCCTCGTCTACGCTCGGCTCGTTGATGTCGATCTTCTGAAAGCGCCGCGCCAGGGCCCGATCCTTCTCGAAGATACCGCGGAACTCCTGATAGGTCGTGGAGCCGATGCAGCGCAACTCATCGGAGGTGAGCACCGGCTTGATGAGGTTGGAGGCATCCATCACGCCGCCCGAGGCCATTCCCGCGCCGATAATGGTGTGGATCTCGTCGATGAAGAGCACGGCGTGTGAGAGTCCACGCAGCTGGGCCAACACCGCCTTCAGCCGTTTCTCGAAGTCGCCGCGATATTTGGTCCCGGCCACCAGGGCGCCCAGGTCCAACCGATAGATGGTAGCCTCTGCCAACACTTCCGGTATGTCGCCGTCCACGATCTTCTTGGCCAGCCCCTCGGTGATCGCTGTCTTGCCGACGCCGGCCTCTCCCACCAGTAAAGGGTTGTTCTTATACCTGCGGCACAGGATCTGAATGGCCCGTTCGACCTCGGACCGACGGCCGATCAGGGGATCGATCCGTCCCTGGCGCGCCAGCTCGTTGAGATTGCTGGAAAAGCTCTCCAGGGGGCTGGCGCTTTCCTTCTCTTCCCTGTGGATCGTGTCCGACTCGCTTGGACCTTCTCCATCCTGGTACTCTCCCGTCACCTTCGAGATCCCGTGTGTGATGAAGTTGATCACGTCCATCCGGGTGATGTCCTGCCGATTGAGCAGGTATACGGCCTGAGAGTCCTGCTCGTTGAACAGGGCCACCAGCACATTGGCGCCCGTCACTTCCTTCCTGCCCGCCGCCTGCACGTGATAGAGGGCTCGCTGCAGGACCCGTTGGAAACCCAGGGTGGGCTGGGTCTCGTGCCTGTCTCCATTGGAAAGCAGCGGGGTCGTCTCCTCGATGAACGCGGAGACTTCCAGGCGCAACCGCTCGGGCTCGGCACCGCAGGCGCGCAGCACGATGGCTGCAGAGGGATTATCCAGCAGGGACAACAGCAGGTGCTCGACGGTCATGTACTCGTGGCGTTTCCTGCGGGCCTGCTCGAAGGCCTGATTCAACGAAAACCTGAGCTCTTTACTGATCATGGCTACATCGATTCCGAGTACGACGCGGTGGGAACGGTCCGGCATCGTGTTGCGTTACGCCGCGTTCGAGGCCGTGCTCCGCCAAGCGTTTTCGCGCGCGGCTGAGGTCCGCGCGGGCCGTAGGTTGCGTTAAGACGCCGGCACTGACTTGGCAGACGACTCAGTGAGCCTTTGTGCGTCGAACGCAACACGTCAAATCTTCCGGACAATGCCAAACCATTCAGGAATGATTCACTAACAAATTAGACATGTTTAGTATTAGTGAATTCGTTAAAAAATTCGGTAGCGAATTGAACATACGAGGTTCTCATAGGAGAATGAGTCTCCCTGAAGTACAAGATACCGGTAACCTGATGAACGAGTTTCAAGGCTACGATCAATCACACGAAGACTTCTTCCGTTCGCTGCCGGGAGACCACCGACGCCGCTACGCCGCGGTCGAGGCGCTGAAGATCGGCTTTGGCGGATCGGCTTTAGCGGTGTCGCGTATGCGCGAGTGTTGGGGATGAGCCGGCGAACGATCTATACGGGAATCCGCAAGCTGGAGGCCATGGGCAACGACGATCACCATCCCCCACAGCGTCCCAGTGGCGGTGCCAAGCGCACCCGCCGTTCTGGCGGTGGTCGTCGCCAGGTTACCCAACGCCAACCGGGGCTGGAGGAAGTGGTAGACGAGGTGCTCGAAGCCCACAGTGCCGGCAGCCCGACCGATGAAGCGGTGCGCTGGACCGACCTCAAGAATGCGGGCTTCATCACCTTGGGAACCTCCCGCGAGACCAGCGCCTTTGTCTGCGATACCATCGCCCTGGCGTGGCAGGAAGATCGTGCCGAGCATTATCCACACGTGCAGGAAGTCCTGTTGACCTTCGATGCCGGC
>Ga0209782_1000074_pt1 | contig 43495 bp, 45 predicted proteins | sample WorMetmaBAHAMAS1_FD_187390 | JGI IMG/M metagenome (GOLD analysis project Ga0209782, IMG submission 187390) | Marine gutless worms symbiont microbial communities from Max Planck institute for Marine Microbiology, Germany - Inanidrilus... | ecosystem: Host-associated > Annelida > Digestive system...
CCTTGAATAGATGGAAACAATATCCATAATGTCCTCCTATAATATTGTCAACCTTTATATGGGACATTATAAACTTTGAAATTAATCTTTCAACACCTTCTTTAACCGTTAAATGGGACAATCCGAATATAAATACGAGTCTAGATAACTTTAGAGTGGATTTTCTTTCAGAAGGGCAAGTATTCTCTCAGAGAGATCTTCCTCCCTCATCGGTGATGAAATCTGAATTCACATTCCTTGCGGTGTAAAAGGAACATTCGTCGGGGAACACCATTGAACTTTGCATGCCTCCGTTTGGCATATGACCAGAATAACTCAATGCCATTGATATGGCAATTACCGCGGGCAAATTCATGCATCGGCTACCCGACCCCTAGTCGCTCTTTGTAGCCGCTTCTTGGAGGTGTCAGGGACGATTTCCGTGTAACTTTCCCGTAGCGTTCCAGGATTCCGAAGACGATCGTTTTACCGCCCGCTCCGCGACCCTTTTTCCGCGAATGCGGCGTGCGCCAAAATAAGATTCTTCGACTTTAACCTCACCCGATAGAGGTGATGAAGCGTTACAAACCTGGGCGATCCCGATTCGTAACTTCTTAGGCATGAGAGAAACCTGATGAGGTGAAACATGCGATTTACGTTCGAAACAGAACGGGAAACGGATGGACGATGGATTACCGAGGTACTCGAAATTCCAGGTGCAATGAAATATGGGCGAGACTCGGAAAGCAGCCATTGCACAAGCCGAAGCCCTTGCTCTTCGCGTATTGGCCGAACGTATCGAAGAGGGTGAACAGGTTACTGCACCAATAAGTATTATCTTTTCCGCATGACTCAGTGGCCCAACACAAAGGCAAAGCATATTCTGTCTGCTTTGTTGAGGAACGGATGGGAAGTCAAGAGGTCTTCTGGTTCTCATCGCACATTGACGAAGGCCGGATATCCAGATTTTGTATTTGCATTCCACGACCGGGAAGAGAATGGGCCTAGAATGTTAGCGAGGATTACGAAGCGTACGGGGCTGAAACGGGAACAACCGTAAGTGTGTAGATTGGGGCGAGGAACGAACCCCAGCGGCTTTGGCTTGACATAACGATTCATTAGGGTTCGCAGATTACCCCAATCTACGAGCTCACCATAGGCTTCTTACATCCGATCCATGCCTGGATGCTGAAAGAGTTGGACGTGGAGCCCAACAGACACGGCAATATCAAAGGCTCCACCGGAGGTCCCGATGCCTATACCACACCTCCTTCCCCGGCGTCTTCGCCGCTGGCGACATGCGCCACGGCCAATCTCTGGTAGTATGGGCCATCCGCGAAGGTTGGATGTGCGCCCGCGCCGTGGAGCAATGGCTGATGGGGAAATCGGATTTGCCGGGGTGAGCGGTGCCCGGGGCAAGCTACGTCGCAAATCGTCTCGATAAAATCAACATTCACGAGCTTTGAACGAATGATACGATGGGGTTGCTTGCACTCCTCACATCGCCAAGATACCGTGCAATCTCAAGAGACTTACGCTCGACATTCCCGATCCCTTGATCGGCCAGTTAGCGGACATCGGAGAAAACCTGTCGCAGGCGGTGCTTGAAGGCTTTGCGACAGATGCTTACCGTTCCGGCCAGCTGTCCCGTGCAGAGGCTGGCCACCTTCTAGGGCATGACTCCTGTGGGAAACCGAAGCGTTTTCGTCACGACACGACGCCTGGCCCTCACTAAGCCTGGATGAAGTGTTGTCGGATCTCAGAAACCTGCGCTCAGCCAACACGCCGTGATCGTTGTCAGCGATACATCCGTTCTTTGTTACCTGGCCATTCTTGATCTTGCCGATATTCTCAAACGCCGATTCAGGTGTGTAAATGTGTGTAAATGTGTGTAAATGTGTGTAAATGTGTGTGTGTAAATGTGTGTGTAAATGTGTGTGTGTAAATGTGTGTGTAAATGTGTGTAAATGTGTGTAAATGTGTAAATGTCCCGCGGGAGATCGTAACCGAAGCGACGTTCCCGGGAGATCCCGCGCCGCTTCGGGCTTTGCTTCTCGATCAAGGCGAAGCTGCCGCCATTCGCTTGGCAATCCATCAAGGGGCAGACTTTGTTCTAATGGACGAAAGGCGGGAAGATGCGTCGCCGAACAGGCAGGTTTGCGTGTGATCGGAACCTTGGAATTGATTGCTGGTGCGGCAGAGCGGGAATGGCTCGATTTTGATCGTGCAATTAAACAACTCCTGAGCAAAACCAACTTTCGTGTATCGACCAAGGTTGTTGCCGAGGTGCGACAACGTATCTTGCCGCAGCGATAATCCATGCACGCTGCCCTGCACGCGGACAAAAAAGGACACCCATCTTGCTTAGGGTATCGAGCTGACGGACGCAGCAATGTCAAGGCTTTGACCGAAGGCCCTGACGCCTACCACACCTCCATCCCCGGCGTCTTCGCCGCCAGTGGCGTACGCCGCGGCCAAGCTTTGATAGTATGGGCCATCCGCAAAGACCATCAGTGCGCCTGCGCCGTGGATGAACGGCTGATAGGGAAATCGGATTTGCCGGGGTGAACGCAATCGCATAGGAGTTGATAGAAGGCGGTCCGATGGTCGACTTTTTTCCCTCAACGGGATTGACGATCTAATCCGATCATGAAGCTCTCTCTACTCAAATCAAACCTATCAGCTACCTCAAGGCACACATGGACGAAGTCGTTCGCCGTCTATCCGAAGAACGTGACCCATTGATCGTCACGCAGAACGGGGAGGCGAAGGTCATAATGCAGGACGTCAGATCTTTCCAGGCTCAGCACCGCGCCGAGGGTTTATACGACGATCAACGCCGTCCACCCCCCGTACCCAGTCGTATTACCCCGCCGATCAGGGCGAAGAAGACCATCATAACCACGCCGAACCACACCAGCTCACGCTGCGACGGATAGGGGCCGATAGAAATCATGGCCATGTCAATTCGCTCCTTTGCCCTGACGTGGCCAGGCGTTGTTGACACTGTATCGTTCAGAATCCGACCGGGACCCGATTCCGCATAAAGGGTGGGCTATGCCCACCAGGTAGATGCCGTATTGGCAGGCACAGCCCACGCTGCTCTCCCTCGCCGCGCCTGATCGGCACGCAAAATTCCTCGCAATCGTCCTCGTTTGAGAACGAATGTCAACAGCCTGAGACGCCACCGGGCATTGTAGGAGAGAGGGAGGCGGTCCCCGCCAGCCGCACCCCGGCACACGCTGCCACCGCTGCGGCTGCTCCCTTCCGGGCCTGACCGGGTTCACGGCTTCGCGTTGCGAGGGGACCGACGGGGCCACCATAAAATAAAGCCCCACGCAGACCAAGGCTCGCTAAAAACCTTATCAAAGCAGACTTGCGATGGCAAGAGGGACCAAGATAGGCACGTAGGCTCATCTCCGCGGGTGCGGAGAACTCGTAGCGCAGGCGTCCCCGCCGCCTGCTCACTGCCACGGTTCTCCATGTGGGTGCGGGGAACACAGGGTAGGCACGGGGGCCCGCCCCTATAGAACGGTTCATCCCCGCGGGGGCGGGGAACACGATCGTCGAGTCAGTGATTCCGGCACGCACCTAGTGCACCTAGTACACCTGAGCGAAAATTTTTAATACAGTTTTAGTATATCTGCAGATTATAGGTTTGTTGTTATTGACTGGAGCAGCCATGCCCGCCAACGAAGCCAATCCGATTTATCCGAGCGAACGCGAGCGCTGCGACCTCATCGAAGGGTAAGGGGGTAGGCTGGGTTGAGGGACGAAACCCAGCTCCATCCGTGCCGGGTTTCGTTCCTCAACCCAGCCTACGGACTCAGGAACCGGCGAGACCTAACCTCGGTTCCCGACCAGGATTTGGCTCAATTGAGAACACCCCCTAGGTCCGGAGACGACGGTAAAGTGGACAACACCCACCGCTGCACGCCACAATTGGCACTGATTCGGGTCCGGAACGCGCATTGTGACCCACGGTGGTGCGCCCGGTCGCAAAAAACGTTAATCTACACTCTGGATTCGCGTGTGCTGTGTACCCCCCGCGGAGGTGGTCCACAGTGTTTGTTAGAGGTTTTGGATGACCACTGGCCAGCGCCCGATGGTCTGCTGTTCCGATCTTTCCGCGGATACTAAATGATCCACCACTGGTGCAAACTTGGAGGAGAAGTTCGAAATGACAGTTACCCACGACGGTGCATCCCGAACCAACAACAAAAAGCTGCTCGACTGGGTCGACGAGGTAGCCAAACTCTGTGAGCCGGACCGTATCTACTGGTGCGACGGGTCGCAGGAAGAATATGACCGCCTGTGCGGTGAGCTGGTCGATGCCGGCGTCTTCACCCGGCTGAATCCGGAGAAACGACCCAACAGCTATCTCGCCCGTTCCCACCCCAGCGATGTAGCGCGGGTCGAGAACCGAACCTTCATCTGCTCGAAGAAGGAAGAGGACGCGGGTCCAACCAACAATTGGATGGACCCCAAAAAGATGCGGACCATTCTCGACGAGAAGTTCAAAGGTTGCATGCACGGACGGACCATGTACATCATTCCCTTCAGCATGGGTCCGTTGGGCTCCGACATCGCGCACATCGGTATCGAGATCACCGACTCGGCCTATGTCGTGGTCAACCAGCGGATCATGACCCGCATGGGACAGAAGATCCTGGACGTCCTGGGTGCCGACGGCGAATTCGTGCCCTGCGTCCATTCGGTCGGTGCCCCGCTGGAGGCGGACGAGAAGGATGTCACCTGGCCCTGCGCTCCGAGCATCGACGACAAGTACATCACCCATTTCCCGGAGACCCGCGAGATCTGGTCCTACGGCAGCGGCTACGGCGGCAATGCCCTACTGGGCAAGAAGTGCCTGGCCCTGCGCATCGCTTCCGTCATGGCCCGCGACGACGGCTGGCTCGCCGAACATATGCTGATCCTGGGCGTCGAATCCCCCACGGGAGAGAAGACCTACGTGGCGGCGGCCTTCCCCAGCGCCTGCGGCAAGACCAATTTCGCCATGTTGATCCCGCCCGACCCCATCAAGAAGGAAGGTTGGAAGGTCACCACCATCGGTGACGACATTGCCTGGATCAAGCCCAAAGAAGATGGCAAATTCTATGCCATCAATCCCGAATACGGGTACTTCGGCGTGGCGCCGGGCACCAATTACGAGTCCAATCCCAACGCCATGGAGTCGCTGAAGGAAAACTGCATCTTCACCAACTGCGCCCTCACCGACGATGGGGACATCTGGTGGGAGGGGATGACCGAGGAGCCGCCCGAACATGCGATCGACTGGAAGGGTAATGACTGGAACCCCGGTCTCGGTACCCCGTCCGCCCACCCCAACTCGCGCTTCACCGCGCCTGCCTCCCAATGTCCCTCCATTGATCCGGACTGGGAAAATCCCGAGGGTGTGCCCATCAGCGCCTTCCTGTTCGGCGGGCGGGTGAGTAAGCACTTCCCCCTGGTCTTCCAGGGCTACAACTGGGAGCACGGGGTCTATATGGCCGCCACCATGGGCTCAGAGGCCACTGCCGCGGCGATCGGTCAGGAAGCGGTGCGTCGTGATCCCATGGCCATGCTGCCCTTCTGCGGTTACAACATGGCGGACTACTGGAAGCACTGGCTGCGCATCGGGCGTGCCCGCGTGGCCACACCGCCGCGTATCTTCCGCGTCAACTGGTTCCGCAAGGACGAGAAAGGCAAGTTTATCTGGCCCGGCTTCGGTGAGAACATGCGCGTCCTGCAATGGATCGTCGAGCGTTGCAAAGGGGGTGCGGAGGGCGTTGAGAGTCCCTTAGGTTGGATACCGCCGTTCGAGACCCTGGACTGGACGGGGCTGGATTTCGACAGGAAATCCTACTTTGCCATCATGAACCTCGACCGCGAGGTGGCACGTAAGGAGGCCAACGATCAGGAAGAGCTCTTCACTCGCTTCGGCGATCACTTACCGAGGGAGATGGAACTTGAGCGCGAGTTGCTGCTCCAGCGTCTCCACCACTCGCCGCAGACCTGGGACCTCTCGGTGACCGCGAAGACCTGATAAGGTCCTCTCGACAAGACCCCCGCCATCGGCGGGGGTGATTGTCACCACACCGCTGTAAGCGGCTGATCGGGGCCCGCCGTTGTGCGGCCCCGAGCTTTTTTATGCCGAACGAACAGAGCGCAGTATGCAGGGAGTGCAACAACCAGCCTCGACCGCCAATGCCATTAAGTTAACACGTAACCTGATGTATTTTCTATCGGCCTTTTGCCACGCGCGCATGCAGCTCGATCCCCACGCCCTGCTGGCCCTCAACCGACCATTGCTGGAAGGCTTCGAACGCGACTTCACGCCCCGGCTGTGGCATGGGCTTGCGTCTGTTGGCGATCAATGGTTCGACGGCGCGTTTGCCGAACACTGACGATGCGATGGCGACCTTCGGTGTGGCACCTGAAGGAAGCTCAGTTCCGCTGGCCCGCTTCTCACGCCTGTATGATGTCCTTAACGGCCTGGTGATCGAGGCCGATCGAAATCCTGCCAGGTCGGCGAGCGCGTGCTTGCTGGTGAGCATTTGGCCGCGACCCGGGCCAATGATCTGATCTTATATGACCGCGGCTATCCGACCTTCTGGCTGCTTGCCTTACACCACCAGGAACAACGTCGCTTCTGTGCCCGGATGCTGTTGGCTTTCTCCCGCGAGGTCAGCGCCTTCGTGGCCAGCGGCAAAAACAGTGAGGCGGTGCTGTTCACACCAGGCCCCCACGCACGCCAGCACTGTCAGACGTATGGATTGGCGACCGATCCCATCCCGCTACGCTTGATCCGCGTGAAGCTCAAAAACGGCGAAATCGAAGTGCTCGCAACCTCGCTCCTGGAGGAGCAAACCTATCCGAGCACCTGGTTCAAACACCTCTACCACCTGCGCTGGGGTGTGGAAGAAGGCTATAAACGTGAGAAATACCGCTCCTGGGTCGCTTAAGCCATCGCCGATCGTCTCTACCGCGACCGTCAGCACACCTACCGGGTGAATTTCGCCCAGGCGCTCTCCAAGAGAAAGGATAATCTGGCTCGGTTGTTCGTCTCCAGTTCCTCACGGTAACTGCTCACCGCGTTAATACTCGCCGATGGCGACAAGCGTCGAAGCCGTCCGACCGGACCGCTCTTACCCGCGAAAGATCAAGCCCGCCAAGCTCCGCCCCTTCCATCCCAACTACAAGCGCTGCCATGAGCCTTAACTTAAGGGCATAGACACAAGGTCGGTCGGCGAGGGTTCAGGGTCGGGGAACCAGGTCATGATCCTACCAATCGGCGAACTGTTGGTCTTACCTGATGACATGAGCGCCAAGCAGTGGGTTGCCATGGCTGGCCTCGATCCGCGGCAACACCAGTCCGGCTCCAGTGTCAACAAGAAACCTCGCCTGTCCAAGGCCGGTAATCACTACCTGCGCATCGCCCTCTACTTGCCTGCTCTCAGTGCCACCAGCCACGACCCCAATGTCCGCGCCTACTACCACCACCTCATCGCGGTCCGCGGACTCAAAGCGCTCCAGGCGCTCTGTGCCGTCATGCGCAAGCTCCGGCTCGCCATCCATGCCATGCTCAAGACCCGTTCACCCTTCGATAGCAGCCGTTTCTACACCCCGATTGAAACGGCATCCTGATCAGTCTAATTTATGAACCAGAGGCGAACTTTTGGGGAGCAGGACGCAAATTGGACTTGCATCGGAACTAGAGTATCTACGCGGGCCGAAATGCCATGTTAGGCTATACTTACATTTGATTTGGAAGTAAACGTTGTCTGTCCCCTATTCTTTACTATTCTTTACCGAATCATACGCGATTAGGTAGTGCGATTTCTGAAGTGATAGGGTAGATGGATTTATCGTAATCATTCCGATTGCCACCGTTTTTCTCGTTACCTGATTCTAGATTCTAACCCTCTTCTGGAAGAATACGCTTGGTCTGAACGATTGCATCCATTGATAAAACTAACCAAAGAGTTTTCAATTACGATTATCGAGGCCAGAGTATACACCTGTCGCAAATGTCAGAGCGAAGATCTGGTTGAAAATGGCCCAAATGCGTCCGGTAGCTCACAATATCATTGTAAAGCCTGTGGTGCCTATGGCGTACTTGAGCGCAAAGGACGCGCGACGGAAGAAAAGAAAGAACTCGTTATAAAAGTTTATCAAGAAAGATCCAGTATGCGCGGGATTGAACGGACGTTTGGGGTCCCGCGCCGAACGGTGAGTGCTTGGTTAAAAGAGCAGGCGAATGACCTCCCACCCCTTGAAGAGACGCTACAACCGGTTGATCCCAAAAAGATTCCTGTGCTGGAGGGGGATGAGTTGCGGTCCTTTGTCTATGGAGAGAGCCGAGAAATTGTCGCCTCCGCCTGCGGCGATCGCAGAGAAAATACCTGTCGAATACTCTGGGATCGCGTACCATTACCCGCGATTAGCGATCCCCCGCCTACAACCTCATCGACTCGCGAGGATTCGCGATTCGTAGTTTCCTCTTACCAAATCGGCTGTCGGGCAAGGGCGCGTCCGGACTGGTTTGTACCTCTCGACGCCGGGGCTATGCCTGGCCCGACCTCCCACGACAAGTGGCCGCAGCTGACTTAATGGCATTGGATTGCAGGAAGGTTCGGGTTACGTGTGATAGCGAGCCGACTATTGAGGGGGATCAAGGGCAGGTTGGCGGATTGCCGGCTTCGGTACGGCCGCCTCACTATTATTTGCTGCAACCTCCGCGTCCGATTCGTCCATCCAAATGTCCTCTTCCTCGAGACTCGCTGGAGGGCTCCCATCGAGGATTTTATTGCGCCGGCTTTGAAGGTAGGCATTGCGAGTGAAGATATAGGGGTCGATGGCCATCTCTTCCAGGAGCTCTCCGGCATTTAAAAGATCGGCCCGAGTATCGAGGACTTCGACGGCATTCAGCCCCCAATAAACGGGATCATTCTTCAGGTAGAAGAAGGGGTTGGTCACCATGCCTCCGGTCAACCCGATGGCATCGCGCAAGGTGCTGGGCCCCAGGAAGAACAACACCATATAGGGGCTGGAGTCGTCGCCCCAGTAACCGAAGGTCTGACCCAAATCTTCCTTGTAGCTCGGAAACCCCAGGTTGGTCGCTACATCGAAAAATCCGACTACGCCGACGGTGGTATTCACGGTCAGACGCGCTATGTCCGACCCGGCCCGGGAAAGCTTGAGCTGGAGTAGATTATTGAGCACCGAGTTTATATCCGCGATATTCCTGAAAAAATTAGTGATGCCACGATCTATGGGTTCCGGTACGATGGCCTTATACTTCTTCGCAACGGGCTTTAAGATCTTGTCGTCGAATGCTTGGTTGAACCTGAACACCTTACGGTTGTAAGACTCCATAGGGTCCCTGGGGTCAGCGTGTTCGTCGGGAGTCGAGGCGCAACCGCCGAGCAGGACCAGCAGCAGGATCAGGCCGGTATTCCGAAGACCGCTCATAGGCGTGGTATCTCCCTAACAGGGCGTCCGTTACGCGAATCCGCACGAATCTTGATTGGCGTTGATTCGCGCGATTTGCAGTTTTTTCTCTTGTTTGCTGACTGGTAACGCTTAACTCGATGACATTGCGTCCTACGACACCGTTATCTATCGGCAGGAGGGGGAGTTTCTGTTATTTCCAGCGCCGGGTCCAAAACCGAATCCATGCGGCAGTGTTGTAGGACATGGTTCCTGACGCCGAAGGCCGCAAGCCGGTCCGCCAGGGGCCGAATGTCTTTCTCGCTGCTCCAGCCCGGCAGGGCTGTGGTCCTTACTTGTAACCTGATGCCTGCCTCGAGCAACAGCGCCAGGCTTGCCCAGGCCCGCTCACCAGAATCCGGGACCCCGGTGAGCGCCGGGTAATCCGCGGGCAGCGCCTTGATATCCAGGCCTACCCAGTCGATGAGAGGCAACAGGCGGCGCAGGCGGTCTGGGTAAGGGCCGGCGGTGTGCAGGCCGATCTTGAAGCCCATTGATTTGGCCTCGTTTGCGGCGGCCGGCAGGGCGCTCTGCAGTGTTGGTTCACCGCCGCTGAAGACCAGGGCGTCCAACAGCCCGACGCGCCTTTCGAGGAAGGTACGCACCTTGGACCAGGGGAGCCGCTCCTTGCCTTTCGGCGACAACAGGTGGCCGTTGTGGCAGTATCGGCAACGCCAGGGGCAGCCCTGACAGAAGACCACGGCTGCCAGCTCCCCCGGATAGTCGAGGGTGGTCATCGGGGTGAGACCACCGATGCGCAGCGTTTGAGTCGAGGGTACCATGGCTGCCTTTGGGTTCGATTGAAGGTACTCGTACTCCCTTTCACCTGCTATGGTCCTGGCCTCCGGCAATCCCTGCCGGAATGACGAGGCAGGGGTTGAACGGCTACCTTTCAGGGTCTTGATGAGCGATAGTATTCCCCCAATCCCCCGCCGGCGATCTCTCTATTGGCACGCAACGCCTCGCTGGTCATGTCCTTCGCCGCCCCGCCTTCGCTCGACTTCACCGATTCCCGGACCGACTTCAGTGCCGCGGTGGCTTTGGGATGGCCCGACAAGGCCAGACCCAGGGCCGCGTATTTATTCAGCTTGCGCTCCACCGTGGCAAGAGTGAACATGTTCTTTATCGCCTCAAAGAAACCTTCGGTCCGCACCGATGGGATCAGGCTCGCTGTCAGGTACTCGAAGGCCCTTTGGTTCCCGGATTTATTGACCAGGTACCCGAGCCCCATCATACCGCTCCTCTGAGCTTTCAGAAGAGTAAGTATTCTCTCAGAGAGAGCTTCCTCCCTCTCGGTGATGAAATCTGAATTCAGATTCCTTGCGGTGTAAAAGGAACGTTCGTCGGGGAACACCATTGAACTTTGCACGCCTCCGTTTGGCATATGACCAGAATGACTCAATGCCATTGATATGGCAATTACCGCGGGCAAACTCAATGCATCACCATGATGCACCCGGAAATGCTTTTTGTAGCCCATGTCCACCAGCCCGGTGTAGCCTCTCCAGCCGTCCGAGTGGATGCCGCTTCCAGCGCTACCCGACCCCGGATCGCTCTCTGTAGCTGCTTCTTGGAGGCGTCAGGGACGATTTCCGTGTAACCTTCCCGTGGCGTTCCAGGATTCCGAAGACGATCGTTTTGCCGCCCGCTCCGCGACCCTTTTTCCGCGAACGCGGCGTGCGCCAAAATAAGATTCTTCGACTTCAACCTCACCCGATAGAGGTGATGAAGCGTCACAAACCTGGGCGATCCCGATTCGTAACTTCATGAATAGCTGATTAATCGTCGGGCGGCTCCCCTCAGCTCGGCGATGTTCGAGGCCGGCAAATCGGGCGCGAAATAGCGTATAATTGCCCTGAATCTAGCTTCCGAAATGTGTGAACGCTTGAAATACCTGCTTTTCCTTGCATAACATAACCTTATGCATACCCTAAAGATGCCAAAGTTATCCAGACCCATCTTCAATCCCCGACGCAGCTCGATGGTTTCGATGAAGCTTCCCGCTTGCATCAAGGACTCGTAGGTCCCGGTATCTAGCCAGGCAGTACCCCGCCCCAGCTTCTCCAGGAATAGCTCCCCCCGCGCCAGATACCACCTGTTGAGATCCGTGATTTCCAGCTCACCGAGGGCGGAGGGTTGCAACTCGGCTGCCAGATCGCACACCTGACCATCGTAGAAGTAAATACCGGTCACGGCGCAACCGGACTTCGGATGCGTTGGCTTTTCCTCCAGGCCGACTACACTCCCGGCGGAGTCGAATTCCGCCACACCGTAACGTTGCGGATCGCTGACCCGGTGCCCGAATACGGTGGCCCCGCGTTCCCGCTCGCCCGCGGTCCGCAGCTGCCCGACCATCCCTTGGCCGTAAGGGATATTGTCGCCCAGGATCGGGCAGCTCGGAGTCGAGGCGGTGAATTCCCTGCCGATGATGAAGGCTTGGGCCAATCCACCGGGCTCTGGTTGTACCCCATAGTCCAGACGGATTCCCCACCGCCCGCCGTTCCCTAACAGGTCCCGAAAAGACCGCTCGTCGCGCGGCTTGGTAATGACCAGAATCTCGCGGATCCCTGCCAGCATGAGCGTGGAGAGGGGATAGTAGACCATGGGCTTGTCATAGACCGGCAGTAGTTGCTTGCTGACGGCGATGGTCAAGGGATAGAGACGGCTGCCGGAGCCGCCCGCGAGAATGATACCTTTACGGTTCATGCGGGGACTCCGAGACGCTCGCCCCGATACTGCCGTCCATGATACGTCGGCACCAGGTCTGATTTTCGAGATACCAGACCAGCGTCCGCCGCAGCCCGCTCTCGAAGTGCTCCCGCGGCTCCCACCCCAGCTCGGACCGCAGCTTGTGCGGGTCGATGGCGTAGCGCCTGTCGTGCCCCGGCCGGTCGGCGACGAACGCCTTGAGCCGGCCGTGGGGTCGGTAGGGCGAGTCGGGCAGGAACTCATCGAGCAATCCGCAGAGGGCGCCCACGACCTGCAGGTTAGTGCGCTCGCGCTCCTCCCCCCCTCCCCCACGCCGTAGACCTGGCCCAGACTCCCCCCTCCAGAACCCGTCGGATGGCCCGGCAGTGGTCCCCGACGTACAACCAGTCCCACACATTGGAGCCATCCTCGTAGACCGGCAACCGCTCATCCCCGCAGGGCCTTCAGGATCCCCAATGGGATCAGCTTCTCGGGAAACTGGTAGGGACCGTAATTGTTGGAACAGTTAGTCGTGAGCACCGGCAGGCCGTAGGTGTGATACCAGACCCGCACCAGGTGGTCCGCGGCCGCCTTGGAGGCTGCATAGGGCGGGTTTGGCGCGTAGGGGCTGGTCTCGGTGAACCTCCCGGCGGGATCGAGTGAGCCGTAGACATCATCGGTGGAGACCTGCAGGAAACGGAAGCTATCCTTGCCGGCAACCCCGAGACCCGCCCAATACTCCCGGGGGCAGTCGAGCAGGTTGTAAGGTGTCGACTATGTTGGTCTCGACGAAGGCGGCCCGGACCCTCGATCGAGCGGTCCACATGGCCCTCGGCGGCGAAGTTGACCACTGCATCCACCCGGTAGTCGCCGAGCAGGCACCGCACCAGGTCGCGGTCGCCAATATCACCCTCGACAAACACATGCCTGGCATCGCCTCGCAACGGGTCTAGGCTATCCAGGTTGCCGGCATGGGTGAGCCGGTCCAGGTTGATGATTTGGACGTCCGTCTCGGCACTGAGGAAGTGAACGAAATTAGCGCCGATGAAGCCGGCACCGCCGGTCACCAAGATGCTTTGCATGAGCGCTTCAGAAGGGAATGTCGTCGTCGAAATCGGCTTTACCGTCCGCTTGGGGGGCACTACCACCGCCGGTCGGCTGGGGACCGCCGGCCGGTGCGGAACCAGTCGGTGGTGGTGCCGAGCCCCCCGGATCGTCGGTGAAAGGCACCGACGATCTCGCGCTTCCACCGCCACGGCTGTCGAGCATCTGCATAGTGCCGTTTATGTCGACCACGACCTCGGTGCTGTAGCGATCCTGCCCGTCCTGCCCCTGCCATTTGCGGGTCCGCAGCTTGCCCTCCACGTAAATCTTGGACCCCTTGCGCAGATATTGCTTGACGATCTCGGCCAGCTTGCCGAAGAAGACGACCCGGTGCCACTCGGTACGCTCCTGCGGCTCGCCAGTGTTCCTGTCCTTCCAGGATTCGCTGGTGGCCAGGCGCACGCTGGCGACGGCATCACCGCTGGGCAGGTAGCGCACATCCGGGTCGGCACCCAGGTTGCCGATCAGGATAACCTTGTTGACCCCTCTTGATGCCATATGCCCCCCTCTGCCTGCCGGCAGGCGCAATTATGGATTTCAGTTGGTACAGCAGTGCCGAAGTACCGATGAACATTGGTTCGGCTCTTCCACTGAGAAATCTTTTTTGCCGCAAATGAACGCGAATCAACGCAAATCGGTCGTAATCGATTTCTTGAATTTTACCTCATGGATTCAGGTCAAAGTTACCAGGCATCATGTTTAATTGCCCATCGCAAGGCATTATTAATAAGTTCCTCGTAATCCTGTCTGCCCGACTTGGCTTTGAAATATTCTACCACCCCTGTATCAATAAGAACCGGTTGTCTCTTTGGTATTGGTTTAAGCCCGATGCGGAGAACGGCACGTTCCATATCCTCCCGGGTAACTTGTGGATACTCGTCATGTTCATCAGAGATAGGCGAAGTATGCACGATTCGGTTCGCGGTCGGGATTGGTGTAATCCTGCTACGGTATACCGCGCTCACCGCATCCTACACTCCCGGCAAGACCGCCGTGTAACAAGGGGGGTGTGAAGGCAGCGAACGGTCCGGTAACGCGAAACAATATAACTCCGCGGCTAAGGCAAAGCAGTCTGGAATCCATAAAGAGCCTTCAGTAGGGAACACCCTTCAAAGAAATCCCTATGCGCTCGTCCCGACAACCATCAGGCCCCCACGGTATACCCTTGCAATCTTGCCCAATCCAGGCGACTCTTGTCCACCTTGAGGTAGGCCAGTCCCTCGTCCATTGCCACCACCGCCTCCTCCACCCCTGGGATCTCCAGGAGGAGACGCTGTAGGCCGGCGCCGTCCGTCTCCGTTTTGGCCCGGATGCGCACGACTTGGTTGCTGACCGGGCGCGGATTGGTCATGGGCCAGGCGACCAGGAACCAAATGACTGCCAGCGCCGATCCGAACAGAAACACCGTATCCGGCCCGTAGCTCTGATGGACCCAACCGCCGAGGAGCCCACCGCAGAAGGCCCCGGCAAACTGCGAAGTCGCGAATACCCCCATGGCGGTACCCTTGGCATCGGCGGGTGTCAGCCTGGAAATCAGAGAGGGCAGGGAGGCCTCCAGCAGATTGAAGGCAGTAAAAAACAGAAACAGGAGAGACATCAACCCCCACAATCCGGCGTCGAGCAGATAGAGCCCGGCGAGCACCAGGACCAGTATCAACACCGCCCCTAAAAACACCGGCTTCATGCGTCCCTTACCTTCCGCTTGGATAATAAAGGGCACTATCGCCCCCATGGACAGGACCAGCACCGGCAGATAGACCCACCAATGGTGCGCGGTATCTAGACCCTGGTTCCCCAGCGCCAAGGGGATCACCAGAAACAGGGACGTTACCATCATATGCAGGGTCAGAACCCCGAAGTCCAGTCGCACCAGCTCCCGGATCTTCAGGACCCGCCCGAGTTGGCCCGCCACCGGTTCGGCATCCCGGTGTATGCTGGAATGGTCGGGGGTCGGCACCACCAGGGCCAGGATCAGTATTCCCCCCACCGCTAGCCCGGCGGTGAGCCAGAAGATACCGGCAAGACCGAGCCAATGTCCCAAGATGGGCCCGGCCACCAGGGCCAGCGCAAAGGCGATCCCGATGCCTATCCCGATGCCCGCCATGGCTCGGGTCCGGACCTCTTCCCGGGTGAGGTCCGCGGTGAGGGCCATCACCGCGGCGGCAATGGCCCCGCTGCCCTGCAGCACGCGCCCGACGATTACCCCCCCGATATCCTCCGCCAGCGCTGCGACCAGGCTGCCGAGTGCAAACAGGATCAGCCCGCCGAAGATCACTGGCTTACGGCCGATACGGTCCGAAAGCATGCCAAATGGGATCTGCAGCGCGGCTTGGGTGAGGCCGTAAGCTCCGACGGCGATCCCGATCAACAGCGGGGTTGCCCCGACCAGCCCCTGGGCGTACAGGGCGAAGACCGGCAGGATCAGGAATAGGCCCAACATACGCAGCGCGAATATCCCCGCCAGGCCCGCCGCCGCCCGCCGCTCGGCCCCCGTCATGGGTACGATGGGGAATCTGGAATGCCTCATGAATCAGCTTTGCCTCCGGCGCAAACAGTTGATTATAGTAATAGTTTGCCCTGTTCCGGGTCCGGCGGATCTATGGCGCCTTTGAAAAACCCGAAGGGCCCCTGACTACCCGGTTTCGGCCCGGTTTCGGTCGATACTGCTGGTCGCACGCCGGAGTATATGAGCCAACAGAAGCTATCACCGCCCTGAGCGGAATTCGTAGTACCCAGTTTCGACTGACATTGCAAATTCGTCGAAACTGGGTACTACGAATTCCGCTCAGGGCGGTGCAGGTGCGACTGCGGGTGGTGGGTAGGTTTTGAGAAGCTGTCTGGCTGGAAGTGGTATCGGCTGCAAATCAATGCCATTGAGTTAACACGTAACCAGCTGTATTTACTATATTATTTTCAGTTTTCAACCACCACCACTAAGGAGTCAACGATGGTTCTCAGGCCAGAACCGATCCACCCCACCGCAACAGAAACCAAGTTAATCGGTCGAGTTTGAAAATATTTATACGCTCCTAAAGGATTTCTTGTCCTCCGCGGAATTTGCCGACCTCGCCCGCATCCATCCCGAAGCTTTCACCCGCCAACGCGCGTTGGCGTTGCCTCATCGGGTGTCCATGCGGTTGAAGCTGCGCAAGGGCAGTATCGGCGACGAGCTCGACCGCTTCTTCGAGGTACTCCACGACCAACCGCTGGCCGATGTTGCATGTTTTCTGAATTCATGGGCCAGGGTTTCAAGCAACTTGTGATAGAGCCCATTCTCGGACTCTTTGATACAGAGAAAGGGGGGTGGCGACGGATCTTCAAGGAGCAGAAGGTAGGCGAAGACCTTTAGAGCCTGTCTAAAAAGATATAAGTTACTAGAAAATCACCCCACGGTCATTTTATAGGGGTCTGGTTATTACAGAGCTGTCGGAGAAGCAAGCGACTTGATGCGAAATAAACCTGAGCTTCACTTGAGGTTGGCTTGCGTTCGCGTTCGTAATCTTTACTTAATCGACGTGCTCGAACTAGCCAAGCAAAGGTTCTTTCAACCCCCCATCGACGAGGTAACACGCGGAGGTAACACGCGGAAGCCGAGAAACTCTGTTTGTTTTCTACCGGCCTCGATCAGGCATCCGAATTGGATGCCAGAGCCAATCGGAAAGCTCTGGGCCGGAATAACCACTGTCGGCCCAGATTTTTGGGATGGTATGAAGGAATGAGAACAGATCCGTTGTGAGCTGACGAGCCGCTTTCCCATCAAACACGTTGGGCTGCGAATACCCGAGCAATAATCAGACAACCCATTGTGTCGACAAGGATATTTCTTTTTCTTCCTTTAACGAGCTTGCCTCCATCGAATCCTGATTCCAGATAGGATCTGGGGTTCCCTTAGGTGCTTTGACTGTCAATGATGGCTGCCGTCGGGTCTTGGTTTCGACCTTTTTTTCACGTAAATACTGACGTAGTGCGGTATTGACTTTTTCCAACGTTCGATTGTCCGTCCATTTGTTGTAGTAATAATTAACCAGCCGGTAAGGGAGAAAGTCTGTTGGCAGGTAGAGCCATGGACAACCGGTTTTATTCAGATAAAAAATCGCATTCAGGATTTCGCGAGGATCGGTCGTTCGTGGGCGTCCAGTGGTATAGGGTTCGAGCTCAGCGAAAATAGGCTGGAGAATTTCCCACTCTTCATCAATGAGTCGCTCGGGTACCTGATAGGAGATTGTGAGTCTTTTCAGGAGTCATAGTGGAATCCAAAACAGAAGTGCTCACAGTTATTATATCACCAGAAAATCTGATTTTTTATGATTGAAAATCAATGAGTTTGTTTTTAGACGGCCTCTTTAAGGTGCCATCGGACATTTGTTGGCTGTAAAAAGGATCATTGAATCCCTTTTCGTTGAATCGTAACAATAAACGCCCATCCGGCGTTTCTTCGGTATCGGTCTTGTCGATACCAGGTATTTTCTCCGAGATGCCATCCAGAATCGCGCGAAAACGCTTGGGGTGCTCCCGTTCCATGAATTGAACCACGTTGCTTAAGTTGTCGCCGTGGATATTCAAGTTTTTCTGCGGGCCGGCAAATGGAAGACCACGCGCAGCGGCCGATGTGAAATAACTGAGATACTAACCTTCAATGAAACGGCGAAAGGCCGAAATCCGCGGATGTTGCTTGAGTGCGCCGAGGGTCGAGATCCCAAGCCTGCGTTCGTCTTCAGGCTCAACGATCTCCGTTTCTCTGCTTTCTTCCATATCTTCCCCTTTTAGGATGGGCTCAATGAATCTGGTCAAGCCTAATGGGCGATTTTCTTCGTCTATTTGGCGGCCTTCCATGTCTCCCTTCCAGGCAATGCCTTTTCCGTTATTCAATACCAAGAATGAGAACGGCCACCCATGCTTTTGTCCTTTCCGCCTTTGCTTGAGCCGTTCCTTATTGGACATAATGGCGTCCACTTGCATCGAGGTCAATGGCAAGCTCATAGGTAATGGGTCGTGCATTACCATCTTCTTTGTAATATATCTCGAACTCGATCGGCTCTATGGCTCCTTGGGCCCTGATGCGATCGTAACTACCGCGGCCCCGTGAATCACATGCCTCTTCCACTCTACTTTTCAGGCAATCCGCCAAAAAGCCGAAGGCGCCAAAAAGCATACTCTTACCAACCCGCACTCTTACCAACCCCATTCTTGCCGATAACCACAGTCATCGGTGTAAGCAAATCTGCCTGTTGAAGATTCCATAGCCTACCCAGGGTGACATCTCGTAGGACACGAAAATTCCGGATCCTGAAGCCTTCTATCTTCGCCATAGTGATCCCCGCATCCTGTTCACTCCTCCCTTGCTACGGAAGGCCCATCACTGGTCAATTTCAGTTCCATCTTTTTGGACGTCCTCAAAGCCTTGCGGCCCTCCGCGATATTTCGCACCCTCGAACGTGTCGCCTGCACCATTCGATCGGGGGTATGGCTTCGTTCGTCAATGCAGCGGCCATAAAACCATACCGTCACGTCATCGTCCTCGCTTAAGAATAAATGTCAACAGTCCCTCGTACCGGCCACTGGCCGCCCAATGGAGAAATAGGTCAGTCCTGCCGCGGTAACGACCTCGGGATCGAACATGTTGCGGCCATCGAAGAGGAGGGGGTATTCGAGCTTGCACGCGATCGCCGCGAAGTCCGGACTACGGAACTCTTTCCATTCAGTAACGATTGCCAGGGCATCCGCGCCTTCCACGGCGGACATGGCGTCTTGGGTAAGGATCAGGTCGTCTCGATCGCCGTAGATCCGAAGGGCCTCTTCCATGGCAACCGGATCGAAGGCCCGGACGCGGGCGCCGGCGTCCCAGAGGGATTCCATAAGCCGGCGGCTGGGAGCTTCTCGCATGTCGTCCGTGTTGGGCTTGAAGGCCAAGCCCCAGAGCCCGATCGTGCGGCCGGTCAACTTGCCGGCGAAGTGATTGTGGATCTTCTCGAACAGAATGTCTTGCTGGCGTTGGTTGATCGCTTCCACTGCATTCAGGAGTCGGGCATTGTACCCGCCGGCGCGGGCCGTCCGCTCCAGGGCGCGAACGTCTTTCGGAAAGCAGGAGCCGCCGTACCCGCAACCGGGATAGATGAACTGATAGCCGATGCGGGGGTCGGAGCCGATGCCTATCCGTACCTTTTCGATGTCCGCGCCCACTGCCTCAGCGATGTTGGACAGCTCGTTCATGAAGCTGATCCTGGTCGCCAGCATGGCGTTGGCGGCGTACTTGGTGAGCTCTGCCGAGCGCACGTCTATCAGCATGACCCGGTCACGGTTGCGGTTGAACGGGGCATAGAGGGCATGCAGCAGCCTGCCAGTGCGCAGGTTGTCAGTACCGATGATAATACGGTCCGGCCGCATGAAGTCTTCGATCGCCGCCCCCTCCTTGAGGAATTCGGGATTGGAGACCACGTCGAATTCGATGCACACCTCGCGCGCAGCTTGCGCTTCTCGTACTGTCTCCGCTACCTTATCCGTGGTACCGACCGGCACCGTGGACTTGTCGACCAAGATCCGATAGGCGTCCATGTGCTCCCCGATGGTCCGCGCGACGGCGAGCACGTGTTGCAGGTCGGTGGAGCCGTCTTTGTTCGGCGGGGTGCCGACGGCGATGAACTGGAACAACCCATGCGCAACGCCGGCTGCCGCATCGGTCGAGAACCGCAACCGGCCCGCATCACGGTTTTTCTTTACCAGCTTCTCGAGACCCGGCTCGTAGATGGGGATGCCGCCGCCGTCGAGCACGGCAATCCTGTCAGGATCGATATCGACGCAAAGTACGTTGTTACCGACTTCGGCGAGACAGGCCCCGGTCACCAGACCGACATAGCCGCTACTGAAAATGGTGATGTCCACCGCAATCTCCGGTGTCGTGAGCAAAAGCCGGCGGACGGAAGTCCCGGAGGCCGGAGGCACGGGCTTGTCCGCGCAGACCCTCTTAAAGCACTCCGAACCCAACGGGAAACAGCCCTCTTGAGACGAATCATCGATAGTGAAAGCGACACCCCAGCACGCGGATGTCGTTGTCGGTGACCTCGTAAACGAGGCGATGCTGCATGCCGATGCGGCGTGACCAGCACCCGGCAAGGTCGAATTTCAAGGCCTCCGGCTTGCCTCTACCTCCGAATGGGTCTCGCACGGTTTCCTCCACCAGCCGGAGTACCTTCACTGCGGTGCGCTTATCGGTACTCGTCCACCATTGCAGGTCTTCCAGGGCTTGGGGGTCCAGGACAACTGCCTCACAGGCCAAGCCGCTCTTTCGCATCCTCCCAGGGTATCCCATCCTCGCGACTCCTGCGCCGGGCCACGAGAAGAGCCGCTCCGCATTGACCGGATTTCCGAGTAGGTAAAGGGTTTCCTGCAACCCGGTATAATCGGATTCCGCCATCAGGATCGCCGCCTCGCCGTTGCGGCGTTGGATGATATGCAACGGGATGTGATCTTCGCTGACTTGGTCTATCAGGTGCCTTAAGATGGTCACGTGCCTCTGTGTAGCTGAAGGATTCCATGTCGTGGCTGCCCACATGTCGTGGCTGCCCTAATGGTGACAGATTTCCTGTCAGATTAGCGTTGCACCGAAACTTAAGTCAAGCCGTAGAGCCTGTGGGGGGCGGATATGTATGGCATCTCCCGTATGGTGCGGCAGGAATCGATAACCGATCGATAAAGAGATTTCTCGCGCTTAGCTCAGCGGTGCTTCTTACCGACGTTTTCCATGTGGTGAAGCCAGGCGCGAAAGGCGCCGAAGGGTTTCCCCAGGGTACTACGTCGGCCACGGAAGGTGCCGAAACACTTTTCGTCGTCGTCGTCGCCGAAGCGGGCGGAGCCGACCGCCAGAAAGCCGAGGATGAGGAACACGTCGAGCACCAATGCCGCGACCAGGAAGACGGTGTTGAGGGCCATGTTGTGACGCCACCACTCGAGCAGGGCCTGATGGTATTCGAGAACGGCCCAAACGGTCACGAAAAGGAGCACCAAGGCCAGCATGGAGAAGAGGTCCGCAATGTGTTCGTGGGCCCGGGAGAAGTTCTTGATTTCTTTGCAGACGGTCATAGCGCAGTCCCCTTTCGGTGAGTATTGAGTATTGAGTTGGGTTAAGCTTACCGGAATTCTCGTTTCCTCCGCTTGCGCAAGATGCCCTTCCGCGTTGGAATATCTGTGACCGATACCACTTTTAACCTAACAGATCCTTAACCCTCAACCGTTTTTCGACTGGAGATTGGCGATGGCTGATGCAAAACGCAGAATCCTGCTGAAGGGATCGCTGACCGCGGGTGCGGTCGGTGCCGCGATGGGAACCGGTCTTCTCACGCCGTGGGCCCTGCTGGCGGCATGGCCGGAGAGTGCTTTCGCGGCCGAGCAGGTGGATGATGCGCTGAAGGAGCTGCTGGGCACCGCTGCTTATAAAGCCGACACAAGCGTCAAGCTCAAAGCCCCGGACATCGCCGAGAACGGCGCCGTGGTCCCGGTGACAGTGTCGGTAGAGCCCGAGGTGAAAGACATCGATTCCATCTCGATCATCGCTACCGGCAACCAAACGCCCCTCGTTGCCTCCTTCAAGCTGGGCGAAGGCGCACTCGGTTTCGTGTCGACTCGAATCAAGATGGCCAAGACGGCAACCGTCGTCGCCTTTGTTAAGGCCGGAGACCAGGTCATGAGCGCGTCCAAGGAAGTCAAGGTAACCATCGGCGGTTGTGGCGGCTGATCCCCCTTAATTACAACGAATACCGAGGTGAGAGGTAACGATGGAAAAATCGATCAAGATTCGCGCCAAGCTCAAGAAGGGCGCCGCAACCGGGGATGATGTAACCGAGGTAAAGGCGCTGATAAGTCATCCTATGGAAAGCGGGCGACGTAAAGACAAAAAGACGGGCAAGCTCATCCCCGCCCACTTCATCCGGGAAGTGGTCTGTACCTGGAAGGAAAAGGAGGTGATGAAGGTCCTGTGGAGCGGCGGGGTATCCAGAAATCCCTATCTTGCCTTCAGGTTCAAAGGCGCCGCGAAGGGCGACACCGTTCAGCTCTCCTGGACCGATAACAAGGACGAGAGCGGCTCGGCTACAGCCGAGGTCAAGTAGTCCTCGGCCAACTCGTTTACAGCGGCCCCTGGTAGAGTTCTGGCATACCCGGTGGGCGCCTGCGGAATCGCTTATAGGCCCAGAGGTACTGTTCCGGACAGGTGTTGACGGCGTCTTCGATGCCTTGATTGAGGGCCGTCGCGGCGGTGATTTCGTCTTCGGAGTCGATCCCTACGGGTGCTCGCAGGCAATGGATATGAAAGCCCTTAGCGCGCGGTAAACGTAGCGCGAACAGAAAAATCACGCGCGCTCCTGTCTTTCGTACCAGCCGATTGATCAGCAGCATAGTCAAGGCGGGAACACCGAAGAAGGGGGCAAATACCGATCCGGGGCTTAGCTTGGGTTCTTGGTCGGGGAGAATCCCCACATACTCCCCGCGTCTGAGGGTCTGAATCAGCCTGCGGATTCCCCGCCGGTCGGTCGGGACCAGTTCGGCACCGGTCCGCCCCCGGACCTTGCGTATCAACCGGTCCACTTCGGGTTGAGGTTTGTAGAGCGTCGTGGTGGGTCCCTGGGCCGAAAGATACAGCCCTGCCAGCTCCCAGGCACCCAGGTGCGGGGACAGGGCGATCACCCCGCGTCCGTCGTCGCGGCACAGCAGCTCACCACCCGAAACCTCACACACCAGCGATAGGACCTTGGGGACCGGGCGGAACCACAGATAAGCGAACTCGCTGTAAGTCTTGTAGTATTCGAGGAATGATCGCCGGCGAAAGGCCAGGGCCTGGTCAGTATCGAGGTGCGGGAAACAGAGCCGGATGTTGATCAAGGCATTGCGGCGCTGCTTGTTGGGAATCTTTAACATCAGCCAACCGATGCCGGTCCCGAGCCGGTGAGCCAGGGAGAGGGGAAGCCGGGAGACGGCCCGCAAGACTGATCCTGCAAGGCGTTCACGCCACGTGCCCGGACCATGTCGCCCGTGCTCTGCCTGATCCTTTTCCGCCACCATCTGCTGGTACATGGTTACCATTTCGACCCAATGATTTCACGCATAAGAGACGCAATATCGGATCCGGAACCTGAGAGGCCGTCTAAAAAGACATAAGTTACTATAAAATCACCCCGCAGTCATTTTATAGGGGTCTGGTTATTACAGAGCTGTTGGAGAAGCAAGCAACTTGATGCGAAATAAACCTGAGCTTCACTCGAAGTTGGCTTGCGTTCGGTTCATAATCTTTACTCAATCGACGTGCTCGAACTAGCCAAGCAAAGATTCTTTCAACCCCCCATCGACGAGGTAACACGTGTAAGCCGGGAAACCCTGTTTGTAACGACCTCGATCAGGCATCCGAATTGGATGCCAGAACCAATCGGAAAGCTCTGGGCCGGAATAACCACTGTCGGCCCAGATTTTTGTGATGGCATGAAGGAATGAGAACAGCTCCGTTATGAGTTGACGAGCCGCTTTCCCATCAAATACGCTGGCTGCGAACACCCGAACAATAATCAGACAACCCATGTATCGACAAGGATATTACTTTTTCTTCCTTTAACGAGCTTGCCTCCCTCGAACCCTGATTCCAGATAGGATTCTGGGGTTCCCCTGATGCCTTGACTGTCAATGATGGCTGCTGTCGGGTCTGGGTTTCGACTTTTTTCACGTAAATGCTGACGTAGCGCGGTATTGACTTCTTCCAACGTTCGATTGTCCGTCCATTTGTTGTAGTAACAGTTAACCAGCCGGTAAGGGGGAAAGTCTGTTGGCAGATAGCGCCATGGACAACCGGTTTTATTCGGATAAAAAATCGCATTCAGGATTTCGCGAAGATCAGTCGTTCGTGGGCGTCCAGTGGTATAGGGTTCAAGCTCAGCGAAAATAGGCTGGAGAATTTCCCACTCTTCATCAATGAGTCGCTCGGGCACCTGATAGGAGATTGAGTCTTTTCAGGAGTCATAGTGGAATCCGAAATAGAAGTGCTCACAGTGGTTATACCACCAGAAAATCTGATTTTTTATGATTGAAAATCAATAAGTTGGTTTTTATGCGGCCTCTGAAGGTCGGACCCATCCCGTTTCCTAACGGCATCGAATGCGCCACGATGGTACGCTAAATTTCAATCGGTTTTCCGATAGAAAAGGGTAGAGTATTTTATCCCTGTCTCATTCGCCTGCGGTAAGCAGGCGGGGGATTACCTTCTTGGCGGAGTTCGCAGCCGTGCCCCCGCCACCTTAAGTGAAATTCGTAGCGGTCTTTTTCTTAGGCTCCCATGCTACCGTTCAGCCTGACCAATTTCCTCAAATATCTGATCGGCGTCCTGTTCGTCCAAGGCGTCACCGTGCTGTTGGTGGTCACCGCCTACCGCACCGATCTGGAACGGACCGGGCTCCTCTTTTTATTGCTCAACCTGGCCATCGGTGCGCTGACCGCTTTTTGGTTCACCTCCATGGCCGCAGGGGCTCGCAGGCGAGCGCTGTCGCGGGCGCAAGTAGGCTTTGCGCGCGAACGTGAGAAAATTCGGGTGCGCGCGGAGCGAGAGAAGGCCAAAGAAGTCAAGAGCAGCCGGCAGCGGGTCTCCCAGGAACGGCGGGGCGCAGCCCAGGGCGGCAATCTAAAGACCGGCCTGGTGCTTGGCGGGGCGGCCGGGCTGGGCATGGTCATGGTGCTGACGCAGTTTGTAACTCTGGGCCTGCTCGCCCTGACCACGGCGGGCGGTGCCGCCTTGGGGTATGGCCTGCGTGCCCGTCAGGACTGGTTGGGGTTCAGTATCGGTAAGCTATTGCCACCTACTGAAAAGCCGGTCCGGACAATCGAAGCACCATCCACCGAGGGGGCCACTGCAAATCGGAAACAGATGCCGAGGGCATGATGGATTACGCCTGTTATTCCGAGCTCGATGCAGGCGCGAAAGATAAAGAAGTGTTGTACGTCCCGCAGATCCCGAGAGCGGAACATGGGGGGGGAGGCTGGCAAGGAAGACATGGCCGTAAGAATGGCTCAGCTCAGCAGCTCGACCAGCGGGGCGCTGCCTTGCACCAGAAGCGGATACGGAAGGCGTGACTCCAGCGAGTGCGCAGCTGCGCGCAGTGCACGGTGGGCTGGTGAAGAGTAGAAAGGCCCGGCCGCGGCTGAATTCGAGGATCCGTACCACCAGCGCCACGATTGCGGTGCCGTAAGTCCCTCTGGCAGGATCCGGCATATCCCTGGGTACGAACCACAGGGCTTGGCGGCCATAATCGAAGGGGCTTTCCCAGCGTTCCGTGCGGGCGTCGCCGATGCCGAGCTGGTGGGCAAAGTGATCGAACCGCTCGCCCACGGCCAGGGTCGCAGAGGTAAAGACCCAGACCGCGGGGCGCTGTTGCAGATGGGATTGAAAGATATCGGCCACCTGTAACGGCGTCTGGTGGAGCCGAAAGCCCTTGCCTTGGATCTCGTACCAACGGATGTTCTCCGACTCGTCGCCCTCCGCCAGGAGGGTAAGACGGCGGCCGGACTCGGCGCTGCGGGCCAGGCAGCTATCGAGCCCCTTGCCACGCCCCGCAGGGCTACACTATTTCGCGCCCGATTTGCCGGCCTCGGAAATCGCCGAGCCGAGTGGAGCCGCCCGACGATTAATCAGCTATTCATGAAGTTACGAATCGGGATCGCCCAGGTTTGTAACGCTTCATCACCTCTATCGGGTGAGGTTGAAGCCGAAGAATCTTATTTTGGCGCACGCCGCGTTCGCGGAAAAAAGGGTCGCGGGGCGGGCGGTAAAATGATCGGTAGTGGTGATTTTTGAAGTGATAGGGTAGATGGATTCATCGGCAATCATTCCGATTGCCACCGTTTTTCTCGTTACCTAGTTCTAGATTTTAGCCCTCTCTTCTGGAAGAATACGCTTGGTCTGAACGATGGCGTTTATTGATAAAACCAACCAAAGAGTTTTCAATGGGTACGGCGGTCCGTAGCACTCTGACTGACGACATAACAGGCAGTCTTTTCTCAACAACAACAGCAGCAAGTTATACGATGCCACTTTGGCTTGCTGAGAAGGCAAATTTGCGCAAAATATCCTACCCGTTCTGGAATCCATAAAGAGCCTAAAAGTTTATCAAGAAAGATCCAGTATGCGCGGGATTGAACGGACGTTTGGGGTCTCGCGCCGAACGGTGAGTGCTTGATTAAAAGAACAGGCAAATGACCTCACACCCCTTGAAGAGATGCTACAACCGGTTGATTCCAAAAAGATTCCTGTGCTGGAGGGGGATGAGTTATGGTCCTTTGTCTTTCGTAGCAAAGACAAAGTCTGGGTCTGGATTGCCATGAATGGAGAGAGCCGAGAAATCGTCGTCTCCGCCTGCGGCGATCGCAGCGAAAATACCTGTCGAATACTCTAGGATCGCGTACCATCTGCTTATAAAGAAGCCATCGTTTTCAGTGATTATTGGCGCGCTTATCAAGCCGTCATTCCGACCGCGCAACATCACCCTGGGGGTAAAGAAACGGGGGAAATGGCTCATATTGAGCGTTGGAATAATCCCTTACGGCAACATTCGGCACGCTTCGTACGCAAGACGTTGTCCATTTCCAAATGGATTAAAATGCATGAGATTTGGTTTAAAACTCTTCATACACCGATATGATACCGAATTATTGCCGATTGTTGGCTAGATATCACTTCAAAAATCACCACTACCCATTTTTCGATGCAGGCGAGGACACCTGCGCTACTTTCGCGACGCCCTCCTCAAGAGGGTGGTACGTCTCGGCCAACTCCCGGTTGCTCCCCGAGGGAGGGTACGCCTGCAGCTCCTGACGAATCGCCGGCATGATGCGTGCGTTCCTGTGCCATTGGAGATTCATGGGACGTGAGCGGCATACTCCTGGTTTGGGGTCGGTGCTAGTCAACGGCTGCCTCACGTGGGCTGTTCAGCTGGCTGCAGACTTCCTTCCTCTGCCTCCCTGGCGAGCAAGCGTAACATCTCTCCCGCTGAGAGCAGAGGATGGCTCCTTCTTGGAATATAATCATACGGAATCTGACGGCTAATCGGACTCTGAACGATGAATGTCAACAGCTCCCAGGAGAGCAAACGATGAACAATATCGATCCGAACCCGGGTAAGAAAGCAACGGACCGGTTTGTGGAAGCCAACAATATCAGGCTTCACTCTATTCACCATGAGGGGACAGAACCTCCCCTGATACTCATGCCCGGTCTTACCGCCAATGCGCATTCCTTTGATGCCATAGTAAGCACGGGTGTGCAACGAGCGGTGTTGGCTGTCGATTTACGCGGAAGGGGACTCAGTGATAAACCGGCTCACGGATATACCCATGGAAGACCATGCCGCCGATATCATTGGTATGCTGGATCGGCTCGGTATGGAGAGCGCCATCATCGGAGGCCACTCTTTCGGAGGGTTATTGAGCATCTATCTGGCTACCCATTATCCCGACCGCATCAAAAAAATTATTATAATTGATGCGGCGGCTCGATTGCATCCCAATACTGCTACGATGGTTGCGCCTGCCATCAGTCGTCTAGGTAAGAAGTGGCCGTCTTTTTCCGCTTATCTGGCAGAAATCAAGCAATCACCCTCTCTGAAGGGAAAATGGTTTCCCGAAATGGAGAGTTACTATCGGGTGGATGTGAAGGAGACGGATAACGGGAGCTATACCACGAATTCATCGATAGAGCATATTACCGAGGTTATCCAGGGGGTGGTCGAAAGTGGTATCGACTGGTTGGAGCAGGTAGGCCGAACGACACAATCGGCCATACTCATCAATGCTATCGAGAACTATGGCGATGAGGCACCGATCCTGCCTGAAGAGTTAGCTATGGAGACAGTCGATGCAATGAAGGCATGTAAATATATAACCGTACCGGGCAACCATTTCACCATGCTCTATGGAAAGGGGGCCAGAGAAATCGCCACAGCGATCAATGACTTCATTATGGATGAAGATGCGTAATCCGGGTTCGAGTCACCCATAGGAACCTTGAAAAACTGACTTCCCGGAAATTTTTCAAGTGCCCTTCGGCTGTTCAGAGTGATAGAATGATCTCGCTGGCTGGCGATAGCGGGCTAGCCTACCCGCTTTAATACCCAGAAGGCGACTGATAAGAGCAAAATGGGCACAATCAAGGCCGCAAGCAGCGGATTCATTCCATACAGGAGCGCGAAATAGGCGAAGGTCCGGCTGACCAGGAAAAAGATGATGCCCACAAATACGCCTGAGAGTATGCGCAGCCCGAAGCTACTGGTGCGCGCCGAGCCGAGCAGAATGGGAATGGACGCGAAGATCATGGCGAGAATCAGGAACGGATGGATTACCTTACTCCAGAAGACCACCTCATAGGGACGGGCATCCTGACCGTTTGCCGACATATACCGAATGTATCGCAGCACCCCCCAGACCGGGAGTGCATAGGGATCGACAATGACAATCTTCAGTAATTTCGGATCCAACAGAGAGCTCCACCCGGCTTGGGCAATACGACTGGTCTCAATGCGCCCGTTGCTGATTATGCTGCGGGAGATTCCCTCCAGCACCCAGCTTCCCGCCACATATCTGGCATACTCGGCGCTTGTCGCCCGGCTCAGACGCCGCGCCTCGTCGAACTCGTAGATATGAATACCGCGTAAATGCGCACCGGACAGGATTTCTCGAATATTGATGTAGGCACTCCCGTCCCGGGCCCAGAATCCATATTCCGACATGAGCATGGCCTGACCGGACCGGGCCTCGGAACGCCACTGCAGCGCCTTCTGATCCGCAACCGGTGCCACTCCCTCGCCTACTGCCACGGCGACCACCGCCAGCAAGAGCCCACCTTTCATTGCGGCATAGACGATGTGCCCGATCGACACTCCCGCCGCCCGTATGGCTACCAGCTCCGAGCGACTCGCCAGGGAGCCCAAGCCCACAAGGGCACCGATGAGTGTCGCGATGGGAAAAACCTGGTAGATATACCGAAGCATAATTAGGAATACAAACAATAGGGCGTCCGCGAACTGATAGTCGTTCTCTCCTATCTCGTCCATCTCGTCGGCAAGGAGGAGGAACCCCATCAAGGGCAACAGCACCCCCAGGGTCGCGAGCGTGCCGCCGATTACGGCACCGGCCAGATAGCGATCGAGGATCTTCACAGCTCGTTGCGTGGTTTACCGTGGCGGTAGATTCCAAGTGTCCCCGACGATCTGCGGCTGTCGTCAGTGATGGAATCTTGTAGACTTGCCTCCACGCATATCTTATCACTGCCCCCGCAATCCCAGCTGACGGTGGCGTACGGTAAATCCTCAAAACCGATGAAGTAACCATGGAATTCAAGATCAAGAATGGCGACCCGGCCCGTCAAAAGACCCCCTGTCTGATCCTCGGGGTATTCGAGGGACACCAACTCTCCGCACCCGCTGAGGCCATCGACAAAGCCAGCGGCGGCCATCTGAGCGACATCCTGCGCAAAGGCGACATGGACGGCGAGACCGGCCGTACCCTGCTGCTCTATCGCGTACCCGGCGTGAGCTGCGAGCGGGTGCTCCTGGTCGGCTGCGGTAAACCTGAAGAGTTCAACCGCCACAGTTACCGCAGGGCACTGGCGGCCGCGGTAACCCTGCTCAACGAAACCCACATCACCGCGGCCCTGTGTACACTGCCGGAGCTCGTCCCCCCGGGAATGGAGCCATATCACAGGGTACGCGACGCGGTGACCGTCTGCGCCGATAATGTCTATCACTACGACCGGACTAAGGGCGAGAAGAAACCTCCCAAGTCTGTGCTCGAACACTTCGATCTCTGGGTAGCGCAGGAACAGGACCTGGAGGCCGCCCGGCAGGCAGCCCATCACGGCGGCGTCATCGCCCGAGGGATTGCCCTAGCGAAGGACCTGGGCAATCTGCCGGGTAACATCTGTACGCCCGGCTATCTCGCGGACCGGGCACTCGAGCTAGGCCGGGACTACCCCCGACTCCAGGTGAAAATCCTCGAAGAGGAAGATCTGGAAACACTCGACATGGGCGCCCTGCTCTCGGTCTCCCGCGGCAGCCGCCAGCCCGCCAAGCTGATCCTGATGGAATACCGGGGCGGCCCGGAAGACGCGAAGCCGGTAGTGCTGGTCGGCAAGGGCCTTACCTTCGACGCCGGAGGTATCTCGATCAAGCCCGCCTCCGACATGGACGAGATGAAGTTCGACATGTGCGGCGCGGCAAGTGTCTTCGGCGCCGTGCGCTGCGCCCTGGAGCTTGCGCCCCCCCTCAACCTGATCGGAGTCGTCCCGGCGTCCGAGAACCTGCCGGACGGGGATGCCAGCAAACCGGGAGACATCGTCACCAGCATGTCGGGCCAGACCATCGAGATCCTAAACACGGATGCGGAAGGCCGGCTCATCCTGTGCGACGCCCTGACCTACTGCGAGCGTTTCGATCCTGAGGTCGTGATCGACATGGCGACCCTGACCGGTGCCTGTGCCGTCGCGCTCGGCAAGCATCCATGCGGTCTGTTTACCCGGAACGAGCAGCTTGCGGCGGAACTCCTCGCAGCCGGTGAGGCCGCCGGCGACCGCGCCTGGCGCCTGCCCCTGTGGGACGACTACCAGGAAGAGCTCGACAGCAATTTCGCCGATATGGCCAACATCGGCAACAGCCGTTGGGGCGGGGCCATCACTGCCGCCTGTTTCCTCTCGCGTTACACCAAGAAGTACCCCTGGGCGCACCTGGACATCGCCGGCATCGCCTGGCTCACTGGCAAGAAAAAGGGCGCTACCGGGCGGCCGGTGTCTCTGCTGACCGAGTTCATTCTCAAGCGCAGCGGCCAACTTAAGTGACCCGCGTCGATTTCTACACCCTCAAGGAACCTGGTCGCGGGGACCGCTTCCTCCTCGCCTGCCGCCTAGTGGAACGCATCTACGGGACCGGACAGCGCAGCTTTATCCTGGTCCCGGACCGGGAGCAGGCGAGGCATCTCGACCGCCTGCTCTGGACCTTCCGGCAGCAAAGCTTTCTCCCTCACGGGCTGGCGCACGACAGCGACCCTGAGTTCACGCCGATCCTGATCGGCCACGGTGACGACCCGGGCGAAGAGAACCAGGTCCTGATCAACCTCTCTTTGGATGTCCCCACCTTCTTCGAGCGCTTCGAACGCCTGTGTGAACTCATCGACCAGGACCCGAACGTGCGTGCAGCCGGTAGAGAACGCTACGTGTACTACCGTGATGGCGGTTATCCCCTGCACCATCACGAGATTCGGCTTTGACGAAGTACCAAAGCAGAGGTACTTGGGCGGCAGCTTTGCCTGCACATCGATAGCCCGGCTACTCGGCAAGTACTCAACAGCCTTGACGAAAGAGTCGTGAGCTTCGTGGCTCGGTTTCGTCGTGGAGGCATCAATCGCGAACTGCCCCGTGAGGTGATGGAGATGACCGTGGAACAAGCGCTCCAACACAGTTCCAAGGTCAGAAAGCTGTTGACTGATAGGAGGTTTGTAAAATGAACGACAAGGAACAGGCGATTAAGGATCTGATAGCGATGCTGCCGCTTGAAAAAAACGCGTGGATACTCGTGGACCATTGGGATGCCGACCTATGCGCAATAGGAATAGCCAGGGCGGACCAACCTCGACAACTGGTCTACATCTCTTCCTTCGGTAGGCGCACGGGTCGTTACGACTACGAATGTGAAATGCCGAAGGGACCCCAAGCAGATGAGTACACAACGATGGCTTCCGGTGAAGATATAGACTTCGAGACGCTGCTTGACATAATCAGAAGGCATCTCGCTTTCTCTGGCTCTCCAACGTGGGAGCAAGTCCGGACGCTCCAGCATCATGAAACATTGGCTGCCGGATAGATCATAAGGTTGGGGTGAGGAACGAACCCCAATTTGCATGGGCCATGAGAGGTTAGGCAAAGGTGCACTGCCTTAGTGGTGCCCGTGCCCAACAGCTGGGCGCCTACAAGGAATGCCCCTGACATCCACATGACCGACTCCGTATTCCTGACCCGCGTGGTCCTGCACCAATACAAGAGTATTGCTGGCTGCGACGTTCAGCTTGGTCCTCTGACCTGCCTATTGGGACCCCATGGTTAGAGCAATTTCGTCGACGCGTTGCGCCTGGTGCGTGATGCGCTGAGCGGCTCCCTAGACAACGCCCTGAGCAAGCGGGGCGGATTTTGGGAAGTACATCGGCGATCCAGTGGGCACCCGACACACTTCGGTATCCGATTGGAGTTTATCCTGCCTGATAACCGCGCGGGGTTTTATGCCTTCCAGGTTGGTGCGTTCAAAGGCGAAGGTAAGGCGATTCCGTCGCGCACGGCGGCTGGGCATCGCCGCTACGACCTCGCCAAGCTGCGGCCCGAATTGGTCCATGCCCAGGAAAGCAATCGTCAGAAGAAGGGCACCTGATGCCTGACCATGTTCATATGCTGATTTCGATCCCAGCAAAGTATGCAGTGTCGCAAGTGGTTGGGTACATCAAGGGGAGAAGCGCGATCCACGTGGCCCGAGTCTATGGTGAGCGTGAGCGCAATTTTGTTGGGCAACATTTTTGGGCGAGGGGGTATTATGTCTCGACTGTCGGTCGCGATGAGCGGGTGATCCGCGGGTACATCCGACATCAGGAGGCGGAAGATCAGCGACTTGAACAACCGAATGAATCCGTGGCGCTGATTGACTGCCTTTAGGCGGTAGCAAATCGTTGGGGTCGCGTTAGCGACCCCGAAAGCCGCTTTGAGCGGCTCACAAGCGAAAGCCCACGGCTTTGCCGGGAAATTGTTACTTTTGTCCTATTAGCGGTTGGCACGACGATTATGTCAACAGCGCCTAGTACCCCGTTTCATCAAAATTTTCCGCTGAAACCAGTCCCTGTCATCCCGAGCGTAGCGAGGGTGAAGTGGACCCCAAAAATTGGACAGGTTGATAAGTTAAGCTCCGTGAGCAAAAGTAGCGGCAACGCAGAGGAATCAACCATGTCAAACAAAGAGTGGGTTTTCTTTCAGTAGAGTTAAGTATTCTGCCAGAGAGATCTTCCTCCCTCTCGGTGATGGAATCTGAATTCACATTCCTCGAGGTATAAAGGGAACGTTCGTCGGGGAACACCATTGAACTTTGCACGCCTCCGTTTGGCATATGACCAGAATGACTCAATGCCATTGATATGGCGACTACCGCGGGCAAACTCATGCATCACCATGATGCACCCGGAAATGCTTTTTGTAGCCCATGTCCACCAGCCCGGTGTAGCCTCTCCAGCCGTCCGAGTGGATGCTGCTTCCAGCGCTACAATGTGTGAACGCCTGAAAACATGTTTTTCCTTGCATAACATAATCTTAGAATACCCTGAAGATGCTAAAGTTATCCAGACTCATTTTTAATTCCTAACTGTCCAACGGTTGGGGTCACCTCACTTCGGTTCGGCAGAGACTCCCGGCGCATAAGATCCCTCCTCCGTCGGAACAAGGATTTCTCGCTACGCTCGAAATGACAACCAGCAAAATCGGATGAAATGATCTATTAGGGGATACCGCGAGGTTCGGGGGGGGCGATGGAGGTCTATTTGGTCGGGGGAGCGGTGCGGGACCGGCTGCTCGGATTGTCCCCAACCGACCGCGATTTCGTCGTCGTCGGCGCGACCCCGGAGGAGATGGTCGCGCAGGGCTTTCGGCGGGTGGGAAGGGATTTTCCGGTCTTTCTGCACCCGCAAACCCGGGAGGAGTATGCCCTGGCCCGCACCGAGCGCAAGACCGGACCCGGTTATCGGGGGTTCGCATTCCATGCGCAACCGGGTGTGACCCTGGCGGAGGACCTGCAGCGCCGGGATCTCACCATCAATGCCCTGGCCGAGGATTTTCAAGGCAATCTCATCGATTACTATGGGGGCCGGTCGGACCTAGAAGGCCGGGTGCTGCGGCACGTCTCGACTGCGTTCGCCGAGGACCCGGTGCGCCTGCTGCGGGTAGCCAGATATGCCGCGCGCTACTCGGAGCTGGGTTTTACTGTGGCGGACGAGACCATGGCCTTGCTGAAGTCCATGGTAGCCAACGGCGAGGTGGATGCCTTGGTCCCGGAACGGGTGTGGCAGGAACTGGTCAAGGCACTCGCGGCACCCAAGCCCTCGCGTTTTTTTGAGGTCCTGCGTGAAGCCGGTGCCCTGGCGCGATTGCTGCCGGAGGTGGATCGCCTGTTCGGGGTCCCCCAGCGGGCGCAATGGCACCCGGAGATCGACGTGGGTATCCACACTATGCTGGCCCTGGATATGGCCACCCACCTGAGTTCTGATCCGGAGACAGTATTTGCCGTCCTGGCCCACGATCTCGGCAAGGGCACCACGCCGCCGGATATCCTACCAAGTCACCGGGGGCACGAGCGGCGCAGCATGGCGCTGGTCGAGGAGTTGTGCGGCCGGCTCAAGGCCCCGCGCCGGTTCCGGGAACTGGCACGGGAAGTGGCACACTATCATGGCACGGCGCACAAGGTCGATGAGTTACGCCCTGGGACAGTGCTTGATCTGTTGCAAGGCCTGGATGCCTTCCGCCGACCTGAGCGTTTCGAGCAGGCATTGATCGCCTTCGAGGCGGATTACCGCGGCCGTGCAGGTTATCAGGGGCGTGCATATCCGCAGGCCGCACGGCTGCGCCAATTGCTGGCGGCAGCCGGGGTGGTGGATGTCCGTGCCCTGGCCGCCGCGGCGTCCGCACCGGCAAAGATTCCGGAGCGCATCCGCGATGCCCGCATCCAGGCCTTGCGGGAGACGATGCGTGATTGCTGAGTTTGGGGAGAACAATGAGTCCAAAGATTTGTGGTTCGCTGCATAAGCAATTAGTTTTCCATATCGAGCACAATCCGGTCAAAGCAAAATTGGTCGAGCGGGCGGAGAATTGGCGGTTCAGTAGTGTCCGGGAGCGCCAGCATCTTGCCGGCACTGGCTGCTGGAAGGCAATGCGGGTTGAAAACGGCGATCCTGAAAGGGAGTAATCTACCAGGGCCATGATTATCATGGTTGGGGGTGGTACGACCGTAGTTGAGGTCGTTGTCGTTTAAGATCAGAAGTGAAATCATTCCTGCTGATGTATAGTGCCGTTGGAATTCCCTCGGCGGAGAACCTGAGGAACCCATGTCCTCCGACCCGCTCACCAGGCTGCTCGCGACTACGGAATTCGCCTGGCGGCGGGAGCCGGTGCCCCCCGTTCCGCTCACCGACATCCAGTGGCGTGCCGACGCATGCGGGCCGGGCTCGATCTTGTTTTTCCAGCGCCGCGCCGACGGCCGCGATGACGCCGAGCTTTATCGCCGCTATCTGTCCACCAGCGCCTTCTCCGTGCTGGTTACCAACCGCATGCTCGATTGCTTCGAGGCCCTGCCCGGCAAGGGGATCTTCGTGGCCCGTCCCGGGGACTGGTCGCGGGTTGTCGGGCGCTTCTGCGACCTCCTCTACCCCCTCGCGGAGATCACCGATGGCTTCGTCGGTATCACCGGGACCAACGGCAAGACCACCACTCTCGAGTACCTGGAGTCCATGCTCCGCGCTTATGATCGGCGGGTCTTCACGGTCGGCACGCTCGGGGTCTCGCTCGACGGCGAGCCGGTAGGCCAGACCGGCTTTACCTCCCCTCCTCTGATCGAGCTGCGCCGCCTGCTGCATACCTACCAGGGTCGGTACGATGTGGTCGCGGTGGAGGCCACCAGCCACGCCCTCGACCAGGGGCGGTTGCACGGCATTCCGCTCCGAAACGCGGGTTGGACCAATTTCTCCCAAGATCACCTGGATTATCATGGGGACGAGGCCGCTTACTTCACCGCCAAGGCCCGCATCCTGGATTTGATCCGGGACGGGGGCCGACTCTTCTGCACCAGCCCGGAGGTTGCCTCACGCCTGCTGGAACAGGGAACGCTGCCGGTTCCAGTGCAGGGTTTGAGGGCGGCAGTCCTAGAGCCGGAGGCAATCGCGGCCAAGCCCTTCCTGGCCCTGGCGCACAACCGGGAAAATTACGCCCTGGCCGCGGCCCTGGCCGACAGTCTGCTCGGTCCGGGAAAACGCCCATATTGGCAATACCTGGGAGCGGTAGATGGGCGCTTCGAGTGCCGGATTGTCGGTAACCGCACCCTGGTCGTCGATTTTGCCCACACTCCGGCCGCCCTGGAGAGCCTTCTGACCGCTATTCGACACGCCTTCCCAGGCGCCGGTGTCCTGACTTTGTTCGGCTGCGGTGGCGATCGCGATCACGGGAAACGTCCCCTCATGGGCGCCGCCGCGGCACGCCATTCCGACTATGTGATCCTGACCTCGGACAACCCCCGCAGCGAGGACCCGGAGCGGATCATCGCCGACATCCTCACCGGCATGCCCGGAACGGGCCGGGAGGTGGTGGTCAAGCGCCCGCGGGCCGTCGCTCGCCTGTTCGATCTGCTGGCCGAGCGCCCACCCGAGGAACCCTGGGTGGGACTGATCGCCGGCAAGGGCCATGAGCGCTACATCGACCGCGACGGCCACAAGACCTATTACAGCGACCAAAACGAAGTGGAACGCAACCTGCAACGCCTCGGTTGGACCTGATTGATCAGCTGCCGATCACCGGCTGCCCGCCTACTATACAGCAGTGCCGAAGTACTGATGCAGCGGTGGGGTGGATCGGTTTTGGCCTGGGAACCATCGTTGACTCCTTGTGGTTATACTTTAGTTTCGATAATCATAATTGAAAACTCTTTGGTTGGTTTTATCAATGAACGCAATCGTTCAGACCAAGCGTATTCTTCCAGAAGAGAGGGTTAAAATTTAGGGTAGTGCTTAACGTATAGTGATGAACTCTCTGGTGAACCTTTCTCTTCTTCGATCGTATCATCACACGACCACTACATATCAAGCACTACCAAATCTAGAATCAGGTAACGAGAAAAACGGTGGCAATCGGAATGATTACCGATGAATCCATCTACTCTATCACTTCAAAAATCACCACTACCTTTTCGGGTATGAATCGACGGGTACGCTAGGTTCCCTCACCCTAACCAATCCTCAAACATGCAAAATATGCTGAAACGGGGTACTAGTAGACCATTGTCATCCGATTTTGCTGGTTGTCATTTCGAGCGTAGCGAGAAATCCTGGGCACTGAGGACTTTTGCCAAGCCGAAGATCCCTCGCTACGCTCGGGATGACAAGAATGGTTTTAACAGCAAATTTTGATGAACCGGGGTACTAGCCTCCCGGCTACGAACGATAAACCGGTTGGGCATGGAAATAATCCTTAAGACAGATCCCGCTCTATGCAGTCTATGTTCATCCTGGTGACGAGACCTCCGCTCACGGGGTCACCCTGCCGGATTAGATTCAAACTCTTTGGAGATAGGTCCCGTGCGTAACAACCTAGTTTGGCATCATCACCCTGTCGATCAGTCCGTGCGTGCGGAGCAGAAAGATCAGCGTCCGGCAGTCATCTGGTTCACGGGCCTGAGTGCCTCGGGCAAGTCGACCCTGGCGGGTGCCCTGGAGGAAATCCTCACGGCCCAGGGTTACCATACCTATCTGCTCGATGGGGACAATGTCCGCCATGGCCTGTGCAAAGATCTGGGCTTCAGTGATGCCGATCGCGCGGAGAACATCCGCCGAGTCGGGGAAGTGGCCAAATTGATGGCCGACGCGGGCCTGATCGTGATGGCCGCCTTCATCTCCCCCTTCCGGGCGGACCGCCGGATGGTGCGCGAAATCCTCCCCGCGGGGCAGTTTGCCGAAGTCTTTATGGACGCCTCCCTGGAGGTGTGCAAGGAACGCGATCCCAAGGGGCTCTACATCAAGGCGGAACGGGGTGAGATCAAGCAGTTCACGGGCATCGACAGCCCCTACGAGAGCCCCCCAGAGCCCGAAGTGCACATCGATGCGGGTCGGATCAGCGTACCCCAAGGCATTAACCTGTTGCTCGACTACCTCCATAAACAGGAAATCCTCAGGGACGGATACCAGCGGGTTGCGGAAGAGATCGTTGCCTGATACAGTGGTGTTCAGTGGCGCAGGAGTCCGTACGAGATGAACCTGATCGGGCGTTGGAGGCGGCGGATTTCCAAGCGCGAGGATTCGGAACCGGGTCGGATTGCTCAGGCGACGGCCTTTTCGATCCGCTTGTCTACCGGCATCCTGGCAAAGTTCCGGGGCGAGAAGCTGCACTTGCAATCGACCGGTCTCGCCTATACCGCCCTGCTTTCCCTGGTTCCCTTCCTGGCCGTCACCTTTTCCGTGCTCAAGGGCTTCTCGGGGTCCAGAACCAACTCGAGCCCATGCTCATGCAGTATTGGAGCCGCTGGGAGGGAAGGGCGCCGAGATCGGCCGCCCCATCCTGACCTATGTGGGCAATCTCAACTTCGCCGTTCTGGGCTCCTTTGGCATCGCCCTCTTGTTCTGGACCGTCATCTCGCTGCTCACGAGGGTGGAAGAGGCCTTCAACACCATTTGGCACGTACCCGGCGTTCGCACCTGGGCCCGGCGGTTCAGTGACTATCTGAGCGTAGCCCTGGTAGGGCCCGTGTTCATCTTCACCGCACTGGGGATTACCGCTATCGTATTCCGCAGCGATAACATCCACCAGGCCGTCGGCATCGAGCCCCTCGACCAACTCATCATCGGGCTGGGCCGATTGGTTTCCTATCTCCTGGTGTGCCTGGCGTTCGCCTTTCTATGCCTTTCTCACCAATTACCGGGTGCGGCTGCTGCCCGCCCTGGTGGGCGGCACCTTCGCCGGCCTGGCCTGGCATAGCGTGGCCTACCTGTTCGCCCGATTGGTCACCGGCTCCTCGGAATACTCGGCTGTCTACTCCGGTATGGCCGCGGCCGTGCTCTTCATCATCTGGCTCAACGTCGGCTGGCTGATCGTCCTGGTCGGCGCCCACATCGCCCGCTACACCCAACATCCCCACCTGTTGCGGCAACATTTGGACGGCGCAAAGATCGGCCAGGTCCATGACCCGGTGCTCACTCTCGAGATCATGACCGCGATCGGTCGCGCCCACTATTTCGATGAACCCGAATGGACGCTTGAAACCCTGACCGCGGGTGGCTGCCGCAGCTCACCGGATCAGGTCGAGCAACTCCTCCGATCCCTGCGGGAAGAGGGACTCATGTGGCGACCAACGACGAACCCGAGGCCTATCTCCCCACCCGCTTGATCAAGACCATCGGCCTACGGGAGATCCTGGACGCAGCACGTGCGGGCGACGATGGGTCGGTACGGCAAGCGGTGCAGACGGTCGTTACCGACCTCGAGCAAGCGATCACCGGAAGCCTGGAGGGCAAAGCCCTGAAGGACCTGGTGGTGGCGGATATGGAGTGTCCGGTTTGAGGCTTGGCGTACGACATTCTCCGTTTCATGGAAGGACCTGCCGGCGCGGCAGGTGCTTGTCCATATTTGATTACCCATCTATTCTGACTGAGAGGACGGCCTTTTTTACGCCACTGGCGAGATTTCCGGGTTAGACGAGCGAGGTATCTGCCATGTTTGAAAATCCATCGTTGACGACACGTATCGCAATCAGCAGGGGCGCGTTGGGTTTCTCTTCGGCCTTGCGGGCTTTCTATTACTACCTCTTTTGTTTCCGGAAGGTGGGGGGTTGCTCCGATGGGGGATCCTGCTGTGGTACACGACTCTCGGCACGATCATCGGCGTATTCGGCGTCTGTACCTATCATCCGGTCTTAAAGCTGCCCCCATCCTGGTGGTTCCGGGCACCGCTCATCGGTGCCTGGATGAATTTCGTGCTGACTTTTTCGCCTATGACACCCTGGAGGCGGTTATGCAACCTTCATTAGTTGGGAACCTTGAATAGATGGAAACAATATTCATAATGTCCTCCTATAATATTGTCAACCTTTATATGGGACATTATAAACCTTGAAATTAATTTTTCAACACTTTCTTTAACCGTTAAATGGGACAATCCGTTCTTTTTTGCCGCAAATGAACGCGAATCAACGCAAATCGCTCGGAATCGGACCGCCATCACCGACAGTTCTCTATTCCACTGTGTTCAGGGAACTTTGAAAAATACGATTTTCGCCAACGGCAATGTCTCAATAATCAATTGGTTAGAGCCGCCCGATTGGTGGAAACACCTATTTTTCAAGGCGCTCTTTATTTGCGTCCATTTGCGTTGATTTGCGGCTAACTTTTCCGTGAAGATTTTGCTTGCTCAATGTTATCGGTAATTCTCAATGTTATCGGTAATTGAGAGCATCTGTATCAGGTTCCCCCATCTGTAGGGATTGCAGGAACTCGGTTACCCCACGTTCGAGGCTGATCTCACCGCTGTACACCGCCCCCATGTAGCGGTAGTGCCAGCTCGCCAGGAGCACGCGGGCCCGGCGCCACTCCTCGAAAATGATCTTCGCCAGGGGGCCTCCCTGCTCGATAAACCCGGATTCCATGAAGTTCCGCTCGGTACGCGCCCGGTCGTAAGGCAGCCGTACGATGTGGGTATGCCAGCGGCCTCCCCGAAACTCCAGTTGGCCATAGCTGGCACGCACATCACCGTCGAAGGGCGAACCCACGGAGCCGACGTTGAGGATTTGGGTGCGCCCCAGGTAACGTTGCAGGGGCTTGTGAGTATGGGCGCCGACGAACAGGGACACACCCTCCGGCAGCCGGTCGCGCAGATCCTCGTCCGGGACGCGGGCGGAGATGCCGATCCGCTTGCCTGCCATGGAACCGTGGGTGACATGGACCCAGCTATCCTCGGTAGCGGCGTGGAAGCTGATATGATCGGGCCAACCGTGCAATGCCTCCGCGACCGGGGCGATCTGCCGGAAGGTGAGGTCGGCGAAACGGTGCATGGCCGCGTCGAGTGCGTCCTGGGGGCATTCCCGTCCGCGATGGAGCACCCAGGCCTCGTGGTTTCCGGAAATCGGCAGCCAGCCCCGCTCCCGGCGTAAGGGTTCGAACAACTCGAGGCAGGCGCGGCTGCTTGGGCCACGGTTGACCAGATCTCCCGCCATCACCACCAGCTCCGGGTTCCAATCCAGGATGTGCTCGACGGTCACCTCCATTGCCGGGAGATTACCCTGGACGTCGGAAAACACGGCAACCTTCATGTGCTGTACCTCGGGATACGATTGCTTCATCATAATCTATTCGATGCCTGCCCGAGTCGGGCTTCCCCTGTCGGGCCCGGGTGTTTCGCGCGAGCCCGACCAATGGAGGTGATTTCTGTCGGATGACCCCTATGCTGCGCAGTTCACCCAGCGCCGTCCGGTATGCCGTTTTCCGCCAATTGCCTAAAGTGAGTACCAAATGACCGAAGAGCAAGCCGAAACCGAGCCAGATTGGGGCAGTCCGCTGCAGCTGCAGTTGACTCCAGCCCTGCTCATCCATGCCTTGATGGCGACCGCCTCGGCCGTTCACACCGGCTGGTCGAGCTGTATCGATGAAAAGCTGGTGGTTTCCGGCACGGTGTCTATGGACGATACGGTGGGCAACTATGTGCGGCTCGCCGAGCAGGAGTTCTATGAGGAAGAGGACCCGGAAGTGGTCTGGCACGACTGGACCCTCGAGGTCCGCATCGCCAATATCCTGACCACCGGTCACTGGCAGATCCCGGTCTCGGCGTCGCCGATGGAGTGGGAATGGTACGCCGGAGAGGCGGGGAAGGCATTCGAACGTGCCTGTCTGCTCATCGGGCGGCGGGTCCACAGAGGTCTGGTGGTGGACGAGCCGGCGCCTTCGGAGCAACTGCCGTCCCGCTTGATCCGCCATTGAGATTTGCCTACCGGACTTGCATGGGCTAGGGTTCACGGCATTTCAGTGTCTGTTGACATTTATCCCGTAGACTGGGCAAAACCCTGGGATGGACGTAGGATACGGTGAGCGCGGTGATTCTGAGCCTACCGGCTGGTGCATACCTTCCCCGCGCGAACCGCATCAATGGATGGCCCGTGCCCGACCAATTGGGCACAGACGGCAAGCGAGACGCCTGCGCTACGGACGCCTGCCCCGCACCCTTGTTGAGCACCCTCACCGTCCACAGACACGGTTCTCTGCCTACCCGCCCCGTTCCCTGGGGCGGGCAAGGCGCTCGCCAGAATCCTACGGGCTAGATGTCAACACACCCTAGTAACACGGAGTTCGCCATGAACGTCAAGATCGACATCGACATGAGTCCCGAGGAGCTGCGCAGGCTCTTGGGTCTGCCGGATGTGGAGCCGATTCAGCGCGAGATGATGGAGAAGCTGCGCAAGCACATGGTCGAAGGGATCAATGAGTACGACCCGATCAAACTCTTGCAGCCTTATCTCACCGGGACCTTGGCTTCCTGGGATTTGGTGCAGAAGCTGATTTCCATCGCCGGCAAGAGTAAAGGGACCAGAGAGGGTAACGGCGTTAAGGAGTAATAGACGATGGTCAACTGGCTTACTGATGGGTAACCGGCATGAAAAAGGCTCAGAGGCTGTCTAAAAAAAGACCGCAGGCGTAGGCTGGGTTGAGGAACGAAACCCAGCTTTTTTACTGGTAGCCTGGTTTGCCGGGTCTCGTCCCTCGGCCCACCCTATCGGCTTAGAATCAATGGGTTAGTTTTTAGACAGCCTCTGAGCCAAAGGGAGTTTTTTCGTGTCCGGTTCCCTGCCTGGTTGGGTCTCGTGAGTGTCAGCGTTGCTTACAGGTAGCGCGGCTTGATCCGACGGTTAGCGGATTTGACAGTTTGCTGGCATTAGCATCGGTCGTCGTACCAGCCAACTTGATCTCGGTATTTACTCGTGACGATGGCGGTTCCGTGTGAGCGACTAGGGAGATAAAGATGAACGAAATAATCTATATGCTTGATAGTTACGTCTTCGATCACTGTGCTCGGTTTCTGGCGCGAACCAACCAGGATCCACGTTCGAGCTAAAACGGACACCTGGAGGGCGATCCGAGGTCTCGTATCAGTGACAGCATGGCGCTTTCCCATCATTGATCGGAATTACGAACCGGACGAGGATAAGCCGCGCCGCAATCTGGTCACATTCGTGTTCTACGATGGACAACTCGACCACACCGTAGAATTGCTCTCGACCGCGACCGGGCTCGACCGCGAGATCCCCCTCGACGCGGACACGTCCTTATTACAGGTTGACATCCTCCCCCGCCTAAAGGCGTGGGATTCCTACGGCGCTCATTCCGGTTGATGCTGGAGTGAGTCACTTCGGTGGGTTCCTGCTGCTGGCGGCCTGACTGCACCGCTCACTTCACAGGCGAA
>Ga0209782_1000075_pt1 | contig 43010 bp, 33 predicted proteins | sample WorMetmaBAHAMAS1_FD_187390 | JGI IMG/M metagenome (GOLD analysis project Ga0209782, IMG submission 187390) | Marine gutless worms symbiont microbial communities from Max Planck institute for Marine Microbiology, Germany - Inanidrilus... | ecosystem: Host-associated > Annelida > Digestive system...
ACTACGTCTTCGATGCCAATTGATCTTCGTGACAAAATGTATTACTTGTTTCTTGAGACGACGTTACTTAAGGTGACGAGGTCTGAAGGTGAGGGAGCCGATTCGCCAAACCTGTCAGGTGTTTGAGATAGACCTTCTCAAAGGTGTCGTGAGCAGAGACCACGTGCATCCTACGGCACTGCCCCCTCGAAGCCGACTCTTGCGTAGGAGATACGAACCGCTTCAGGACCCAGCAGGTGGCGCAGCCGCTTGAGGAGTTCGTCCGTGGGCCGCACCCGCCACTCCTTGCCTGTGAGCAGGCAACCACGGGCGCCGGGGCGGTGGTAATGGATGTACACCGGCAGCCCGGTTCCGCTGAAGGTGCGGAGGGTAGTGCGCAGCTCCCCGACGATGGCCTGGCCGCGGGCGTGGGCGTCCGGGTCACTCAGGTCCAACCCCAGGGTGAGGTGATTTGCTAGCTCCGCCCGCGCCTGCTCCAGGGTCCGCACCTGTTCGGCGCGTAGGGACCAGCCGCCGCGGTAGTCGTCGAAGCTCAGAGAGCCGTTGATGATGAGGATGTTGTCCGCTACCAGGAGGTCGCGCGCCTCTTCGTAGACTTCGGAAAAACAGGTGACCTCGATCCGTCCGGTGCTGTCGTCCAGTATCACCGAGCCCATGCGCCCGCGCTGGGTCTTGCCGTGGCGCACGCCGACGACCAACCCCGCGACCGTCCGTTTGTCGCCGTCGTCGGAGCCGCGACCCGATTGCAGGAGCGCGCCGATGCGGGCACCGGCCGTGGCGTCGAGCTCTGCGGCGACCCGGTCGATGGGGTGCCCGGTAAGATAGAGACCCAGGATTTCCTTCTCGCCCTGGAGGCGCTCTTCTTCTTCCCACTCGCCCCAGGTCCGGGAGACCAGCTGGGCATCGGGCTGGGCTATGGCATCCGCGTCGATCGTTCCGAACAGGTCTGTCTGCCCCGCCGTTTCCGTCTCCTTGTGCTGTTCGGCCAGTTTGAGGGCCATGGGGAGCTGTGCGGCCAGGGTCGCCCGATTCTCCCCCAGCTCATCCAGGGCCCCGGCCCGGATCAGGGCCTCCAGCACCCGGCGGTTGGCCTTGTGCAGGTCGATGCGCTGGCAGAGGTCCCAGATGTCCTTAAAAAGTCCGCCTTCCCGGCGCACCTGAAGCATGGCCTCAATGGCGGATTCACCGACGCCCTTGATGGCACCGATGCCGTAGATGATGGTTTCCCCGTCCCCGACCGTGAACCTATATTCGGATCGGTTGACGGCCGGGGGCTCGACCTTGAGCTTCATCTCCCGACAGGCATCGATCAGGGTCACGACCTTATCGGTGTTGTCCATATCGGCACTCAGCACCGCCGCCATAAAGGCCGCCGGGTAATGGGCCTTGAGCCACAGGGTCTGATAGGCGACCAGGGCATAGGCGGCGGAATGTGATTTATTGAATCCGTACCCCGCGAACTTCTCCATCAGGTCAAAGATATAGGTGGCGGTCTCCGAGGCGACGCCGCGCTCTACTGCACCGTCCATGAAGACGGCCCGCTGCTTGGCCATCTCCGCGGGCTTTTTCTTGCCCATTGCCCGGCGCAACAGATCCGCTTCCCCCAGGGTATAGCCTGCCAGTACCTGGGCGATCTGCATCACCTGCTCCTGGTAGAGGATGACGCCGTAGGTGGGCTTGAGGATGGGCTCCAGCTCGGGATGAGGATAGGCGACCTTGGCCCGTCCGTGCTTGCGGTCGATGAAGTCGTCCACCATGCCGGACTGCAAGGGGCCGGGGCGAAACAGCGCCACCAGGGCGGTGATGTCATCGAAACAGTCCGGTTGCAGCTTTTTGATCAGCTCCTTCATGCCCCGGGACTCGAGCTGGAAGACCGCGGTGGTCTTGCAGCTTTTGAGCAGGGCAAAGGCCACAGCGTCATCCATGGCGATGGTACCGATGTCGATGGGGGGCTCGCCGGCCTGGTCTCGGACCGCGTTGACGGTCTTGAGCGCCCAATCGATGATGGTCAGGGTACGCAGCCCGAGAAAATCGAACTTGACCAGGCCGGCCTGCTCCACATCATCCTTGTCGAACTGGGTGACCAGATTCTCGCCGCCGGGCTCGCAGTAGAGGGGAGTAAAATCGGTCAGCCTGGTCGGCGCGATGACCACGCCGCCGGCATGTTTACCGGCGTTTCGGGCCAAACCCTCCAGCTTGCGGGCCAGGTTGATGATGGCCTGTACCTCTTCCTCGTCCTCGTAGGCACGCTTGAGGTCATCGTTCTCCCCCAGGGCCTTGTCGAGGGTCATACCCAGTTCGAAGGGCACCATCTTGGCGATGCGATCCACCATCCCGTAGGGGTGACCCATGACCCGGCCCACGTCACGCACTACGGCCTTGGCCGCCAAAGTGCCGAAGGTGATGATCTGGGACACGGCGTCACGCCCGTAACGCCCGGCGACATAATCAATGACCCGGTCCCGGTTCTCCATGCAGAAATCCACATCGAAGTCCGGCATCGAGACGCGCTCGGGATTCAGGAAGCGCTCGAACAGCAGGTCGTGCTTGATGGGGTCCAGATCCGTGATCTTGAGTGCGTAGGCCACCAGCGAGCCGGCGCCGGAGCCGCGCCCCGGACCCACTGGGATACCGTTGTCCTTCGCCCACCGGATAAAGTCGGCGACGATCAGGAAGTAACCCGGAAAGCCCATCTGATTGATAACGTCGAGCTCGAGCTGCAGCCGCTCGTCGTAGACCCTGCGCCGGGCGTCGAACTCCGGAGTGTCGCGGCTGATCGTGCGCTCCAGTCGCTCCTCCAACCCTTGCCTGGATTCCGCGGCGAAGAAGGCCTCCATGGTCATACCTTCCGGGACCGGGAAATCTGGGAGAAAATTTTGGCCCAGGTCCAGCTCCAGGTTGCAGCGCCGGGCGATCTCGACACTGTTCTCCACCGCCTCCGGGACATCGGCGAAGAGCTCGGCCATCTCTGCGGGGGTGCGTAGATACTGTTCCTGGCTGTAGAGACGGGGACGGCGCGGGTCGTTCAGGGTGCGGCCGTCGTGGATGCAGACCCGGGCTTCATGGGCCTCGAAGTCCTCGGCATCGAGGAATCGCACATCGTTGGTCGCCACCACCGGCACACCCTTTCGGGCGGCCAGCTCGACGCACCGTTCGAGATACTCGGACTCGTGCTCGCGCCCGGTACGGATCAGCTCCAGGTAATAGCGGTCGCCGAAGACCCGGAGCCAACCGTCGAGCAGCGCCTCGGCCCGATCCCGGCGGCCGGCGAGGAGCGCCCGCGCCACATCACCGCGCGGGCCGCCCGAGAGGGCGATGAGGCCCTCCGTCGCCGCCTCGACCCAGGCCGGCTCGACTTGAGGTGTACCCAGATGCTGACCCTCCTGATAACCGCGGGAGATGAGCTGGGTCAGATTCAGATAACCGGTCCGATTCCGGACCAACATCAGCAACCGGTGGGGCTGATTGGCGTCATCCCGGTTGCGGACCCATAGATCCGCCCCGGCGATGGGCTTGATACCCGCCGCCACGGCAGCTTGATAAAAACGCACCAGGCAAAACAGATTGCATTGGTCGGTGACCGCGACGGCGGGCATACCCTTGGCTGCCGTCGCCTTGACCAGTGGCTTGATGCGTATCAGGCCATCGCCCAGCGAATACTCCGAATGCAGGTGCAGGTGAACGAATCGGGGGTCCGGTGCCACAGGATCGACCTAATATCGGTTGCGGGAAAAACCACTCTTATCTTTTGTACCTGATTCCACTTCGTCACAGTTTTTCTTAACTCATTGGTTTTTATTCCACCATTCTTCGCAGAATCATTGTAAATCAGATAGTTATCATGTAATTATGATAAAATAGAACGGATGAAGTATTGATTTATCAGCATCTCCCATAAAATTTCGAGGCTCTTTATGGATTCCAGACTGATCGAAGGGGACGGCGGTCCGTAGCACTCTAGACTGACGACAGAACAGGCAGTCTTTTCTCAACAACAACAGCAAGTTATACGATGCCCCTTTGGCTTGCTGAGAAGGCGAATTTGCGCAAAATATCCTACCCGTCTGGAACCCATAAAGAGCCAGTTTCGGTAAAATACCATATATATGGTATAGGGTCTAGATAACTTTAGAGTGGATTTTCTCTCAGATAGAGTTAATATTCTATCAGAGATATTTTCCTTATCGGTGATGAAATCTAAACTCACATTCCTTGCGGTGTAAATGAAACGTTTGTCGTGGAACACCATTGGACTTTGCAAGTCTTCGTTTGGCATATGACCAGAATGATTCAATGCCATTGAAATGGCAATTACCGCGGGAAAATACATTCTCGCCATGATGCATTCGGAAATGCTTTTTGTAGCCCATGTCCACCAGCCCGTTGTAGCCTCTCCAGCCGTCCGAGTGGATGCTGCTGTCGAGGGCTGCCTGGCCCTGGATCGCAGCCTGTGGCTGCTTTTTGGCGGCAGCTGGGACGATCTCGGTGTAGACTTTTCCTTGCCGTTCCAGGATCCCGAAGACAATCGCTTTACCGCCTGCTCCACGACCCTTCTCCCACGGACACGGCGCGCACCAAAATAGGATTCATCGACTTCAACCTCGCCAGAGAAGGGCGATGAGGCGTCACAAACTTGGGCGACTCTAATTCGTAACTTCAAGAGTAGATTATTAATCGTAGGGCGGCTCCACTCAGCTCGGCGATTTTCGAGGCCGGTAAATCAAGCGCAAAAGAGCGTATAATCACTCTGAATTTGGCTTCGGAAAGGTTTGAACGCCTAAAATACCTGTTTTTTCCTTGCATAACATAACCTTAGCATGCAGGTGGAGACGCTAAATTTATCTAGACCCTCGTATTAATATACGAAAGGAAAAAAACAGAAGTCCTGAAAAGCTTAACCCCGGACGCATACTTCATAGTAGAAACTACTCAAGCAGAGGCGTGAGCCAGGGCTTACGTTTTCAGTATATGTGATTCTACTATGCCTGCCAAATCGTTCGAGCTCGGAGATGAGGGACTGGAAGCACTGGAAACCCCTCAGGGTGAGCACGTATAAAATTCCTGAAAGTAAATGGTTCCAGATGGTTGCGGGTAGAATATGATAATTAGAGATGAGTTATAATCATCGATTCATAAGAGCGTGCATTGGCCCTGAACGGCTGCCCCCGTCATGTTTCCGGTCAAGCCGATGTATGCTTTTTGTTAGGTAACATCTCAGAAACAAGTAATACATTTTGTCACGAAGATCAATTGGCATCGAAGACGTAGTTCCATTTCCAGAGAACAGGGTCGTGGCGAATGAATTTGTCTGTGATATCGAGGAATGTCTCAGAGCACTTTCGTCCCAGCTCGTAGACGGTATCGAGCAGGCGTGCCATGACCGTGAGCCCGGTTTGGGTCTGGGTGTGCTGTACCGTATCCAGGGCGGTCTGGGGCGAATCGAGGATGACACCGCTTAAGCGACGCTCAACTGGTCGCGTTCATGTGGATTGACGCCACCGGTAATCAACTCCTTACGCAGGGAACGACGCCGATAGCCAGCCCGCGCCAGCACCTGCTGCGCCAGCTGCACCGGCTTGAGGTCTGTCCAGCGCACCGCTTCATCGGCCGGGCTGCCGGCACTGTGGGCTTCGAGCACCTCGTCTACCACTTCCTCCAGCCCCGGTTGCGTTTGGGTAACTTGGCGACGATTACCGCCAGAACGGCGGATGCGCGCTTGGCACCGCCACCGGGACGCTGTGGGGGGTGGTGATCGTCGTTGCCCATGGCCTCCAGCTCGTTCACTAATACTAGACATGTCTAACTTGTTAGTGAATCGTTCCTTAACTTAGATGTGCTCGAACCCTATACCACTGGACGCCCACGAACGACCGATCTTCGCGGAATCCTGAATGCGATTTTTTACCTGAATAAAGCCGGTTGTCCATGGCGCTACCTCCCAGAAGACTTTCCCCCTTACCGGCTGGTTAACTATTACTACAATAGCATTTACGTGAAAAAAGTCGAAACCCAGACCCGACGGTAGCCATCATTGACAGTCAAAGCATCAAGGGAACCCCAGAATCCTATCTGGAATCAGGGTTCGAGGGAGGCAAGCTCGTTAAAGGAAGAAAAAGCAATATCCTTGCCGATACATGGGTTGTCTGATTATTGTTCGGGTGTTTGCAGCCAACGTGCTTGATGGGAAAGCGGCTTGTCATCTCATAACGGAGCTGTTCTCATTCCTTCATATCATCACAAAAATCTGGGCCGACAGTGGTTATTCCGGCCCGGAGCTTTCCGATTGGCTCTGGCATCCAATTCGGATGCCTGATCGAGGTCGGTAGAAAACAAACAGGGTTTCCCGGCTTCCACGTGTTACCTCGTCGATGGGGGGTTGAAAGAACCTTTGCTTGGCTAGTTCGAACACGTCGATTAAGTAAAGATTACGAACGCAGGCCAACTTCGAGTGAAGCTCAGGTTTATTTTGCATCAAGTCGCTTGCTTCTCCGTCAGAGCTGTAATAATCAGACCACTATAAAATGACCGTGGGGTGATTTTCTAGTAACTTATGTCTTTTTAGATGGCCTCTTAGTAAATCGTTCCCAATTCATCCCCCTCCAGCACAGGAATCTTTTTGGAATCAACCGGTTGTATCGTCTCTTCAACTTGATAAATTTTTATAACGAATTCTTTCTTTTCTTCCGTCGCGCGTTCTTTGCGCTCAAGTACGCCATAGGCACCACAGGCTTTACAGTGATATTGCGAGCTACCGGACGCATTTGGGCCACTTTTAACCAGATCTTCGCTCTGACATTTGCGATAGGTGCAGACTGTAGTCTCGATAATCGTAATTGAAAATTCTTTGGTTTATTTTATCAATGAACGCAATCGTTCAGACCAAGCGTATTCTTCCAGAAGAGAGGGCTAAAATCTAGAATCAGGTAACGAGAAAAACGGTGGCAATCGGAATGATTACCGATGAATCAATCTACCCTATCACTTCAAAAATCACCACTACCTTTGCTTAATCTTGTTGATTGACAAAGAGATAGGCATTTGCCCCGACGACGGGGACCGCAAGCGGAATCTTCCGGGAGCAGGCCATGTACGACCCGGCTGAACTCACCATCATCAAGCCCGACGATTGGCATCTTCACCTGCGGGACGGGGAGCAAATGGCGTCGGTCGTACAGTACACAGCGCGCCGTTTCGCCCGCGCCGTGGTGATGCCGAATCTCACTTCCCCGGTCACGGACACCGCCCAGGCCATCGCCTATCGTGACCGCATCCTCGCCGCCCTGCCAGAGGGGCACGGCTTCGAGCCGTTGTTGACCCTGTATCTCACCGACGAGCTGCCGCCCACGGAGATCGCGCGCGCTGCCGCGTCCGGATCGGTGCATGCGGTAAAGCTCTATCCTGCAGGGGCCACGACCAACTCTGCGGCCGGCGTCACCCGGATCGAGCGCGTCTATCCGGTACTAGAGGCGATGCAGCGCCTCGACCTGCCGCTGCTCGTGCACGGGGAAGTAACCGCCGGGGAGGTGGACATCTTTGACCGTGAACGGAGCTTCATCGACCGGGTTCTGCGCCCCCTGGTCCGGGATTTTCCCGCATTGCGGATCGTCCTGGAGCACATAACGACCGCCGATGCGGTCCGGTTCGTCCTCGCGGCACCGCCGCAGCTGGCGGCCACCATCACGGCGCATCACCTCCTGTACAACCGCAACGCCATCCTGGCGGGTGGAATCTGGCCCCATTTCTACTGTCTACCGGTACTCAAGCGGGAGACCCACCGGCAGGCACTTATCGAGGCCGCAACTAGCGCAAATCCGAAATTCTTTCTCGGCACGGACAGCGCACCGCACCCGCGCGTGGGTAAGGAGACATCCTGTGGATGCGCCGGAATCTTCACTGCCCACGCCGCCCTCGAGCTCTACGCGGAGGCCTTCGAGCAAGTGGGTGCACTCGACCGGTTGGAAGGATTCGCGAGCCGGTTCGGCGCCGATTTCTACCGCCTGCCGCACAACCGGGAACACATCCGCCTGGTCCGGGAAGCCTGGCGGGTCCCGAGCTCCTACGGATTTGCCCGCGACCAACTAGTGCCGCTGCGGGCTGGTGAAACAGTGGCGTGGCAAGTGGTCGATTGAGCCAGGCTCACAAGAGTTTTCAATTAAGATTATCGAGACTAAAGTCTACACCTGTCGCAAATGTCAGAGCGAAGATCTGGTTAAAAATGGCCCAAATGCGTCCGGTAGCTCGCAATATCACGGTAAAGCCTGTGGTGCCTATGGCGTACTTGAGCGCAAAGAACGAGCGACGGAAGAAAAGAAAGAATTCGTTATAAAATTTTATCGCGGGATTGAACGGACGTTTGGGGTCCCGTGCCGAACAATGAGTGCTTGGTTAAAAGAACAGGCGAATGACCTCCCACCCCTTGAAGAGACGCTACAACCGGTTGATTCCAAAAAGATTCCTGTGCTGGAATGGGATGAGTTACGGTCCTTTGTATTTCGTAGCAAAGACAAAGTTTGGGTCTGGATTGTCATGAATGGAGAGAGCCGAGATATCGTCGCCTCCGCCTGCGGCGATCGCAGCGAAAACACCTGTCGAATACTCTGGGATCGCGTACCATCTGCTTATAAAGAAGCCATCGTTTTCAGTGATTGTTGGCGCGCTTATCAAGTCGTCATTCCGACCGAGCAACATCGCCCTGGGGGTGGGGTAAAGAAACGGGGGAAACGGCTCATATTGAGCGTTGGAATAATCCCTTACGGCAACATTTGGCACGCTTCGTACGTAAGACGTTGTCCATTTCCAAATGGATTAAAATGCATGAGATTGGTTTGAAACTCTTCATACACCGATATAATACCGAATTATTGCCGATTGTTGGCTAGATATCACTTCAAAAATCACCACTACCGAATGCGGAATGATGAATCCAAGTTCCGCGGGCGCGGAGAGGCAGGTAACGCCAGCCCTTTGTCCTCGTCTAAGTTCTACGGGTGTGGGGAACAGGGTCCACGAAAGGACACAAACTCACATTCATGTGAATTTCGCATACTTTCGTGTCTTTCGTGGTTTTCCGGTTTCCGGACAAAATTCATGCCTCGTCAGTCTGAGCCCAGTCTGAGCCGAAGCCTCGCCAGGTAACAAAAAAGCCGTCCCAGAAAAAACCCGAAACGGCTTGATCTTCAACCACATCTTCTGGTCGGGGCGAGAGGATTTGAACCTCCGACCACCTGAACCCCATTCAGGTGCGCTACCAGGCTGCGCTACGCCCCGCTGGCGGTTAAAAGTATTCCGGGAGCCACACTTTGTCAATCGGCTCAGCCGCCCACGGACCGCGCCGCAAGGCTATCCCACCCGGACGCCTTAGAAAATTCGAGCTCTGGTATGCCAGGATCCTGGCGAGAAAATGCTTTATGTCCGCCGTCGAAGCGTACCCCTTGACCCAGCAAGCAAGCGCTCAGCCGACCAGGGCCCGCGGCAAAACGCAGGGTGCGGCCTGTTCGTCTCTAGTAGGGCATTTCATCCGATTTTGCTGGTTGTCATTTCGAGCGTAGCGAGAAATCCCGGGCGCTGAGGACTTTTGCCAAGCCGAAGAGATCCCTCGCTACGCTCGGAATGCCATTAAGCTAAGCGCTACCGGCCGGCAAAGTAAGAGAAGAAACTACGAATCACGCGAATCCTTGCGAATCGATTCGCGGAAATTCGCGTAATTCGCGTGATTCGTGGTTTTCTCTTCCGCATCGGTAAATGGCCAACAGCTAACTTAATGGCATTGCATTTCAAACGACAAAATCCGGCAGAAACAACGAGTCAGGTCGAATGTGGAAAAGTGGAATCAGAAACGCAGGCCCAGGAGTAAACCGGCGGTAAAGGAAGCGGCGCTGGAGAGGTTATCGGCGATGAAATCTTTCAGGTCTTCGCCGTATGCCGTCAGCCAGTCGACGAAGCTTTCATAGCTCGTCTCCATTCCGGCCAAATTGATCTCGATGATACCGCTGTACTGCAGGCTGAACAGCAGGATCAGCAGCAAGCCACCGATGACCAGCGCGATCTTGAAGGCGACCTTGAGGGCATAACCGACGGCCAGTCCCACCATAAAGGAGAAGCCGAGCCGCAGAAAGAACCCGGACGAGAAGAGATCGTTTTCTCCCGCCGCTGTTGTCAGGGGCGACGCCGGTTGTGTCTGCGGGATACCTTCGAGCATCGGCGCGATCCCTTCATACTGGCTCATAGTTCATACCTGTTGTTGTATATTCAATCTTTTCGAGACCGAATGAATTCTGGGCACTTTGAAAAGTATGGTTTTCGTCTACAGTATATCTCAACAATCAACGGCTCAGAGTCGCCTGATTGATGCAAATACCTATTTTTTCAAGGTGCCCTGCAGCCGTATTTACCACATAATCTCCTCTTGCGGATTCGATGCATGAATCAACCAGCCCAGAAATAAATACAGGTTACCCTGTCGGATTTTGGTTTCCTCTTCTTTGAGTCCTCTTCCGGTTCACCGGAAATTCGGTTTTATGATCGAAAAGCTCCCTGTGTCGTTGGGTACGCTGGGATAATATAAAGTGGTTAGGTAGTGCTTAACATGTGGTGATAATTTTCTGCTGAACCGTTTTCTGCTTCAATCTACCCGCAGAGCGGGTAGTGTGAGGCTATGATATGCATACATTAGCTATCAACATGTCAGGTTACGAGTTATAATTCAGGGATCATGTATTAGCATGAGTTAACGGTTGAGGAAAGCATAATGGAATGTCCAACCTGAAATTCAAGGCATACCACAGAAAATGGATCCGCTCACAATGGGAAACAAAAATATGTGTGCGAATTTTGGCATCGAAGTGATGCGCCAAATATTCCTTGCTCTGCTCCTACGTTAACTCTCCCGAAGTGACCCAAAAATATCCGCGAGCCCCAAAATGCCGTCCCCAGTATCTTTTTCTCAGATCCGGGAAACTCTCGAACCGGTGTGGTTTGGTCGAACTGCGTCCTTCGATACGCCGCATGATCTCGCTCGGCGCCCTACTCGGTGGCGCCGAGACAAACAGATGCACGTGGTCTCTGCTCACGACACCTTTGAGAATCTCTATCTCAAACGCACGTCACCCTTAAGTACCTGATACCGATATTTTGTAACAAATACAAAGTGATACTGTATCTTATATACGGTATGACTGCCGTACCGATAGTCCATCCGTGCCGCCTTATATCGTGCAAAGGGTTCGTGTCACAGATAAATCTGATCGCCTAAAGGCGATGGTTTTAACCTTGTCTCAGAGCGAATAAAATTGGAGTTATTCAACCTCAACAAACTATTGATCTTCTAGTATGCGCGAGTCACTCTGAAGATCTTACGCAGCACCAAGAGGCAATTGTTGGTGAAACGTTGGTTCACCTTATGTCGGCGATTGGTTTACAATGATAGCCGGCAACCGATAGCCAGGAGATGTTGATGACTGTAAACTACAATCGGCGCCCGTACCTGTGGGGCGTACTGGCGATACTGGGTGTTTTCCTGATCCTACCCTTGTTGCCCTACGCCCTCGCCGAGAAGGACAGCCCTATCCTAGTTCCCAATCCGGGGGCGGACCTGTGGCGCGATGCGCGCCGAGCGCCTCCGGGGACGACCCAGGTCGGGGGAGTGGAGAGCGGGGTGCTGATCAGCGATGCGGGCGAGCATGGGAGGGATACTCGGGCTGTCCGTGCTCTATTTCCTGGTGCGGGGCCAGGGTCCGGATCGGGGGTGGATGCTCTGGGCGCACCTTGCAGCGGAATACCCGGCTGGAACGGAAAGTCCACTGGTTTATCGCGATACTCTTCGTCATCCTCGGCCTCTCGGGACTGACCCTGCTGTACGGCAAGTGGGTCCTGATCCCGCTCCTGGGCTCTGAAGGCTTCGCGGCGACGGCGAAGGTCGACTTAGTGGTAGTGATTAATCTGTAGTGATCGCAAGTTTGGGAGCAATCTCAGCATTATAATAGTGAATAAAACTCCAGATAGCTCCGAAATGATTTTCGATCTTCTTGGAAAAGGATAGCGCTTTTCTTACTAACCGAGAAATTTGCTGTCTTAATCGCTGTCTTAATGTAAGATTGAACCTTTCAATGTGGTTCGTTTTTCCGCTTTCTTTACCAGCTGCTCGAGTCTGTTTTGGGGAAGAACCTGCTCATATGCAGACCGAAAATCGGTGTAACAAACGGCGCATCGACGGTAGACTGGTGGCAAGATTTCCATAATGCCTCGGCACCGGCACACGATCGCGACTCCCAACATGCATCCAGACAATCTCTCTGGAATCACTGCCAATTGCCAACCAAATCCATTGCTTGTTGCGCTTGAGTCAGAAAAAAGACCACATTTCATCGTATTCTACCGTTAAGCACCCCTTTTTTTGAGATATCGATTTGTTGGGGTACATGCTCATACTTCCGATTGATATACTGTTGCAGTCAAGGTTCTGAAATCTCGGTCCCTGTTGAAATTCCAGCGATTGAATTCCAGCGATTGGGATCTTCTCCAAAAGCAACTTGTCTACCATATCCCATAACTGTTGCAGGATTCTTTAATATGAAGAAGAAAGCGGTTCAGCAGAAAAATTATCACTACATGTTAAGCACTACCAAGCGGTTATACTTGCTGCCCAGAGGTAAAATGCCATCTGCGTGGCTTCCGCCGTATATGCCACAGATGCCCGATGGTACTCAGCTTTTCATTTCGGATATAAGCTAGAGATTCACCGACGCGACCGGCATCGGCTAAGAAGCTGTCTAAAAAGACATAAGTTACTAGATGATAGGAGATTGAGTCTTTTCAGGAGTCATATTAGAATCCGAACTAAAAGTTCTCACAGTTATTATACCACCAGAAAATCTGGTTTTTTATGATTAAAAATCAATAGGTTGGTTTCTGGACGGCCTCTAAGAGAAAACTACGAATCACGCGAATCGGCGCGAATCCATCCGCGAGGATTCGCGTGAGATGCTTACCGCTTCCGCGGCGGCATCAGATCCGTGATCGAGCCCTGGACCACTTCCGCGGCAAAGCAGATGGTCTCGTTGAGGGTCGGGTGGGGATGGATGGTCAGGCCGATGTCTTCATAGTCCGCGCCCAGCTCCAGGGCTAGCACCGTCTCGCCGATAAGCTCCCCGGCATTGGGACCGACGATGCCGGCCCCCTGGATGCGCCTGGTCTGTGGGTCGAATAGTAGCTTGGTCACCCCCTCGTCACGCCCGACACCGAGCGCCCGGCCGCTGGCGGCCCAGGGGAAAATGCCCTTTTCGTAAGCGATGCCCTGGGCCTTAGCCGCGGTCTCCGTCAGTCCCATCCAGGCCACCTCGGGGTTCGTATAGGCTACCCCGGGGATAGTCAGCGGATCGGAGAGGGAGGGTAGCCCGGCGATGACCTCGGCAGCCACCTTGGCCTCGTGCATGGCCTTGTGGGCCAACATGGGATTGCCCACCACATCGCCGATGGCAAAGATGTTGGGTACATTGGTGCGCATGTGGACATCCACCGGAATGAAGTCCCGTTCATCCACCTCGACACCGGCCTTCTCGGCCGCGATGAGCTTACCGTTGGGGCGCCGGCCGACGGCCACTAGGACCCGGTCATAGATTTGGGCCTCCAGGGCCTGGGCACCCTCGAAGTCGACGCGAATACCGTCTGAACCAGGGGTCATCGCCGTCACCTTGGTGCCCAGCATGATACGGTCGTAACGCCGCTTGATGACCTTTTCGAGAGGGCGCACCAGATCTTTGTCGCAACCTGGGATCAGCTGGTCCAGCAGCTCCACCACCTCGATGCGGGACCCCAAGGCCTGATAGATGGTGGCCATCTCCAACCCGATGATACCGCCGCCGACGATCAACATCCGACCGGGAATATCTGCCAGCTCCAGGGCATCGGTGGAGTCCATGACCCGCGGATCCGCGTGGGGGAAGCCGGGGATCTTTATCGGGCTGGAGCCGCAGGCGATGATGGCATGATCGAAGCCGATCGAGACCTGACCCTCGCGGGTGGCGACGCCGATGTGCTTGGGGTCCTCGAAGCGACCGGTGCCCTGCACTACCTGAACCCTGCGTTGTTTGGCGAGCGCCGCCAGGCCGCCGGTCAGCTTCTTGACCACCTTATCCTTACCCGCACGCAACTCCGCCAGATCGATCTCGGGCTCACTGAAGCGCACGCCCATCCTGGTTATTTCCGCCGCCTCGTTGATGATGTTGGCGGTGTGCAGCAGGGCCTTGGAGGGAATACAGCCCACATTGAGACAGACGCCCCCCAGGTTCTCGTAGCGTTCGATCAGGACCACCTGCTTGCCCAGATCCGCGGCGCGGAAGGCGGCGGTGTAGCCGCCCGGCCCGCCACCGAGCACCACCACCTGGGTCGAGAGATGGGTCGCGGCCCCCGCCGGCGCGGGCGCAGCTTGCGGTTCCGAATTCGTGCTCACGTGTTGTTTCCTATTGTTGCCGGTACGGATGATGCCCTCGACCATCGGTAACATCGACTCAGCGGTATCTTTACAGACGACTCAGCCATACATCAACCACTAGTGGACACAGTGGACCTGATGTACACAGTGGAACCAGGAACCATCGCTGATGGTGAACCGATTGCGCCCCTTTTGCGTTGGTTCGCGTTCATTGCCGATTACCGGATTCATGGGCCGATTCTACACAGTAGAGTGCACTGGCGCAGCTTCCTGCTACGCGGTTCAGGATAGGCGGGCAGAGAAATTATACTGGGGTAGAGCGATTGCACCTCCAAAGCAAGCCTCGAATGCCTCCGTCTTCAGAACCGGAACATATCGCGAAAACCAGGGAGTCCTACACCTCCGCGACCTACGCCTCCGCGATTTCCGCACTGAGCACGTCGATCTCCACCGCCCAATCCTTGGGTACCTCGGCATCGGCACCGAAGAGCCTGCGTGCCTGCTGCAATGCCGCTTCGGCGGCATCCGTCCAGCAGAGTCTTGGCCTTTACATAGGCCGGCTTGATCGCATTGCTGCGGGTCGAGGTCCCTTCGCCGCGGATCAATGACGCGCCGCTTGTCCCACCGGCCAACTCCCTTTCAGTGGTGAATTCACGCCCACCCCACAGGTTGTGCCGAACACCCGACAAGGCGCCATGGGTTCGGAACCGATTCTTCGCGCGCTCCGCTTTGATGGTCGCCTCGCGATTATTGCCCCGGTTGGCCAAATGCATCGAGCGGTAGGCATTGAGGCGGGCCCGCTCGATGGCCGGAGAGGCGGAATCCATGAGTGCCCTCTCCGTCCGCGCGAGCGAACATGGCATCGGCAGACTCAGAATTTCTTCTGATCGCCAAGCACTAACCCTAAGTGCATGCTCAGAAAGGCGACCAGATCCAGCCGCTGCACCCCGGCCTGTAACAGGGCCTTGCGATACTGCTGCCCAGCGAGCGCATGTTGGCCGCGTTGATTGTAGTAGCGTGCCAGGCGGCGCAATGCCTTGTAGTGAGTGAGATCGCCGATGTCGAAATCGGAACCCGCGATCAGCCCCTCAGACGCCGCATCTCCTCGGACAATTTGCGGGAATCGGCGCCGGCCAGAATCCGACCGATGACCATACCGATGCTGCGCCCCAACGGCTGGAAGGCCCCGGGAATCCCCCGTCGCCGAGATAGATGCGCTCCCCGATCCGGGCAACCACTGCCTGATAAGGCCAGCCTCTCAGGCGCAGCCCACAGTCCAGGGCCAATGGAGAGTTCGAGCGTGCATCGACGACGAACACCGAGCCGCTCGGCTGATCCCAGTCCCCGCACTGGCCCCGCACTGGAGCCTGAAACAGCCGGTGCCGGTCGCCGCGATTTTCGCCGGTACAGGGCGCTAGTACAGGAACACGGCTCATTTTGCCGGTTCGTCCCGACCTCGAACCGGTTACCGGGAGTATCGGAGCTGTCCCCGGGCGAGGCACACCCCGCCAGACAGACCGCCATCCCGAGCACCATGGCACCGATCAATCCCGTATTCAGGTTCATCTGACGAATATCACTCGTGCTGCCTGCCGATATGTAAAAAATCCAGTGGCGGTTAACTTTCCCATAGCGCAGGCGTCCCGCCCGCCATTTGCCGGTGCCCACTTGCAGGCGGGGCGCCTGCGCTACCCGAGAGAGAGCTTGCCCCGAGTATTAGGGGCTGGGGTTGCTGCCGAGCGACGGGGTTGCCCCCGAACCCAGCCTACGAGCTACCCGCTGAAAAAGATCCGTCTCCCAGTGGACTCACTCCTCTGATGCGCTACGGTATCCCCAAGTATTGAGCGCCTCGGGGTCGAGATCCACCTGAGCACCCACATCGACGACACCGCCCGGGCCAAGGCAGAGGGAAGCTTCGGTAGCGAGCAAGATTGCCAGGACCGCAGAAGTGTCGATGATCACCGGAGGCCGACTCGAAGTTGCTCGAAGCCTGGTTCGCATAAATCTTGAAAATCCATCATTGAAAGGAGGATTTACAAATTTTATAGTGTCGTCATGATTGATCGTCCCCAGGCCCTTGAGCGTGTTCGAGACCTTTTTCGCACTCACCCCGGTGTGGTAATCCTGGGTCCGCGCCAGTGCGGGAAGACCACGCTGGCGCGCGTGATCGCGTCCGCGGAGTCCACCTATACCATCTTCGACTTGGAGTCCCCTATCGACGTACGCCGGTTGTCCGCCCCGATGCGCAACCTAGGGGCACTCTCGGGTCTTGTGGTCATCGACGAGATCCAGCGTCGCCCGGAGCTGTTCGAAATACTGCGGGTTCTGATCGACCGCCCCAAGGCCACCACCCGTTTCCTGATCCTCGGCAGCGCCTCGCCCAGCCTCGTCAAGGGGGTTTCCGAATCCCTGGCAGGTCGGGTCGGCTTTTTGGACTTGGGAGGATTCGATCTGCGCGAAACCGGTGCGGGGAGCCAGGACAGACTCTGGCTCAGAGGAGGATTCCCACGGTCCTTTCTGGCCCCCGACGACGCGGCCTCCTTCGGTTGGCGTCGGGATTTCCTGCGCACCCTGCTGGAGCGCGATATTCCGCAACTGGGTATCTCGATCCCTGCTGAGACGCTACGCCGCTGCTGGACCATGATCGCCCATTATCACGGGCAGATCTGGAACGCAGCCGAGCTTGCCCGGTCGCTGGGTACCGGTGAGACCACCACCCGTCGTTACCTGGACATCCTCTCGGGGGCCTACCTGGTCCGGGTCCTGCCGCCCTGGTTCGAGAATCTTTCCAAACGACAGGTCAAGGCGCCGAAGGTCTATGTGCGCGATTCTGGCCTTCTGCACGCCCTGCTGGAGCTGGAGACCGGCGATGACCTTCTGTCGCACCCGAAGCTCGGTGCCTCTTGGGAGGGATTTGCCCTTGAACAGGTGCTGACCAGCTTCCAGCGACGTGAGGCCTACTTCTGGGCGACCCACGGCGGTGCCGAGCTGGACTTGATGATTACCATCCGGGGAAAACGTTACGGTTTCGAATTCAAGACGGCCGACGCGCCGGGCCCCAGTCGCTCAATGCGCGTCGCTTTGCAGGATCTCCAATTGGAGCACCTGTGGGTGCTCTACCCCGGAAGCGATGCTTACGAGCTGGATGAACGGCTGTCCGTACTGTCGTTACGAAAACTCCCGACCCTCACACCAATGCCATTAAGTTAGGACAGTGCCCGCAGTTTGACAGGGATTGTCAGAACAGGAAAACCGTGAAAAACCTCACATCCCTGTGCCTGGATTCCGGCAATCCCTGAATGACGGCTTAACTTACCGGATGGCATTGATCCTTACACCCCTAGCCAAGCCTGTCGGGAAAAGCTGACGAAGAAAAAGGAACGAAAGAGCACCCGCGGCGCACCCGCGAATCGTGCCCACCCCGCCGGATGACAGCTGTCCAAGCTCATAGAGCTTGACCGAGGCAGCGAGACGGATCTCATTGGCTGCCTTATCTCCCGACAGCTTCAGAGGCCATCTAAGAACCAACTTATTGATTTTTAATGATAAAAAATCAGATTCACCGGTGGTATAATCACTGTGAGCACTTCTATTTTGGATTCCACTATGACTCCTGAAAAGACTCAATCTCCTATCAGGTACCCGAGTGACCTCATTGATGAAGAGTGGGAGATTCTCCAGCCTATTTTCGCTGAGCTCGAACCCTATACCACTGGACGCCCACGAACGACCGATCTTCGCGAAATCCTGAATGCAATTTTTTATCTGAATAAAACCGGTTGTCCATGGCGCTACCTGCCAACAGACTTTCCCCCGCAAGCCAACTTCGGGTGAAGCTCAGGTTTATTTCGCATCAAGTCGCTTGCTTCTCCGACAGCTCTGTAATAACCAGACCCCTATAAAATGACCGTGGGGTGATTTTCTAGCAACTTATGTCTTTTTAGACAGCCTCTAAGAAAATCTGCGTAATCTGCGGATAAAAGCTATCTTCGCGCCTTTGCGGTTCAAAAAATTCTCAGGACCGCCTGACGAACTGGGTATTCTGAATCTCACCCCGGATGTCGATCTCCACCGTATCGACATCCGGCATTCGGCTCAGGATGTAGCCGGCCGTGAGCATACCCAGCTTCTCGTTCTCATTTTCCAGGGCGGTCAGGAGCTTGTCGGCGACGATCTGGCAGCGTTCCACTTGGTTCGGGTGTTGCACCCACTCGCGGCTCATCTGCCAGCCTTGGTCCATGTCGACATCGAGCCGTGCGAAATATTCCTCACCCTGCGTGATCACGGCCTCCGGTACATTGAGGCTATATTCGTGACCGTCGATGATGGCCTTTAGAATCATGGTGCGCCCCTTTCAGTTAGCCCAACAGGGCGGCATTCTAACAGAGGCGCGACCTCCAACCGGAAGACTGCCTATGTTGTTGACCATTCCCGGCCTGCTCGACCAGGCCCAACTCGAAAAGATCCACCAAGTCCTCGCCGCTGCCCCCTTCGTCGACGGCAGGCTCACCGCCGGCTTCGCTGCCGCTCGGGTCAAGGACAACCTGGAGCTGCAGGCGGACCCTGCGCGCATAAAGCTGCTGATCCGCATCTTCATGGCGAGTCTCGGTCACCACGAGACCTTCCGCTTCGGCGCCTTGCCCCATCGGGTGGCGGACCCCATCTTTGCCCGCTACCAACCCGGCATGTCCTACGGCGACCATGTGGACGATCCCATCATGGGCAGCACCGGACCGCGCTTTCGCAGCGACGTCGCGATGACGATCTTCCTCAATCGACCGGAGACCTACGACGGGGGTGAGCTGGCGATCCGGACCCCGTTCGGCGAAGAACAGTTCAAGCTCCCGGCCGGGGACGCGATCATCTACCCCGCCTCCAGCCTGCACCGGGTCACCCCCGTGACCCAGGGCGAGCGCCTGGTGGCCCTGACCTGGGTCCAGAGCCACGTGCGCGACCCCGCGCAACGGGAGCTACTGTACGAGCTCAACCTGGTACGGGAAAAGCGATTGCAGGAGGCACCGGAAGAGGAGACGACAGGATACCTGGACCGATGTTACGCAAACCTGCTACGGATGTGGGCGGAGGTGTAGGAGAAAGTAGGAGGGTGTCGTAAAAACGGTGGTGTTAGCTGCTGGCCTGCAGAATTTGAACCCGTAGAAGTACCCTGCGCCCGTAGATCCAGCCTATCTGTTTCCGCCCCTTTCGTCTGGCGGTGCCTCACGAGCCGAATCCTAGTCGCGTTCACCAGTCCCCCCTCGTCAAACGCAGCATGCGGTTTTCCCGCACTGCGCTTTCCGGTTGCCTTCACATCTCAAGCTATCGTAGGGGAGTCCAGCCTTCGAGTTGCACCAAGCCCAGTCGCTTATATAGGTGCGCATACCAAGTCACCCCATTCGAGGGCCGATGGGGGCGCTGGCTCCGACGTTTCAGGTGCCGTACATCCGTTGAACGAGAACACAGGTTTTCATCAATAGCCCCCGGAGGGGCTTTTGCGACGCCCTCCTGTGGGGAGAGGGACTTTGACATTCATCACTCATCATTTAACAACAATGACACTCGATAATACTATACGAAACATCATCAAAAATCCGAATCTCCGGATCGGATTGCTACTGGGGGTGAGTTGCGCATTGGTTTACGGGTCTTCTAACCGATGGGCATGATTGGGAAGGAGATTTTTCCGAATACATTATACGTGCATCGCGGGGATAACCTTGTGCCCCTGTGGTCGGACTCAACATTATCCGGCTGAAAATGGTCGGCGTGATATTCTATATCTTTCTTTTATTGGTTATTTATCACGGATGCGCGCAATACCATTCGAGAATCTGGGTTCTCGTGGTGACGGCCGTATTTGCGTTGAATCCCTATATGCTCACCTTCCTCAATCAGATAGGGTCTAGATAACTTTAGAATCTGCACCGGCATGCTAGGGGCTAGGGTTATGTTATGCAAGGAAAAAACAGGTACTTTAGGCGTTCACACCCTTCCGAAGCAAAATTCAGAGTGATTATACGTTCTTTTGCGCTTGATTTACCGGCCTCGAAAATCGCTGAGTTGAGTGATGTAAGCCGCCCTAAGATTAATCAGCTACTCTTGAAGTTACGAATTGGAGTCACCCAGGTTTGGGACGCCTCATCGCCCTTTTCTGGCGAGGTTGAAGTCGATGAATCCTAATTGTGAGCATGAGTTTGCCCGCGGTAATTGCCACATCAATGGCACTGAGGCGTTCGAGCCGGCCCAGATAGGGAATACTGTCATGCACGCTGGCCGGGAGGGCAGTATCGGCGACGAACTCGACCGCTTCTTCGGGGTACTCCACGACCAACCGCTGGCCGATGGGGTCTCCCCTTCGGCCTTCTGCCACGCGCGCATGCAACTCGATCCCCGCGCCCTGCTGGCCCTCAGCCGACCATTGCTGGAAGGCTTCGAACGCGACTTCACGCCCCGTGCTGTGGCATGGCTTGCGTCTGTTGGCAATCGATGGTTCGACGGCGCGTTTGCCGAACACCGACGATGTGAGGGCGACCTTCGGTGCGCCACCTGAAGGAAGCTCAGTTCCGCTGGCCCGCTTCTCACGCCTGTATGATGTCCTTAACGGCCTGGTGATCGAGAGGCCGATCGAATCCCGCCAGGTCGGCGAGCGCGTGCTTGCTGGTGAGCATCGCGACCCGGGCCAATGATCTGATCTTATATGACCGCGGCTATCCGGCCTTCTGGCTGTTTGCCTTACACCACCAGGAACAACGTCGCTTCTGTGCCCGGATGCTGTTGGCTTTCTCCCGCTAGGAGAGATAGCATTCTTTTGCCGTTCGTGGTTTCTATCGGTCCCGGCCAGGTGCCGGGTCGAAACCAGTAGACATCAGGTTTTTCGTGCCCGCTTGGCCTTGCGTCTCCGATTACGATTACGACCAGGATCACGGTTCCGCTTTCGATAGCGAGATAGCGATGATCACGCCTCGTCGGTCTGAGGCGATGCCTCGTTAGCAGAGAGCCTCAGATTCTGCCCCCTGATAACTGTACCCCGACAACTGAATTCAGCATTCATCACTCATCATTCTCACGAAAGTCTCCCCAGAGTGCCTGAATCGCCGCCACAGCCGCCAGGGGGGCGGTTTCTGCCCGCAGGATTCGGGGTCCGAGACGCACTGTGGTGAAACCGGCTTGCTGCGCCAGTGCGCGTTCCTCCGGGGCCAGGCCGCCCTCCGGCCCGGCCAGCAGGGTCAACGCCTCGCCAGGGTTGGACAGCGCGGGCAGCGCGGTGACGCTTCCGGGGTCGAGCAAGAGCGGGCAGGGGTACTGCCGTGTGAGCCAGTGGGTGAGCGACGTGCCGGCGGCGAGCTCCGGGATGCAGCGTCTGCCGCTTTGCTCACAGGCCGCCGCCAGCACCCCGTGCCAGTGCTGTTCGCGCCGGTGCAGCCGCTCGCCTGCGAGACGGACGAGACTGCGTTTGGTAAACAATGGGCTAATGCAGGTTACGCCCAGCTCGACTGCTTTCTGGATCACCCAGTCCATACGTTCACCCTTGGAGATTCCGATTCCCAGGTGGATCCTTAGGCGAGGGGGCGGCTCGATTTCGGTCGAGTGGTCAAGCTGTACCTGGATCGCATCCTTAGCGGGAACCGACAGGCGACCCGGATAATCGCGGCCGTCCCCGTTGAACAAGATCAGGGGATCGCCCGCGCGCAGCCGCAACACCTGGAGCAGATATCGCGACGGGCCGGGCGGGAGAGTAACGGGTGCCGCTGGGCCGAGCGGCAGCTCTACCAGGATTCGGGGTATGCGCATAGGTCGCTGGGAGGTAACGGAATCGGATTGTCGGCGTTCGCGCGGTCGGTATCTCTTCAATGTAGCGCAGGCGTCCCGCCTGCACTCCCGAATGTTGTCAGGGTACAATTGTCAGGGGGCAGAATCTGACCACTGATAACTAACTGAATTCCGCATTCAGCAGGCGGGACGCCTGCGCTGCAAATTTCTGTCGAAAATGCTCTGCGCGTTCTGTGTCTCTGTGGTTCAACTTAACAACCACCAGCTAAAGCCGGTGGGCTAGTACTACGGACCGAAAGTCCGGATACGGGTAAGTAGACCCGTTTATCCTTGCGGTGTAAAAGGAACGTTTGTCGGGGAACCACCATTGAATTTTGCAAGCCTTCGTTTGGCATATGACCAGAATGAATCAATGCCATTGATATGGCAATTGCAGCGGGAAAACTCAATGCATCACCATGATGCACCGGAAATGCTTTTTGTAGCCCATGTCCACCAGCCCGTTGTAGCCTCTCCCCAGCTCGGCGATGTTCGAGGCCGGCAAATCGGGCGCGAAATAGCGTATAATTGCTCTGAATCTAGCTTCCGAAATGTGTGAACGCTTGAAATACCTGTTTTTCCTTGCATAACATAACCTTATGCATAGCATGAAGATGCTAAAGTTATCCAGACCCTAATACATTTGGAAAAAGACAACGTCTTACGTACGAAGCGTGCCAAATGTTGCCGTAAGGGATTATTCCAACGCTCAATATGAGACGTTTCCCCAATTTCTTTACCCCCAGGGCGATATTGCTCGGTCAGAATGACGGCTTGATACGCGCGCCAATAATCACTGAAAACGATGGCTTCCTTATAAGCGGATGGTACGCGATCCCAGAGTATTCTGGGAGGTGTTTTCGCTGCGATCGCCGCAGACGGAGGCGACGATTTCTCGGCTCTCTCCATTCATGGCAATCCAGACCCAAACTTTGTCTTTAAGTTAAGGCTCATGGCAGCGCTTGTAGTTGGGATGGAGGGGGTGGAGCTTGGCTGGCTTGATCTTTAACCGGTTGATTCCAAAAAGATTCCTGTGCTGTAGGGGGATGAGTTGCGGTCCTTTGTCTTTCGTAGCAAAGACAAAGTTTGGGTCTGGATTGCCATGAATGGAGAGAGCCGAGAAATCGTCGCCTCCGTCTGCGGCGATCGCAGCGAAAACACCTCCCAGAATACTCTGGGATCGCGTACCATCCGCTTATAAGGAAGCCATCGTTTTCAGTGATTATTGGCGCGCGTATCAAGCCGTCATTCTGACCGAGCAACATCGCCCTGGGGGTAAAGAAATTGGGGAAACGTCTCATATTGAGCGTTGGAATAATCCCTTACGGCAACATTTGGCACGCTTCGTACGTAAGATGTTATCTTTTTCCAAATAGATTAAAATGCATGAGATTGGTTTAAAAATCTTCATACACCGATATAATACCGAATTATTGCCGATTGTTGGCTAGATATCACTTCAAAAATCACCACTACCGACCTCAATGCCACTAAGTTAAGCGTTAACCGGTCGGCAACAAGGGGAAAAACTACGAATCGTGCGAAGCCTCGCGAAACCATTGTCCCGAACCGAGGGGAGGGATCTTTCTTGCGCCGATTCGCGTGATTCGTAGTTTTCTCTTACCAAATCGGCTGTCGGGCGAGGGCGCGTCCGGACTCGTTTGTACATCTCGACGCCGGGGCACGCCTCTAACCCGACCTCTAACTTAACGGCATTGGGTTTGACCCTGCCCGTCACGATCGGCGCGGCTAACATCGTCGCCGTTCCGCGCCCAATGCGGTTGGGCTCCCTTATCGCTTAGGAAAAATTTTTAAAATGAGTAATCTGTTTTCTCGCTTGGTCCGCATCGAGGTACCGGAATCCGTCGATTGCGATCCGTCTGGCAAAAATTCCCCCTTCGAGATCACCATCCTGGCCGATGGGCGGATCCCGTTCCCGCAGGTCATCCTGTACGCTCAGGGTCGGCAACACCTCATCAAGGAACAGATGATCACAGTGTCCGGCACCGGGACGGATGGCCGGGTTACCTACGTCGCCTCCGTACCCGCAGGGTTCGTGGGGCCGGGGGAGATCGACGTTCAGGTGGAAGGCTGCCGGAAGGCGGATTTGCGACAAGCCGGTGACGGCGACTGGATCAAGGAGTACCGGCGGGCCTGGGTGCAGCCGGGTGCGGCGGCGGGTGGGCCGACAGCGGCCACCAAGGCCAAACCGAAGCCGGTGCCCAGGGCGACGTTGAAACCGGGCACCTTCAGCGCAGAGCCGAAGGTCTACTTCGGTATCCACAAACACATGCACCAACCTTACTACCAGGCGGCCGACCGCAACTACTGGGACGGTGAGAAGGAGGAAATCTTCGGCTCCCGCGGCGGTCCCTACACGGAGTTCATCCCGGCGGCAGTGCGCCAATACATCGACGGCGGGCTGCCTCATGCGGGCCTGTCCACGAGCTGGAGCGGCACCCTCATCGAGCAACTCAACCGCTGTGCCTGCGATGGCCTGTGCGGCGGTCGTTTCGGCAATTGGACCGGAGAGCTAAGCCGCATCGCGGCCGAAAAGACCGGCTTGGGAAACCCGCGGGTCGATTTCACCGCCTTCGGCTTCTTCCACCCGCTCATGGCGCTTACCCCGGCGCGTAATATCGTCGAGCAGATCGCCCGTCACCGGAAGATCGTGCGCGAGTCCTTCGGGGTCGAGGCATCAAACGTGCTGTTCCCGCCGGAAACGGCCTTCCATGTACGCATGATCCCGGCCCTGAACCAGGCCGGTATCCAAGCGGTTATCTACGACTCGATCCACCGTTTCCGCGCCTGCAGGGAATACCCCTACGCCGGCATCAACGAAGGGATGCTGCCCCCTAATCCGGCGGACCAACGCAACCCCCGGGCGAACGACTGGCTGCAGCTGCACAATGTCTGGGCCGGCTCCCGGATCGCCCCCAGCCTTCTGCGGCCCGGATACGTGCGCTATGAAGACCCGGAGGGCCAGATCCACAAGATCATCGCCGTGCCCGCGGAGCGTTACATCGGCAACGAAGACGCCCGCGGCGGCTTCGGCGCCCTGCAGTATCCGGACGTACTGGGGCAGGTCTACGATCAAATCGTGGCCACCGGGACCTATGACCCCGAGCATCCACCTTTCTTCGTACTGCATTCCGACGGAGACAATCACGGCGGCGGGGCGGAGAGTTACTACAAGCACAACACCGGGGCTCTGGTGGACTGGATCAGGCGTGATCCGCGCTTCGACCTCATCACCATTCAGGACTATTTGACCCTGTTTCCACCCGATCCCGACCGGGCCGTACACATCGAATCCGGCTCCTGGAGCGGCGCGGACAACGGTGATCCTCAATTCATGAAATGGTTCAGCCGCTACCACGAGCCCTACTCGCCGGATCTCAACTCATGGGCCGTACTGACCGCGCTGCACAACGCCGTCCATACCCTAGAAGATGCGGCAGCCGACCCCGTGAGCCTGGGCGATGCCTCCCGCCTGATGTTGACGGCGGAGACCAGTTGCTACTGGTACTGGACGGGGCAGACCGAGTGGGACGCCCAGGTGACCAATGCGGCTAACACCGCCTACGCACTGGTCAAGGGCGACCTCGACCGACTCGTCTCCACGGGCAAGGACAAGACCGGGCCGACCATCTTCTCGCCCTGGATCATTCCGGAGAATCCGGGCGGCAAGAAATGGGGGCAGGGCTGCCTCGAAGATGCACCGCAGCAGGGCATAGTGCACAGCTTCGTCCACGACGTATCGGGTCTCGGGCAGGTAACGCTCGTGCTGCGCACGGCCAAGGGCGAAAAAACCATCGCCATGACCGATCGGGGCCCCTATCCGTCACAGACGGATCCTAAGGTTACGGCACGCTTCTTCACCTCCGAGCTGCCGGTGGGTGCCGGCGAGGTGAGCTACTACATCCAGGCCGAGGACAAGAAAGGAAACCGCTCGCGCAGCTCGCTGGAACGGGTCTATCTGGCGTGAACAGTGGGGCCGCAGAACCCGCCTCGCCCTGCGTCGGCGTCTGCAAAATGGACCCGACAACCGACCTCTATCGAGGCTGTCGGCGGCGGACCCTGGATGAAACCGCCGGCTGGACGGATTTCAGCGCGGTCGAGAAATTGGCCGTGCTGATGCAGCTTAGTGCCGGCCAGCCCCGCGGTCCGAGGAAAATTCTTATAGCCGTCGTGTCGGCATTGAAAGCGCCGAATATCAGGATTCCTTGTTCATTCATCAAAGTGTCTTTAAAAAATCGATGAGCACCTAGCGCTCATCCTTATTGATACCTTGGGGTAGATAGACATAACACGTGTTGAAGTTGCCTGGTATAGTGGTATCAAAGCGATAGCCCCCCGGTATCTGCTCACTTTGCATACCCAACCTTTGCAGGTCCAATTCGCGGCCGCCGGTCCAAAATACTTTTCGCCGCTCTGCGACGGGTGAAAGAAACTCGAATACTGTCGGAACCGATCCGTTGTGTAGATAGGGTCCAGTTGCCCAGATACCTGCGAGAGGGCCTGCCTTCAAGTCGAAAAAGAGGGTGGTTCATAGCTTCGTGGTAGCTCATTCGGTTCCTTGGGCGGTTTCAAGCGGAAGCCATTCATCTCGATTCGTTCTTCCTTACTAAGGTCCGACTTATCCATTGCTTTAGTCACAACCGACCCTATGACATTTGTGAAGAAACCCAGTGCCGGTACTACATCTTTACCATCATTGGTTTTGATCGTAGCCTCGTTCGTGCGCACGATACCCTGCAGCAGCGTTTCCATGTAGAGCGGGTCGGTTCCTACTTCTTTTGAGTCTGGATAACCCTAGCATTTTAGGGTATTCTAAGGTTATGTTATGCAAGGAGAAGCAGGTATTTCAGGCGTTCAAACCTTTCCGAAGCCAAATTCAGCGATTATACGCTATTTCGCGCCCGATTTGCCGGCCTCGAAAATTGCCGAGCTGAGTGGAGCCGCCCGGCGATTAATCAGCTATTCATATTAATCAGCTATTCATGAAGTTACGAATCGGGATCGCCTAGGTTTGTAACGCTTCATCACCTCTATCCGGTGAGGTTGAAGTCGGTGAATCTTATTTTGGCGCACGCCGCGTTCGCGGAAAAAAGGGTCGCGGAGCGGGCGGTAAAACGATCGTCTTCGGAATCCTGGGACACCACGGGAAAGTTACACGGAAATCGTCCCTGACGCCTCCAAGAAGCAGCTACAGAGAGCAATCCGGGGTCGGGTAGCGCTGGAAGCAGCATCCACCCGGATGGCTGGAGAGGCTACACCGGACTGGTGGACATGGGCTACAAAAAGCATTTCCGGGTGCATCATGGTGAGCATGAGTTCGCCTGCGGTAATCGCCATATCAATGGCATTGAGTCATTCCGGTCATATGCCAAACGGAGGCGTGCAAAGTTCAATGGTGTTCCCCGACAAACGTTCCTTTTACACCGCAAGGAATGTGAATTCAGATTTCATCACCGAGAGGGAGGAAGATCTCTCTGAGAGAATACTTACTCCACTGAAAGAAAACCCACTCTAAAGTTATCTAGACCCTTCGTTAAAGTGGTAGACGAGGTGCTCGAAGCCCACAGTGCCGGCAGCCCGACCGATGAAGCGGTGCGCTGGACCGACCTCAAGTCGGTGCAGCTGGCGCAGCAGGTGCTGGCGCGGGCTGGTACCGGTGGCGTCGATCCACATGAACGCGACCAGCAGTTCCGGTTGATCGCTACCTTGTGCGCCGCCAAGCCCGTGCCCGCGGCGTATATGACCACGATTATCGCCATCTCGCTATGGGGGTCTTGGTCCCTCACGGGGTGTATGACTACCATACCGACAATGCGAGCTTCATCCTGCATCGTCGCGGGTCCTGTTACAGCACCGATGTTCAGTTCGTTTATGACCACGATTATCGCCATCTCGCTACGGGGGTCTTGGTCCCTCACGGGGTGTATGACTACCATACCGACAATGCGAGCTTCATCACCTTGGGAACCTCCCGCAAGACCAGCGCCTTTGTCTGCGATACCATCGCCCTGGCGTGGCAGGAAGATCGTGCCGAGCATTATCCACACGTGCTTCAAGGACAGCACACCCAGACCCAAACCGGGCTCACGGTCATGGCACGCCTGCTCGATACCGTCTACGAGCTGGGACGAAAGTGCTCTGAGACATTCCTCGATATCACAGACAGATTCATTCACCACGACCCTGTTCTCTGGAAATGGAACTACGTCTTCGATGCCAATTGATCTTCGTGACAAAATGTATTACTTCTTTTTAAGACTGTTACTTATAGCAGAATAGCGTAAGATTTGGCGCGCTTTCATAAACACCAAGCGTGACATAGGTGGCTATTGCAGGGCATCTTGAGTTTTTCAAGATGCCCCTACACTGCCGGCGACCGGAAAAGGATTTCTCCCGCCTTACCGATCCCCACACTTGCCACCGTCCCGATCCGGCTGGATACTATAACCATGTCTTTCACGACGTCTTTGACCAACCACTTCCTGATCGCAATGCCAGGCCTGCAGGATCCGAATTTCTCGCGTACGGTCACCTATGTTTGCGAGCACACGGAGCACGGGGCCATAGGCATCGTGATCAACCGGCCCATGGACATTCGACTGGGCGAGATGTTCGATCAGCTCGATATCACAAGCAACGACCGGCAAGCACTCGAGACTTCAGTGTATCTTGGGGGACCCGTGCAGCCGGAACGCGGATTCGTGCTCCACTCCACCGCTGAAAGATTCGATTCGACCCTCAGTATTACCTCGGAAATCAGCGTAACCACCTCCTGGGACGTCCTCGAGGCCATCGCCGACGGCAGGGGTCCGGATCGCCGCCTGATCGCCCTGGGCTATGCGGGCTGGGGTGGGGGACAGCTCGAACAGGAGATCAGCGCCAACACTTGGCTGAGCGGTCCTGCGGACGAGGAGATTATCTTCCGTGTGCCGGCGGGGGCGCGCTGGCAGGCGGCTGCCAATCTGCTGGGGGTCGATATGAATCTGCTGGGCAGTCAGGCCGGACACGCCTGAATGGGCGTCCTGCTCGGTTTCGACTTCGGCCCGCGCAAGATCGGGGTCGCCATCGGCCAGACGATCACCTGTTCGGCCACAGCCCTCACTACCATCCGCAGCCGTCGCAACCGGACGGACTGGGCCAGGATCGAGCAATTGGTGCACGCCTGGCAGCCAGAGGGTGCGGTCGTCGGCCTGCCCTTCAACATGGACGACACGGAGAGCACGGTGGCCCCGGCGGCCCGGCGCTTCGCACGTCAGCTCGAGGGCCGCTGTGGGCTCGAAGTGAACCTGGTGGACGAGCGCCTTACCTCCCTGGAGGCAAGCCGGCAGTTCGGTCGGGACATAACCTCCCGGGAGGTGATCGATGCGATGGCGGCCAAGCTAATCCTGGAAACCTGGTTGACGGACACGGCGCACCCTAATCTTAGGATAAAATAGGGAAAGTTGGGCACAGTGCAGTGCCTACGGTAGACAGGTACCCAACTCTTTGCTCCGGGAGTGGGTTCTTTGCCATGAAGACGGGTAAGGTACTGCTGTTAGCGGTGGTAATCGGTATCCTGCTCGCCGGGTGCGAGGATCGAACATCGGATGGGGTGCTGCGCATGGGGCTCGCTACCGCGCCGCGCGGCCTGGACCCCAGGTTCGCGACGGACGCCACCTCCGAGCGCATCAACCGCCTGCTCTACCGACGGCTGGTGGAGTTCGACACGGCGAGCCGGCCGGTACCTGCCCTGGCCACCTGGGAGCAACTTACGCCGACCCGCTATCTGTTCACCCTGGGAGAGCAGGGGCGAGTCTTCAGCGACGGCAGCCGGCTGGATGCCGAGGACGTCAAGGCGACCTATGCCTCGATCCTGGACCCTGCCGGCACCTCCCCGCACCGCGCCTTGCTGAGTATCATCCGGGACATTCGGACCGACGGACCGGACCGGGTCGAGTTCAGGCTCTCCGCGCCCGATCCCCTGTTTCCCGCCTATCTGGGCATCGGTATCCTGCCGTCGGCGCTGATCCGGAGCGACCACGGGTTTCAACGTGCACCCGTCGGCAGCGGACCCTTTCGGTTCCTCGACTGGTCCGAGACCGACCGCCTGCGCCTCGAACGCAGGCGCGACCGTCGGCGATTGGAGCTGCTGGTGGTCAAAGACCCCAACGTCCGGGTCATGAAGCTGCTGCGGGGCGAGATCCACCTGCTGCAAAACGACCTGGTCCCGGAGCTTCGGGACTATCTGCGGGGACGTCCCGAGGTCCGGGTGGAAGAGATCGGCGGGGCCAATTTCTCCTATCTCGGCTGCAACCTCCAGGACCCGGTCACCGGTCTGCTCCCGGTGCGCCGGGCTATCGCCCATGCCATCGACCGGCAGGCAACCCTGCGCTTTCTGTTCCGGGACGGAGGCCGGCTCGCGGCGGCCATGTTTCCCCCGGAACACTGGGCCGGCGCCTCGGGACTTGCCGGTTATGCCCATGATCCGGCCCATGCCAAGGCCCTGCTGGCCGCTGCCGGATTCGGTCCCGAGCGGCCTTTGCAGCTGATCTACAAGACCTCTAGCGATCCCTTCCGCGTGCGCCTGGCGACCGTCATCCAGGCCCAGTTAGCCCAAATAGGCATCCGGGTCGAAGTCCGCAGCTACGATTGGGGCACCTTCTACGGCGACATCAAAGCGGGCCGCTTCCAGCTTTACAGCCTGTCCTGGGTGGGCATTCGCACCCCGGACATCTTCCGCCACGCCTTTCACAGCGCGTCCGTTCCCCCACAGGGGGCCAATCGGGGCCGCTATCGGAGCCCGCGCGCCGACCGACTGATCGAGACGGCACGGGCGGAGCAGAACCTGGAGCGCCAGGCCGCCCACTACCGGGAGCTGCAGGCGCTCTTGTTGGAAGAGTTGCCCTACGTCCCCTTGTGGTACGAGGATCAGATCTGTGCCTACCGCAACGAGGTCGAGGGCTATCGGTTGGCCCCCGACGGCAACTATGACGGGCTAGTGGAAGTGGAACTTGGATCCGGCGCCGCAGGACCACGGACGGTTCAGCGTAGGATGCGGTGAGGTCAGGGACGACCGAACCGCATCAACGGTGTGGTGAATGAAACGAACCGCATCACCGGGACCGGTAGCCGGCCACGGGACAGCCCTGATCGGATTGAGTATGGGAAACGACATCCTTTTATCCGCAGATTACGCAGATTTTCACAGATTATTAAGCTACTCTTGAAGTTACGAGTTCGAGCCGCCCAGGTTTGTGACGCCTCATCGCCCTTCTCTGGCGAGGTTGAAGTCGATGAATCCTATTTTGGTGCGCGCCGTGTCCGTGGGAGGAAGGGTCGTGGAGCAGGCGGTAAAACGATTGTCTTCGGGATCCTGGAACGGCAAGGGAAAGTCTACACCGAGATCGTCCCAGCTGCCGCCAAAAAGCAGCCACAGGCTGCGATCCAGGGCCAGGTAGCCTTCGACAGCAGCATCCACTCGGACGGCTGGAGATAACTGGCTGGTGGACATAGGGTACAAAAAGAATTTCCGAGTGCATCATGGCGAGAATGTATTTTCCCGCGGTAATTGCCATATCAATGGCATTTCAATGGCATTGAATCATTCTGGTCATATGCCAAACGAAGACTTGCAAAGTTCAATGGTGTTCCCCGACAAACGTTTCATTTACACCGCAAGGAATGTGAGTTTAGATTTCATCACCGAGAGGAAAATATCTCTGAGAGAATACTAATTCTGCTGAGAAAAAATCCACTCTAAAGTTATCCAGACCCTTGTTTTTTTCATCTGTGGAAATCTGCGCAATCATCCGGGACCTGGAAGTTAACCGCAAATGAATGCAATGGGATGAAGAACCCTTAATGATGGTGAGCCAATTGCGACCGATTTGCGTTCATTTGCGGCAAAAAGAATTCCCAACGAAAAGACCGAATCGATGTTATCGATACTCCGGCACTACCGTACCAGGTGGCGTTCTCAATCAAGCTGGGTCATCGCACAAAAACCAAGAACCTAACGAGGCATCGCCTCAGACCGACGAGTCGAGAGGAGGCACACCAGGGACCTTGTCTGCCGACAGGCAGGGGGTGCGCTGTACCCGACAATTCAGGGGACAGGGGGCAGTTTTCAGGGGCAAACAGCTGATACTACCATGCCCCCTGACAACTAACTGACAACTGCTGACCCCTCGGGAGTGCACAAACTCGACTCATTTGTCAAAGTCCAGGGCGGCAGTTAAGGAATCCTAGCGTAGGCGTCTCGCCTGCACCCGCGGGCGAAACGCCCGCGCTACGTGGATTTGGCTTAATGGAGAACGCCCCCTAGGCCGCAAAGATCCCGGTGGACAGATACCGATCCCCCCGATCACAGATGATGACTACAATGACTGCACCGCTGCATTCGGCACTGAGGGCGAGGGCCGCGGCGACCGCGCCGCCCGAGGAGATGCCGGCGAAGATGCCCTCCCGCGTCGCCAGCTCCCGCGTTGCCCCCTCCGCCTGCCCCTGGAAGACCTTGATGATGCGGTCCACACGGGCCGGATCGTAGATCTTGGGCAGATAGGCCTGGGGCCAGCAGCGGATGCCCGGTATGCTAGCACCCTCCCCGGGCTGCACGCCGACAATCTGTATCGACCGATCCCGTTCTTTGAGATAACGCCCCACGCCCATGATCGTGCCGGTGGTGCCCATGGAGCTGACGAAGTGAGTCACGGCGCCCTCGGTGTCACGCCAGATCTCCGGTCCCGTACCCTCGTAGTGGGCGCGCGGGTTGTCGGGATTGGCGAACTGGTCCAGGATCCGGCCTTCTCCCCGGGCCTCCATCTGCCGCGCCAGGTCGATGGCCGCCTCCATGCTGCCCGCTTGAGGCACGAGTCGGATCTCGGCGCCGAAGCTCTTCATGATCGCACGCCGCTCCAGGCTCATGTTCTCGGGCATAATCAGCACCATCCGGTAGTCTCGAATGGCCGCCGCCATGGCCAGTGCAATCCCCGTATTCCCGCTGGTGGCCTCGATCAGGGTATCCCCGGGCGCAATCTCGCCGCGCTCTTCCGCGCGCTTGATCATACTCAGCGCCGGGCGGTCCTTTACCGACCCGGCCGGGTTATTGCCCTCCAGCTTCACCAGAATGTGGTTGTCCGTCTCCCCCGGCAGTCGTTGCAGGCGTACCAGTGGCGTGTTGCCGACACCGGCCTCGATCGTCGAATAGTCCATGGGTCTCCGCCCGCAGCACGCGGGCCCGTTGCTGGTTCGAACAGATGATTGTGCACCAGAAGGGGCACCCGGAGAAAGGCCTGCTCGGCAGTCCGCCCATGCGACCTTTGTGGTAGCATCGGGGCTCGTCCGAGCCCGCTCAAATCCTCGGCAAATCCTCGGTCCATCGTAACCCCTGGAAAGGAGCATCCGCCATGCCCGAGTCCACGCCTTCGGTATTCAGCCGACTCGCCCTTGCGCTGGCTACATTCCGGCGCATCCTCGTGGATGCCCGCTTCGCCGGCCGGGTAGCCAAGCTCCGGATGGGCGTTGTGTCCGCCCAAGACTCGGAGACTCCGCGTCTGCGAGCGGCCGAGCCGAACGCAGGGCTGCAGCTGTTGGGGCTGCTCCAGAAGGAAGGACGCTTTATCGACTTTCTCGAAGAAGACGTCGGTACCTATTCCGATGCCGAGGTCGGCGCGGCCGCGCGCGTCGTGCACGAAGGGTGCAAAAAGACCCTGAAACAACACTTCACCATCGAGGCCGTGCGCACCGAAGCGGAGGGCGCACGGGTGACACTGGCGGAGGGCTTCGACGCTTCCGCAGTGCGACTCACAGGCAACGTCGTCGGCCAGGCACCCTTCACTGGCGACCTGGTCCACCGGGGCTGGCAGGTCACGGAAACCCGGCTGCCGCAGGTCGCTGTTGGCCATGATCTGACCATTCTGGCACCCGCGGAGGTGGAGTTGTGAATGACGCGCGCTATGCCGTGGGCATTGATCTTGGCACGACCCATTGTGCCCTGTCCTACGTCGACCTGGACCATAGCGAGTGGGACGAGGTCGCTCAGGATCTGATGCCGGTGCCCCAGCTGACAGGGCCCGGCGCGGTCGCTGCCCTGCCCCTGCTGCCCTCGTTCATCTACCTCCCCCATCCGGACGAGCTTGCGGTAGCCGATCTGGCCCTGCCCTGGGGTGGCAGTGGGGACCGCGTCCTGGGTGAGATGGCGCGCTCCATCGGGGCCCGTACCCCGATTCGCCTGGTCTCCAGCGCCAAGAGTTGGCTGTGTCATCCGGGGATCGACCGGCGCAGCGCCGTGCTGCCGCCGGGGGCACCGGAAGACGAGGTGCCGCGACTCTCGCCCTACGAGGCGTCGGTCCGCTATCTGGAGCATCTACGCGACGCCTGGAATCATGCCCACCCGGACCACGATCTGGCGCAGCAGGAAGTCACGGTAACGGTCCCGGCCTCCTTCGACCCGGCCGCCCGCGAGCTGACCGCTGAGGCGGCCCAGGCCGTCGGCTTCCGACACCTGGTCCTGCTCGAAGAGCCCCAGGCGGCCCTCTACAGCTGGATTCACGACAGCGCGGGGGAATGGCGCAACCAAGTGCGCGTCGGCGACATCATCTCGGTCATCGACGTCGGCGGCGGCACCACCGACCTGTCCCTGATCGCGGTTACGGAACGGGAAGGCGCGCTGGAGCTTACCCGCGTCGCCGTCGGCGAGCATATCCTGCTCGGCGGCGACAACATGGATCTGGCGCTGGCGCATCAGGTCAAGGGCAAGCTCACCGCCGAGGGGACCTCCCTGGACCACTGGCAGATCCAGGCCCTCACGCATGGCTGCCGCCAGGCCAAGGAGGCGTTGCTGACGGACCTGGACCTGGAAACAGTGCCCGTGGTCGTACCCAGCCGAGGTACCCGTCTCATCGGCGGCACCATCCGCACCGAACTGACGGGCGCGGAGGTCATCCATACCCTCGTCGAAGGCTTTTTCCCCGAAGTCCCGGTGAGTGCGCGCCCGACCGCCCGTTCGCGCACGGCGTTGACCAAGCTGGGTCTGCCCTATGCCCAGGACGCGGCCGTCACCCGCCACCTGGCTGCCTTCCTCGGGATGCAGATCGGGGCCACGGAAGACCTGCCAGGGTTCGAGCCCGAAGGCAGCGGCAGCTTCCTGCACCCGACGGCCGTACTGTTCAACGGCGGGGTCTTCAAGGCACGCCTCCTGGCCGAGCGGGTAACCAAGGTGCTCAACGACTGGCTGGCGGCGGACGGCGCCCCCCCGGCCCGCGTGCTCGAAGGGGGGGACCTCGACCTCTCCGTGGCCCGCGGGGCCTCCTACTACGGCTACGTCCGACGCGGTGGGGGGGTCCGGATCCGCGGCGGCACCGCCCGCTCCTACTATGTGGGCGTGGAGAGCGCCGCCCCCGCCGTTCCCGGGCTGGAGCCGCGGATTCAGGCCCTGTGCCTGGCCCCCTTCGGGATGGAAGAAGGCACCCAGGCCGAGATTCCACCCCAGGAATTCGGTCTGGTCGTCGCCGAGCAGGTACGGTTTCGCTTCTTCGACTCTTCGGTACGCCGCGAGGACCAGGTCGGGGATCTGCTCGAAAACTGGTCCGCTGAGGAGATCGAAGAGCTCGAGGAGATCAAGGCCTGCCTGCCCGCGGAGGAACGAACGCCGGGAGAAGTGGTCCCGGTATACCTGCGCGCCTCGGTCACCGAAGTCGGCACCTTATTGCTGGAGGCCATGCCCCTCGATGGTCCGGAGCATTGGAAAGTGGAGTTCAATGTGCGGAATCCGGCTGGCGAATGAGCTTGTAATCAAGGGTAGTGGCCGATTACGGCCCACTCTTTGGAGCGCAGAGCCGGATGCTCGTATCTATACTGCCACACGGCATAATCTGAGCTTTTGAATTTCCTCCTCACCCCTGCCCTCTCCCGGAGGGGAGGGTGTCGCAAAAGCCCCTCCGGGGGCTATTATCTCGTTGATTTTGAACCACAGTTCTCGGTGTTCTCTGTGTCCCCTGTAGTTCAAATTCCGCAGGCCAGCAGCTAACACCACTGTATTTACGACACCCTCGGAGGGAGAGGGAGTGAAATGTGCAAAGGGTCTAAATAACTTTAGGGTGGGTTTTCTTTTAGTAGAGTTAAGTATTATCTCAGAGAGATCTTCCTCCCTCTCGGTGATGAAATCTGAATTCACATTCCTTGCGGTGTAAAAGTTTGCACGCCTCCGTTTGGCATATTACCGGAATGACTCAATGCCATTGATATGGCAATTACCGCGGGCAAACTCATGCATCACCATGATGCACCTGGAAATGCTTTTTGTAGCCCATGTCCACCAGCCCGTTATAGCCTCTCCAGCCGTCCGAGTGGATGCTGCTTCCGCGCTACCCGACCCCGGATCGCTCTCTGTAGCTGCTTCTTGGAGGCGTCAGGGACGATTTCCGTATAGCTTTCCCGTGGCGTTCCCAGGATTCCGAAGACGGTCGTTTTACCACCCGCTCCGCGACCCTTTTTCCGCGAACGCGGCGTGCGCCAAAATAAGATTCACCGACTTCAACCTCACCGGATGAGGTGATGAAGCGTTACAAACCTGGGCGATCCCGATTCGTAACTTCATGAATGGCTGATTAATCGTCGGGCGGCTCCACTCAGCTCGGCGATGTTCGAGGCCGGCAAATCGGGCGCGAAATAGCGTATAATTGCTCTGAATCTAGCTTCCAAATGTGTGAACGCCTGAAATACCTGCTTTTCCTTGCATAACATAACCTTAGCATACCCTGAAGAGGCTAAAATTATCCAGACCCGCGCAGATTATACCGTGTGGCAGTATAAATTATAGAGATTTCAGATACGGCAGTAGAACCGTTTATTAAGAAAGCTAATACAAGAGTCTTCGTATGTATTGGAATCTATACTTTTCGGAACTATCGCCGAAAGAATCCTATGGCCACAGACCTAGTTCCCGACTAATTGAGTACTACGGCTGGTGTGAAGTTCTCCACCGTCCTTGCAGATCCACCAGGGTTGGATCTCATGGGGAAATCAACCTAGCTCGGCGGAACACTGGCATGTCGGGCGCAAAGCATGACGCCTTCAGCAATGTAGAGCTACTTTAAATTCGTCCCTAACTCTTTGTAAACAAAAGGTTTATAGCCTTAGTTGCTAGAAAATTCGGCATTCTAAAGCCGACCTCAGCGTCCCCTTGGGGAGGCATTGCCAATGCTGATGATAGTTTCGGAAGCACCTCTAGGAACTCCTGAGAGCCGTTAGAGGCGCTTTCTATGGCTTTTCCGTTTTGGGTGAGGGTAGACGCTTGAAACGCATCTGATGTGTCGACGAGCAGTCCGAGATCCTCCGCTGGTGTTTTGCAGGTCGAAACCTTGCGCAAGGCGAGGCTATGCCTTTTTTAATAGGTGCAAAAAATCAAAACGCGTCTGAAAGGCTATGACTTACTAACTTATTGTTAAGTATACAAATTTTTCATAGATGCGGACAATCGCCAAAACCAACATCCGTCCCCACTGCTACGAGGAGATCACCCAAATATTTGCCTTGCGCCGCGCATTTTTTCCAATTTCTGGCACCGCGCGCGTCAGATTTGCAGCAGATTTGCAGCTGCACGCGCTAGAGATCGCTTGGGTGGACGACCCAGCAAGATGACGCGGGAGGTTGTCACTAACGATGCGGGCAACCGCGCACAATTACTCGATGAGTTGAAAAAGAAACGAGACGCCGCCGCTCGCTATCCCGCAACCGGAAATCGGAAATTGCCAAAGATCTGGTCGTCACCAGACTTAAAATCAGCCGGGAATCCTATACGCGAAATCGGGAAGAACGAGCACGAATTTTAAATGAAACAACACTGAAAAGATGGTCGGAATTTTTGCGCGATCAGGCGAAGGCTGGGAATAGAAACGCAGTGAAGAAGCTTCAACGGATAGCGGCCAAATAAAGCCGGAAACGGCACGAAGAAGAACACGACTTGGGCCAAGGCCGTTAGACGCTCTGTGAAAATGGCTAGGATCAATCCTGAAATTCTTTGTTTGGGCACGGGAGACAGCAGGACTTTCTCTTGAGGAAGGCACGCGCGGACTTGAGATCAAAGCGGCGCATGGTAAAATAGGAGCAGAGCGGCTAAGAGGAAAAGCGAGGAGACAAAGAGCCAAGCCACCACCTGCTACTCAAGATGGTGAGCGGCCAGTTTACAACGCTACGGTAGATGCATTGATTCGGGATATTAGTGTACGCCAAAGGCTGGGCAGGTCTTTGCTCGAAGACCAAGAATCGCTGCTGCTTCCTTTCATCGCTTCAGCGGATATCAAGCAAAGCACGGGATCCATGGCCAACGCCATCCGTGATGCCCTGCGTCTGAATACTGTGGAATTTCAGAAGCAGAATACGGTCGAGGCCGCGTTCAAGTATCTGCGCACTCGAATTGAGGAGTGCCGGCATTTTCGTGTTGCGGACTGGAAATCTTGATAGCTATCACACCAATATTACACCGGAAGTTTTTCGCGGCTTCGTCATTTCCGATTCGATTGAGCTATTCGTTGTTATCAATGATCTAGATGCTCATGTAGCTTGGTCTTTTACTGCGTTGCATGAGGTTTCCCACCTTTGGCTTGGAGCCGGCGGTATCAGTGACACATCTATGGAAACGGAGATCGAAACCTTCTGCAAGAACATTGCTGGACAGATTCTTCTCCCGGACGATGAAATTTTAATATTGGCACACGTTGGCGACGTGCCGTTCGATGAGGAGAAACAGACTATTTCTGATTTTTCCGGGGAACACAAGGTGAGTGGATCGATGGTCGCTTACCGCCTTTTTCGGGAAAATATCATTTCAGCCACGGATTGGGAGGCGTTGAAATCTTCTTTTCATCAAGACTGGAAAAGTTCAAAAGCCGAAAGGAAGAAAAAACAGAGTAAGGTTTACTCGACGTGGCAACCGCATGGCCCCTTCGCTCCCCAGGCGTTACCCCGGTTCCTCACTACGGACCACTCCGACTTCCGACGCACCGGCTCATACGGTTATTTCTTCCCGCATCGCCGCCGGGTTACGATCCCCAGTCCGCAGGATCTCCCAGGTTCCCGATCAGTCTGTCGCTGCGCGACATCCGCTCCCACCTGCGAAAATCTGCGTAATCTGCGGATAACACGACTCGTCGGTCTGAGGCGAAGCCTCGCTAGAGGTCATGCCTGCGGGAGTGACTGCATATCCCTGTGTTCCATCCGCACCCGTGAGGTAACCTGGCACAGGAGCTCATAGGAGATGGTGCCTGCCCACTGTGCGATCTCATCCACCGGCAGATCTTCTCCCCAGAGGGTGACGGGATCACCCGCCGCGGCAGCGGGCAGCCCACGCAGATCGATGGTGATCGTATCCATGGATACACGACCCACCAGCGGCGCCCGCCGCCCGCTTACGAGTACCGGGGTCCCCGTGGGCACATGACGCGGATAGCCGTCGCCGTAGCCGATGGCCGCCACCCCGACCGGCATGTCTTCCGGGCAAACATAGGTGCCCCCGTAGCCGACCCGATCCCCCCGGAGGAGGGCGCGCACGGTGATGAGCCGCGTTTCGAGCCGCATGACCGGCCGCAGCCCCAGCTCGGCGGCGCTCCGCCCGATCAGGGGCGAGGCCCCATAGAGCATGATGCCGGGGCGTACCCAGTGGGTGCGGGATGCGGGACAGGCCAAAACGCCGGCGGAGTTGCCGATGCTCAAAGGGTACTGTGCGGTGGGGTCGAGAGCGCGCAGCCGATCGCACTGCAGCCGGGTCTCCCGGTCACTCGGATCGTCGGCCTTGGCCAGATGGGTCATCAGTCCCACCGATTCCGCGAGCCGGGGATCGGTATGCAGGCGCGCGAGCAGGGCCGGGACCTCCCGCGGATCGAAACCCAGCCGATGCATGCCCGTATCCACCTTGACCCAGACCCGCAGAAACCTTGTCGCCCGCATCCGCTCCAGGAGTGCTATCTGTCCGGGCTGGTGCAACGCCGGCTCGAGTCCGTGGGCGCACACGGCAGCGAGCTCCTCGCCGAAGAGGAACCCCTCCATGACTAGGATGGGCTTGGTGATCCCCGCCTCGCGCAGGCATACACCCTCCTCCACCCTGGCTACCGCCAGGCCATCCGCGGCTTCGAGGGCAATCCCGATCGGCACCATCCCGTGCCCGTAACCGTCGGCCTTGATGACCGCCCACACCCGGCTGTCCGGGGCCTGGCGCTGTACCAGGACGAGGTTATGCCGGAGGGCGGAATGATCGATAGTTGCTCGCGGATGGACTTGCATGGCACCTGACTTGTTTTTTCCGCTAATGAGCGCAAATCGGTCGCAAAAGATCACATTGTTTTTTCTGTCCACAGATTACACAGATTCTCACAGATTGTTTCGTTTTTAATCTGCGAGAATCTGCATATCACTTAACAACCACCAGCTAAAGCTGGTGGGTTAGTACTACGGACTAAAAACCCGGATACGGGTCAGTAGACCCGTTTAGGGCTCGGTCCGAAAATTATCGTCAACTTTGGGCTCGAGTTGCCGTGAGGAATTGGAGACGAACAACCGAGCCAGATTATCCTTCCTCTTGGAGAGCGCCTGGGCGAAATTCACCCGGTAGGTGTGCTGACGGTCGCGGTAGAGACGATCGGCGATGGCTTGAGCGACCCAGGAAAGGACTGCCGTGAGGTTGAGCACGAAGAGCTTGGCGTAGAAATCCTACTTCACGGCGTGGGCGCTGAGGCCGGAGAAGTTCTCGATTTCGAGGCGGCATTTCTCACGTTGCCCCAGCGCAGGTGGTATCTGCATATGAGCAGGTTCTTCCCTAAAACGGACTCGAGCAGTTGGTAAAGAAAGCGGAAAAACGAACCACATTGAAAGGATCAATCTTACATTAAGACAGCGAATTTCTCGGTTAGTAAGAAAAACGCTATCCTTTCCCAAGAAGATCGGAAATCATTTCGGAGCTATCTGGAATTTTATTCACTATTATAATTCTGAGTTTGCTCCCAAACTTGCGATCACTACAGATTAAGCACTACCCGGAATTTTTTGTGCAATGCACACACTTGACTTATTGGTTAAAGATTCGGGTTCTTCTTGAGGATCCCAGCTTCCAGCAGCCGACAGCTGGCGACTAATAGCTGGTCGATGATGCGGTACCGGCAGCGACCTGCCGACGAAAGGCGGCTATCGGGCTAAGTAGTCAGATCCTTATTCCGCCTTGCGCCTGTCCTTACCATCAAAAGCTGGAGAAAACACCGCGAAAACAATGCTGGCTACGGGGTCCGTGTTTTCGGCCCAATGAAATGTCCCTTTTGGAATATGAACAACATCGCCCGGCAGCAAGGAAACCTCATGGTCTTCGAGATGAATAACCGAGGTTCCTGAAATGACCGCGACAGTCAGATCATGATAGTCATGAAAATGTGGGAACTCCTTTCCTTTTAAACGGATCAAGTAGGTGCTTGAATCCGAACTACGATGGAGATGGCGGATGGAAATATCTTTTTTGATCTCGTCTTCTGTCCACTCGGTGTGTTGATAAATTTTGTCAGGATAAATAAGTTTGACCGGCTCTCTCGGCTGGCAGGCAACCAGAAACAAACCGATAAAAATATATATGGCTGATTTCATTGTGATTCCTCCTTAGAGGCCGTCTAAAAAGACATAAGTTACTAGAAAGCAAGCGACTTGATGCGAAATAAACCTGAGCTTCACTCGAAGTTGGCTTGCGTTCGTAATCTTTACTCAATCGACGTGCTCGAACTAGCCGAGCAAAGGTTCTTTCAACCCCCCATCGACGAGGTAACACGTGGAAGCCGGGAAACCCTGTTTGTAACGACCTCGATCAGGCATCCGAATTGGATGCCAGAGCCAATCGGAAAGCTCCGGGCCGGAATAACCACTGTCGGCCCAGATTTTTGTGATGGCATGAAGGAATGAGAACAGATCCGTATATGAGCTTATGAGCTTATGAGCCGCTTTCCCATCAAATACGTTGGCTGCGAACACCCGAACAATAATCGGACAACCCATGCATCGACAAGGATATTGCTTTTTCTTCCTTTAACGAGCTTGCCTGCATCGAACCCTGATTCCAGATAGGATTCTGGGGTTCCCCTGATGCTTTGACTGTCAATGATGGCTGCCGCCGGGTCTGGGTTTCGACCTTTTTTTCACGTAAATGCTGTTGTAGTAATAGTTAACCAGCCGGTAAGGGGGAAAGTCTGTTGGCAGGTAACGCCATGGACAACTGGTTTTATTCAGATAAAAAATCGCATTCAGGATTTCGCGAAGATCAGTCGTTCGTGAGCGTCCAGTGGTATAGGGCTCGAGCTCATCTAAGTTAAGGAACGATTCACTAACAAGTTAGACATGTTTAGTATTAGTGAATTCGTTAAAAAGTCAGTAGCGAGTTGAACATACGAGGTTCTCATAGGAGAATGAGTCTCCCTGAAGTACAAGATACCGGTAACCTGATGAACGAGTTTCAAGGCTACGATCAATCGCACGAAGACTTCATGCGACTCTACTTCCGTTCGCTGCCGGGAGACCACCGAGCCGCTACGCCACGTTCGAGGCGCTGAAGATCGGCTTTGGCGGTGTCGCGTATGTGGCACGAGTGAGGCCATGGGCAACGACGATCACCACCCCCCACAGCGTTCCAGTGGCGGTGCCAAGCGCATCCGCCGTTCTGGCGGTGGTCGTCGCCAGGTTACCCAACGCCAACCGGGGCTGGAGGAAGTGGTAGACGAGGTGCTCGAAGCCCACAGTGCCGGCAGCCCGACCG
>Ga0209782_1000078_pt1 | contig 42651 bp, 39 predicted proteins | sample WorMetmaBAHAMAS1_FD_187390 | JGI IMG/M metagenome (GOLD analysis project Ga0209782, IMG submission 187390) | Marine gutless worms symbiont microbial communities from Max Planck institute for Marine Microbiology, Germany - Inanidrilus... | ecosystem: Host-associated > Annelida > Digestive system...
TCGCCGCCGGCGGGGGGGGGGCTGGAGCTGGCGCTCGGCTGCCACGGTCGCATCGCCGACCCCGGCGCCAGGGTGGGTCTGCCGGAAGTGACTCTGGGCATCGTTCCCGGTGCGGGCGGCACCCAGCGCCTGCCGCGTTTGACCGGCGTCGCCGAGGCGCTTGATCTGATCGTCTCGGGCAAGCTGATCCCGGCCGCGAAGGCCAAAGAGCTGGGCATCCTCGACCATCTGGCCGAAGGGGACCTTGAGACCGCGGCGATCGACGCGGCCCGCGCGGCGGCTGCGGCCGGTGCGCCGCGGCGAACCTGTGACCGCGACGACAGGCTGGCGGCGGCGCGGGGCGAGCCCGGCCTGTTCGACGAGTTCCGGACCAAGATCGCGCGCCGCGCCCGGGGCATGCGGGCACCCTATGCGGCCATCGACTGCGTCGAGGCCGCGCTCGATCGGCCCTTTGCCGAAGGCCAGGAGACGGAACGCGCGACCTTCCGCGCCCTTGTCGACAGCGATGAGGCGCGCGCCATGCGCCATGCCTTCTTTGCGGAACGCGAGGTGCGCAAGATCCCCGACGTGCCGGCCGACACGCCGGCGAAACCGATCGCACGTGCCGCGGTGATCGGCTGCGGAACCATGGGCGGCGGTATCGCCATGACATTCGCCAACGCGGGCATCCCTGTGACCGTGGTCGAAACCAGCGACGCGGCGCTGGAAAAGGGGCTGGAGACCATCCGTCGCAACTACGCCGCAACGGTCTCGAAAGGCCGCCTGACCCAGGACCAGATGGACGACCGATTGGGCGCGATATCCGGCGTGACCGGCTTCGACGGGGCCGCCGACGCGGACATCGTGATCGAGGCGGTGTTCGAGGAGATGGACTTGAAGCAGGAGGTCTTCCGCCACCTGGATGCGGTCTGCAAGTCGGGCGCGATCCTGGCAACCAACACGTCATACCTGGATATCGACCGCATCGCCGCGGCGACGGCCCGGCCCGAGGCGGTGGTCGGCACCCATTTCTTCAGCCCTGCGAACGTCATGCGGCTGATGGAAAACGTGCGCGGCGACGCGACATCGAAAGAAACCATCGCCGCGGTGATGGCGCTTTCGGCGAAGCTCGGCAAGATCGGCGTGTTGGTCGGCGTGTGCGAAGGGTTCGTCGGCAACCGCATGCTGGCGCCCTATACACGCGAGGCGCGGTTCCTTTTGGAAGAGGGCGCACTGCCCCAGGACGTGGACAAGGCGCTTTACGATTTCGGCTTCCCCATGGGGCCGTTTGCCATGGGCGACCTTGCCGGCAACGATGTCAGCTGGCGCATGCGCAAGCGTCAGCGGGCCGAACGCCCCAGCAACCTTCGCTATTCGCACATAGCCGACCGGATCTGCGAACGCGGTCGCTTCGGCCAGAAGACGGGGTCCGGCTGGTATCGCTACGAGCCCGGAAGCCGCACGCCCATCCCCGACCCTGAAGTGGAGGAGATCATCCTGGAAGCCTCGCGCGAGCAGGGCATCGTCCGGCGCCAGATCGGCCCGGACGAGATCGTCGAACGGTGCCTGTATCCGCTGATAAACGAAGGCGCGAAGATCCTGGAAGAAGGCATCGCCATCAGGTCGAGCGACGTCGACGTGATCTGGATGAACGGCTACGGCTTTCCTCGCTGGCGCGGCGGGCCGATGTTCTACGCCGACACGGTGGGTGTGATCCGGATCTACGAGCGCATGGCCGCGTTCTTCGAGGAGCATGGCGATCTGATGCGACCGGCGCCTGTGTTGGAACGACTGGCGAAGGAGGGAGGCAGGTTCGCCGACTTGTAGCGGCGGCCCCACGAATAAATGCAAAACCCGCTCGCCGAGGGGGTTCCGATGCCGGATGCTTCCTGCCTAAGATGCCAGCCGATCCGGCCGCGATGGGGGGAGCATGTTCGAGATTACGCCAAGCGCGCGCCTGCGACAGTCGCCCTATTTCGATGCGACTGTCGCCGCAGGTGTTGCCGGGTTCTCCGCCTACAACCGCATGCTGCTGCCCACCCACTACGGTAATCCCGAGGGTGAATACCGGCGCCTCATCAACGGCGTCTGCCAGTGGGACGTTGCCGCCCAGCGCCAGGTGCAGGTGACCGGCCCCGATGCGGGCACCCTCGTGCAGATCCTCTGCCCCCGCGACATGTCGAAATGCAGGGAGGGCAGGGGGCGCTACGTGGCGCTCTGCGACCACGACGGCACGATCCTCAACGACCCTGTCGTGCAGAAAGTCGACGAGAACCGCTACTGGTTCTCCATCGCGGACTCCGACATGCTGTTCTGGTGTCGCGCCATCGCGGCGGAGCGCGGCCTCGCTGTCACGATCGACGAACCCGACGTCTCGCCCATGGCGGTCCAGGGCCCCAGGGCCGAAGACGTGATCGCGTCGGTCTTCGGCGACTGGGTGCGGGACCTGAAGCTGTTCTGGTCCCGTGAAACGGATGTGGACGGCATCCCTCTGATCCTCGCCCGGTCGGGCTGGTCGAAACAGGGCGGGTATGAGCTTTACCTGATGGACGGCGCTAAGGGCACGGCGCTGTGGGACATCGTCCGCGAGGCCGGCAAGCCCTGGGACATCGGCCCCGGCGCGCCGAACCACACCGAACGCATCGAAAGCGGCCTTTTGTCCTGGGGCGGCGACACCGACGACCGCACCAACCCGTTCGAGGTGCGGATGGAACGGTACGTGGATCTGGATGTATCGGACGACGTGGTCGGCATCCAGGCGCTGCGCCGTATCCACGCGGAGGGCCCGGCGCGTCACCAACTCGGTGTCATCCTGGAAGGCTACGACCCACTGCCGCCGGCAACGCGTTGGCACGATATCCTTGTCGACGGCCGCAATGTCGGCGACATGACCAACCGCACCTGGTCGCCGCAGCTGGAGAGGAATGTCGGGTTTGCTTTGGTTTCGCGCAGCTGTTCGACGGATGATGGCGTCGAGGTGGCGCTGGAGGGCGCGCCTGTCACAGCAACCATCACTGAACTCCCATTCTGCTAAACGCAAAGTGGTGGCGCCGTCTCAGTCTGATCGTTGTGCGTCTTGGTCCCCGTCCGTCAGCAGCAATGCGATGACCTTGGCAATGCAGGCAGGGCGGTCCTGGCTTTCGATCTCGATGGTGACTGTCCAGGTGACCTTGATGGTCCCGGGGTTGAGTTTCGACACGCTGTCCAGGCTCACCGCGCCGCGCAGGCGGCTGCCGACGACCACCGGGCTGGTGAAGCGCACCCGTTCCAGGCCGTAGTTCAGCGCCGCGGTCTTTGGCGCGTAATCGAACACCTGGTGCAGGAAAGACGGGATCAGCGACAGCGTCAGGTACCCGTGCGCCACCGTCGCACCATAAGGCGACTCCCGCGCGGCCCGCTCCGGGTCGACATGGATCCATTGGTCATCGCCGGTCGCGTCGGCGAACTGGTCGATCCGTACCTGGGTGACGGTGACCCAGTCGCTGGGCCCGACTTCCTGGCCGACGGCGCCGGAGAGGTCCTCGTAGGACTGAAAGACACGCATTGCCGGCCGCCGCGGCTCAGCCTTCGGTCGGGTCGTCGCCGACCTGAACCACCATTTTGCCGAAGTTCCGGCCGGCCAGAACGGAGATCAGCGCCTCCGGCGCTTTCTCCAGCCCCTGCACGCTGTCCTCCCGGTATTTCACTGTTCCGTCTTTCAGCCAGCGGCCCATCTCCGCCTCGAAGGCCGCGCGCCGGTGCGCGTGGTCGAAGATGATGAACCCCTGGATCTTGAGCCGGTTGACCAGGATCGACCGCATCAGGGGCGGAATCCGGTCGGGGTCTATCGGCAATTCGGTCAGGTTGTAGTTGGCGACCAGGCCGCAGACCGGGATGCGCCCGCCCACATTCATCAGCGGCAGGACCGCGTCGAATACCTTGCCGCCCACATTCTCGTAATAGACGTCGATACCGTCGGGACAGGCCGCGGCAAGTTCGGCCGGCAGGTTATCGCTGCGGTGGCTGAGGCAGGCATCGAAGCACAGTTCGTCACGCACGAAGGCGCATTTCTCCGCCGCGCCGGCGATGCCGACCACGCGGCAGCCCTTGAGCTTGGCAATCTGGCCGACCATCGACCCCACGGCGCCCGAAGCGGCAGCCACCACCACGGTCTCGCCTTCTTTCGGCTGGCCGATATCCAGAAGCCCCACATAGGCCGTCAGCCCCGGCATGCCCATCACACCCAGGGCCGTGGAGATCGGCGCGACGGTCGGGTCGACCTTGGTGACGCCCGTGCCGTCCGAAACCGCGTGGCTCTGCCAGCCGAGATAGCCGAACACGATGTCGCCCGCGGCAAATTCCGGGTGATTTGAGGCGACCACTTCCGACACCGTCCCGCCCGTCATCACCCCGTCCAGAGCCACCGGTTCGGCATAGGATTTCGCATCGCTCATCCGGCCGCGCATGTAGGGATCGATCGACAGATAGATCGTGCGTGCGAGAAACTCACCCGGGCCCGGTTCTGGGATTGGTGTCTCCGCCAGCCGGAAATTATCGGATGTCGGTTCGCCCACCGGCCGCGATGCCAGGAGCACCTGGCGGTTCATTGTCTCGGTCATGCTGTCCCCATTCTTGCCTTCGCGGATTCCCGCTGAAGTCTATCGCTGTGCCATATCACGAAACTGGCCCTGAAACGACGGACGGCAACGGGCGCGGGCCTACAGGTCTTTCGCCGAGAAGACGCGCAGCCGGGCATCGGGCCGGTTTGCCAGATCCGGCAGCAGATCGATGCCCAGCCCCGCACCGCCCGGCGGGCGCACCTGCCCGTCCTTCACCTCGGGCAGAGCGGTCACCAGCTCGGTGTACCAGCCCGTGTAGAACGCCCGCACGCTTTCCTGGACCAGCGCATTCGGCGCGCTGACCGACAGATGGGTCGAGGCGGTGTAGACCACGGGGCCCGTGCAGTCGTGCGGCGCGACGGGGAGGTGGTAGGCTTCGGCCATGCCGGCGATGGCTTTCGCCTCGGATAACCCGCCGACCCAGGCGATATCCAGCATGACGATATCGACGGCGCCGGCGGCCATCAGCTCGCGGAAACCCTGGCGGGTCGCAATGGTTTCGCTGGCCGTGACCTTTGAACGGGTCTGGCGTTTGAAGGCCGCCAGCGAGGCGGTGCCGTTCGCCGGCACCGGGTCCTCGATCCAGTAGGGATCGAAGGGTTCCAGGGCGCGGGCGATCTGGACCGCGGCGGGCAGTGACCACAGCGAGTGGCATTCCAGCATGATGTCGATCGCGTCGCCGCAGGCCGCCCGGATCTTCTCGAAAGGCTCAAGTCCTTTGCGCAGGTCTTCCGGCGCGATATGGAGGCCGCCCGAGGCTTCGGCATAGGCGTCGAACGGCCAGATCTTCATGGCGGTAATGCCGCTTTCCAGCAGGCTTTGCGCCAGCTCGTCGGGCCGGTTCAAAAACCCGTCCAGATCCTCGAAAGGCCCTTCCGATGCCGCGTCCAGGCCCCAGTTGCTGGTGCTCTGGCCGCGGGCGGAGCGCACGTAGCGATAGCCGGCGCAGGTGTTGTAGGTGCGGACCCAGTCGCGGGTGCGCCCGCCCATCAGCTGGTGAAGCGGCTGACCGGTTGCCTTGCCCCAGAGGTCCCACAGGGCGATGTCGATGGCGGAATTGCCGCGCAGTTCCGCGCCGGCCGCCTGGTGCCCCACATAGGGTCTGAGCGCGGTGCGGATCTTCTCGATGGCCAGCGGATCTTCGCCGATCAGGCGCGGGGCGGCCATGTCGTGGATATAGGCCTCGACCGCCGTTGCCGCGTAATAGGTCTCGCCCAGGCCCACCAGGCCGTCCCCGGTGTGGACCATCACCCACAACAGGTTTGGAAACTCGTCGAGCCGCAAAGTCTCGATCTTGACGATTGCACCTGCCATCTGCCCCGCGCGTCTCCCTGGCTTTCAGCCGGTTACGCGGTGCAGAATAGCAGAAACAAAAGGTCCGTTTGGAACGGCCAAGGTGCCGTTCTAGACTGGGCCCGGGAGGACATGCCGATGCTGACCGCCGATCAGATCGCCTTTTACGGGGCGAACGGTTACCTGGTGCTGGAAGCCCTGATCCCCGTCGACCGGATCGTCGCGGTGCGTGCCGAGGTGAAACGCCTGGTGGAGGGCGCGCGGGGACGCACCGAAAGCGACGACCTTTACGATCTGGAAGACAGCCACCGGCCGGACAGGCCGCGGGTGCGGCGAATCAAACATCCGAACACGGTCAGTCCCGTCTTCGACGCCCTGATGCGCGACGAATCGATCGTGGAGCCGGTTCGCGACCTGATCGGCCCGGCGCTCCGGTTGCACACCAGCAAGCTCAATCTCAAATCCGCGGAGTACGGCGCGCCGGTGGAATGGCACCAGGACTGGGCTTTCTATCCGCACACCAACGACGACATCCTGGCCGTCGGCGTGATGCTGGACGACGTGGACGAGACGAACGGCCCGCTGATGATCGTGCCAGGCTCGCACAAGGGACCGGTCTTCGACCACCACAGCGGCGGCGTGTTCTGCGGCGCGATCGACCCCGCGACCGAAGGACTTGGTCTTGAAAGCGCGGTGGCGCTGACCGGACCGGCCGGATCGATATCGCTCCATCATGTGCGGGTCCTGCACGGGTCCGACCTGAACACCTCCGGGCGGGACCGGCGGCTTTTGCTCTACGAGATCACCGCCGCGGATGCCTGGCCGCTGCATGGCAGCCTCAGTGAATTCGGCAGCCTTGCAGAGTATGACGAACGACTGCTCTGCGGCGACTCGACGATCGTTCCCCGCCTGCGGGACGTTCCCGCGCGGCTGCCGATCCCGTCGCCGGCGGAGTATGGCTCTATCTACAACGTCCAGAAAGGCACGCGCCGACGCGCCTTCAGGGTGCTGGAAGGCCAGGAGACGTAGGCCGAATGGCCGGGGATGCACCGGCCCCGCGATCGTGTATAAACGGCCCAATTGCAAAGAAGAGGTAGCCCAGACCCATGACCGAACCCCTGCGCGGCGTCATCGCGCCCAACCTGACACCGTTCGAGCAGTCCGGCGAGGTCGCCTATGACCTTTATGTCGGCCATGTGAAGCGCCTTTTGGAACAAGGCTGCGTCGGCGTCGCCCCGTTCGGCACCACCGGCGAGGCCCTGTCGGTGGGCATGGGTGAACGCATCGTCATGCTGGAGACGCTGCTTTCGGAGGGCGTGGACCCGGCCCGGATGATCCCGGGAACGGGACTGACCAACCTTGCCGACACCACGCGTTTGACCCGGCGCGCCGTGGAAATGGGCTGTGCCGGGGCGATGGTTCTGCCGCCCTTCTATTTCAAGGACGCGCCCGACGACGGCCTTTTCGCCTATTTCGCGCGGCTGATCGATGCGGTCGGGCATGACGTCCTCAGGATCTACCTCTATCACATTCCACAGGTTTCCGGCGTCGGGATCCCCGTCGAGGTCGTGCAGCGCCTGCGCGAAGCTTTCCCCGACCAGATCGTCGGCATCAAGGACAGTTCCGGCGATTGGGAGAACACCCGGCGCCTCTTGACCGAGGTTGACGGGCTGATCGTCTATCCCGGCTCGGAGCTGCCGCTGTTGGAGGCGCTGGAACTGGGCGCGCCGGGCTGCATTTCGGCCACCGCGAACATCAACGCTGCCGCCATCGCCGCGGTGATCCAGGCGTGGGAGGAGGGCCGCCGCGGCGAGGCCCAGGAACTGCACGAAAAGGCGAGGGCGCTGCGGCTGACGGTTCAGGGCTATGCGCCTATCCCGGCGCAGAAGCGGCTGCTTGCCCTGTGGTCAGGCGACGAACGCTGGGCCGCCGTGCAACCGCCGCTGCTGCCGATGAGCCCGGAGAAGGGCCGCGAACTGGCCGACGTCCTGGCAAGGGAGCATGAACTGGGCGCGGTGCCGGTAGGGGCAGCGTAACGCCCTCAAATCCCCTCCGCGATCAGCCTGATCGCGTCTTCGACTGTATCGGCCCGCTGGATCAGGTCCACGTCTTCGGGCCCGATTGTGCCTTCGCGCAGCATGGAGTCGCGCGCGAAACGGCGCATGTGTTCCCAGAAGTCGCCGCCCATCGCCACGATCGGAAAGCGCTCCAGCTTTCCGGTCTGGATCAGCGTCACCACTTCGAACGCCTCGTCCAGCGTGCCGAAGCCCCCCCGGCATCACCACGAAGGCGCTTGAGTATTTGACCAGCATCACCTTGCGCACGAAGAAATGCTCGAACTCCACGAAGTGATCCAGATAGGGGTTCGGGTGCTGCTCCTTCGGAAGCTGGATGTTGATTCCCAGGCTGACACCGCCCGCTTCCCGTGCGCCGCGGTTGGCGCCCTCCATGACGCCCGGCCCGCCTCCGGTCATGACGGCGTAGCCGGCCTCTGCAAGGGCCCGGCCCAGCGCGCGCCTGCTCGTAGTGCGGGTGTCCTTCGCCGAACCGGGCCGAGCCGAACACGCTGACGCATGGGGCCTGTGCCTCGATGGTCTCGAAACCGCGCAGGAATTCCAGAAAGATCCGGACCGCGCTCTCCAGGTCGGCTTCGCGGTTGCGCCGACCCGAGAGGAACAGCTTTTCCGCACCCTTGACCTTGCCCAGCAAGGCATCCGCCGCGCCCGGTCCAAGTCCTTGAGTCTCGCTCATGAAACCTCCCCTGCGACAACATCGATCAATGCATCAGCCTAGCATATCGGGCAGACTTGGGCGTCGAATGCGCGCGCGCTGTGCTAGTCTGGTGTCAAAGGGGACCCCAACAGGAGATCGGAAATGGTTGCGACGGAACATGTAGCTGGTTCGGATGCGGGGCTGCCCGCCGGGGTGGTGACCGGCGAGGCTTACCGCCAGTTGGTGGCGGCGGCGAAGGCGGGCGGCTATGCCCTTCCCGCGGTCAACGTGGTGGGCACCAACACCGTGAACGCGGTGCTGGAGGCGGCGGCCAAGAACCGGTCCGACGTGATCATCCAGCTTTCGAACGGCGGGGCGCAGTTCTATGCCGGCCAGGGCATGCCCGACAGCGCCCAAGCCAAGGTCCTGGGCGGCGTTTCGGCCGCCCAGCATGTGCACCTGCTGGCCGAGGAATACGGGATCTGCGTGGTCTTGCACACCGATCACGCCAACAAGAAGCTGGTGCCCTGGGTGGAAGGGTTGCTGGACCACGGCGAGGCCTTCTTCGAACAGACCGGCCAGCCCCTGTTCAGTTCGCACATGCTGGACCTGTCGGAAGAGCCGCTGGACCAGAACATCGAGATTTGCGCACGGGTTCTCAAGCGGATGGCGCCTCTTGGCATGAGCCTGGAGATCGAATTGGGCGTCACCGGGGGCGAAGAAGACGGTGTTGGTGCAGCGTTTGAGGAAAGCGCCGACAATGCGCACCTCTATACCCAGCCTGAGGATGTGCTGCAGGCCTACCAGGTCCTTGCGCCGCTGGGCCATTTCACCGTGGCCGCCTCCTTCGGCAACGTGCACGGCGTCTACAAGCCGGGCAACGTCAAGCTGCGCCCGGAAATCCTGAAGAACTCCCAGGACCTTGTCGCCGAGAAAAGCAACGCCGGTGAAAAGCCACTGGATCTGGTGTTCCACGGCGGGTCGGGGTCGGAAGCGGAAAAGATTGCCGAAGCGATCAGCTACGGCGTCTTCAAAATCAACATCGACACCGACACCCAGTTCGCCTTCGCCGAGGCGGTGGGCCGGTACGTGGACGAGAGCCCCAAGGCGTTCAAGTACCAGATCGATCCCGACGACGACACGCCCTACAAGAAGTTCTACGACCCGCGCAAATGGCTGCGCCAGGGCGAACAGGGCATCGTCGACCGGCTGGAAGAGGCCTTCGTCACCTTCGGCGCCCAGGGCAAGAGCCTGGCCAGGGGGTAGCACGCGCGGCAGCCGCGCCCTTCGAGACGGCGGCTGCGCCGCCTCCTCAGGGTGAGGGTGGTTTGGTCGGTCCACAGAACCCCTCATGGTGAGGAGGCGCGCGCAAGCGCGCCGTCTCGAACCATATGGCTGCAAGCGGCACGATCCATTGTTATCCTGTGCAGCAACAAGAACAGGGGAGCGCATACCGGCAATGGGGACACCGGCCCATGCCTGACGCCGGACCCACGGACGTCGGCACCTACGGCTACATCATCGTCGGCGCAGGGTCGGCGGGGTGCGTGCTGGCCAACCGGCTGAGTGCGGATCCGGCGGTCAAGGTCCTGCTGCTGGAAGCGGGCGGGCGCGACGACTACTTCTGGATCCACGTGCCCATCGGCTACCTGTTCTGCATGAACAACCCGCGCACCGACTGGTGCATGGCGACGGACTCCGAACCCGGGCTCAACGGGCGCGCCTTGAGTTATCCGCGCGGCAAGGTTCTGGGCGGCTGTTCCTCGATCAACGGCATGATCTACATGCGCGGCCAGGCGCGCGACTATGACCAGTGGCGCCAGTTCGGCAACCCGGGCTGGGGCTGGGACGACGTTCTGCCCTATTTCCGGAAGTCGGAAGACCAGCCACCGTGGTGCATCGGACTTGCACGGCGCCGGCGGCGAATGGCGCGTGGAGACACAACGGCTGTACTGGGAAATCCTGGATGCCTTCCGGGATGCGGCGGAAGAGGTCGGCATCCCCAAGACCGACGATTTCAATGCGGGGACCAACGAAGGCTCGGGCTATTTCGAGGTGAACCAGCGCCGGGGCGTCCGGTGGAGCACGGCCCGTGCCTTTCTGAAGCCGGTGGAGAGCCGGCCCAATCTTCGTGTCCTGACCCATGCGCACACGCCCGCCCTGATCATGGACGGGCGGCGTGCGGTCGAGGTCGCTTTCGACTTGAAGAGAAAACCCGCCCGGGCACAGGCGTCCGGCGAGGTGATCCTGGCGGCTGGGGCCGTCAACTCGCCCCAGATCCTGGAGCTGTCCGGCTTGGGGGACCCCGAACTGCTGCGCGGCATGGGCATCGACATGGTCCATGCGCTGCCCGGGGTCGGCGCCAACCTGCAGGATCACCTTCAAATCCGAACCGTGTTCAAGGTCAAGAACGCCAAGACCCTGAACCAAAGGGCCAACAGCCTGCTTGGCAAGGCCGGCATGGCGCTGGAGTATGCTCTCCTTAAGCGCGGGCCACTCACCATGGCGCCAAGTCAGATGGGTCTGTTTGCAAAGAGCGATCAGTCTAGGGAAACGCCCGACCTGGAGTATCATATACAGCCACTGAGCACCGACAAGCTCGGCGATCCACTGCACCCGTTTCCGGCGATCACGGCATCGGTGTGCAACCTGCGCCCGGAAAGCCGCGGCACGATCCACATTACGGCCCCCGATCACCGGGTTCAGCCGGCGATCAAGCCCAACTACCTTTCGGCGCCGGCGGACCGAAAGATCGCAGCGGAATCGATCAAGCTGACGCGCCGCATCATGGCGGCAAAGGCCGTGGCGCGTTACGACCCGGAGGAAATGCTGCCCGGTCCACAGGTGTCTGACGATGAGGATCTGGCGCGGGAGGCGGGCAACATCGCCACCACGATCTTCCATCCCGTCGGGACTGCAAAAATGGGCAGCGACGACCATGCGGTGGTCGATGCGCGGCTCAGGGTCCACGGGGTTTCCGGTTTGCGTGTGGTCGACGCATCCATAATGCCGACAATCACCTCGGGCAACACGAACTCGCCGGTGATCATGATTGCGGAAAAGGCGGCGGACATGATCGTCGAAGACCGCAGAGCGGCAGGGGGAGGAAGGTGATGAACGACAGCTATGACCGCGGAGCCGAAGACGTCGGGAACATCGTTGCGCTTGAGCACGTGAATCTCTGCATGCCCGACCAGCGGGTGGCGACGCTCTTCTATATCAGTGGCCTGGGGTTCACCCGGGACCCGTATCTCTTCACGGGCTTGAACGTCATGTGGGTCAATGTGGGTTGCAACCAGTTCCATCTGCCGACCGGTGCGCCGCAGCGGTTGCGCGGCCGTGTTGGCCTGGCTGTGCCGGATCTCGACGCCCTGGCAGGGCGTCTTGAGGCCGTGCACGGTGAACTGGCCGACACCGCGTTCGAGTTTGCGGCCGAAGGCGATCGCGTTGAGGCGAGGTGCCCTTGGGGGAACCATATTGTGTGCCATGCGCCGGACCCCCGTTTTGGGCCGGTGGCGCTTGGCATGGCCTATGTGGAACTGGACGTTGCGCCCGGAACGGCGCCGGGGATCGCGCGGTTCTATGCAGAGGCCTTGAAGGCGCCGGTCTCCGCGGAGGAGGGCGTTGCGGTCGTCGCCGTCGGCGCGCGCCAGTCGCTGGTCTTTCGCGAGACCGGTGCCGCGCTTCCTGACTATGACGGGCACCATATCCAGATCTATGTGGCCGATTTTTCCGGTCCGCACGCGTGGCTCAAAGAACGGGGGCTGGTCAGCGAGGAGAGCGATCAGCATCAATACAGGTTCGTGGACATCGTCGACCCGGAGACGGGAACGGTCCTGACCAACCTGGAACACGAGGTGCGCTCGATGACGCACCCGCTCTATGCGCGGCCCCTGGTCAACCGCGACCCCGCCCGCAGCAACACCTCGTTTGCGGTGGGTCGCGAGGCGCGCGCCTGGACCCTGCCGCCGGACTAGCGGTTTCCGGAAGGAATCAGGCAGGGCTCGTTCCTTCCCAAGCGGCCAGGCGGTCACAGCCACCCCTCCGGCAGTCCGCGGCGGCTTGCAGCGCGCCGGTCGCGAAAAAGGACGACGACCCTGATTCTCCGATTGCCCGCGGGCGGTATTTTCTCGAATATCCGCTCAGGAACAATTCCGGCGGTCACAAGCCGGCGGCACTGGGAGAATAATAATGAGCGAATCCAATCGGTTCCTGCAGCGGATCGCCGAAGGCGACATCCTGTGTGCGGAGGGTTATCTGTTCGAGCTGGAGCGGCGCGGATACCTGCAGGCCGGCGCCTTTGTCCCGGAGGTTGTGTCAGAGCATCCGGAGGTGGTGCGCCAGCTCCACCTGGAATTCGTGCGCGCAGGCTCGGACGTGGTCGAGGCGCTCACCTACTACGCACACCGCGAGAAGATGAAGCTGGTCGGCCGCGAGCACGAGCTGGAGCCGATGAACCGGCAAGCCATCCGGATTGCCAAGGAGGTGGCCGAGCAGACGGGCATCCTGGTCGCCGGCAATATCTGCAACACCAACATCTTCGATCCCGACGATCCCGAGAGCATTGCCAAGGTCAAGGATATCTTTGCCGAGCAGATGGAGTGGATTGTCGACGAGGGCGTGGATTTCGTGATCGCCGAGACGCTGCCCTGGCAGGGCGAGTCGGAACTGGCGCTGGACGCGGTGGTGAAAACCGGCCTTCCGGCGGTGGTGACGCTTGCCATCCACAAGGACGGCCTGACCCGCGAGGGATTTCAGCCGGCCGACACCTGCAAGGCGCTGGAAGACCGCGGGGCGGCCGTGGTCGGCCTCAACTGCGCCCGCGGCCCCGACACCATGCTGCCGATGCTGGAAGGGATCGCGGCGAAGTGCACGATCCCCATCGCGGCGTTGCCCGTCCCGTTCCGCACCCACAAGGACGAACCCACCTTCCAGTCGCTGACCGATCCCGGGCACGGTCATCCCGAAGATGGCAGGCCTTTCCCGGTCAACCTGGACTCCCACACTTGCACAAGGACCGATATCGGCCGCTTCACGGCCGCGGCCAAGAAGATCGGCGTGAAGTATTTCGGCGTCTGCTGCGGCGCGGGCCCGCACCACATCCGCGCCATGGCCGAGGCCCTGGGGCGGCATCCGGAAGCGAGCAAGTACTCCGCCGACATGTCGAAGCACTACGCGCTGGGCGATTTCGCGGCGCAGCTGGAGCAGGACCGGAGTTTTACCGGTAATCTCTAGAGGTTTGGCGGTGCCCGGCGTGGACCGGGACCGCCTCACCTGACATGCGTCATGGTTATGCAACCGTCGGCTGATACAGGTTAGCGACAGCACACGCGTTTTCCGTTACCAGATTTCTTGGTCACCGCGCACCGTTGGGCCCGCCGCAGGTGGCGTTGCGAAGAAGGGGAATGGAAATGTCACGAATTCTGCTGGTCTGCTTGGCGTTGGTGCTTGTCGCGGCCTGCGCGCAGACCGGGACGCAGACCGAGACCATTCGGCTGCAAGCGCGGACGATCCAGGCGTCCGAAGGCATCAGCCCCGATCTTGTCGAGCAGCTTCGGCGCAGCGAAAAGCAGCGGCTCCATGTTCTGGTCCAGCTTCGCGCCAAGCCGGACATCCAGACACGCGACCGGCTGCGAGCCCGGGGCGTTGAGCTTCTGTTTCATGTCGACCCCAGGGTCTGGGTCGCCAGTGTCGACACCGGCCTGGATACGGCAGCGCCCGAGCTTTTGGCGGACGTGCGCTGGATGGGCGCTTTCCAGCCGCGCGATAAGATCGGCCCCGATCTGCGTGCCGGCCGTTATGCCGACTGGGCGGTCGAAGCAGATGGCCGCATCCGGGTGTCGGTCGAGTTCTTCGATGACGTGCTGCGCCAGGAGGCCGAAGCCCTGCTTGCGGCCTACAGCGACCGGATCGAACGCTGGGCCATCCCCTACGGCTGGTACGCCATTGTGCCGCCCACCGCCATCGAACCCTTGGCCATGCGTGACGAGGTCAAACGTATCGAGCAGGGGCCGCCGCCGTTTCTGCCGTTCATGAACTACACCCGAGAGGCGATCCAGGCAGACGCCGTCCACGATCTGGACCTCTCGACCGGCTTGCCCGTCTATCACGGCGCGAGTGGCGCCGGCGTGCAGGTGGGCATCTGGGGCACCGGCCTCCACGGCACGCATGACGACTACCTCAACCACGATGCGGCGGGTACGGTCACCGGATCGCGGATCCTGGTGCCGCGCGCCCCGTTCGACGACCACGGAACCTGGGTCGCCGGCGTTGCCGTAGCCAGCGGTTACCGCAGTGGTCCATGTGGCCTGGGAGACTACAGCCGGCGCGGTGTCGCGCCGGAAACCGAGATCCTGGCCTATGCGCCGTTCCGTGATTTCGGCCCGACGACGGTGCTGGTCGGCGATGCGATCGTGAATCACGGCATGGACGTCGGCAACCACTTCTACCTGCAGGGCTACAACGGCCGCTACACCGGCGTGGTGCGCAGCACCGAGGACTGGGCCGGCGGCCCCATTCCGCCGCGCCCCATGGTCTGGGCGGTCGGCAACAACGGCCGCTTCTCCGCATGGACGTCGGTGGAAGGGTATTTCTCGGTCGAAGCGCCGGCCAAAAACACGATCGGCGTCGGCTCGACCTATGCCTGGATTGTTCTGTTCCCCGATCACCTGTCGGGCATGAGCGCGCTTGGTCCGACCTGGGACGGAAGGATCAAGCCGGACCTGGTCGCGCCGGGCGAAAGCGTGGAATCCACCCGGCCCACCACCAACTGCTACACCTTGGGACAGAGCGGCACGTCCCTGGCGGCACCCGCCGTGACCGGCGCCATCGCCCTGGTGCTGCAGGATTACGCTGCGACCTACGGGGTCGACCTGGACGTTGCGCCGCCGCTGCCGTCCACGGTCAAGGCGGCCCTGATCCAATCTGCCAAGGACCTGGTTCACCCAGCGCCCGATGCCCACGATTGGATCAACCCGGATACCGGCGTCGAGGTCCTTTATTATGAGGGACCCGACTATGCGACGGGCTACGGCCTGGTCGACGCCCTGGGCGCAACGGCAGTGGTGCGCGAGCGCAATCTTGTGGAAGGCACGATCGCCGCACCGACGGACGTGGTCACCTACACGCGCTTCGTTACGTCCGGCCTCGACCGGCTGCAATTCACCTTGGCCTGGGACGACGAGGCCGATGAGGACACCTTCGGTGTGGAGACCGACCCCCGCCTGGTCAACGACCTGGAACTGCGGCTGATCGAGCCGGGAACCGGCATCGCGCGCCGGCCCTGGGTGCTTCCGCCCCTGACGCCGGCGGCAGTGATCGGGGACCCCGATCCCATCGCCCCGGCCGACATCCTGCCGGCTGCCCCCGGCGACGATCACCTCAACAATGTCGAGCAGGTCACCGTGAACAGTCCGGCACCGGGGCTGTGGACGATCCAGGTGTCCGTGGCCGCGACCTCGCCGGGCCTCTTGGCGGAACCTCAGCCATTCTCAATCGCCGGTGACTTCAATCAACGGATATACTTCACCGACTTCAACTAAGTGCCCGGCGCGATCTTCGGGATCGAAGGCGGCGCGCCGGTCGAGCTGTTCCGCGCCGCGACCGGCCGCATCTACCACGTCGCCTTTGCCGACGACGGCACGGCCTATATCTCGAATTCCAACACCAACGACATCGTCAGCCTTGCGCCCGGCGCGACCGTGGTCGAGCCCGTCTTTTCCCACACCACCTATTCCCGGGACATCGCGCTGGACGAGGACGAGCGCCTGCATTTCAGCGAGGCGACCGGCGCGGCAGGTGACGGGACGATCTACCGCCTGGACGGCGGCGTGGCGGTTCCGATTTATACCGTCCGGCTTGCCGATGTCGGCGGTTTCTGGGCGGGCGACTTCACCTTCGAACCGTCCGGCGTTCTCTACATCAGCACCGGCAACCGGATCGGCGGCAAGATCTACCGCATTGACGATCCGGCCGCTGAGAGCCCGCCGATCGAGGTCTACAGCCTCTCCGGCGAGGCGGTGACCGGCATCGCGTTCGACCGGGACGGCGGCTTCTTCTTCACGAACTGGGACGCCGAGCGGGGATATATCTGGAGGCTCGACCTGACCGACGGTTCCCGGACACGGGTACACAGCTTCAACGGCCGGCAGATCTGGGACGTAGCGTTCCGCTGAGGCGCCATGGTGCGCGGGACCGTTCGGCTCGCGCCCCTTGGCGCGCGCCCGCAATTGTGGCTAACCTCCAGCCTTGGTCTGCCGGTGATGGCGGCCTGCGACCGGGAGGGAAACGATGAAATCGCATGTGCGGGTCGCCGTGATCGGCGGGGGCGTGGTCGGTTGCAGCGTGCTGTACAACCTGACCAAGTTCGGCTGGAAAGACGTCGTCCTGATCGAGCGGTCGGAGCTGACATCTGGTTCCACCTGGCATGCCGCGGGCGGCTTCCACACTCTCAACGCCGACACCAACATGGCGGCCCTGCAGGGCTACACGATCCAGCTTTACAAGGAACTGGAGGCGATCTCCGGCCAGTCCTGCGGGCTGCACCATGTGGGCGGTGTCACCGTGGCCACCGACCAGGACCGTCTTGACTATCTCAAGGCCGAGAGGGCCAAGCACCGCTACATGGGCCTGGAGACCGAGATCATCGGACCCGAGGAGATCAAGCAGCACCTGCCGATCATCAACATCGAGGGCATCGTCGGCGCGCTCTACGACCCGCTGGACGGTCACCTAGATCCCTCAGGCACCACCCACGCCTATGCAAAGGCGGCGCGGATGCAGGGTGCGGAGATCTATCTGCGCAACAAGGTGGCGGATCTCCAGCCGCGCGGCGACGGCACCTGGGACGTGGTCACTGAGCAGGGCACCATCCATGCAGAGCATGTGGTCAATGCCGGCGGCCTGTGGGCGCGCGAGGTGGGCGCGATGGCCGGCGTCTACCATCCGCTGCACCCGATGGAACACCAGTACCTGGTGACCGACGACATTCCGAAAGTCTACGAACGCGACACCGAACTGGCGCATGCCATCGACCCGGCAGGCGAGACCTACCTGCGCCAGGAAGGCCGCGGTCTGGTGCTGGGCATCTACGAACACGACTGCGATCCCTGGGCGGTGGACGGCACGCCCTGGGACTTCGGCCACGAACTCCTGCCCGACAACCTGGACCGCATTGCCGGTCCGCTGGAGGCGGCGTTCGAACGCTATCCGGTGCTGCAGACGGCCGGCATCAAGACGGTGATCAACGGGCCTTTCACCTTCGCGCCCGACGGCAACCCCCTGGTCGGCCCGGTGCCGGGCAGGCCGGGCTACTGGGCGGCCTGCGCCGTGATGGCCGGCTTCAGCCAGGGCGGCGGCGTCGGGCTGACGCTGGCGGAATGGATGGTGGAAGGCGAGCCGACACGGGACGTCTTTGCGATGGACGTGGCGCGCTACGGCAGTTACGCGTCGCGCACCTATACCCGCCGGAAGGTGACGGAGAACTACCAGCGCCGCTTCGCGATCTCCTATCCCAACGAGGAACTGCCGGCGGGGCGGCCGCTGGATACCACGCCCATGTATGCAAGCTGGAAGGCACAGAACGCCGTGTTCGGTGTCGGCTACGGCATGGAGCAGGTGAACTACTTCGCGCCGACAGGCGAGGAGCCGTTCGAAACGCCGACCTTCCGCCGGTCCAACGCCTTCGGGCCGGTGGCGGAGGAATGCCGGGCCGTGCGCGAGGCGGTCGGCATCAACGAGATCCACAATTTCGGCAAGTACGAGGTGACGGGCCCAGATGCGGAATCCTGGCTCAATCACATCATGGGCGGCCGGGCACCTTCGCTGGGGCGGATCGCGCTGACACCGATGCTGAGTCCCAAGGGCAAGCTGATCGGCGATTTCACCATGGCGAGGCTGGGCCAGGAGAAGTTCCAGCTCACCGCCTCCTTCGCCTCCCAGGCCTATCACCTGCGCTGGTTCGAACACAACCTGCCGGACACCGGCGTTTCGGTGCGCAACAAGTCGTTGCAGTTTGTCGGCTTTCAGATCGCCGGCCCCAACGCCCGCGAGCTTCTGTCCAGGGTGACGCGCGCCGACGTCTCCAGCGATGCCTTTCCGTTCCTGCATGTGATGGAGGCCGACGTGGGCCTCGTTCCCGCGCGGATCTGCCGGATCACCTACACCGGGGACACGGGTTACGAGATCTATGTCCAGCGCAGCCACCAGATGGCGCTTTACGAGGCCTTGGCGGAGGCGGGCCGCGATCTCGGTCTCAGGCCCTTCGGCATGCGGGCGATGATGTCGCTCAGGCTGGAGAAGTCGTTCGGCTCATGGCTCAGGGAATACCGGCCCGACTTCACCGCCGCGGAGACCGGCCTCGACCGGTTCATCTCCTTCGGCAAGAACGACTTCATCGGCCGCGACGTCGCCATGGCCCAGCGCGACGACCCGCCCGAGCGCAAGCTGGTCACGCTGGTGGTCGATGCCGCCGACGCCGACGTGGTGGCCGACGAGGCGGTCTGGCACGAGGGCAGGGTCGTCGGCTTCGTGACCTCGGGCGGTTACGCCCATTACGTCGGCAAGTCGGTCGCGATGGCCATGATCCCGCGTGACCTCGCCGCGGACGGGGCGGGTTTCGAGGTGGAAATCCTCGGCGACCGCCGTCCGGCGCAGCTGGTTACCGAGCCGCTGTTCGACCCGATGGGCGAGAGGATGCGCGGTTAGCCAAACCCGCCGTTCGGCCTTCGGTCCGCCCTCTACCGGCGGCAGACATGCGACCGTCCGTCGACCCGCTTCAGGTCCCGCCGAATTGCGCCTTAGCGTCATGGAGAAACAAGGCCCGGACTTTGTCCCAGAAGTCGCCGCCAAGGACAAAAAAGCTGAGAATCAGCATCAGATCGCCCGCAATGCCGTAGTACCGGGCGGAGGTGTCGTAGCCAGGGATGAGTTGGGGGGGCATAGGGCGTGATGAAGGCCAGCAGAAACGGCAACACGAACATCACCAGGCCGACCCTGTAGCGCGCCCGGCTGACGGTCTGCGCCGGTGCCAGCCGCCTGACCCTGGCGAAAATGATCTGCTTGAGAAAGATGAAGCCCGCTTTGCCGACGAGAGCAATCGCCATGAGCGTCACGGCCTGGGGAATGCCGAAGACGAGCAGGCTGGAAATCGCGGTCTTCAATTCAACCGAAAGGGGCAGCAGGAGAACAAGAGGAATGAATGCCGCGGAAGAAAAACTGAAACCCATGAGAACAAGCGCCGTGACCAGGCGCCACCGCGCGAGAGCCGGCTCAGCCGTCGCTTGTGTTGGTTCTGTCATGCCCTCTCGTCCCTTTGTGTTCGCGCGAACCGCCTGGTCAGATCTTAGTCTTGCGTCACCGAGGGCGCAGCAAAGGCTGTTATCGGTACAGGGGGTGGTCCCGGATGTCTAATGCACTGATCCATCTCCCAAGCGCCTGAAACGCTCGGTTCGAGCTTTCCCCCTCGGGCGCGCCGTCACGTCTCCGCAGTCGCCCGATAGACCGGCGCGTTCGACGGTGCCAGCGGCTCCCGCTCGCGGATCGTGTCGGCGGCTTTCTCCGCAATCATGATGGTCGGGGCGTTGAGGTTGCCCGTCGTGATGGTCGGCATGATCGAGGAATCGACCACCCGCAGGTTTTCCATCCCGTGCACCCGGCATTGCGGGTCGACCACGGCCATGGGGTCCGTTCCCATCTTGGATGTGCCGCAGGGGTGGTACGCGCTTTCCACGGTCTCGCGCACGAAGCCGTCGATCTCCTCGTCGCCCTGCACCGCCGCGCCCGGCGTCAGTTCCTCGCCCCGGTATGGGTCGAAGGCGGGCTGTGCGAAGACCTGGCGCGTCGCGCGCACCGCGGCACGCATTTCGGTCCAGTCGTCCGCGTGGCTCATATAGTTGAACAGGATCTCGGGGTGTTCGTCCGGATCCGCGCTGCGCAGTCGCACATGCCCGCGCGACTTCGACCGCATCGGGCCCACATGCGCCTGAAATCCGTGGCAGTCAGCCAGGCTGGTGCCGTCATAGGACACCGCCATGGGCAGGAAGTGATACTGGATGTCTGGCCACGCGACGTCCGGGCGCGAACGGATGAAGCCGCCTGCCTCGAAATGGTTGGTCGCGCCGAGGCCGCTTTTGAAGAGGATCCACTCTATCCCGATCAAGGCCTTCTTCAGCGGGTTCATCGCGCCGTAAAGCGTGATCGGCTGGGTGCAGGCCTGTTGCACGTAGAGCTCCAGGTGGTCCTGCAGGTTCTCGCCGACGCCAGGTAAATCGTGGACGACGGGAATCCCGATCTCGGCAAGGTGTGCGGCGGGGCCGATGCCCGACAGCATCAACAGCTTTGGCGTGTTGATCGGGCCGCCGCAGAGGATCACTTCCCGCCGGGCTTCTGCGGTTCGCTCGTCACCTCCCTGGCTGAAGACAACGCCGGTGGCGCGGCGGCCGTCCGTCAGGATGCGGGTGGCAAATGCACCGCTCTCGACGGCCAGGTTCTTGCGCCCCCTGGCCGGCTTCAGATAGGCGTTGGCCGTGCTCCAGCGCCGGCCGGCATGCACGGTCATGTCCATGCGGCCGAAGCCTTCCTGCTGGAAGCCGTTCATGTCTTCCGTCCGCGGATAGCCGGCCTCCACGCCCGCGGCGATGAAGGCGTCGTACAGAGGATTGGAAAGCGTGCCGTTCGAGGTGTGCAGCGGCCCGGTATCGCCGCGATAGGCATCGCCGCCGCCGGCATAGGTCTCGGCCCTTCTGAAATAGGGCAGCACCTCGGCATAGGACCAGCCGTCCGCACCGCCTGCCGCCCAGCCGTCGAAATCCATGGCGTTGCCCCGCACATAGGCCATACCGTTGATCGAGGACGAGCCCCCCAGCACCCGGCCGCGCGGGCAGTGGAGGCGCCGGCCCCCCAGGTTCGGTTCCGGTTCCGACCAGTAGGTCCAGTCGTAACGCTTGTCGTTCATGGGGATCGACAGGGCCGACGGCATCTGGATGAAGATGCTGCGGTCCCGGCCCCCCGCTTCCAGCAAAAGGACCGTGTTCTTGCCGTCTTCGCTCAGTCGGTCGGCCAGCACGCAGCCGGCCGATCCGGCGCCGACGATCACGTAATCGAACTGCAAAGAAGGGCTCATGGGCGGGTGGTCCTGCGTGGTCCGGCGAAGTATCCGGTTATTGGGATTCGACGGTCAACCAAAGACGGGGCTAGGATCGGGTCTGACAAGAACGGGCTGACGGCGGCCGGGCCGCCGGGGCCATAGAACCGGGAGGAAAACATGAAAAGAACCATACTCTTCGGGGCGGTGGCCGCCCTGGTCGCGGCGTCCGGTGCCCAGGCGGCCGATCCGGCATCCTGCAAGACGGTGCAGTTCTCCGATGTGGGCTGGACCGACATCACCGCCACCACGGCCGCAACCTCGGTGGTGTTGGAAGGCCTGGGTTACGAGCCGACGGCGACCGTGCTGTCGGTGCCGGTCACCTATACCAGCCTCAAGAACGGCGATATCGACGTCTTCCTGGGCAACTGGATGCCCACCATGGAGGCGGATATCGCACCCTACCGGGATGACGGCTCGGTGGAGACGCTAACAAAGAACCTGACCGGCGCCAAATACACGCTTGCCGTCAACCGCGCGGCGGCAGACGGCGGTATCAAGAGCTTCGGCGACATCTCCAAGTTCCGGGACCAGCTGGACGGCAAGATCTACGGCATCGAGCCCGGCAATGACGGCAACCGGCTGATCCAGACCATGATCGACGAGGATGCCTTCGGCCTGAAGGGCTTCGAGGTCGTGGAGTCCAGCGAGCAGGGCATGCTTGCCCAGGTGGCGCGGGCCGAACGGCGCGACGAATGGGTGGTCTTCCTGGGCTGGGAGCCCCATCCCATGAACGCCAATTTCGACCTGGTCTATCTTTCCGGCGGTGACGACTGGTTCGGGCCCAACTTCGGCGGCGCGGAAGTCTATACCAACGTGCGCCAGGGCTATGCCGAGGAATGCCCGAACCTGGGGGCGTTCCTGAAGAACGTCTCGTTCTCGCTGGCCATGGAGAACGAGATCATGGGCGCCATCCTGGACGACGGTGAAGAGCCGATGGACGCCGCCACGGCCTGGTTGAAGAAGAACCCCGATGTGGCCGCGGGCTGGCTGGGCGGCGTCACCACGCTGGACGGCCAGGATGGACCTGCCGCCGTCAAGGCACATCTCGGGAATTAGTGTGTCCGGTTCGGACGGCCGGGCCGCACCAGCCCGGTCAACCGCGCTTTGTAGACCCGTAACCACTCCGCTCGGAATGTGACATGGATTGGCTGACCGACAACAAGATCCCCCTGGGCAGGTGGATCAAGCAGTTCGTCGACTTCGTGCTGGATCACGGCGCCGGCTTCTTCGACCTTTTGTCGGAGGTGGTCGAGTTCTTCATCGAGGGGCTGACCGATCTGATGCTGTGGGTGCCGCCGCTGGCCCTGGTGGTGATCTTCGCCGCCATCGCGTTTTGGCTGCACCGGTCCTGGCGCCTGGTGGCGCTGGTGGTCCTGCCGCTGATCCTGGTGATCAATCTCGGCTACTGGGAAGAGACCATCCAGACGCTTGCGCTGATCCTGTTCTCCACGCTGACCTGCGTGGTGGTCGGCGTGCCGCTGGGCATTGCCGCGGCGCACCGGCCCTGGCTGTACAGCGGGCTCCGGCCGGTCCTGGACCTGATGCAGACGATCCCAACCTTCGTCTATCTGATTCCGACCATGATCATGTTCGGGCTTGGCGTGGTGCCGGGCCTGATCTCCACGGTGATCTTCGCCATCCCGGCACCGATCCGGCTCACCTATCTGGGGATCGCCGGTGTGCCGAAGAACCTGATCGAGGCCGGGGAGTCCTTCGGCGCCACCCGATGGCAGCTGTTGTGGAAGGCCGAGCTGCCGCATGCGATGCCCACGATCATGGCGGGGGTCACCCAGTGCATCATGCTGTGCCTATCCATGGTGGTGATCGCCGCGATGGTCGGGGCGCCGGGGCTGGGCGTGCCCGTGCTCAGGGCGCTCAACACGGTCAACATCGCCAAAGGCTTCGAGGCGGGCCTTGCCATCGTGATCGTCGCTATTCTGCTGGACCGGGTCTGCAAGCAGCGCGGCGGCGGCAATTCGGGGAGTTAGACCATCCACGCGGTAGACATCAGATCCGTCGACATCGTGTTCGGCGGTGATCAGGACGAGGCGCTCAGGCTCCTCGATCAGGGCGGAACCCGGGACGAGATCCTGGAAGCCACCGGGGCGGTGATCGGCGCCGCCGACGCCTCGATCTGTGTCGACGAGGGCGAAATCTGCGTGCTGATGGGCCTGTCGGGGTCCGGCAAGTCAACCCTGCTCAGGGCGATCAACGGGCTCAACAAGGTGACCCGCGGCGAGGTCCTGGTCCAGGATGGGCAGAGCCAGATCGATGTTGCCAGCTGCGATGCGGCGACGCTCAGGCGCATGCGAATGGAACGCGTTGCGATGGTGTTCCAGCAGTTCGCGTTGTTCCCTTGGCGCACCGTGCACGAAAATGTGGCGCTGGGCCTGGAACTGCGCGGCGTGCCCAAGGCCGACCGCGACGCGGTTGTCCTGGAAAAGCTCAAGCTGGTCGAGCTTGACCAGTGGGCAGACAAGTACGTGCACGAGCTTTCGGGCGGTATGCAGCAGCGTGTGGGACTGGCGCGGGCGTTTGCCACCGATGCGGACATCCTTTTGATGGACGAGCCGTTCTCGGCGCTGGATCCGCTGATTCGCGACCATCTGCAGGACGAGCTTCTGGACCTGCAGAAGAGCCTGAAGAAGACCATCGTCTTTGTCAGCCACGACCTGGACGAGGCGCTAAAGCTGGGCAACCACATCGCCATCATGGAAGGCGGCCGGATCGTCCAGTACGGCGAACCCGAGGAGATCGTGCTGAACCCCGCCAACGCCTATGTGGCGGAGTTTGTCGCCCACATGAACACCATCAACGTGTTGCGCGGCCGTTCGCTGATGACGCCGGTGGAGCAACTGAAGCGGGAAGGGGACGACCTGATCCTCGACTGGTCCGGCCACAACCGGCTGAAGCTGAGCCCCGATGGCGGGCCCGCGGGGGCCTGGGTGGAAGGCAAGCAGGTTCCGCTGACGGCGTTCCGGACGGGCGAGGACGCAACCAGCCTGCCGTGCGACACCATGGTGACGGCGTCGCCGGAGATCCGCATGCGCACAGCGATCGAGATCCGCCACCAGACCGGCACGCCGGTGGTGTTTCTGGATGACGGCAAGGTGGTGGGCGTGATCGGCGACGACGAGATCTATCAGGGCCTGCTCAGGCAGAGCACGGTCGAGCCGGGCTGACAGCGGCGGCCGTCAGCGTCCGCGGAACCGGGGTTTGCATTTCTCCAGGAAGGCCTTGCGCCCATCTTTGTGGTCGTCGCTCGCGAAAAACCCGTCGATCAGCTGCGCGCAAATGTCCAGGTTCCGATCACCAGGATCCTTCACGACTTCCTGGGCTATGCGTTTCATCGCCCGTACGGTCATCGACGCGTTGGTGGGGGCCGGGCGCTTCCTGTGGCATGCCACCGGCGGTTTCGGACTTCGATGAGCGCGATGCCGGCACGACCGATCGATAATGACGCTCTTCCGCCTGCGGAAGCGTTGCGGTGGCTGCAGGCGCAGGGTGATCGTCTGTAGACGCCCTGTGGCCAGGGATCCGTGGTCTGGCGGGCCTGGGGCAGGGGCCTGCGCTGGTCCTGCTGCATGGCGGCTATGGCAGTTGGGCTCACTGGATCCGGAACATCCAGCCCCTGGCGCGAGACTTTCGGGTTCTTGTGCCCGACATGCCGGGCTTCGGGCATTCGGCAGACCCGCCGGAACCCTACAGTGCGGAGAGCATTGCAGCGATCCTGGGCGAAGGCCTTGACGCGGTTGTCGATGCGGGCACCCCGCGTGCCATTGCCGGTTTCTCATTCGGCGGTGTGATCGCCGGCCATCTGGCGGCCCATCAGGGAAGCCGGGTGTCGCGCCCGGTTCTGGTGGGCGCGGGCGGGCTGGGGGCCAGGCGCGGAGAGATGCCGGCCCTTGTGGTGCGCTCGCCCGACATGGCAGCGACTGAAATTGAGAACGCACACCGCCGCAATCTGGAGATCCTGATGCTGGCGGACCCCGGGGCGGTCGATGCACTGGCGCTTCATATCCAGCCGCACAATACCCGCCTTCACCGCGTGAAGAGCCGTCCGATCTCCGCGACCGATACGCTCGCCCGCGTTTTTCCGGCCGTATCGGCAGACCTGGGGGCGATCTGGGGAGCCCGCGATGCGACGGCTGGCCGGTATCTCGAACAGCGCGAGCAGATCCTGCGTGCGATCAAGCCCGACTTGGATCTCCGCGTGGTTGCAGATGCGGGGCACTGGGTGATGTACGAGGCGCCGGAACTGTTCGCGGTGCAGCTGCGCGCGCTTCTACGATAAGGGTACCGGCGTCCGCATCCAGCCGCGCTCTTGCGCCGACCGGAACCGAAAGTGCGCGCTCTCCGTGGCCCAAGGGCAGACCGCCCAGGATCGGCACGTCTAGCCGTGCGAGGTGTTCCGACAGAGTGTCGAAAACGGTCCACGCGCCGTCGGTGCGAAACCCGTGAAACTGCCCGAATGCCACGCCGGCAAGTCCGTGCAGCGCTCCCGACTTCTCCAGCGTGGTCCAGGTGCGGTCGACCAGGCCGATGGGCATGTCGACGGCTTCGATCAAGAGAATGGCGCCGGCCAGGTCCGGCAGGGCCCAGCCCGCGGCGGTCGCGATCATCTGGAGGTTCCCGCCCAACAGCACGCCTTCGGCCTTGCCGCCGGTCGTGAAGGCCGCCGTGGGTTCTGTCGGATCCGCTTTGAGAACGGTCTTGCTGTTTTCCATCAGCAGTCTGCGCAGCGCCAGGGAGGTCTCTTCGCCGAACTGACCGCCGCCCCGCGGCAGCGCGCCATGCACGCCGGTCAGCCGGCAGTGCTTCCAGAGGCTCAAATGCAGAATCGTGGGTCGCTGAAGCCGACGAGGAACTTTGGGTCCCGTTGTGCGGCCTGGAAATCGAGCCTGTCGGCGATCCGGTGGCATCCTTTGCCGCCGCGGGTTGCGAAGATCGCGCGGATGGCGGGGTCGCGCAGCGCGCCGTTGAAATCCGAAAGCCTGTCCTCGTCCCGCCCGGCCAGAAAGCCGCGTTCGTCGAAGGCGTGCACGCCGACTTCGACGTCCAGACCCCAGTTTTCAAGAAGCTCTACATGCCTGAGGACGCTGGCTTTGTCGGGCGTGCTGCCGGGCGACACGAACCGGACACGGTCTCCCGGTCGAAGCGGCGGCGGCACAAGAATGCCGTCGCGTGGGCCGGTCATGGCGCGCGGGGACCGGTTCGGCTGCTATTTCTGGACCCACTGGTTGTCCTGGCCCAGGAACCAGGTCCCGCTGGGCGCCTTGGCCATGATTTCCTTGGCGAAGATCTGTCCCACGACGGTGGGGTCCACGCCCTGGGCCTTGGCCCGGTCGGCGTAGAGCTTCTGTCGCTGTCGGTTGACGCCGTCCACGAAGCCGGCAGCGCTCGAATCCCGCGCGACGGCCAATCCGTCGTAGCGTTCGCCGACCGCACCCTGCCGACGCAAGCTGTCCAGGTCCTGCGCGGCCGCAGGCCGAAATGGTGCGGCGCCGGCGATTGCCGCCGTTGCCAGGGCGGTGAGTACCTGTCTCCGGTCAGGCATCGATTCCTCCTTGAACGGGTCTCGTGTCGTTCCGTCTTCTGCTCAGAATATGTCCGGATTTGCCGCGATATCCTCGCGGGCCTCTTCCTCAAGCTGCAGCCGGATGTTCGCATCCAGCGTGACATTGAGGTTGATGGTGATCGGTTCCTTGGGTGTCTCGACCTTGACCGTCGGCGAACATGCGACGGCCGCGACCAGGACCGGGATGACCAAGGCGGTGTGCAGGGCGGTCCAAGGTGACGGCTGGGGGTTCGTCATGGTCGTGCCTCCGGGCTTGCGCGTTCCGGCATGATGCGGAGATGGGACGGCATCCACAGTGGTGCAAGTCTCACCGGCTTGTCCAGACTCGTTCCAGGGCTTCGCGCGACATTCGATAGGCGGTGGCGAGCGCGTCCAGGATCGGCGTGATCTGGCTCGTCAGGTTCAGGTTGATGCGGAACGGATGCCCATCCAGTACGTCCGGATTGCTGCCCAGCAAGGACAGCTTCAAGGTGAGGTCGTCGGTTGCCGTCTTGGTAAGGTCCATGCCCAGGCTTTCGTAGCGGAAGTCCTTCAGCGCCTGCAGCATCAGGTCGATCTCGGTCCCCTGGCCGCGCAACAGCTCCGCCGCCCTTTCGGACCGGTAGGAGAGTCTGCCGGGCCCGGCGGCATCCAGGCGGCCGTCGCGAATGACGAAGGCACCGTGTTCCAGAACAAGCGGGATCTGTCCGTTCAGGCTGCCGGTCGCATCCAGACCATCCAGCTTGGTCAGTTCCGCAAGCGCCGTCATGTCCAGGCCGGCGATGGACAGCGTTGTTGTGGTTCGTGTCTGCTTGGGATCCACGGTGAATGGCGTCAGGCTCAGTGTTCCGCCGAAAAACTGCCCGTCCAGGCTGTTGATCCTGATCTGCGGCGGTTCTGCGGGAAGGACCGCATAGCCGATCCGGATGTCCTCGACCGCCGTGCCGACGTCGATGCGGTCGATCGCGATCGACTGAGGGGCCGGTGTGGCCGGCGGCCAGAGCGGTTGCAGGGCGAGGTCGAGATCGAGGCCGCGCACGGACACCGCGCCAAAGTCGAAAGACAGGTCGCGGACGTCCAGCCGTGCGTCGCTGTTTGTGCCGTCCGGCGACCAGCGATACCGCGCGCTGCCGTCCACCTGGCCGCGCACCTTCTTCAGGTTGCCCAACGCCGCGCTGATGCGGGCCGGCGTCAGCCGGCCGGCGGCAAAGGCAAGAGGTACGGTGCGCGTGAGCGCGATCTCACCGGTCGAACCATCGGCCGTGGTGACGCCGTTGACGACGAACAGCTCCGCGCCGTTGGCAAGCGTGACGGTGCCGTCGATGGCATCCCCGTCCACCGTGCCGGTCAGGTCTGCCCGCACGGAAACCGGTTCCACGAGGGGAGTGTCCGCCCCGTGTCGGACAGAACCGATACTGGCGGAGGCCAGTAGGCCGGCGCCAGGACATCCGAGCGACAGCGTGAAGCGTGCGTCCAGGAGTTCGACGGCCGTCTCGTCCGTCTCGAGCATCGCGTCTTCGATGCTGGTGCTTGCGTTGGTGCATGCGCCGGGACCGCCCGACCCTTCCAGGCGGACTGTCTGCACCCGGGCGGCCATTGAACGAAACGATCCGTCACCGGCCTCGACGTGGGCCCGGATCGGCGTCGCGGGCTCGATGTCCAGCGACCCCGAGAACAGGGGCGCGCGCGTTTCCAGCGCGCTTGCGGACAATGCGCCGCCGGCCAGGACGAGCGCGACGGGCGTTTCCGTCCGCACGCCTGTTGCCGAAACCGTGCCGGCCTTCAGCGTTCCGGGCTGCAGGAGCGTCGCCCGCAGGGCCCGGTCGTTTCCCGAAAACCCGATTGCCAGTTCGGTCTCCACATCGTCGGCTGCCAATCCTGGCAGCGACGCCGAAATGCCTGAAATCGCAAGCCGCGTGATGCCTTCGAGCTCGGTGACCCGCACGGTCTCGCCTGCCTCCAGGATCGCATCCGCCGTCAGCGTCGCGCGGACAGCCTCGCCTGCCGTAAGGTCGACATGCGGATTCAGTGTCGCCTGCCATCTGACGGCGTGATCTCCGGGCGTCGGGCGGACAAGCCGGACGGCGCTGTCGGAGAAATCGAGTGTGACCTCCGTGCCTAGGAGGTCGGCCGCGTCCGGCGGCAACCGGGCCAGCAGCGCGTTCTGTGGGACGACCGTGACAAGCGCGCGCGGCTGCAGGTGCAGGCTGAGGGTGTCCTCCGTCGCCGCGATGTCAAAGGAGAGCGCCTCTGCCGTGGCCTGAACCAGCTCAGGAACGACAAGCGCTCGCCCCGTGCCGTCGATCCGAACCAGCGGGCGTTGATCGGGCAGGGCGGGAGTGCCGGCGACCGCCGGGTCCAGCCGGACCGCGCCATCGAAACCGAACGAAAGCGTGCCGCTGCCGCCAGCAAGTCTGTCGACGGCATTCCAGGCCGTGCCGGAGGCATCGAGACGCCCCTTGATCGCCAACGAGCCTTCGGGCTGCCCTGCAAGTCCAGTCAGGCGCGAGTCTGCGCGCATTTCCACACCTGTCTCGGGCGCGCTGAGCGTTATGGAGACGTCGAGAGCGCTCCAGTCACCGTCCAGGCTGGCGTCGAGCGCAGCCTTCATGGCGAATGGACCAGGCCGATCTGTGGCCAGGGCGACCTCTGCAATGTTCACGTCGAACGCAAGGGCCAGTCCGCCATCGGATCCGACCGCAACCGAGATCGGGCCGGCGATGCCTTCCAGCGCGGCGGCGGGGGAGTCGAGCCGGCCCGCCGCCAGTTCCGCCTCGATCGCCAGGTCGCCGGTCTCTTCCCCGGCCACCGCCCGAAACCGCAGGTCGGCGGAACCCTGTCCGGTCGTGAGCGATATCCGCCCGTTTTCCACTTCAATCGGCGGGACGGCCGCAGCGGCGGCGTCGGTTTGGCTTGGCAACCGGGCGCGTGCGCGGCGATAGAGGGCGGTTATTTCATCGAGCTGTCGCGGGTTCCGTTCCAGATCGATCGCGATGCGCAAATCGTCGATGCGGACCGACCCGATGCGTCCTGACACAAGATCGGAAAGGACATAGGTCACGTTCACGGATCCGACGGACAGCACGTCGGCCGGCCCCAGGCTCACGCCGGTCAAGGTGATCTTGCGATGGTCGAAGCGATCGACCGTCAGGCCGCTGAACGGGACCTCCAGTTCCGCCAGCCACCAAGCCGCCGCTTGTTCCACGATGGCCTTGCGCAGGGTAATTGCGCCGGCCCCTGCGACGAGGACCAGGATCAGGCATCCGAGGAGAAGCCGCGAACCTTTCACGCCCTTCAAACCCTTCCGCGCGGACATGTGAGGAACCGGGTCGGCATCGAAGGTGGCCGCCGGGACCGCCCCGTGCGCCGAAGTCTAGCCCTGCAAGCGCCTCGCGTCTGCAATGCCGGCGGTCTTTGATCTGCACTGTTGCCTTTTGCCGATTGCCACCGAAGAATCCCGGAAACGGCCGCAGCGCGGCCGTAAGGAGTGGCGTATGAACAGCACGGACCGGACCTACCAGGCGCTGCCGCTGCGGCGGGAACACATGCCGGCGGACTATTCCATTTCGCTGGCGCGCTATATCGGCCGGGGAACCCCGGACGAGGCAAGGATCCCGAAGGATTTCGGGCCTTCCCAGTCGCTGCGCGGGTTCGAGGAGACATACCGGAGCATCATCGACTACATCGTCCGCATCACTTACCGGATCTGGGAGGACCGCCAGGTAACGTATATCCGCGAGTGTTATGCGCCGGACTCGCGGGTCTTCGACGATTACGGGCTGCAACTCGGCAACGAGAAGATCGTTTCGGACACGCGCCACACCACCGGGGCTTTCTCGGATATCCAGTTGGTCGCCGACGAGGTCATCTGGGCTGGCAACGACGAGATTGGTTTTCATACCTCGCACCGCACCTTGATCCGGGGCACGAATGACGGTCCCAGCAAATACGGTTCGGCCACTGGCAGGAGTGAGGATTTCCTGGTCATTGCCAACTGCGTTGCGCTCAACAACGACATCTTCCTGGAGCATGTGCTGTACAACACCGCCGGGATTATCCAGCAACTGGGCTTCGATGTTCCCCAGGAGGCAAGACGCATTGCTGCGGATCCCTTCCCGGGCTGGCCGCGATCCGACGAGACCTGGAACGAATTACGCCAGTCGGTCCGGCCTGCGCGTCCCATTTTCGAGGCCGAACCTGTCGAGGGGTTCGATCCGGACCGCTTCGTCCGGCAGCTTTTCGACGAGATCTGGGTCCAGCGCAACCTGGGCCGCCTCGACGCCTATTATGTGCCGGGCTTCGGGTTCGAGGGGCCGACCAATCGGAAGTCAGCGGGCGCAGAGGCATACGGCGGGTTCCTGACGACGATTTGGAATGCCTTCTCGGATCTGGAATCGCGCATCGATGAGATCTACTGGATGGGGAACGACGCAGACGGGTTTCTGGTTTCGACCAGGTGGAGCGCGGAAGGCAGCCATGACGGCGGTGTGCTGTACGGCCCCGCCACCGGCCGGAAGGTCCAGATCTGGGGCATCGCCCAGCATGAAATCAAGGACGGGCGCATCACCCGCGAATGGCTGCTGTTCAATGAGTTCGACGTCTTGATGCAGATCGAAGCCGCAAGAACGGCCTGAGCGCGGTCGCACCCCGCCTATGCCGCCCGGATGCCGCGGCTCGCCAGCCATTTCCTGAAACTGTCCCGTTCCGGCACCGAAAGCTGGCGCGCGAAGTTCTCCGACCAGGTGCCGCGTTCCGCCACGCCGTAGCGATCCACATGGCGTTGTTTCTCCGGCGGAAAGGGTTTCACCGCGAAGATGCGGTCGTCGTAGGCGGCGATCTCGGCGTCCAGATTGCCGTCGTCATAATGGTTTCGGTGAACCACGACGGACGGCGGCAGCCGCACCTAGACATCGGGTGTTTCATCCGGCCATCCCATCGACAGGCCGGCGACCGGAAAGACCCCTTCGGGCAGACCGACCAGGTCCGCCAGAGCCTGCGGATCGTTGCGGACCATGCTGATGGGGCAACAGCCCAGGCCGGAAGCCTCGGCTGCCGTGATCAGGCATTGCATGGCAAGCGCTGCGTCCACGGCGGCATTCATGAAGGTATCCAGGTTGTCATTGCGGTGTTCGTAGCCCCGCATCTCAGCGATGCGTCGGCCGCGGCGGATATCGCCCAGGAACAGCAGGAAGACCGGGGCCCGTGCCGCCCATATGCAATTGGGGATCAGGTCTTCCAGGCGCCGGCGCCGATCCGGATCATCGATCACCAGGATCGAATACTGCTGCAGGTTCGACTTGGCAGGGGCCGATTGGGCGGCGGCCAGGAGCACGGTCAAGAGGGCGTCCGGAACCGGGTCTGATGTGTACCGTCGGATGCTGCGCCGGGAAAGGATGCCCAGCACGGTATCCGACAGGACCGGGCAGCTTCCGTCGATGGGCAACGCAAAGCGATCCCGGTATTTGTCTTCCAAGTCCGGCATGGGCTCTTTCCCTGTGTCCTCACACGGTCTCACGCATGGCCATGGCCGCCTTGCGTTCGCGGAACAGAATATAAAGGCCGCTGGCGACGATGATCCCGGCGCCGACAAGGGTCCAGCGGTCCGGAAGGTCGCCGAATATGATCACGCCGAACAGGGCGGCCCAGACCAGGTTCACGTAGTTGAACGGTGCCACGATCGCCGCCGGTGCAGCGCGATAGGCCTTGATCAAGGTCAGATGCCCGATGCACGCAAAGGCGCCGATGGCGGCGAAAAGTGCCCAGGCCGACGGAGCGACCGGCGCCCAGGTCAGGGGCAGGGCGGCGCTGGCGCCCGCGGTACCGACGATCGCCGTGTAGAACAGCGTGGTCAGCGGGTCGTCCCGGTTTCCAAGCTGTCGCGTGGCGATCTGATACAGCGCGTTGCAGAACGAACTTGCGACCAGGAACAGGGCAGCCAGGTCGGCGGACCCGCTGCCCGGCCGGATGATGATCAGCGCGCCGACAAAGCCGAAAAAACACCGGCCCAGCGGTGCGGGCCGACCCGCTCGCCCAGGACGGGACGCGCCAGGATCACGACGAAGATCGGTGTCAGGAAGCTGATTGCGTTCGCCTCGGCCAGCGGCAGCAGTTGCACGCCCGCGAAATAGAACGCCGTTGCGCCCAGCATGAATGCCGAACGGATCAGTTGTGCGGACAGATTGTCGGTGCGCACCAGAGACCGCAATCGGGGAAGCAGGATCAGCGTGGCGAACAACAGGTGAAAGACATACCGTCCCCAGACCACTTGGCCCACAGGCTGGGTGACGACCAGGTACTTGCCCGTCGCATGCACGCAGACGAAGAAAAACGTGGTCACCAGCATCCAAGCGATGCCGACCGCAACGCTTCGCGACTCCACCTCGGCTCCCCGGAAACCCCTCGGCAACGCTGCGCGTCAGGCGACACCCAGCATGACCGTGCATAACATCGGGCCGTGGCGGCCGTCTATCGCCGGTTCACCGGGTTGCGGCGGATGCGTCCATCGCACGTTTCAACCGCGGCGACCAATATCCGATGACATCTTCGATATGCATGCGCATGGTCTGTTCGGCCAGGTCGGGGTCGCCCGACCGCAACGCGGCGACGATCTGCCGATGCTGCGCGGTGGCAGAGGGCAGGGGGGCGTTGCCGGCGCGTTCTTCCGGCGTGCTGCCATTGCCGAAGGTGAAACGGTGCATGTGCAAGGCGCAGCGCAGAAGCACCGGTTCCAGGGCGGTCAGATCCGCCAGCCGGAACAGGGCAAGATGGAACTGGCGGTCCAGTTCGCTCAGGGCATAACCGTCCGCTGCGGCTTCCGCGGTTTTCATCTGCGCCACGATGGAGTCCAGATGCCGGGCGTCGTCCTCGGTGATGTGTTGCGTCGCGCGCCGGATGCCTTCGCATTCAATACCGATTCTGATGCGCGCCATCTGGGCGGCTTCTTCGGCAGAGGTGTCGGAGACGACGGTTCCTTGGTAGCCGCGCCGGGTGACCAGTCCGTCCTGTTCCAGCCGCAGCAGCGCCTCGCGGACCGTGCCCTGGCTGCAGCCCATTGCTGACGCGATCTGTTGCTCCACAAGGGCGGCTCCCGGTTCGACGGCGCGCAGAATGACTGCGCGCTTCACCGTGTCATAGACGGTGTTGCCCTTGCGCTCACGCGCCAGCGCCGGTGTTTCCTCACCGAGAATGCTTGCAAGGTCAGCCATCGGTTGACGAGTGCACCTCAGGTTCTAGTATCAATATCGATAACGATAATTCATTTCCGGTGTGTGGCAACCCATCGCACCGAGTCGAACGGACGGGGAAGACAACATCGCATGACCGACGAACGCACGCGTCGCCCGTTGGCGTCCGCTCAAGCGAGTTGCTGACGGCATGGCCGCCCTGCTTGAAGTCGACAATCTCGTCGTGGAGTTCGCGACGCAGGACGGCTTGGTTCGGGCGGTAAACGGCGTTTCCTTTTCTGTCGATCCAGGAGAAATCGTCGCCCTGGTCGGTGAATCCGGCAGCGGCAAGTCCGTGACCGCACTGTCGATCCTGCGCCTGATCCCCGACCCGCCGGGCCGGGTTGCGGCCGGGCGCATCCTGTTCGGCGGTCAGAACCTCCTGGACCTGGATGATGCCGGCATCCGTCATGTGCGGGGACGGCGCATTGGCATGGTTTTCCAGGAACCGATGACGTCGCTGAACCCTGTCCTGTCCATCGAAAGGCAGCTGACCGAGGCCATGCGCCTGCACCTGGGGCTGGCGCCCGCCGCCGCCCGGAGGCGCGCCGTGGAACTACTTGAATTGGTGGCATTTCCGAGCCCGAACGGCGCCTGAAACAGTATCCCCATCACCTGAGCGGCGGCATGCGCCAGCGAGTGATGATCGCCATGGCGCTGAGTTGCGAGCCGGAGATGATCATCGCTGACGAGCCGACGACCGCGCTCGACGTCACAATCCAGGCGCAGATTCTGGAACTGATGCAGGATCTCTGCGGCCGGATGGGCGTTGCCCTACTGATCATCACGCACAATCTCGGCGTCGTGGCCCGCTATGCCCACCGGGTCGATGTCATGTATGGCGGGCGGATCGTCGAGCAGGGGCCGGCCACCGATGTCTATCGCCGGCCCGGCCATCCCTATACGGTTGGGCTCCTCAACTCCGTGCCGCGACTGGACAGGCCGCGGGGAACGCCGCTGGTTCCGATCCCGGGCAGCCCGCCCGATCTGCTGGCGTTGCCGGCAGGTTGCGCCTTCCGGCCGCGATGCACGCTGGCGGTGGGGCGTTGCGCGGATGCCGTGCCGGCCTTGGAACTGATCGACGGCGCGCATCGCGCAGCGTGCTTCGAAACCGCGCGCCTGCGCGCGCAGGTGCCGGCGTGAACGCTCCGACGCCGCTCCTGGAACTCAAGGACCTGCGCAAACATTTCGAGGTGCGCAAGGGCATTGTCTTCGAGAGCACCATTGGTGCGGTGAAGGCCGTGGACGGTGTCAGCCTCAGTGTGGCGCGGGGCGAGACGGTGGGCCTGGTCGGCGAATCCGGTTGCGGCAAATCCACGATCGGACGCTGCATCCTGAAGCTGGAGGAACCCACGTCGGGGTCGATCCTTTTCGACGGCCAGGACGTCTCCGATTTCGACCGGCGGCAAACCGCTGCGTTCAGGCGCAAGACCCAGGTCGTGTTCCAAGATCCGTTCAGCTCGCTCAACCCGCGCATGGCCGTGCAGGAAATCATCGGCGAGCCGTTGATCGTGCACGGCATCACGCGCGACCGGCGCGAGATTTCCCGACGTGTGGCGGAAATGCTCGACACCTGCGGTCTTCCCGCGCGCCTGGCCGAGCGCTATCCGCACGAAATGAGCGGCGGCCAGCGCCAGCGCGTCGGCATTGCCCGGGCCCTGATCCTGCGACCGGAGTTCATCATTTGCGACGAGGCGGTCTCGGCGCTGGATGTGTCGATCCAGGCGCAGATCATCCGCCTGTTGGAGGATCTGCGCGAAGAGTTTGCACTGACCTACCTGTTTATTAGCCACGATCTCAGCGTTGTGCGCCATATCTGTCACCGGGTGGCGGTGATGTACCTGGGAAAGCTCGTCGAAATCGGCGACTGCGAGACCCTGTTCGAGAACCCGCAGCACCCCTATACGCGCGCCCTGTTGTCGGCAGTTCCCATTCCCGACCCGGATTTCGAGGCGCACCGCAGACACGAGATCATCGAAGGCGAGATCCCCAGCCCCATGAACCCGCCCGCCGGCTGTGTTTTTCACCCGCGTTGCCCGCTCGCGGAAGATGCCTGCCGCGCCGGCATCCCTGAAATGCGGAACCTGGGCGAGGAACACTATGCCGCCTGCATCAAGGCGGGCGAACGAGCTTTAGAGCCTGCATGAAGACACACCACCCATCATCGAACATCATCTGAACGTCAGAGGAGGCACTGATGACTTTGAAGAAACTCGCCGGCCTGACCCGGGCCCAGAAGAACCGGATCCAGTCCGAACTGGACGACGCCTACGATTTCGATCCGCGCGATCCGATGGTCGGGCTGTCCGCCGAGCAGCTTTCCGGCCCGCGGCTGGAGCGGCGCGCGGTGCTGCGGCTGATGGCGGCGTCGGGGGCTTTGACCGCATGGCACCTGATCCCCGGCGCGGGCGCGACCCGTCCGGCACAGGCGGGCGGTCATCTCAAGCTGACCTGCGGTTGGGCGGGCGTCGGCGAGATCCGCACCCTCGACCCGGCACAGATAAACCAGGTCCTGCAGTTCCAGATCTCGTCGAACGTGATGAGCGGTCTCACCCACATCAATTCCGACCTTGTGGCCGAGGGTGACCTTGCCGAGAGTTGACGCGTGTCGGAGGACGGCACGGAGTATGTCTTCAAGCTGCGCGAGGGCGTGACCTTCCACAACGGCGACCCCTTTACCGCCGACGATGTGGTCTTCACCTACAACCGGTCGAAGGATCCCGAACAGTCGATCCATTCCCGGGTGCTGGCCAATGTGGCCGAGGTCGCGAAGGTCGACGACTACAACGTGCGCTTCAAGCTAAACAAGCCGCAGGCGTCGTTCCTGACCAAAACCCTGGAGCGCGGCAGTGGCCGCGCGATGACCATCGTCAGCCGCGGTGGCCTCGAGGCGCTGGGAACCGCGCAATACGGGCTGACGCCGGTGGGCACCGGTCCTTTCCGGGTGACCGAACACCAGCTTGGCCAGGGCGTCACGCTGGAGAAGTTCGAGAACTACTACGATCCCGAACGGCCCAAGCTTGAAAAGATCGTCATCAAGCCGATCACCGACGCCGAGCCGCTGGCCGCGGCCATGGAAGCCGGCGACATCCAGCTGATCGGCGGAAACCCCGTTGCGCCCGAGCTGGTGGACCGCTTCGTCGAAAATCCGGACCTGGTGGTGAACGAGACCCCCGGTCCGGGTTTCCAGTCGGTCTGGATCAATCCCTGGAACGAGCACATGAAGGTCACCGACTTCAACAAGCCGCTCGAAGAGCTGATGAAGGAGAAGGGCTTCAAGGTGCGGCTCGCCATCGCCAAGGCGATCGACCGCGAGCTCTACATCAAGCAGGCACAGTTCGGCCGCGGCACGCCCGCTTACGGGACCATCAACCCCGCCATGGGCTTCTATTACGACTAGGGACTGGCCGAAAACAGCGCCCAGAGCTTCGATGCGGAAGAGGCGCGCAAGCTGCTGGCCGACGCGGGCTATCCGAACGGCGAGGGTTTCCCCAAGCTGCGTCTGCTGGCCACGCCCTCCGCGCGCCGCGAAGCCACTGTGGTTGCCAACATCCTGAAGCGCAACCTGAACATCCAGGTTGAACTTCAGACGAAGGACTTCCCGGTCCTGATCGACGATTTCGACACCATGAACTGGGACCTGGTGCGCCTGGGCAGCGGCGGTGACTTCGATCCGGACGACGGCCTGGTCGACTGGATGCAGACCGCGTCCAAGTTCAACGGCCGCAAACGGGACAAGGCCGTGTATCCGTTCGGTTTCTTCTCCGAGGCTGAGGCAGATCGCCTGATCACCGAACAGAGCGCCACCGCGGACCCGGACGCGCGCCGCGCGCTGGTGCAGCAGGCCAACAAGATCACCTCCGACAAGGTGGCGAGCGCCTTCCTGTTCCACTACACGGACGTGCTGATCCACCACAAGTCGGTGAACTTCCCGGCGGTCAGCCGTATTCCCGGCCTGGTCGATCTCGACCGTGTGACGGTGGGCTGACCACGGTGGCTGCGCGCCAGGTCCACCACCTCATGCTGAGGAGCAGCGCTTTGCGCTGCGTCACGAAGCATGTGGCTGCAACTTGGCAAGGCGGAGCGTGTCGCAGCCAGACCCTTCGTGACGCCCGGCCCCCAACGATGTTGGGGGCCGGGCTCTTCAGGGTGAGGGGGAATTTGCGGTCATCTCCGATCCACAACTCCAGCATGCTGAGGAGCGGTGCGCAGCACCGCGTCTCGATGCGTGTAACTACCCACGTGGCGACCTGACATGTCCCAATACCTGATCCGCCGCACCCTGGGTGCCCTGGTCGTCATGTGGGCGGTGGCGACACTCGTGTTCTTCATGCTGCGCATGGTGCCCGGCGATCCAATCGGCGCCATGCTGTTCGATGCCGGGGATGCGGCGGCGGTCGAGGCACTGCGTGCCAAGCTGGGCCTCGACCAGCCGTTGTATGTGCAATACGCCAAGTGGTTCTGGAACATGTTGCAGGGCGATCTGGGCAACTCGATCTACGGCAGCCGGGTAGAGGTCAGCCGGCTTGTGGCCGAAGCCTTGCCAAGGACCCTGTCGCTGGCCGGGCTTGCCTTCGTGCTGGCGGTCGTGATCGCAGTCCCAGCCGGGCTGATCGCGGCGACCCGGCGCAATACGGGGATGGACCATGGGGTCACCTTCGTCGCCTTCCTCGGCCTCAGCATGCCGGATTTCTGGATCGGTATTCTTCTGATCATCGTCTTTGCCGCCAACCTCAAGTGGCTGCCGGCCATCGGCTATGTCCCCTTGTCCGAAGGGCTCTGGCCCTGGCTCAAGCACCTGATCTTGCCGGCGATCGCGGTGGGGACCGCGTTTTCGGCCATCATCGCGCGCATGATCCGCTCAGCCATGCTGGAGGTTCTCAAGACGGACTACATGCGGGTGGCACGGGCCAAGGGCCTGTTGCAGTCCACCCTCCTCGTGCGCCACGCGCTTCCCAATGCGCTGATCCCGGTCGTAACGGTGATGGGCATTGCCTTCGCCCTTTTGATGGCAGGTGCCGTCGTTGTCGAAAATGTGTTCGCGATCAAAGGCCTGGGGCGTTTGCTGATCCAGGGAATTCTCAACCGCGACTATCCGGTGGTGCAGGGGGCGATCCTGGTGGTCTCGGCCATCTTCATCTTCTCCAACCTGCTGGTCGACATGCTCTATTCGATCATCGACCCGCGCATCCGGCTGGACAAATGACAGACAGCGTCTTGCGCGACGAAACGGAGGTGCCGCGCCGGCGCGTGTCGCGTTGGTCCAAACTGTGGGCGGTGATCCGTGCCGACCACAAGGCGCTGTTCGGCGTGATCGTTTTGAGCATCTTCATTCTGGCCGCACTGTTCGGCCCTTTGTTGTCGCCCTACGACCCGAACGACATGGCGTTCGACTTCATGATGCCCCCGTCGCCGTCCCACCCCCTGGGCACCGACCATCTCGGCAGGGACTTGCTGAGCCGCATCATCGTCGGCACGCAAGTCTCACTGTTCGTCGGGTTTTCAACCGTCGCACTGGCCTTGATCGTGGGCGTCGCCTTGGGTGTGCTGGCCGGATACATGGGCGGATGGGTCGACAACATCATCATGCGGTACATCGACCTCCAGTGGGCCTTTCCCAATTTCATCATCGCGGTCTATCTGGTGGCGGTGTTCGGGGCAGGTCTCACCAACATCATCATCGCGGTGGCGCTGGCCTTTGTGGACGACTTCGCCCGCATCGCGCGCGGGATGGTCCTGTCGATTCGCGAGGAACAATATGTGGCGGCCGCCCGCACGGTGGGCGCATCGGATTTTCGTATCATGTGGCGCCATATCCTGCCAAACGCGACGGCCCCGATCATCGTCCAGGACACCGTCAGCGTCTCCTATGCCATCCTGGCGGAGGCCAGCCTGTCGTTCCTCGGCCTGGGCGTCGAAGCCTCGACGCCGACCTGGGGCCTGATCCTGGCCGATGCCCGCAGTTTCATCACCCGGGCCTGGTGGCTGGGGATCTTTCCGGGCGTCGCGATCATGCTGACCGTTCTGTCAATCAATTTCATCGGCGATGCGCTGCGCGATTTCCTCGACGTGCGCGAAACCACCTGAGGTGAAGGGGCGATGACGATCCTGGATTTGGATCTCGACAAGATCGGCATCGCCGGCCTCCGGCAGCGTCTCGTCGAGGGCGAGATCACGGCGCGGGCCCTCGCACAGCACTGCCTTGACCGGATCGAGTCCCGCGATGGCATGGTCAATGCGGTAATCGAACTCAATCCCGAGGCCCTGGCCATCGCCGACAAGCTGGACCAAGCGCTGGCTGCCGGCCGGCCTGCCGGGCCGCTGCACGGGCTGCCGATCCTGATCAAGGACAACATCGACACCGGCGACCGGATGACCACCACGGCGGGTTCGCTGGTGCTGGAGGGAACGCACGCGGCCGCCGACGCACCGCTGGTGGCGCGGCTTCGCGCTGCCGGGGCGGTGATCCTGGGCAAGACGAACCTCAGCGAATGGGCGAACTTCCGGTCGGGCAAGTCATCCAGCGGCTGGTGCAGCCGCGGCGGCCAGACCCGCAACCCCTATGCCCTGGACCGGACACCGGGCGGTTCCAGCTCCGGATCGGGTGTCGCCACGGCCTGCGGTTTCTGTGCCGCCGCAATCGGGACGGAGACGGACGGATCGATCGTCAGCCCGTCGGCGATGAACGGAATCGTCGGCATCAAACCCACCGTGGGCTTGGTGTCGCGCACGGGCATCGTGCCGATCTCGCATAGCCAGGATACCGCCGGCCCGATGGCGCGCACGGTTGCCGATGCCGCGTTGGTCCTGAACGCGCTTGCCGGCGGCGATCCGAAGGATCCCGCCACCGCCGAGGCCGACGCCCGCCGTGCCGAGGACTACACGGCGTTCCTGGTCGATGACGGCCTTGCCGGTTCCCGCATCGGTGTGGTTCGAGCCTTGGCCGGGTTCAACGAGGGCGTTGCCGCGATCCTGGACGACGCGGTCGAGGCCATGCGGGACAACGGCGCGGAAGTTGTCGATCCGGTGGAGTTTGTGGAGGCCGAGGAGGTCAGGCAACACGAGATGCCGGTGTTGCTGACCGAGTTCAAGGCCGGACTGAACGCCTATCTCGCCGGCCGCGGTGCGGGCACGCCGGTGCCCGACTTGGCGGCGACGATCCGGGTGAACCGGGCACGCGCGGACGAGATCATGCCTTACTTTCCGCAGGACCTGTTCGAGAGGTCGCAGGAAACACAAGGCCTGGACGACCCCGCCTACCTCCAGGCGCGCGAGATCTGTCTTCGCCTGACCCGAACCGAGGGCATCGACAAAGTCCTCCAGGAGCATCGGCTGGACGCCGTGGTCGCGCCGACCACCTGTGCGCCTTGGCTGATCGACTGGGTCAATGGTGACAACCGGTCGGGAAGCAGCGCCTACCTCGCGGCGATTGCGGGTTATCCCAGCATCACGGTCCCGGCCGGCTATCTGTACGGCCTGCCCGTGGGCGTGTCCTTCGTGGCCTCGGCCTGGCAGGAGCCGGTTCTGATCCGGCTGGCCCACGCTTTCGAGCGGGCAACGCAGGTGCGCGTGCCGCCGCAGTATCTGACAACCGCCGAATTCTGATCGAAGGCCAGAACAAAACGACAAGGAACCATCATGGTCAGCTTCACGACCCGTCCGGAAATCAAGGGCACCTTCGGCGTTGTCGCCTCGACACACTGGCTGGCCTCGGCCGCCGGCATGGCGATGCTGGAGAAGGGGGGCAATGCCTTCGATGCCGCCGTGGCGGCGGGCTTCACCCTGCAGGTGGTCGAACCGCATTTGAACGGGCCCGGCGGCGAAGTGCCGATCATTCTCTATTCCGCCGCCACGAAAGAGGTCGAGGTGATCTGCGGCCAGGGAACGGCGCCTGCGGCCGCCACCATCGCCCACTACAGTGATCTCGGACTGGACATCGTCCCGGGGACGGGGCTGTTGTCGGCGGTTGTGCCAGGGGCCTTCGACGCCTGGCTGACCATGCTGCGCGACTACGGCACTGACCTTCCCGATGGATAGGTTCCATTTCGTTCCGGAGACATAGGTTGCACTTTTGGGCCTTTGCAAGGAGAGCAAGGTGCCCTGGAAGGAGTGTAATCGGATGGACGAACGCCTCAAATTCGTCGC
>Ga0209782_1000080_pt1 | contig 42263 bp, 35 predicted proteins | sample WorMetmaBAHAMAS1_FD_187390 | JGI IMG/M metagenome (GOLD analysis project Ga0209782, IMG submission 187390) | Marine gutless worms symbiont microbial communities from Max Planck institute for Marine Microbiology, Germany - Inanidrilus... | ecosystem: Host-associated > Annelida > Digestive system...
AATCACAACGCAACCAAAATCCCATATGCGATTCCCCTCTCCCCATGGGGGAGAGGGGCTTATTTGTACCCTTTTCCCCAGCGGAGAAGGTGGCCCGGAGGGTTGGATGAGGGGGTTACCGGCCCCTGCCGTTGTTGCGCGCAGTCTCAGGCGGTCGCGGCGCCTCGGAAGGCCCAGCCGACGAAGCGGCGTTCGATGAGCGCGAAGATCGCATACATGCCGACGCCCATGACCGCGACCACCAAGAGCCCGGCGAACACCAGCGGCACCCGGAAGCTGGACGAGGCGGTCAGCATCAGGTGTCCCATGCCGGCATTGCCGGCGACGGTCTCGGAAATGACGGTGCCGACAAAGGCGAGCGTCACCGCAACCTTGAGCGAGGCGAAGAAATAGGGCATAGAGCGCGGCACGCCCACCTTGAGCAGCACGTCGATGCGGCGCGCGCCCAGCGAGCGCAGGACGTCGCGCAGTTCAGGCTCCAGCGTGGCGAGCCCCGTGGCCACGTTCACCACGATCGGGAAAAACGAGATCGTGAACGCGGTCAGCACGGCGGGGATGGTGCCGATGCCGAACCAGACCACCAGCACCGGAACGATCGCCACCTTGGGAAGGCTGTTGAAACCGACCAGCATGGGATAGATCGCAAAATAGACCAGCGCCGAGGCGCCGGTGACCAGGCCCAGGGCCAGGCCGAAGACCACCGCGAGCCCGAAGCCGACCAAGGTGACCCAGAAGGTGTAGAAGGCGTTCTGCCAGATCGCATGCCAGTACTCGATCAGGGCGGCGATCGCCTTCGAGGGCGCCGGCAACACGAACTCGGGCACGTCGAACAGCCGGCAGGCAAGTTCCCAAACAACGAAGAGGCCGATGGTCGCGATCCACGGCGCCAGTTTCATGCGGGCGGTCATGCGGCCCGTACCTCGCCGATATGGTCGCGCAGCGCGTGCACCAGGTCGACGAAGGCCGGTTCGTAGGTGGTCTCCAGGCTGCGTGGTCGCGGTAGGGGCACCGGGCGTTCGTAGACGATGCGGCCCGGCCGCTTGCTCACCACATGCACGCTGTCGGCGAGATAGGCCGCCTCGCGCAGATCGTGTGTCACCAGGATCACCGTAAAGCGCCGCTGCATCCACAGCGCCTGCAACACGTCCCACAGCTCCTCGCGGGTGAACGCGTCCAGCGCGGCGAACGGCTCGTCCAGCAGCAGAAGGTCGGGCGCATGGATCAGCGCCCGGCACAGCGAGGCGCGCTGCTGCATGCCACCGGAAAGCTCGTAGGGCGCATGGTCCTCGTAGCCTTCCAGCCCGACCACGCGCAGGAGCTCGCGCGCCGCGGCAACGTGTTCGGCCCGCTTGCGCCGGAAGGACCGGCGGTGGGTGCGGCTCACCTCGAGGGGCAGCAGCACGTTTTCCAGCGTGCTGCGCCAGGGCAGCAGGGTGGCGATCTGGAACGCCATCCCCACCATGGTGAGCGGGCCCTTGACCGGATCGCCCGCGACCCGGGCCGTGCCGGCGCTGAGCGGGTGAAGGCCCGAGATCACCTTGAGCAGCGAGGACTTTCCGCAGCCCGACGGGCCGACCAGGGCCGTGAACTCGCCGCGGTCGATGTTCAGGGATGCGTCTTCGACACCCCCGTAGGTCATCGTGACCCGGTCAAGCTCGACGAAGGCCGTCACGGCGCCGGGGCGCCGGTCAGGGTGTCAGCATCCTGTCTGCGGCCGGCGGCAGGAACTGCGACGTCCAGACGTCCTTCGGCTCCGGCGTGGAGGCGAGGCCGTAGGCGATGGCAAGCTGGGCAATCGCATTCTTCAGCCGCGCCTCGTCCACGTCGCCGATCCCGTTGGCCTGCACATGCGGGGTCAGCACGTTGACATCGAGCGCGAGCTGCAGCCGCTCCAGCTCCAGCCCCTTGTCGATCAGCGGATCGCTTTTCGCGACGATCTCGATTGCGCCCTCCTTGTCGGCGATGATGTCCTTCCAGCCGCGGATCGTTGCGCGGATGAAGCCTGCGACGGCGTCCGGGTTCTCCTCGATGAAGCTGCCCGAGGCGATCACGGCATTGCCGTAGAAGTCCATGCCGAAGTCGGCATAGAGGAAGTACTTGATGTCCTCCTCCGCGACGCCTTTCGACTTCAGGTCCAGCATCGACGAGAAGTAGTGCCCGGATATGAAGTCCACCTGGCCCTGGACCAGCATGGTCTCGCGCAGCGCCGGGTCCATGTTGACACGCTCCACGGCGGCCTCGTCGATCCCGGCCTCGTGCGCGAAGGCGGGAAACAGCTTATAGGAGGCGTCGAACACCGGTGCGCCCAGCTTGCGCCCGACCATGTCGGCGGCTGATTTGATGTTGTTGGCTTTCAAGGTGAACAGCGAGAAGGGCGGCGCGTCGTAGGCCATCATCACGGCCTTCACGGACTGCCCCGGGTTTTTCACGTTGAAATCGACAAGCGTATTGATGTCGGCGAAACCCATCTGGTAGGCGCCGCTGGCGACCCGGGTGACGGCGCCGGCCGAACCGTTACCGCTGTCGATGGAAACGTCCAGGCCCTCTTCGGCGTAGTAGCCCTTGTCGGCGGCAACCAGGAACGCCGCGGTGGGACCCTGGAATTTCCAGTGCAGGGTGAACTTGATGTCGACGTCCGCCACAGCCTGGCCGGAACCGAACGCGACGGCGGCGGCGAGGAAGGTGGCGCGGAAGACTGGTGATTTGATCATGTTTCGGAATGCTCCCCATTCTTTTCGGACGAATGCCCAACCTGCCAGTAACCGCAAGACACATGCCAGCATGTGGGCGGTGTTTTGCGGTCATTTTGCGGCGAAGGGCGCGTGAAATCGACCACAAATTGGGCAGAATGCATGTCCGGTGTACAGTACGTTGAAACTGCGGGCGAGCAGGGAGCGGGGGAACATGGGTTTCGGGAAGGTCATTTCGGCGGACGCGGTGGCGGCGCTGGTCCCCGACGGCGTGGTCGTCACGTTCAGTTCCTCCAGCGGGCTCGGCTGTCCCGACGCGGTGCTGGCGGCACTGGGCGCGCGGTTCGAACGCGAGGGGCGGCCACGGGACCTGACGACGCTGCATCCGATCGCCGCCGGCGACATGTGGGGCATCAAGGGGATCGACCACATCGCCCGGCCCGGTCTTTTGACGCGGGTGCTGGCCGGGTCCTATCCCTCCGGGCCGTCCTCGGCCGAGCCCCCTGATATCTGGAAGATGATAGAGGCGGATGAGATCGAGGCCTACAACATCCCCTCGGGCGTGATGTTCGACATGCACCTGGAGGCCGCGGCGCACCGCCCAGGCGTGCTGACCAAGGTAGGCCTGGACACCTTCGTCGACCCGGCGCGCCAGGGCTGCGCCATGAACGCCCGCGCGGCGGCGTCCCGGCCGGTGGTGCGTGCGGAGCGATTTGCCGGCGAGGACTGGCTGTTCTTTCCGGCGGTGGTGCCCGACGTCACGGTCATCCGTGCCACGTCGGCGGACGAGCGGGGCAACCTCACTTACGAACACGAAGGTGCCTATCTGGGCGTGGTCGATATGGCGCTGGCCGCCCGAAACAATGGCGGCATCGTCATCGCCCAGGTGAAACGCCGGGTGAAGGCCGGCACGGCGAAACCCCAGGCGGTGCACGTGCCCGGCGTTTTCGTGGACTATGTCGTGGTCGCGCCGGACCAGCTGCAGACAACGCACACCGACTACGACCCCGCGATCTCGGGCGAAGTGTTCCGGCCGTTGGAGAGTTTTTCGGTGCCGGACTTCGACGTGGGCAAGGCGATCGCGCGCCTGGTGGCGATGGAACTTGCCGAAGGCCAGGCCGTTGCGCTGGGCTTCGGCGTTTCGGCCAACGTGCCGCGGATCCTGCTGGAGGAGGGCCTTCACGGGCAGGTCACCTGGGCGATCGAGCAGGGCGCGGTGGGCGGCGTGCCCCTGCTGGACTTCGCATTCGGCTGTTCGTCCAACGCCGAGGCGCTGGTCCCCTCGCCGCAGCAGTTCGTCTATTTCCAGGGCGGCGGTTTCGATGCCGCGCTGTTGAGTTTTCTCCAGATCGACCGGGCGGGCTCCGTCAACGTCTCCCAGCTCTCGGCGCGCCGGCACGTGACCGCCGGCGCCGGGGGCTTCGTCGACATCACATGCCGAGCCAAGAAGATCGTCTTCTCGGGGTACTTCAGTGCTGGTGCGAAGCTGGGCATCGAGGATGGACGTCTCAGAATCGACGGTCCCGGCAAAGTGAAGAAGCTGGTCGACGAGGTCGAGCATGTCTCGTTTTCCGGCCGCCGCGCGATAGCGCAGGGCCAGGAGGTCGCTTACGTCACCGAACGCTGTGTGATGCGGTTGTTGCCGCAAGGCGTCACCGTCACCGAGGTTGCCCCGGGCGTCGATTTGAAAGCGGACGTTCTCGATCAGGCGGATTTCAAGTTGTCGGTGGCCGAAGAGCTGAACGAGATGCCGGCGGATTTGTTCCGTCCCGAGAAGATGGATCTGATCCTCAAGCCGGCGGTGCGTTGACGTCTCTCGCATCGGGATTTGCGAATGAAGGCGCAGGATCTTGGCAGGTCGAGGTTTCTGAACCTGCTCTTCAAACCGGCCGGCAAGGTCATGGAGAGCCGGCTTCGTCACATCTTCCAGAACCCCGAGAGGATCCTGGGCGGGGCGGACATCCGTCCGGGGCAGACCGTTCTTGAAGTGGGCAGCGGCACGGGCTTCTTCACCATGCCGACCTCGATGCTGATCGGCGCGGATGGTCGGCTGATTGCGATCGAACCGTTGGCGGTTTATGCGGCGCGACTGGCTGAAAGGATCCAAGCGGCGGGCATCCGCAACGTCCAGGTGCTGCAACGCGATGGCCTAGAGACCGGCCTCGCCGGCGAATGCGTCGATCGTGCGTTGCTGTTCGGTGTGCTGCCGTTCCCGACCCTGCCGCTGAACCGCCTGCTGCCGGAGATGCACCGGGTCCTGAAACCGGAAGGGCTGCTCGCCGTCTGGCAGTTTCCGATCGACGGTTGGATCCCGGGGTCAATCGACCGGTCGGGGCAGTTCGCCTTCCTGCGCAAGAAGAACGGCGTTCATACTTTTCGGCGCCGCGAGGCGGGGACCTAAGCCCACTCCAGCCCCACGCTCTCCGCGGCGCGTTCGGCGCATTCCAGGTCTTCCGGGCCGGCGGCGCCGGAGACGCCGATGCCGCCCACCAGCGTTCCGTCCTCGAACAGTGCGATCCCGCCGTCCCAGGCGCAGGTGCGCGGGCGGTTGGCGGCGCCGAGCGTGAGGCCTGGCGCGCTGTTCATGCGTTCTCCGAAGGCGCGGGAGGACTTGCCCAGCGTGCCGGCGGTGTAGGCCTTGTCGGTGGCATAGTCGACGACCGGCGCCGGCACGCCGTCCATCCGGCGCAGTGCGACCGGATGGCCGGCGGGGTCGACGACCAAGGCCGCGACGCGCCAGCCCTTCGAGGCGGCGTGGGCGAGGGCGGCCTCGATCAGGCGCGTGGCCGCGGCGTAGCTGATGAACTTCGTCGTGACCGTGATCGTCATGGTTCTGCCTCCGTGCGGATGTTGCGGCTTCAGGCGTCCCAGTCGGGCGCCAGCTCCGGCAGGTCGACCAGGCGCATCGCTGTCGGCGTTTGGGCCGTGATCGCGGCCATGTCCGCCGGGTCCAGTTCGAATTGGGCGATCTCCAGGTTGGCCATCATGTTGGCGCGTTTCGTGGACATGGAGATCACCGTCACACCTTGCTGCAGGATCCAGCGCAAGGCCACCTGTGCCGGGGTGCGGCCGACCCGGTCCGCGATTTCACGGACCACGGGGTTGCCTAGCACCTCGCCGCGGGCGAGCGGGCAGTAGGCCGTGAGGCGGACGCCGAGCTTCCCTGCGGCGGCCAGAAGGCGCGACTGGTCCAGCAGCAGATGGAATTCCACCTGGTTGGTGACGATCGGCACCGGCGCATGGGCGACGGCCGTTTCCAGCATCGGGACGTTGTAGTTGCTGACGCCGATCTCGGCGGTCAGGCCACGTTCGTGCGCCGCGACAAGGTAATCGACAGTCGCCTCGACCGACAGGCCGGGCGGTGGCCAGTGCACAAGCAGCAGGTCGACTCGGTCCAGACCCAGGTCGTCCAGGCTGCGCTCGACCGAAGGCATGAAGGTATCGTCGGTGAAGCGGTCGGGCATGACCTTGGTGACGACGTAAAGCTCGTCGCGCGGCCGACTTCGCTTTCGGTGTTGTACCACTGGGCCGTGTCGATATGCCGGAAGCCCAGTTCCAGTGCCGTCTCCACCGCGGTGCGCGCCTCCTCGCCCGTCAGCGGGAAGGTGCCGTACCCGATCGGCGGCATTTTCGATGTTGCCGTGCTCATATGCCTCGTTCACTTTCTCACTTGCATCCCGCCACCCAATATAGCGGCTGTGGTCTGGGCCGTATATAACTAACCAATTCGTGCATTACGAATGCGCCTGAAAGGTGAAAACGCATGACCGAGACGCTGAAGATCGACCGGGACGGCGCCGTCGCCGTTCTCACCATCGACAACGCGGCCAAGCTGAACGCCCTGTCACCGCCCACCCTGCATGCGCTGGGTCGGGCGCTGGACGATCTGGAGGCGGACGCCGCGGTGCGCGCGGTGATTCTCAGCGGCGCCGGCGATCGGGTGTTCTGCGCCGGGGCCGACATCAAGGCCTGGGGCGACCTGGAACCGTTCGATTTCGCCCGGCAGTGGATCCTGGCGGGCCACCGGCTGTTCGACCGGCTGGCCGCCTTCCCGGCGCCGGTGATCGCGGCGCTCAACGGCCATGCCTTCGGTGGCGGTCTGGAGCTGGCGGCCGCCTGCGATCTGCGGGTCGCGGTCGCCGAGGCGGAGTTCGGCCTGCCCGAGGCGTCGATCGGTGTCGTGCCGGGGTGGTCCGGCATTCACCGGCTGTCGCGCCAGATGCCGCCGGCGATCGTGCGCGAGATGGCGATGACCGGCGCGCGCATCGGTGCGGAACGCGCGCACCAGGTGGGGTTCCTGAACGCGGTGACCGACGGTTCGGCGCTGGACGTTGCGAAGACAATGGCGGAGCGGAGCCTCGTGCTTGCCCCGCGCGCGGTCGAGGTGGTGAAACTCGTCGCCAGCGCCGCCGCCGGCGAAGGCCGCGACGGCATGATCGACGCGCTGGCCGGCGGCCTGATCGCGACGACGGCGGACAAGGCCGAAGGCGTGGCGAGTTTCCGGGAGAAGCGGAAGCCTGACTTCAAGGGAGAGTAGGCGGCATACACCGCGCGTTGCGGCAGCCATGCCCTTCGAGACGCGCCCTGCGGGCGCTCCTCAGGGTGAGGCGCGTTTATTTCCCCTCATGCTGAGGAGCGGCGCGCAGCGACGCGTCTCGAAGCATATGGCGGCAACCCGCGCGGTCCTAGCACACCGTCTGCAGCCTCTCCGCGCACACCGTGAGCGTCTCTTCGATCGGGCGTTTCCACCAGTCGAAGGAGGAAAAGATCTCCACTTCCACGGCGCCGTCATAGCCGGCCTCTTCCACCATCGCGCGGATCGGCGGGATGTCGATGACGCCGTCGCCCATCATGCCCCGGTCGGTCAGCATGTCCCGGGTCGGCACCAGCCAGTCGCAGACATGGAAGGCGAAGATCCGACCCTGGGCGCCGGCGCGTGCGATCTGTTCCGGCAGTTTGGGGTCCCACCACAGATGGTAGAGGTCGACCGCGACGCTCAGCGACGGGGCGCCGTCGGGTGCCGGCTCGATCGCCTCGCACAGGTCCAGCGCCTGCTCCAGGGTGTTGAGGCAGGACCGGTCGCCTGCATACATGGGGTGCAGCGGCTCAAGCGACAGCCGCGTGCCGACGGACCTGGCGTGGTCCAGCATCAGGGCGGTCCCATCGGCGAGCTGCTGGCGCGCGTCCTCCAGGTCGCGCGAGCCTTCGGGCAGCGATCCCACCACCATCACGAAGGACGCCGCGCCGAGGGCCGCCGTCTGGTCGATGGCGCGGCAGTTGTCGATGATGTTTTCCTGGAACTGCGCACGGGTCGCGGCCGGGATGTAGGTGCTGCGGCAGTAGCCCGAAACCGAAAGCCCGGCATCCTGGATCCGGCGCGCGACCAGGACCACGTCCTCGCCCTCCATCTCGCGCCGCCAGGGACAGATCGACCCGAACCCCGCCCGGGCGATGGCGTCGATGGTCTCCCCGATCGGCGCTTGATAGCCCAGCGTCGCGGTGTTGATGGAGCAAAGGTCCAGCCGGCCTTCGAGCGCTCGCATGGGCTTCAGCCTTCCACGCCGTAGACGGTCAGGAACCGGCGCATGCCTGCGACCGCAAGACCCGGGTCGCGCAGCAGGCCCGCCGCGTCGGCCATCCGGAACAGCTCGGTGAAGTAGGGCAGGGGCCGCATCGACTGGGCGCCGCCGATCATCACGAAATGGTCCTGGTATCCGTTGAGGTAGGCCAGGAACACCACGCCGGTCTTGTAATACTGGGTCGGTGTGCGGAAGATCAGCCGCGACAGCGGCACGGTCGGGTCCAACAGCCGGTCGTAGGTTTCGATGTCGTCCCGTGCGAGCGCGGCCAGTGCCGCCGATGCGGCCGGCGCGATCGGATTGAAGATGCCCAACAACGCGTGGCTGAAGCCCTGCTCGTCGCCCTTGATCAGGGTCGGATAGTTGAAGTCGTCGCCGGTATACATCCTGACGCCGTCGGGCAGCCGCCGGCGCATGCGGATCTCCTTCTCGTCGTCCAGCAGCGAAATCTTAATGCCGTCGACCTTCTCCTTGCTGGTTTCGATCACCGCCAGTGCCGTTTCCAGTGCCGGTTCGAAATCGGACGCGCCCCAATAGCCAGCCAGCGCCGGGTCGAACATGTCGCCCAGCCAGTGCAGGATCACCGGGCGGTCCGCCTCGGCCAGGACGCGGGCATAGACCGCCTCGTAGTCGGCGGGCCCGCTTGCGACACGGGCCAGCGCCCGACTGGCCATCAGGATAACCCGGCCGTCCAGCTCCTGCACCGCGTGCAGCTGCTCCAGATAGGCGGCGACGACATCGTCCAGGGAACGCGCGTCCGCCGGGTTCAGGTGGTCGGTGCCCACGCCGGAATAGATCCTCTCCCGCTCCTCGCTGTTTGCCGCGTCGAGCGAGCGTTCGATGAGTTCCAGGGCGCCGGCCCAGTCGAGCCCCATGCCCCGCTGTGCCGTGTCCATCGCCTTGGCGATACCGAGGCCCAGATCCAGGATATGGCGGCGGAAGGCGATGGTCGCCTTCCAGTCGATGGCGGGGCCCACGCCCGGCTCGCGCGCGGCGAAGGGGTCGGCCACCACGTGGGCGGCCGAAAAGACGGTCCGGTTGAACAGGTGCGGTCCGGCCGGGGTTTCCACCGGCTGCGCCTTCAAGGCGTAGGCGTTGGGCCGGCCGGTGTCGTCGGGAAGGTTGATCGTCAGGGGTGTCATCGTTTGCTCCACAGGCGCGCCTGCGCCGTCGTCAGAACCGGGGAATCAACAGGCCGCCGTCCGCCTGCACCGACTGCCCGGTGCAGAAGGCAAGCTGGCCTGTGGCCATGGCCGCGGCGATCGACCCCATGTCGGAAGGCAAACCCATCCGCTGGGTGATCGTGAGGCCTTCCTTGATGCGCTGGCGGTACATGTCCTGTGCCTGTGCGGACATGTCGGTTTCGATCAGGCCCGGCTGAATCTCGTAGGACCCGATATCGTCGCCGCCCAGGCGCACCGCGAACAGCTTGGCCATCATCGACATGCCCGCCTTCGACACGCAGTACTCGCCGCGCGGGATCGAAGCGGCCAGTGCGTTGGAGGACGATACCGTGATGACACTGTAATGCAGGGCCGGGTCGCGGTCGCGGTTCAGCACGCGGCGCGCCCAGGCCTGGGTCAGGAAGAACGCGCCGCGGGTGTTGATCGTCTGGCACCGGTCGTAGCTTTCCGGTGAGACGTCCAACAGGTCGCCGCGGTTCATCACCGAAACCCCGACATTGTTCACCAGCGTTGTCAGCGGTCCCAGCGCGTCTTCCGCCGCGTCCAGCATGGCGGCGTGGTTGTCGATCTCGCCCACATCGCCCACCACCGGCACGGCGGCAACGCCCAGCGCCTCGATCTCGGCAATCGTCTGCTCCACCTCTTCGCCCAGCCGGCGCGCATTGACGCCGATCGCGAAACCCTCGCGCGCCAGTGCCAGCGCGATGCCCTTGCCGATGCCCCGGCTGGATCCGGTGATCAGGGCCGCATAACCGCTCATGCCTGTGCTCCGTTCTTCATCAGTTCGCGCGCGATGATCGTGCGCTGGATCTGCTGCGTGCCTTCGTAGATCTGCGTGATCTTGGCGTCGCGGTAGAGCCGCTCCACCTCGAAGCCGCGGATATAGCCCGAGCCGCCGAAGATCTGCACGGCGTTCGCGGTCTGCGCCACCGCCATGTCGCCCGCGTAACACTTGGCGATCGAACAGGCCGCGTTGGCCGGCTCGCCATTGTCGATCATGATCGCCGCGCGGTGAACCAGCGCGCGGGCGGCGGTGATTTCCTTCGCCATGTCGGCCAGCATCCACTGGACGCCCTGGTTGTCGCCGATCGGCGCGCCGAACTGCTTGCGGGTCTGGGCATAGTCCAGCGCCGCCTCAAGGCCGGCCTGGGCGATGCCCACCGCAAGCGCCGCGATCCCTACACGGCCCTTTTCCAGAACGCTCATCATCATGTGAAAGCCGCGCCCCTCCTGCCCCGGAAGGGCGTCCTCCGGCAGCGCCACGTCGGCGAAATTGAGCGCGCCCACCTGGCTGGCCCGCTGTCCCATCTTGTGTTCCTTCGGCCCGCGGGTGACGCCGGCGGCGTGCAGATCGACGATGAAGATGGACATGCCGCGATGGCCGGCCGCCGGGTCGGTGCGTGCCAGCACGAAGGCGGTGTCGGCGACGGGCGCGTTGTGGATCCAAAGCTTCTCGCCGTTGAGGCGCCAGCCGTCCGCCGCGCGGGTCGCGGTGGTGCGGATACCCGATACATCGGATCCGGCCTCGGCTTCGGTGATGCAGTAGGCGACCTTGCGTTCCGCGGTGATGATCTCCGGGATGAACGCGTCTTGCTGTGTGGCCGTCCCGTAGCGGCTGAGCAACGTCCCGATCAGCTCGACCAGGCCGCACTGGTCGGCCACCGAGGCGTAGCCGCGAGACAGTTCCTCCATGACGATGGCGTAGGCATAGCTGTACAGGCCGATACCGCCGCAGTCTTCCGGAACGCTGATTCCGAACAGGCCCAGTTCGCCCATCTGGCGATAGATATCCGCCGGAAAGGTCTCGTCGCGGTCCAGCGCCTCGCTCACCGGACGGATCACGTCGTCGGCGAACTTCCTGGCCATGTCGCGGATCTGGCCGTAGGTCTCCAGATCGTTCTTGGGTACCGGGAGCATTGCGATCCTCGCGAAAACCAGCCGGCGCACGGTCTGCCGTGATGGGACATGACGCGCCGCAACGATGCAGAAAAAACTCGACAGAACGCCAAAATGTAACTATCCAGTTATTTAAAATATCGCCCCGCTATTCGTCAAGGGACCCTGGCGGGACGTCACACCGGCCACCTGTGTCGAGGAGGAATGCGGCATGGTCAACGGGGTTACCGAACTCGGCGCGCACGAGATCGCGGGGCGCATCCCCGACGGCGCGACGGTGGCGCTCACCGGCTCGGGCGTGTTCCTGGAAGCCGATGACCTGTTCGCGGTCCTCGAAAGATCGTTCCTGGAAACCGGCCATCCGCGCGACCTGACCGTCGTCCACGCACTGGGCATTGGCGACGGTGACAAGAGCGGGCTCAACCGGTTCGCCCACGAAGGCATGGTTGCGCGCGTGATCGGCGGACACTGGAGCTGGTCGCCCACCATGCAGGCCCTGGCGCGCGAGGAAAAGATCGCGGCCTATTCCTTTCCGGCGGGCGCGATCTCCACGTTGCTGCGCGAGATCGGGGCCGGGCGGCCCGGCGTCATCACCAAGATCGGGCTGGGGACCTTCGCCGATCCGATGCTGGACGGCGGGCGCTGCAACAACAGCGCCACCGATGAACTGGTCGAGCGGGTCACGTTCGATGGCGAGACCTACCTGCGCTACAAGCCGCTGAAGATAGATGTGGGTCTGGTCCGGGGTACCGAGGTGGACAAGCGCGGCAATGTCTCGTTCGAGCGCGAGCCCACGGACCTGGACGCCTACACGGTTGCGCTGGCGGCGCACAATTCCGGCGGCCAGGTCTTCGTCCAGGTGGAAGGGCGGCGCGAGCACCGGGTTCTGCCCTCGCGGCTGGCGCGACTGCCGGGGATCCTGGTGGATGCGGTGTTCGTGGCGCCGGACGCGCGGAAGACCTATCTGCCCGGCTACGACCCGCACATTTCGGGCGAGGCCACCACCGACTACGCCGCCCGCGAAGCGGAGCCCGAACTGCCCACCGGCATCCGGCGCATCATCGCCGAACGTGCGTCTCAGGAAATCAACGGCGCCCGCAGCGTCAATTTCGGGTTCGGCATTCCCGGCGGCATCCCGGCGCTGTTGAAGGCCAGCGGCCGGGCCAATTACTGGGGCACCATCGAACAGGGCATCCACAACGGCGACATGCTGGACGGCCCGATGTTCGGGGCCGCTCGCGACCCGGACGCCATCGTGCCCTCCATCGACCAGTTCGACTTCTATTCGGGCGGTGGGATCGACATCGCGTTCCTGGGCATGGGCGAGCTGGATGCGGCCGGCAACGTCAACGTGTCACGGATCGGCCCCAACCTGGTCGGGCCCGGCGGCTTCGTCGACATCACCCAGACCGCCAAGAAGGTGGTTTTCTGCGGCACCTTCGAGGCCAAGGGCCTGAAGGTTCAGGAAGGGCCCGACGGCGGCGTCTGCATCGCCCGCTACGGCGACATCCCCAAGCTGGTCGAGCAGGTCAAACACGTGACCTTCAGCGGCGACCAGGCCCGGGCCAACGGCCAGGAGGTTGTTTACGTCACCGAACGCGCGGTCTTCCGCCTGGGCAATGCCGACATCGAGATCGTCGAACTGGCCAAGGGCGTGGACCTGGAGCGCGACGTGCTTTCCCGGATGTCATTCAAACCCGCGATCGCGCTGGCGGGGGCTGCCTGAACTCACTTCACCGAGCGTGTTGGCAGCCATGCCCTTCGAGACGGTCGCTGCGCGACCCCCTCAGGGTGAGGGGAGTATCGGCTCGGCCCGCCAATTCACCTCATGGTGAGGAGGCGCGCGTCAGCGCGCCGTCTCGAACCATATGGCTGCAAACTTGGATGGACCTCAGGCTCTGAGCAGTGCGCGGATGGTTTCCAGGTTGAACGTCAGCCGCTGCTTCAAGAGGTCCTTGTCCATGAAATCGCGGTCGTAGACGACCGAGCCGGTGTAGCGGTTGGTGAGGTAGTAATAGCCGATCGCCGCGATGGTGATGTTGAGCTGGACCGCGTCCACGCCCTTGCGGAAGACGCCTTTCTTCACGCCCCGGTCGATGATCGATTGCACCATCTCAACGAAGGGCGAAAACGCCTCGCGGATCGCCTTCGACTTCTTGATATGCCGTGCCCTGTGCAGGTTCTCGCTGTTGACCAGGGTCAGGAACTCGGGGTTCTTCAGGTAGTAGTCCCAGGTGAAGGTGACCAGCTTGTCCATCGCCGCCTCGGGTTCCATGTCCTCGAGGTTGAGTTCCCGCTCGGCCATGCGGATGGCCAGGTAGGCGTCCTCCAGGACCGCGGTGAACAGCGCTTCCTTGCCGCCGAAGTAGTGATAGATCATGCGCTTGTTGGCCTTGGCGCGTTCGGCGATGTTGTCGACGCGCGCGCCTCCCAGCCCGTACATGGCGAATTCGCGTTTGGCGGCCTTCAGGATACGGTCCCGCGTCGCGTCGGCGTCGCGAACGCGTTTCTTCTTCTTGGCGGCAGCCGGACTCACAAGCTCGCTCCCTGATCGTTCCCTCGTCGGCGCCAGTGCATATCAAACTTTCCATGACCTGACCAATCATCACACGGCGGCCCTATGAACGGCAACCTTGTAATAACCAACCAGCTAGTTATAAAACCGCAGAGCATCGGCAGGCAACGGATTGCAGAAATGGAGGTCAGACATGCTGGACAAGAGCCCCGTTCGAATTGAGGTGCTGGCCGAACCGCGACGGTGTCGCATGCTCATCGACGGCGCCTGGCACGAGGCTGCGGGCGGCGAAACCATCGAACGGCTGTCGCCCGCCCACGACGTGCCGGTGTCGCTGTTTCCGAAAGGCACCGCCGACGACGCGAACAAGGCCGTGGCGGCGGCGCGCCGCGCCTTCGACGACGGCCGCTGGTCCAACCTCAGCGGCGCCGAGCGCGCAAGCGTCCTGTTGGAAACAGCACGCCTGATCCGCGCCCGGCGCGACGAGATCGCGCTGGTCGAAACCCTGGAGTCGGGCAAGCCGATCACCCAGGCGCGCGGCGAAGTGGACGGCGCAGCCGGCATCTTCGAATACGCGGCCGGCCAGGCGCGCGCGCTGCACGGCGACAGCTTCAACAACCTGGGCCCCGGCATGCTGGGCCTGGTCACGCGCGAGCCGATCCCCTTTATCCTGGCGGCGGGCTGCACCGTCGTCGCCAAACCCAGCGAGTTCACCTCCGGCTCGACGCTGATCCTGGGCTAGATCCTGGCCGAGGCCGGGCTGCCGGACGGCGTCTACAACGCGGTCACCGGAACCGGGCCCGACGTGGGGCAGGTGCTGACCGAACATGACGATGTGGACATGGCCTCCTTCACCGGGTCCACGGCCGTGGGTCGGCTCACGCTGGCGGCTGCGGCGCGCAACATCTAGAAGGTGGGGCTGGAACTGGGCGGCAAGAACCCGCAGGTGGTGTTCGCCGATGCGGACCTGGATGCCGCGGCTGACGGGGTGATGTTCGGCCTGGCCTTCAACGCCGGCCAGTGCTGCGTCAGTGGCAGCCGGCTGGTGGTCGAACGGTCGATCGCGGACGACTTCGCCGCCCGGGTGGTGGAGAAAGTCGGCAAGCTGCGTGTTGGCGATCCTCTGGACGAGGCGACACATATGGGTGCCATCGTCGACCCGCGGCAATACGACAAGATCCTGGGCCTGATCGAGGAAGGCAAAGAGGCCGGTGCGTCGCTGTTGTGCGGCGGCGGTCCCAAGGAAACGAAGCGCGGCCGCTTTGTCGACCCCACCGTCTTCGGCGGCGTCGATCGGGCCATGTCGATCGCCCAGGAGGAGATCTTCGGGCCTGTCCTGTCGATCCTGACCTTCGAGACGCCCGCCGAGTCGATCGAGATCGCCAACGACACCTGTTACGGCCTGGCCGGCAGCGTCTGGACCAGCGACCTGAACAAGGCGCTGCGGACCATGCGGCGCCTGAAGGCGGGACGCATCTGGGTGAACTGCACGATCACGGGCGGACCGGAGCTGCCCATCGGCGGCTTCAAGCAGTCGGGCATCGGACGCGAGACCGGCAAATACGGGGTCGAGGAATATACCGCGATCAAGTCGACGCACATCGAAATCGGAGATCGTGTACGCTGGATTGCCGAGTGAAAGACGGCGCGTCGGCAAGAAGGGGGAGAGCATGTACGACTACATCATCATCGGCGGCGGCTCGGCGGGATGCGCGCTTGCCGCCCGGCTGACGGAAAACCCCGATGCCAAGGTCCTGCTTCTGGAAGCGGGACCGATGGACACCAACCGCTACATCCACATGCCGGTCGGCTTCTACAAGATGACCGACGGGCCGCTCACCTGGGGTTACAAGACGGTCCCCCAGAAACACTGCAACAACCGTGAAGTGCCCTATGCCCAGGGGCGGGTGCTGGGCGGCGGCGGCTCGATCAATGCGGAGATCTTCACCCGCGGCTGTCCGGAGGACTATGACCGCTGGGCGAACGAGGAAGGCTGTGCCGGCTGGTCGTTCGAGGAAGTGCGCCCTTATTTCGTGAAGTCCGAGGACAACGACGTCCTGGCCGACGAGTATCACGGGGTCGGCGGGCCGCTTGGCGTGTCGAATATCACGCCGCATCCGATGACCAAGGCCTTCCTCCAAGCCTGCCAGCAGGCGGGCATTCCCCAGACCACCGATTTCAACGGTGCCAAACAAGAAGGCTGCGCGGTCTACCAGACGACGACGCGCAATGCCCGGCGTTGTTCCGCCGCCAGCGGCTATTTGAAGCCGGTGATGGGCCGGCCGAACCTGACGCTGACGACCGGTGCCTTGACCACCCGCATTGTCGTTGAAAACGGCCGCGCCACGGGCGTGGAGTATACGGTTGGCGGCAAGACCACCACGGCGAACGCCGATCGAGAAGTGATCGTCGCAGCCGGCGCCATCGGCTCGCCCAAGATCATGATGCTGTCCGGCATGGGGCCGGCCGATCATCTGCGCAAGCGCGGGATCGACGTCATTGCCGATGTACCCGGTGTAGGTCAGAACCTGCAGGACCATTTCGATGTCGACGTGGTCTACGAACTGTACGAGCAGAACAGTTTCGACAAATACGCCAAGCCCCACTGGATGCTGTGGGCCGGCATCCAGTACTACCTCTTCGGCAGCGGGCCGGTGGCCTCCAACATCGTTGAAGGGGGCGCCTTCTGGTACACCGACGAAGGTGCGAAAACCCCGGACCTTCAGTTCCATTTCCTGGTCGGCGCGGGCGTGGAAGCCGGCGTGCCGCCGCCCTCTTCGGGGGCCGGGCTGACGTTGAACACCTACTTCGTGCGCCCGCGCAGCCGCGGTTCGGTTTCGCTGCGCAGTGCCGACCCGAAGGAGGCGCCGAACATCGACCCCAACTATGTGGCCGACCCCTACGACATGAAGATCACCGTCGAAGGGACCAAGAAGATCCGCGAGATCATGACCCAGCCGGTGTTCGACAAGCACATCAAGAAGGAGCACTCCCCGGGCGACGACGTGAAGACCGATGCCGAATTCGAGGAGTATTGCCGCAATCACGGCCGCACCGCTTACCATCCCGTCGGCACCTGCAAGATGGGCATCGACGACATGGCGGTGGTCGATCCCGAACACAAGGTGCGCGGGATCGACCGGTTGCGGATCTGCGATTCCTCTGTGATGCCCAGCCTGATCAGCTCGAACACCAATGCACCGTCGATCATGATCGCCGAGAAAGCCAGCGACATGATCAAGGCGTCCTACAACTAGCCGGGCGGTTGCGCATAACCATACGGGCAACGTTGACTTCAAGTCGATTATCACGTAAGTAACCAGTTAGTGCACAAAGACACTGCATGAGGGAGGACGAGATGAGTTTGAGGGGTTCCTGGAAATACCAGCCGCTGAACCGCAGGACGTTCCTGCGCGGGGCGGTCGGAACTGCGGGCTTTGCCGCGATGGCGTCCATGCTGCCGCGCGAGGTGCTGACCAATCCGTCGGAATGGACGCTGGTCAATTCCATGCGTTCGGTGGCCAATCCCTATCACGCCACGTTCGCCCGCGGCGGCGAGGAGTTTGCCAAGTGGCTGGGCGCCAACTTCGAGGTGCTGGTCACCGAAGGCAACTCAGAGAAGGGCATTGCCGACATCCGCGCGATGCTGGCGCGGACCGGCGGCAAGATGATCCTGAACGTGGATCCGAACGACTCGCCGGATGCGCGCACCATCGTCGAGGACTGCGCCAAGGCCAAGGCTTATGTGACAACCCAGTGGAACAAGCCCGACGACCTGCACCCTTGGGACTTCGACCCGCACTATGTGGCGCACATGTCGTTCAACGGTGTTCCCAGCGCCAAGGCGATCGCCGAGGAGCTGTTCAAGCGGATGGGAGGATTCGGCGGCATTGTCGCGCTGGGCGGTATCCTCTCCAACGTGCCGGCGATCGAACGCAAGATCGGCCTGGACATGGCGATCGAGGAAAACGGCAATGTGGAGCTGCTGGACTTCCAGGCCGCCGACTGGAACGAGACCAAGGCCTTCGACATCACCCAGACCTGGCTGACCCGGTTCGGCCGCGACATCAAGGGCGTGTGGGCGGCGAACGATTCCATGGCGATCGGTGCCCTTGAGGCGCTGCGCCAGGAAGGACTGGCCGGCGAGGTGCTGGTGACCGGTATCGACGGCATCGACGCGGTGATCGAGGCCACCAAGGCCGGCGAAATGGCCGGGACGGTTGCCTGGGATCCGCTGTGGACCGGCGGCATGGGCCTGTCGATCGGCTATCACACGGCGATCGGCAAGATCGACATTGCCAACGAACCGCACTCCCACCGCGAGTTCTACGGCAGCAGCATCCTGGTCACCCAGGACACCGTCGACAGCCTGGGCGCATCGGACCCGATCGACTTCACCGACATCTGGGGCAAGTCGACCGGCCAGATCCAGTATCGCGGGTAATTTGACGGCCGCCGGGCCCGGCGGGTCCGGCGGCCCCCCTCTTTTTCCGGCAGCTTCGTCCGGAGGAGCACCGTGGCAGTCAAGGCGACGCAGCGCAGCTGGATCGGGACCCTGGTCCACCGGCATCGCGCGCTGGCACCGGTGGCGGTGCTGGTGCTGCTCTGCGCGATCGTCGCGGTGATGAGCCCGCGTTTCATCGACCCCTGGAATCTAGCGCGGCTGCTCAACGCCGCCGCGATCCCCGTCGTGCTCACGATGGGCGCGACCTACATCATCCTGATGGGCAGCATCGACCTGTCGCTGGAGGGCATCGTCGCGGTCTGCGCGGTGCTGGTGTCGGTCATGGTCGCGAACAACCTGACGACCCTTGATCTGGGTTTTCTGGCGGTTGCCGCGGCGATCGCGCTGGGCGCCGGGCTGGGCGCCGTCAACGGCATCGCCCATGTGAAGCTGCGCACGCCCTCCTTCATGACGACGCTGGGTGTCGGCTTTGCCTGCGTGGGCGTTGCCACCGCCTTCCTGCAAGGCGACACCGTAAGGATCACCGACAAGGTGTTCCGCGGCATGGCGCTGGAACGGTTCTTCGGCATTCCCGCCGGGGTCTGGGTTGCGGCCGCCGCGGTGCTGGTGGCGTTGCTCATCCAGGAACGCACATGTGTCGGGCGCTGGCTCTACGCGCTGGGCGGCGACGAGGCGACGGCGCGCCAGGCTGGCGTCCCGATCGAGCGGACCCGCATCATCGCCTTTGCCATCGCCGGCGCCTTCTACGGGCTGGCCGGCGCCATGTCCGCGGCCCAGCTCGGCCAAGGGCACGCGCTGCTCAGCCAGGGCCGGCTGTTCACCACGATCACGGCGGTCGTGGTCGGCGGCACCGCGCTCTCCGGCGGCGTGGGCTCGGTGCTCAACTCGGTGATCGGGGTGCTGATCGTCGTGGTCCTGTCCAACGGCATGATCCTGATGGGGGTGTCGCCCTTCGTGCAGATGGGCGTCCAGGGCGTGCTGATCATCGTTGCCGTGGCGCTGGCGCTGGACCGCTCGCGCCTGCCGGTTGTGAAGTGAGGGTCGGGCCATGAGCAGCGTTCTGGAAGTTCGCCACGCCAACAAGTCCTTCCCCGGCGTCAAGGCGCTGGACGATGTCAGCCTGGAGATCAGGCCGCACGAGGTCGTCGGGCTGATCGGCGAGAACGGCGCGGGCAAGTCGACCCTGCTGAACGTGCTGAACGGCGTCTATTCGCTGGATGAAGGTGAGATCCGGGTCAACGACAAGGTTACCCGCATCAGGGGGCCCCGGGACGCCTTCGACCACGGCATCGCGATGGTGTTCCAGGAACAGTCGATCCTGCCGACCCTGTCGGTGGCTGAGAACATCTTCCTGGGCCGCGAGACCGAGTTCCTGCGCTGGGGCGTTCTGGACAAGGCGGCGATGAACCGGGCCGCGCGGGTGGAGCTGGAAAAGGTCCACCTGGACATCGACCCCGCTACCCTGTGCGACGACCTGACCTTCGCACAGCGGCAGATGGTGGAGATCGCCAAGGCGGTCTCGCTGGACAGCCGGGTCGACGGCGACATCGTCATCCTGCTGGACGAGCCCACCTCTGTCCTGGAATCCAAGGAGATCGAGATCCTGTTCCGGATCGTGCGCGAGCTGAAGGAGCGCGCAGCCTTCGTCTTCATCTCGCACCGCCTGGACGAGGTGCTGGATGTCTCCGACCGGGTCTATGTGATGCGCGACGGCAAGGTGGTCGCCGAAACGCCGTCCGCCGAGGCCTCGATCCACGACCTGCACGAATTGATGGTGGGCCGCGCGCTGCACCACGAATACTACCGCGAGGCCCGGCAGGGTGCTCCACGCGACGAGGTTGCCATGGAGGCCCGCGGGATTTCCTCTGCCGGCGGTTTTCGCGACGTTTCTTTCACCCTGCACAAGGGCGAGATCCTGGGCATCGCCGGCGTCGTCGGCTCGGGCCGCGAGGCGCTGGCGCGCTGTCTCGCCGGGCTGGCGCCGATCGATTCCGGCACGCTGGAGATCCACGGAGCCGCGCGCCGTTTCGGCCACCCGGCCGAGGCGGTGGCCGCCGGCGTCGGCTACCTGCCGCGAGAGCGCCGGGTCGAAGGCATCGTCACCGGCACGCCGGTGGTGGAGAACATGACCATGTCGGCGATCGACGACTTCACCACGGCCGGGCTGATCCTTCACGGTAAGGAAGAAGCCGTCGCCCGCGACTGGATCGACAAGCTCAACATCAAGACGCCGTCTGCCGACACCTTCGCCGGTTCGCTGTCGGGCGGCAACCAACAGAAGGTCGTGCTGTCGAAGTGGCGGATCGCCGGCTCCGACATCGTGGTCCTGGACCATCCCACCCGGGGCATCGATGTGGGCGCCAAGGAAGACGTCTACGAGCTGATCCGCGACATGACCGAAGAAGGCCTGTCGATCGTCCTCTTGGGCGACACCCTGGAGGAGGTGATCGGCCTCAGCCACAAGATCATGGTGATGCGCGACGGCGCGGTCTCGGCGCGGTTCGACGCGCCGCCCGGCGGAAAGCCGGACCAGGTCGACCTGATCACACATATGGTATGACGCGATGGCCCGCTCGCTCAAATCAACGCTGACCAACCAGATCCCGCTGATCACACTGGTGGGTCTGGTCGTCCTGGTCGGGCTCGTGGACCCGTCCTTCTTCAGTTTTCAGACCCTGATGGTGCTGACCTCGTACACCATGACCCTGTTCCTGATGGCGGCAGGCGCCACCTTCGTGATCCTGATGGGGGGCATCGACCTGTCGGTGCAGGCGGTCGCCTCGATGACCAGCGTGGTCGTCGCCGTGCTGCTGCCCGAGCTCGGCATCCTCGCCATCCCGGTCGCCGTCGCGGCCGGCGGCCTTGCCGGACTGACCGGCGGCTTGTCCCATACCTTGCTCCGGATTCCCTCTTTCATTTCGACGCTCGCCGTTAGCGGCGTGGTGACCACCATCGCCTTCCTCTTGTCGGGCGCGCGGTCGATCAACATCTCCGGCGCCATGCGCGACGACTACCTATTCTGGATGGTCGGCGAGACCCTGGGCGTGCGCAACGAGATCTGGGTGGGCCTCGCGGTGCTCGCCCTCCTGGTCTTCGTGCAGCTGCGCACGCCCTTCGGCCGTTTCGCGCGCGCGATCGGCGCGGGCGAGCGTGCGGTGATTGCATCCGGCGTGCGAGTCAACCGGGTGAAGGCGCTGGCCTTCCTGCTGTCGGGCGCGACCGCGGGCTTCTCGGGGTCGCTGATGGCCGCCCGGCTGGGGTCGGGTTCGCCGACGCTGGCCAACGAGTTCCTGCTGCCGGCAATCGCCGCGATCATCGTCGGCGGCACCGCGCTGACCGGCGGGGTGGGCGGCGTCTGGCGCACCTTCATCGGCGCGCTGATCATCGCCGTGGTCCGCATCGGCATGACCTTTCTGGGCGTCAGCGTCTTCGCCCAGCAGATCGTCTTCGGCGTGGTTCTGGTGGCGGCGGTGGCGGCAACCATCGACCGGTCGAAGATCCAGATCGTGAAGTCGGAAAGACCCGAACCTCAGAACTCAACCTCACCCTGAGGAGCGCCCGCAGGGCGCGTCTCGAAGGGTCTGGCTGCAAGCGGCAGGATCTTGCGTGTTTCAGCCACCTGCTTCGAGTCGCGCCGCTCACGCGGCGCTCCTCGAGCCATGAGGTATGATTGTGGGTGTCAAACGTTCAGACGCCCAGCAACACGCCCCGCTCGCTTCCCACCACCCGGGTCTGGCGCATGCGGCGGCGCCATTTGTCGGCGTCATAGCCGGTGCCCCGGTGCAGGATGCAGCGATTGTCCCAGATCACGGTGTCGCCGGCCTGCCATTGATGTGCATAGACATGTTCGGGCTGCGTCGCGCGGGCCAGCAGGTCGTCCAGCAGGCGGCGGCTGTCGATGCCCGACCAGCCGGGGATCGAGCGGGCGTGGCTGCCGACGTAATAGTTCTTGAGGCCGTTCGCCGGGTTCGTGCGCATCAGCGGGTGCATCCCCGGCGGCAGCGAGGCCGCGTGGTTCGGGTCGACCGGTGCGACCGGGGCCCTTGAGAAGACATAGTCGTGCACCCCGAAAAGGGGGTCGATCGTCTCCCGCAAGTCCTCGGGCAGCCCCGCATAGGCCGCGCGCTGGCTTGCGAACGCGGTCGCGCCGCCTTCGCCCGGCACCTCGTAGCCGTGCAGGATAGAGACATAAGACGGCACCTCCCGGAAGGAGGAGTCCGAATGCCACAGTTCGTTGCCCCGCTGGTAGCGGGTGTTGTCCTCGGCATTGCCCAGCTTGGAGCCGTCGTCCCGGACGTTCCCGACCGTGCCGAAATAGACGACCTTGCCCGTCTTGCCGAAGGTGACGTGCTCGACCTCCGGTTCGCCGAGCAGGCGGGTGAAGGCCAGGTGCCTCTCGTCGCTCATCTCCTGGCCGGGGAAGACCAGGACCGAATGGGTGTCGATCAGCGCGTGGAGCTGGGCGATGTCTCGCTCCCCGAGATCACCCGACAGGGCGATCCCGGTGACGCGTGCCCCGATATCCGCATGCAGGGGCTCGATTTCAAACCGGTTCGTCATCGCACACCCTGTCCCAGTCTAACGTGGCCTGCCGGGAAAGAGCCACCCGGCGCTCGCGCGCCGGGCGGTTGAGTGCACTCAGGGAGGTTATGCGGCTAGGGCGTCGGTGCGTCTTCGCGCAGCAGGCCCTTGTGTTTCAGCTCGGCCCAGAAGTCCGGCTCAATTGTGTGCCCAAACCATGACAGGTTCTTGTCCAGCTGTTCCACAGTGCGGGTGCCGGCGCAGAAGGAGGCGACGGCCGGGTGGGCGACCACGAACTGCATCGCGGCCGCGGGCAGGGGCACGCCGTGATCTTGGGCGACGGTCTCGATGTCGCGCACCTTCTCCATGATCTCCGGCGGGGCGGGTGCGTAGTTGTACTTCGCACCTTCGACCGCGCCGGTCGCCAGGATGCCGGAGTTGAACCCGCCGCCGACCACGACCGCCGCGCCCCGTTCCTCGCACAGCGGCAGGAATTCGTTGAGCGACTCCTGCTCCAACAGCGTGTAGCGGCCGGCCAGCAGGAAGCAGTCGAAGTCGCGCCGCTTCAGGGCCTCGTGGCAGACTTCCCACTCGTTGACGCCGACGCCGATCGCCTTGACCATGCCCTGGTCGCGAAGGGTCTCCAGGGCGCGCCAGCAGCCGTCCATCGCCTCTTCGAACACGGCAGGCTGCTCGTCGCCGCGGGTGAAGACGTCGATGTCGTGGATGAAGAGAATATCGACATACTCCAGCGCCATGCGCTGCAGCGAATCCTCGAACGAGCGCATGGTGCCATCGTAGGAATAGTCGAACTGCATGATGTTGGCGCCGGCGTCACACCAGGGCGCAAAGTCGATCTCCGACCGCCGGGCCGGCTTCAAGAGGCGACCCACCTTGGACGACAGCACATAGTCGTCCCGGTTCTTCCAGCGCGGCGAATGCCCCGTGCGCAGTTCCGAAAGCCCGTGGCCGTACATCGGCGCGGTGTCGTAATAGCGGATGCCGGCGTCCCAGGAGCGCTGGAACATCGCGTCCGAGACATCCTCGGGGATCGGTCGAAAGATGTTGCCGACCGGCGCGGTGCCGAACGACATCAGGGTGACGTCCAGATCGAGACGACCGAACTTCTTGGTATCCGATGGCTGCATGGTTGTTTGATCCTCCCAGATGTCCCGTCGTTGCGCGACCGATTCTTGGACCGGATTTTGCCACTGATCAAAGTAACTGTATAGTTACTATTTCCTGTTGCGCCGGACTTAGAGCGAACGATCGTCCCGCGTCGTTTCGTTGTGGATGTTGACAATTAGTAACTATCTGGCTAGTTGTTTTTTTGGGCTTCCGGCCGCTCGCAGTCGCCTGCCAGCGCCTTGATCCCGGGAGCACTTTTGAAAACGTGATGATTCGGGGGCTTCCCGTAGGCCTCCATTTGGTGAGTAAAGGCGTGGACAAAACCGTGGCCTCGCCAGGAAAACCGCGCCGCATGAACAAGGCGCAAGGCAGAGCGAGGCTCGAGGGAGGACGTTCGAACGGGGTGCCACACACGGCAATCACGACAATCAAGCCGGCCTGCTTGGCCGGCCACGGTTCCGCGGCGATGGTCTTTTGCGCGGGGCACCCGGCCGCGAAGGCCGGGGCCGAACAAAATCGATGAACCTGGGAGGTAGTGAATCCATGAAACTCAAAACCCTGATTATGGCAACGGTGCTGTCGGCCTTTGCGGGCCAGGCATCGGCGGGCGACGTTGAGGTCCTGCACTGGTGGACGTCCGGCGGCGAAGCCGCGGCGCTGAACGTCTTGAAGAAGGACCTGGAAGGTCAGGGCATCGGCTGGCAGGACATGCCGGTCGCCGGTAGCGGCGGCACCCAGGCGATGACCGTGCTGCGCGCGCGTGTGACCGCCGGCAACCCGCCGACCGCCGTGCAGATGCTGTGCTTCGACATTCTCGATTGGGCCGAGCAGGGCGCGCTGGCCGATCTCAACGAACTGGCGGCGAAGGAAGGCTGGGACGAGCTGGTGCCGGCGGCGCTGCAGGGCTTTGCCAAGTATGACGGCAAGTGGGTCTCCGCCCCGGTGAACGTCCATTCCACCAACTGGATCTGGGCCAACAAGGCGGTCCTGGACGAACTGGGTATTGGCGTTCCTGAGACCTGGGACGACCTGGTCGCGGCGATGGAGAAGGTCAAGGCTTCCGGCAAGGTCGCGCTGGCCCATGGCGGGCAGGCCTGGCAGGACGCCACGATCTTTGATGCCGTCGTGATGTCGGTCGGTGGGCCCGAGCTTACAAGGCAGCCTTCATCGACCTGGATGCTGGCGCGCTGGGTTCGGACAAGATGACCGAGGCCTTCCCGCGCATGGAAGTGCTGCGTTCCTACGTGGACGACAACTTCTCGGGCCGCGACTGGAACCTGGCCACCGCCATGGTCATCAACGGCGATGCCGCCTTCCAGATGATGGGCGACTGGGCCAAGGGTGAGTTCCTGAATGCCGGCAAGGTTCCCGGCAAGGACTTCCTGTGCTTCCGTCATCCGGGCACGCAGAGCCAGGTGACCTTCAACGCCGACCAGTTCGCCATGTTCAACCAGGGCGGCACGGTCAGCACGGAACAGGCCGCCCTTGCCACGGCGATCCTGTCGCCGTCGTTCCAGTCGGCCTTCAACGTGGTCAAGGGGTCGGTGCCGGCGCGCACGGACGTGTCCGATGCCGACTTCGACGATTGCGGCAAGAAGGGCATCGCCGACCTGAAGGCGGCGGCGTCTTCCGGAAACCTGTACGGCTCGATGGCGCACGGCCATTCCGCCCCGGCTTCCGTGAAGAACGCGATCTACGACGTCGTGACCGCCCACTTCAACGGCGAGTACGACGCGGCAACGGCCACCCAGGAGCTGGTGGACGCGGTCGAAATCGCGAAGTAGGTCCTTTGTGATCGGGGGAAGCCGGCACGCCCGCCTTCCCCCGTCGCGCCCGGGGAGGAATTCAATGTCGCAATCCGTGCGGGCAACGCGCACGTCGACCGACTGGCTGCGCGAGGCCTTGCCGAAAATCGTGCTGAGCCCCAGCCTGGCGATCGTGCTGGTGTTCGTCTACGGCTTCATCGTCTTCACCTTCTACCTGTCCTTCACGGACAGCCGCATCCTGCCCAGCTTCGGCTGGGTGGGCGCGGAGAACTACGGCAAGCTGTTCGGCCTGCGCGCCTGGGACATTGCCGTCGACAACCTCTTCATCTTCGGCGGGCTCTACATTCTGGTCTGCTGCGTGCTGGGCCTGGCGCTGGCGATCCTCTTGGACCAGAAGATCCGCACCGAAGGCTTCATCCGCACGATCTATCTCTACCCGATGGCGCTGTCCTTCATCGTGACGGGCACGGCCTGGAAGTGGTTCCTCGATCAAGGCATCGGGCTGGAGGCCGTGGTCCAGAGCTGGGGCTGGGAAAGCTTCGAGTTCGGCTGGATCAAGGACCGCGACATGGCGATCTACACCATCGTCATCGCCGCGGTCTGGCAGACCTCGGGCTTCGTCATGGCGATGTTCCTGGCGGGGCTGCGCGGCATCGACAACGAGGTGATGAAGGCCGCGCAGATCGACGGTGCGTCCAACTGGGCGCTATACCGCCGAATCGTGATCCCGCAGCTGCGGCCCGCCTTCATGTCCGCCTTCGTGGTACTGGCGCACATGGCGATCAAGTCCTACGACCTGGTCATCGCGCTGACCGGTGGCGGTCCCGGCCGGGCGACCGAACTGCCGGCCACCTTCATGTACTCCTATACCTTCACCCGGAACCAGATGGGCATCGGCGCGGCGTCCGCGACCATCATGCTGCTGACGATCGCGGCCATCATCGTGCCTTACCTGTGGTCCGAACTGCGGGAGAAGAATTGATGTCCGGCGCTGCTGCAAGCCAGGTGATCCGGACGGGCGGGGCACCCGGTTCGTCATCTACACGGTGCTGCTCGTCTTCTGCCTGTACTATCTGTTGCCGCTCTACGTGATGGTGACCAATTCGCTGAAGCCGCTGTCCGAGATCCAGGCGGGCGGCATGATGGCGCTGCCCGACGCCTGGACCCTGGCGCCCTGGGCCAGCGCGTGGTCGACCGCGCAGATCGGCGTCGATCACACGGGGCTCAGGCCCTATTTCCTGAACTCGATCCTGATGGTGGTGCCGGCGGTGGCGTTGTCCACGGTGCTGGGCGCGCTTAACGGTTATGTGCTGACCAAGTGGTGGTTCCGCTTCGACACGATCATCTTCGGGCTGCTGTTGTTCGGCTGCTTCATTCCGTTCCAGATGGTGCTGATCCCCATGGCCCGGATGCTGGGGCTGATGGGGCTGGCCGGCAACGTGCCGGGGCTGGTCTTCGTGCACCTGGTCTACGGCATCGGTTTTTCGACGCTGTATTTCCGCAACTACTACGCCCAGTTCCCGACCGAGCTGGTCCGGGCGGCGATGATCGACGGGGCCTGGTTCTTCCGGATCTTCTGGCGCATCATGCTGCCGTCGTCGGGCCCGATCGCCGTGGTCTGCATCATCTGGCAGTTCACCAACATCTGGAACGACTTCCTCTTCGGCGCCAGCTTCGCCGACTTCGACAGCCAGCCGATGACCGTCGCGCTGAACAACCTGGTCCAATCTTCGACCGGCGTGAAGGAATACAACGTGCATTCGCCGGCGCGATCATGGCGGCGCTGCCCACCTTGCTGGTCTATGTGGTTGCCGGCCGGTTTTTCGTGCGCGGCCTGATGGCCGGTTCAGTCAAGGGATAGGAACCATGGGTTTTCTCGACATCGCAAATGGCACCAAGTCCTACGGCACCGTGAAGGTCCTGCACGAGACCAACATCTCGGTCGAGGAGGGCGAGTTCCTGGTCCTGGTGGGGCCGTCGGGCTGCGGCAAGTCCACGTTGCTCAACATGATCGCCGGATTGGAGGAGGTAACGTCGGGCGAGCTCTCCATCAAGGGGCGGCTGATGAATGACGTGCGGTCGTCGGAACGGAATATCGCGATGGTGTTCCAGAGCTACGCGCTTTATCCGAACATGAACGTCGCCCAGAACATGTCCTTCGGCCTGGAAATGAACGGCGTTTCCAAGCCTGAGCGGGAAAAGGCCGTCTCGGATGTTGCGGAACTTCTGCAAATCACGCCGCTCTTGGACCGCAAGCCGAGCCAGCTTTCGGGCGGCCAGCGCCAGCGCGTCGCCATGGGCCGCGCCCTGGTGCGCGACCCGGACGTTTTCCTGTTCGACTAGCCGCTGTCCAACCTGGATGCCAAGCTTCGCGTCGACATGCGGACCGAGATCAAGAAACTGCACCAGAAGCTGGGAACGACGATCGTCTACGTCACCCACGACCAGATCGAGGCGATGACCCTGTCGTCGCGCATCGCGGTGATGTTCGGCGGCTACGTTCAGCAGCTGGGCACGCCGAAGGAGATCTACGATTCCCCGGCGAACATGTTCGTCGCGGGTTTCATGGGCTCGCCGTCGATGAACCTGTTCCCGGCGAAGGTGGCGATCGAGAACGGCGTGCCGGTGGCCGCCTTCGGGCTTTCCGGCGAGGGCACCGGGCGGCTTCCCTTCGCCAACGACGCGATGGCGGCCCACGAGGGGCGCGACATCGTGCTGGGGATCCGGCCCGAGGCGATCACCGACGCCGACGGCGCCGACCGCAAGTCGCATGCGATCCACACGGTCGAGGCACACGTCGAGGTGACCGAGCCCGCGGGGTCGGACACCTTCGTGGTCACCCAGTTCGGTGCGACGGAAGTCACCGGCCGTTTCCGCGCCGACGTGGACGTTGCGGCCGGCATGCGGTTTCCGTTCGCGATCAACATGGAAAAGGCCGTCGCCTTCGATCCCAAGTCGGAGCAACGGATCGGCTGAGCGGCCGTGGAATTCGACTACGTCATCGTCGGCGCGGGACCGGCCGGCTGCGTTCTGGCCGGCCGCCTCTCCGAGGATGCCGGCGTCAGCGTTTGCGTGCTGGAGGCGGGCAAGCGCGACCGCCATCCTTACATCCACATGCCGGCGGGCTTCGCCAAGCTGACCGGCGGTCTGGCGGACTGGGGCTGGTCGACGGTGGCGCAGAGCCATATCGGCGCACGGCCCTATCTCTATCCCCAGGGCAAGATCGTGGGCGGCGGCGCGTCGATCAACGCCCAGCTCTACAATCGCGGCAACGCGCTGGATTTCGACCGCTGGGAAGCCGAGGCGGGCTGCACAGGCTGGGCTTTCCGGGACTGCTTGCCCTACTTCCGCCGTTCCGAAGGAAACGAGGTCTGGGACAACGCCTATCACGGTTCCGACGGTCCCCAGGGCGTCAACTACCCGGTCGATCCGATCGCGATCTCGAAAACCTATATCCGTGCCGGCCAGCAGGCGGGTATCCCCTACAACACCGATTTCAACGGCCCGGCCCAAGCCGGCGTCGGGTTTTATCAGCTGACCCAGCGCAACGCCCGACGCTGTTCAGCCGCGGGCGCCTATCTCAAACCGGCGTTGAAGCGCGGCAACGTCACCTTGCTGGCCCGCACACAGGCGCTGCGGATCGTGGTGGAACGGGGCCGGGCCCGCGGGGTGGAGGTCCGCGACGGCGCGGCGGTGAAAACCGTGCGGGCCCGGCGCGAGGTGATCGTCACATCAGGCGCGATCGGTTCGCAGCGTTTGCTCCTCTTGTCGGGGATCGGACCGGAGGACGAATTGAGGGCGCTGGGCATCGACCCCGTGGCGCATGTGCCCGGCGTCGGCCGGAACCTTCAGGATCACGTGGATGTCTACGTGATGAGCGAGCTCAAAGGCAACCATAGCTACGACCATGTCGCCCGGCCGCACCACACGCTGTTGGCGGGGCTGCAATACGTGCTGTTCCGCAAGGGCCCCGTGGCCTCGAACCTGGCCGAGGCGGGGGGCTTCTGGTATGCCGACGAAACCGCCGCATCGCCGGACATCCAGTTCCATTTCATGCTGGGCTCGGGCCTGGAACAGGATCTGGAGCGGCTGAAGAACGACGGGGTGACGCTGAACTCTGCCTTTCTCCGGCCCCGGTCGCGCGGAACCGTGCGCCTGGAAAGCGCCGATCCCATGGCGGCGCCGCTGATCGACCCAAACTACTGGGCGGACCCCTATGACAGGGAAATGTCGATCCGCGGCTTCAGGCTGGCCCGGAAGATCATGGCCCAGGACGCGTTCAAGCCGTTCGTGAAGGGCGAGGCGCTGCCGGGCGCGCAAGTCCAGAGCGACGAAGAGGTCGCCGACTATGCGGGCAAGCACGCCAAGACCGACTATCACCCCGTGGCCACCTGCAGCATGGGACCTGTCGACCGCGACGAAACCGTGGTCGACCTGCAGCTTCGCGTGCGCGGTGTCGAAGGCTTGAGGGTCTGCGACAGCTCGGTGATGCCGTTGTTGGTGTCGGCCAACACCAATGCGGCAACGATCATGGTGGCGGAGAAGGCGGCCGATATCCTGCGCGGACGCGAACCGCTGCTGCCGGCGGAGGTGGAGCCGAAAGAGGTGGCGCGGCCCACCTAAAAGCCCCTCAATTACACCCTCATGGCTCGAGGAGCGACGCGTAGCGTCGCGTCTCGAAGCAGGTGGCTGCGTGACGAAAGGCGGTGCCATTTGCTGCCAGACCCTTCGAGACGGCCGCTTCGCGGCCTCCTCAGGGTGAGGGGTGTGTGGGATGATAGAGGTTGGGATGAGGGTGTTCCGGTGCGTCCTGTTCGGGGTCCGGAAATCCTCTCATCTGGCCCTCCGGGCCACCTTCCCTGCCTTCGCAGAAGCGAAGTTCGGCCCGCAAGCAAGACCTCGAAGGTGATGCCGACAGCGTTTTCGCCCGGGCTCAAACGGCCCCCGCGCACGATGCCTGCGGGGTCGGTGGCGACCGCGTCGATCCGGGCCGCGCCGGGGTCGCCGGCGTGCACCCGGCCGCCGGTCACCAGGGCCTCGGTGATGGGGTCCGGGACGGCCGGCCCGTTGTCGAAGACCCCGCCCACGAAGCTGCCCACGCCGGACAGGATTTCCGCGGTTTCCAGGCCGTGCGCCGCGGCCAGCTCTGAAAGCGCCCCGGCGAAATCGACGTTCGGGGCGACCCTGGCCAGGACTCCTGGGCGGGCGCCTGACGGGTCTGCGAGCGTCGGTGCAGCCTGGGGTACGGGCTGGAAGATCGAGAAGTTCGTCTCCGCGTCGGGCAGCACGTCGAAGACCGCGCCGGAGACCCCGTTAAAAGTGACCTCTGCCGGTTCCGGCAGGCGCATCCGATCGAGAAGCAGGTGCCCGCCCGTAGTCGCGCCGTCCGGCGTGCGCCAGGCGGCGTGGCAGTGATACATCGGCGCCCCACCGTTCAGGCCGATCGTCACACGGCCGGCGGTGATCACCGCTGTGTCGCCGGAAAACGGTCCGGCAAACCAGGCCGCCTTTTCGGGTCCGTCGAAAAGGCTGGGTAGGTTATGGGTCAGTCCCCAAACGGGAAGCTTCTCCAACGCGAACGCGCCCGAGGTAAAACCTGCCGCTGCCGCGGCACCGAACAGCCGCGCGGCCAGGTCGGGTCCCGGCTCCAGCGTCAGGTTGACCGTGCCAACGTGGCAGGCCAGACCGAGCTGGCGAGGTCCGGCCGGCTCGCCCGGCTGTCGAAGCTGGCGCATCGCCCTCTGTCCGTTCTGCCGCTTGCTCCAGGTTCCTACAGTTGCACCCGGGGTGGGCCGCTGCAAGGCGCCGTTACGTCTTGACCGCGTTTCCGGCCGAAACAGAGTTAGGCGATGGTTAGAAAACAACTCTTAAGCGCATACTATAGAGTTCTTAATCTCGCCTTAGCTGCTTGCAACTGTTGTCAAATTTGTTTGCCGCCTGTGCGTGGCCGTCGCGCCGCGCGGGGTGTTAGGGATAACAGTAACTTGGCTTCACGGAGCAAAATCAATGATTGCAATGCGTAAGATTCTTTTTGCCGCGATGGTTGTTGTTTTCGGCGCCTGCGGCGTCGCCATGGCGTCTGGCGTCTCCCCGGAGACCATCTCCGGCGCGAACACCGTCAGCCCTGCCGAGGCGAAGGCCCTGTTCGACAAGGGCGTGCTTTTCGTCGATGTCCGCAAGGATGCCGACTGGGATGCCGGCCGGATCCCCGGTGCCGAGCACCTCGATTCCAAGAGCAAGTTCTCGGCCGAGGCCCTGGCGGCTCTCGCAGCCAAGAACGAGGAGATCGTGATCTACTGCAACGGCCCGAAGTGCATGCGCAGTTCCGAATCCTGCGCCAAGGCCGTGGAGTGGGGCTTCACGAAGATCCACTACTACCGCGAGGGTTTCCCCGCATGGAAGAGCGCGGGATATCCCGTCGAGTAAAAAAGAAACGATCCAGGTCCACCCCTGGCCCGCGTACCGGGCCAGGGGTGGAACCATTGGACGATACAGGACGAGCAAGGGGCAGGGCGCATTGGCGCCTTACTCCAAATAGTTAGTTGGGGCGTAGTACAATGCTGTTGAGAACGAAAATCCTGAGCATATCGGCCTTTACCGTCGCGTTGGCGATTGGCGCCGCCGCGATCCAGAAGACGCTGGACGATCATGCGGACGCCGTGCGCTACAGCGACACCGTGGTGACGGCCGACGCGCAGATCTGGCGTGAAATGCTCAACCGGGTCGTCACCTCGATGGAGGGGTCAACCAAGGAAATGACCCGGAACCGGGATCTGGTGAACGCCCTGTTCAACAAGGATCCGGCCGGCGTCGGCGAGGCTGTGATCACCATCTACAACCGCCTCAGCACCGGTGGTGTGCTCTCGAACATTGTAATCGGCGACACCGACGGCCGTATGGTCTATGCGGCCGACCCGCAGGATTTCGAATCGCTGGGCGAAAGCCCCTTGATGCCATTGGCGCTGGAAGCCAACGAAAACCAGAGCGGCGTTCGGACCATCGGCAACGACAGGTCCGTCGTCGAGTTCGCCTTCCCGCTGTTTCGGCGGGGCAAGGTTGTCGGCGTTGCACTTTATGCAGAAGACGCGCAACCGGTCGTCGAAGGCATCGCGGCAAGTCTGGGCGCGACCGCCCAGATCGTCGGCAGCGACGGTACCGGGCTTCATGGCAGCGAGGGCGCGCCCACATGGTCTGCCCTGTCGGGTGGCCGAACCCCCATGACCCACTGGGAGGAGATTTCTACCGGCGACCGCACGCTGGCAGTGACGATCGGCCCGATCCTGGATGCGGACGATGAGGTCAGGTCCTACCTGGTCACCACGCGCGACGTCACAGAACAAGCGGCGGCGGATCGGCTCAGGACCTTGATCATGCTGGGCAGCGCCGCCGCCATGGTGCTGTTGCTTGGGTTCGGCATGTGGCGGATTCTCGTGATCAGTTTCCGGCCGCTGAACGAAGCCGTTGCCGTTCTGGACAAACTCAGCCAGGGAGAAATCGACGTCGATATCCCCCAGGCCAAGAACGACGAGGTCGGCATGATCAGCGCCGGCCTGGAACGCTTCAAGACGAACCTCATGAAGACCCGCGAGCTTGAGGAGGAACAGCGCTGCCAGCAGGAAGAGCAGATGAAACGCGCCGAAAAGCTCGCCTCCCTGACGGCCGATTTCGACAGCAACGTTTCCGTCGTCGTCAACGGCGTCTCCACCGCCGCCACCGAGCTGCAGGCGACCGCGGACAGCATGAAGGAGACGGCGAAACAGACGTCGGACCGTTCGCAGGCCGCCGCATCGGCCTCGCAGGAGACATCCTCCAACGTTCAGACCGTTGCCACCGCGACGGAGGAACTGACGGCGTCCATTGCCGAGATCACCCGCCAGATGAGCCGGTCCACCGAAGCGAGCGGGAAGGCCGTCCATCAGGCCACCGACGTCAACGACAAGGTAGTCAGCCTTGTGGATGCTGCGTCCAAGATAGGCGACGTCGTCCAGTTGATCGACGAGATCGCGGAAAAGACCAACCTCTTGGCCCTGAACGCGACCATCGAGGCCGCCCGCGCGGGCGAGGCCGGCAAGGGCTTTGCGGTCGTTGCGTCCGAGGTCAAGGAACTGGCTAACCAGACGACCCGGGCAATTGAGGAAGTCACCCAAAACGTTGGCAAGATCCAGGCGGTGACGGGCGACGCGGCCAAATCGATCGAAACGATCCAGGAGACCATCTCCAGCGTCAACGAGATGACAACGGCGGTTGCTGCCGCGGTGGAAGAACAGGCCAGCGCGACGAACGAGATCAGGCGCAGTTGCGAGCTGGCGGCAACCGCAACCCAGGACGCTCATGCCGGGATCGCGGACGCCCAATCGGCAACCGACGAGACCGAGCAATCGGCGTCAACGACGCTGAACGCGTCGGAAGAGCTTTCGCGCAAGGCAGCGTCGCTGCAGCAGATAATCGAGATCTTCCTGCGCGACGTGCGGGCGGCCTAACGGCGCAACCGTGTAGAGCGGACCCCACTCATCCGGCCCTTCGGGCCACCTTCTCCCCCCAGGGGAGAAGGGAACGAAAACCGCAACACCAAACACCTCATGCTGCGGCGTGTCCGAGAGCGTTGGCTGTTAAAGCCCCTCTCCCTGAAGGGAGACGAGTTGTGGTGAGGGTGTTACCGGCCTACGGACTTGATCACCCGCCAGATGCGCTCCGGCGTTGCCGGCATGTCGATGTGCCGGATCCCCAGCGGGCTGAGCGCGTCGGACACGGCGCTGATCACCGCTGCGAGCGACCCCACCGTGCCCGCCTCGCCGGCGCCTTTGGCGCCCAGCGGGTTGGTGGGCGTGGGTACCGGGTGGCTTTCCACCATCATCGACGGCAGGTCGTCGGCCCGTGGCATCGCATAGTCCATGAAGGACGCCGTCAGCAGCTGGCCGGACTGTGCGTCATAGACAATGCGCTCGAACAGGGCCTGGGACAGGCCCTGGGCGACGCCGCCGTGGATCTGTCCTTTCATCAGCAGTGGGTTGATCACCGTGCCGACGTCGTCGACGGCAAGATAGCGCTCCACCGATACCGTCCCGGTTTCGGGATCGATCGCCACCTCGCAGATGTGACATCCGTTGGGGAAGGTGGCGTCGCCCGCCGGCTCGAACGCCTCGGCCGCGAGCCCGGCGGGAACTGACGCGGCGACTTCGGCCAGCGACATTGCGCGGTCGGTGCCGACCACGCTGAAGCGCCCGTCGGCGAATTCAAGATCGGCGGCCCCCACCTCCAGCATGTCGGCGGCGTGCGGCCGGGCCGTCTCGACGATGCGGTCCACACCGGCCTTGATCGCTGTCCCCGCGGCCAGCATGGTGCGCGAGCCGAAGGTGCCCATTCCCTTGGCCACCAGGTCGGTGTCGCCCATCACGACCGCGATGTCCTGCGGGCCGATCGCCAGTTTCTGCGCCAGCATCTGCCGGAAGGCGGTGGCGTGTCCCTAGCCCGTGTCCATCGGGCCGACGCGCAGGGTCGCGTGCCCGTCGGTACCGAGTTCGATCCGGGCGAATTCGGGCATCGGCTTGCCGGGCGGCCCGCCGGCGATCTCGATGGGATTGGCGATGCCTATGCCGCGCAGGCGGCCGCGGGCGTTCGCCTGGGCCCGGCGGTTTTCGAAACCGGCCCAGTCCGCCGCATTCAGCGCACGGTCCAGCACCGCGGGAAAATCGCCGGAATCGTAGGTGAAGAGGAACCCCGTCTTGAAGGGCATCTGCCCGGGGCGGATCATGTTGCGGCGGCGCAGTTCCGCCCTGTCCATGTTCAGCTCTGCCGCGGCCAGGTCGATCAGACGTTCGACGATGTAGGTGGCTTCCGGCCGGCCGGCGCCGCGATAGGGTGATGTGTGCTGGGTGTGGGTGAACATGCCGCGGACCCGGACATGGATCGCCGGGATCTGATAGACGCCCGCCAGGCCGCCCATGCTGTTGGTGGGCGGATGGGCGGTCATCGGGCCGAGATAGGCGCCGAGGCCCGCCACCGCCGAAACCTTCAGGGCCAGGAAGGTGCCGTCGGCGTCCAGGGCCAGTGCGGCATCAACCACCATGTCGCGGGCGTGGGCGTCGGCCTGGAAGGACTCCAGTCGCCCGGCCGCCCAGCGCACCGGCCGGCCCAGCCGCCGCGCCGCCCACAGGGCCAGCGCGTATTCCGGGTAGGGCGAGTTCTTCATTCCGAACGACCCGCCGCACTGGACCGCGGTGACGCGTACGGCGTTCGTTTCCACGTTCAGGATCTGCGCCAGCCCTTCCGCTACCCGGTGCGGCGCCTGGGCACCCAGCGTCAGGTGATACCGATCTGTCTGGTCGTCGTAGGCGGCCAGAACGCTGCGCGGTTCCATCGCCGCGGCGGTCACCCGGGTGATCGGCAGCCGCTGTTCGATCACTTGCGCGGCGCCCGCGAACGCTGCTTCTACGGCCTCGGCGTCCCCCCGGTCGAACAGGAAACAGACATCGTCCGGGACCGCGTCCCACACGTGCGGTGCATCGGGTTCCGCTGCGGCGGCGCAATCGGTGACCGCGGGCAGGGGATCGATGTCGAGTTCGATCGCCTCCAACGCGTCCTCGGCCTGGGCGCGGTTCTCGGCGACCACCACGGCAACCGGGTCGCCCACATAGCGGACGGCGTCGGCCACCAGCGGATAGAAGGCCGGCACGAACATCTCGCCGCCGTCCGGTGCGGGGTGGCGCGCGCGGCTGGATGGTGCCGAGACCGTCTTTTGTCACATCAGCTGCAGTCAGCACCGCCAGCACGCCCGGCATCGACCGGGCGTGGTCCACGTCAAGCGCGGCGATGCGCCCGGCGGCGACGGGCGAACGCAGCACCACCATGGCGGCTTCGTCCGGCAGCCCGCGGTCGGGCGTGTAGCGGGCCTGCCCGGTCAGCAGCGTGTCGTCTTCGACGCGGACCTGGGACTGTCCGATCCGGAAGGCCATCGGTCAGTCGGCCTCGGTCGGCGCTTCCCCGGACGGCTGGGGCGGGGCGCTTTCGGGACGTTTCCGCAACTCGCCCAGCCAGCGCATGGCGACATAGAAGGCCGGCGTGAAAAGAAGCGACATGACCGTCGCCGCCGCCATGCCGCCGACGACGGCAGTGCCGATCGCCTGGCGGCTGGCCGCGCCTGCGCCGGATGCCACCACCAGCGGGAAGAACCCGGCGATCGACGAAATGGCGGTCATCAGGATCGGACGGGAGCGCAGCGTGGCGGCGGTGGCAGCTGCGTCGACGATGCTCTTGCCCTGGCGCCGCTGTTCGGCGGCGAACTCCACGATCAGGATGGCGTTCTTGCTGGCCAGCGCGATCAAGAGGACCACGCCGATCTGCGTATAGACGTTGTTGTCGAAGCCGCGCGCCACCAGCGCCGCCACGGTGCCCAGGACCGACAGCGGCACCACCAGGATCACCGCCGCCGGGCTGGTCCAGCTTTCGTATTGCGCCGCCAGTACCAGGAACACCAGCGTGATGGCCAGCGCGAAGACGAGGATTGCCTCGTTGCCGACCTGTTTTTCCTGGAAGGACATGCCGGTCCATTCGAAGCCCATCGACGTCGGCAGCTTGGCGTCTGCCATCTGCTCCATCAGGACAAGCGCCTGGCCCGAACTGATGCCCGGCGCCGCCTGGCCGGTGATCGCGGCGGACGGGAACAGGTTGTAGCGCTGGATCGTCTGCGGGCCCAGGACGCGGTCGACGGAGACCAGCGTGCCCACTGGCACCATGTCACCGTTCTCGTTGCGCACCTCCATGCGGCGGACGTCCTCCTCCTCGATCCGGAACTGGTGGTCGGCCTGGACCTTGACCTGCCAGGTGCGTCCGAAGCGGTTGAAGTCGTTCACATAGGCCGAGCCGAGCAAGGCCTGCAGGGTGCCGAACAGGTCGTCCAGCGGAACGCCCAAGGACTTCGCCTTGGTGCGGTCCACCTCGGCGAACAGCTGCGGCACGCCGGCGCGGAAGGTGGTGTTTAGGTTGGTGAGGCTCGATTGTGCGTTGCCGTCGGCCACAAGCTCCTGGGTCATACGCTCCAGTTCGCCCAGGCCGACATCGCCGCGGTCCTGGACCTGCATCTGGAAACCGCCCGCGACGCCGAGCCCCGAGATGGCGGGCGGCGGAAAGGCGAACACGATCGCCTCCTGGATCGCCTGGAACTGGGCCTGGAGACCGAACAGGATCGCGAACTGGCTGAGCGACGCGTCCTCCCGTTCCTCCCAGGGGTCCATGACGACGAAGATCGTGGCGGCGTTCGACGCGACGGTCCCGTCGATGACGGAGTAACCGCCGATCGAAACCCAGCGCCAGACGCCCGGCGTCGCTTCCATGATGGCGTCGATCTTCTTGACCACCGCGTCGGTGCGTTCCAAGGAGGCCGCGTCGGGCAGCTGCACCGCGGTGATCAGGTAGCCCTGGTCCTCGACAGGGAGGAACCCGGTGGGCAGCCGGCCGAATTGCCACAGCGTGGCACCGCCGATCCCGACGGCCAGCAGCATCATGATGACCGCTCGGCGCACCAGCGCTCCGCTCATCCGGCCATAGCCGTTTTCAGTCTTCTTGAAGACGGCGTCGAAGCCGCGGAAGAACAGCGACTTCTTCTCTTTCGGCGGCCTCAGCAGGATGGCGGCAAGCGCCGGGCTCATGGTCAGCGCGTTGATTGAGCTGAAGACGGTTGCGACCGCGATGGTCAGCGCGAACTGGCGGTAGAGCTGGCCGGTGATGCCCGGCAGAAACGCGGCCGGAACGAAGACAGCCAGCAAGACCAGGGTGGTGGCGATCACCGGCCCGGACACCTCGCGCATCGCAGTCAGCGCAGCCTCCTTGGCGGTCTTGCCGCGCTCAAGGTGCGAGACCGTGGCCTCGACCACGACGATGGCGTCGTCCACCACCACGCCGATCGCCAGCACCAGACCGAACAGGGTCAACATGTTGAGCGAGAAGCCCAGCGCCCCCATCACCGCGAAGGTGCCGATCAGCGAGACGGGGATCGCCACCGCCGGGATCAACGTGGCGCGCCAGTCCTGCAGGAAGAGAAACAGCACAAGGAAGACCAGCGCGGCGGCCTGGAACAGCGTGATGAAGACCTCTTCGATGGAGCGCTGGACGAACACAGTGGTGTCGTAGGGGATCTCGTATTCGATGCCATCGGGGAACAGGCGCGACAGCTCTTCCATTGCCGCATAGACCCGAGAGGCCACGTCGAGGGCGTTCGCACCGGGCAGCTGGTAGACGAGCAGGCTGGCAGAGGTGCGGCCGTTCAGGCCCGTGGAGATGTCGTAGCTCTTGCCGCCCAGTTCGATGCGCGCGACGTCCGCCAGCCTGGTGATCCGGTTGCCGTCGGCCTTGATGATGATCTGTTCGAACTGGGCAATGTCGCTCAGCCTGCCCTTGACGTTGACCGCAAACTGGAAACTCTGCCCCGCGGGCGCCGGCGGTTGGCCGATCTGCCCCGCTGCCACCTGGACGTTCTGCTCCCGGATCGCGGCAAGCACGTCCTGGGTGGCGATGTTGCGCGACTTCATCTGGTTGGGGTCCAGCCAGATGCGCATGCTGTAGTCGCTTTCCGGGAAGATGCTGACTTCGCCGACGCCGGGAATCCGGCTCAGCACGTCGCGGATGCGCAGGGTCGCGAAGTTGGACAGGAAAATCTCGTCGTACCGGCCCTCGTCGGAATAGAGCGAGGCGATGAGGATGATGTTGGTGGATTTCTTCTTGGTGTTGACGCCCTCGCGGACGACCTCTTGCGGAAGGTCGGGTTCGGCCAGCTTGACCCGGTTCTGGACCAGGATCTGCGCCAGGTCCAGGTCGGTGCCCACCTCGAAAGTCACGGTCAGCGTGTACCTGCCGTTATTGGCGCTGGTGGAGGACATGTAGATCATGTTCTCCACGCCATTGACCTGCTGTTCGATCGGCGATGCGACCGTTTCTGCAATGACCCGCGCATTGGCGCCGGGATAGGTCGCGCTGACCTCCACCGTGGGCGGCGTGATCTCCGGATACTGCGCCACCGGCAGGGTGCCCAGGGTGACCGCGCCGGCGATCACGATGACGATCGAAACAACCGTCGCGAAAATCGGCCGATTGATGAAGAAGGCGGAGAACATGGGAATTTGAAGGCCGGTTCAGGGCGCCGGCGTGTCGGCCATTTGCGCCGAGGTTGCCAGCGTTTCCATCTCGACCAGCTCGGGGTCTACCGGTGCGCCTGGTCGCGCCCGCTGCAGGCCGTTGACGATGACCTGGTCGTCCGGGTCAATGCCTTCTTCGATGACCCGCAGCCCGTCGATTGCCTGGCCAAGGACGACCGTGCGCCTCTCCACGATGTCCTCGCCGGTGACCACCAGCAGATACGGTCCCTTCTGATCGGCGCCGACGGCCCGTTCGGAAACCAGCGGCATGTTGGACCGCTGCTCGATGGGCATGCGCACCCGCGCGAACAGCCCGGGAATCAGCCGGCCCGGCAGTTCGTCGTTCGTGAAGACACCGCGCACCTCGACGGTCCCGGTCGTGGGGTCCAGACTGGAGTCCGAGTAGTCGAGCACGCCCTGATGTGGAAAGCCGTCTTCGTTCGCCAGTCCCAGTTGCAGCGCGATATCCGCTTCCTGTTGCGACTCCTTGGCGACATCGATGCCTTTTTCGCGGACGCGCTGGCGATAGACTTCCAGGATCCGCAAGAGGTCGCGCTCGTTGATGGAGAAATAGACGTACATTGGGTTGGGTTGGGTGAGGTCGGTCAGAACCGTCGCCTCGCCTTCCCCGACCAGATTGCCGATATCGACGCGCTCTCTCCCGACGCGGCCCGCGATCGGCGCCGTGACCTTGGTATAGCCGAGGTTGATTTTCGCCCGGCGCAGGGTCGCCTTGGCGGCCAGCAGGTCCGCGTCGGCCGACTTGAAGTTGGCCTCCGCCTCGTCCAGCTTGGCCTTTGAGATGTTGCCGCGCTGGATCAGGGTCTGGGCACGTTCCAGGGCCCTGCCGGTTTCCACCTTACGCGCTTCGGCGCGGGCCACGTCCGCCGTGGCCACGTCGACGGCGGCTTCGTATTCCACCGGGTCGATGATGAAGAGAAGATCGCCTTCCTGGACGCGGGTGCCGGGCTGGTACAGCATCTCCCGCAGGACGCCGGGGACGCGCGCGCGGACGTAGACGTCGCCGCTCGCCACCAGGGTGCCGGTGAATTCCAGGTAGTCGGTGACGTCGAGGATTGCCGGTTCCGCCACGGTCACTTTCGGCGGCGGCGGCGCCACGTAGGTGTTGCTTTCCTCGCAGCCTGCCAGCGCCGCGGCAACGAAGATGCACGCGATCGCAGAACGGTATGGCTGCGTTGCGATGATGCCCACCCCCCTGGCCTCCGGAACGGGTTGTAACCCTTGAACGCTATCATGCCGAGCCGCGGTCGCAAACGCCATGTGCCAAACGGTCCCTTTCCGACGTGCGTTTGCGTGTAGGATGACGGCGCTGAAGGGAGGAAGCCCAACTTGGTCCAGGATCCGAACGACCAGCGGCCGGTCGCCGCGGTCGGGTTCATGCTGCTGACGATGTTGATGTTCGTGGCGATGGACACGATCGCGAAGTACCTGTCCGAAAGCCTGCCGACCGGCCAGGTCGTCTGGGCGCGCTATGTCTTCAACGCCCTGGTCCTGCTGGCGATCGTCAACCGCCGGATCGGTGTTCATCTGCACACGCAGCGGCCGTGGCTGCAGCTCTTCCGGGCGGCGGTTCTGCTGGTCACGACCGCCTTTTTCTTTCTCGGGCTCCGGTATGTGGGCCTGGCGACGGCCAGTGCCATCATGTTCGTCTCGCCGCTGATCGTCACGCTGCTGTCCGCGCCGGTCCTGGGCGAGGCGGTGGGATGGCGCCGGATCCTCTCGGTCCTTGCCGGTTTGGTCGGCGCGCTGATCATCTTCCGACCGGGGTCGGACGCGCTGGGCCTTGCCGCTTTGCTGCCGCTGGCGGCGGCGTTCGGCTATGCCACCTATCAACTTGCCACCCGGGTCGTGTCTCGCAGCGATTCCACCATGACGACCCTGTGTTACACGGCATCCGTCGGGGCGGTCCTGTCGAACCTGGCGCTGCCGTTCGGATGGATCTGGCCGACGCCACAGCAATGGCTGTGGATGGCGGCGATGGGGGCGCTTGGATGCATCGGCCATTTCACGCTGATCCGGGCCTTCACGTTGGCCAACGCGGCGGTCGCGGCGCCCTTCACCTACACCGCGCTGATCTGGGCGACGCTGTTCGGCTACCTCACGTTCGGCGACCTGCCCGACCTGTGGACCGTTGTCGGTGCCGCGGTGATCGTGGCCGCCGGTCTGTATATCCTATACCGGGAACGGGCGAAGAAGGCCGCGCTTGCGGCGGAGAACGTGGCGCTGGCGGACTAGGTGTCAGAGGCCGGAACCCCCTTGTGTCTTGGGAATCTTGTAGATGAAGAGGTACCGCCCGGGTGGTGCATGCACCACCCGGGCGGTATGGCCCGTCGCCCGTAATCCCCTTGGCTGTTGCATGTCCGCGGGTGAGC